>Ga0222419_100358_pt1 | contig 52832 bp, 47 predicted proteins | sample 1B20Ametagenome_FD_182474 | JGI IMG/M metagenome (GOLD analysis project Ga0222419, IMG submission 182474) | Enriched microbial communities from leaf-cutter ant dump, University of Wisconsin, Madison, United States - 1B20A (version 2) | ecosystem: Environmental > Terrestrial > Nest > Insects nest...
CAACACGCTCACGCAAATCCATCGAATAAGGTCTGGGCATCGGAAAACTCCTCAATCCAGACAGTGAATCACTATTCGCATCCAGAGGGAATCCAACACGATTCAATTAAACGTCATCTCGCTCTAGTTCACCCAGCCGCCATCGATGATATGGGCCTGACCGGTGGTAAACGAAGAGTCATCCGACGCCAGGTAAAGCGCCAGCGCCGCCAGTTCATCGGTCTTGCCGAAACGGCCCATCGCCTGGCGGGCGGTGAATTCCTTATATGCCTTGTCGAAATCGCCGGTGTCGCGCAGGCGTTGCAGCAGCGACGGCGTTTCCACCGTGCCGGGGCAGATGGCGTTGCAGCGGATGCCGCGTGTGACGAAATCGGCGGCCACGGATTTGGTCAGGCCGATGACCCCGGCCTTGGTGGCGCAATAGGCGAAACGGTTGGGAATGCCTTTTACCGACGAGGCGATGGACGACATATTGATGATCGATCCGCCGCCGGCCTCCAGCATTGCGGGCAGGAAGGCGCGGATCATGCGGTACATGGCCGTGACGTTGAGGTCGAGCGAGAATTGCCAGGCGTCCTCGTCGCAATCGAGAATCGTGCCGGCATGGACGAAACCGGCGCAGTTATAGAGCACGTTCACTTCCGGAAATTCGGAAGCGATCGCCTTAACCGTTTCGGTCTTGGTGACATCTAACACCCGTGTTGTCGCGCCAGCAAAATCCGCCAGTGTATCGGCATTGATATCGGTGGCGATAACGGTTGCGCCTTCCTTCAGGAAAAGCTCCGCTGTGGCGCGGCCGATGCCCTGCCCGGCGGCGGTGATCAAAGCAGTCTTGCCGGTTAAACGTCCCATGTTTTTACACCTTTATTTTTGGAAACCACGAAGATGAAGTGGTGAAGCCAATAAACCAATATCCTATTTTCTTCCCCTCTCCCTTTCTATAAGGGGAGAGGGTGACGCGAAGCGGCGGGTGAGGGGTTGGCAGCCGCAAGCGCTTGCGGTCGCCATCCCCTCACCCCAACCCTCTCCCCTTATAGAAAGGGAGAGGGGGAAGATTCCGTATCGGGGTTTAAAAGTTATCGCGTGGCCCGCAGCGGCAAACATGCCGGCCCGACCGGATCGAACGCCTTATAGGTCAGGATGAATTCCTGGTGGCCCATCTGCTCGCTCAGTGATTGTTCGCCCGCCGCCACGCGCAAAACCAGGTCGGTAATCTCCGCGCCAACCTCATCGAGCGTGCCGCGGCCTTCCATGATCCGGCCGGCGTCGATATCCATGTCGCCCGCCAGCTTGCGGTAGGTTTCCGGATTGGCGCAGACCTTGATGACCGGCGAAATGGCCGAGCCGACCACGCTGCCGCGCCCGGTGGTGAAAAGCGTCAGGTGCGCCCCGCAGGCGATCATCTCGACGATTTCGGCATTGTCGGAAATATTGGGGAAGCCGAAGCGCGGTTCGCCATCGGGCACCACATCGAGCAGGTACAATCCACCCGAAGGGGGAATGTCGCCCGGCTTGATGATGCCGCAGATCGGCGCGGAGCCTGATTTGGAATAGGCCCCCATCGATTTTTCTTCCTGGGTGGTCAGCCCGCCCTCGGCATTGCCCGGCGCGAACGAGCCGAAGCCCATGATGGTGTAGTATGTTTCGGCCTTGAGAACGGCGGCTTCCAGTTCGGCGCCCAGTTCCGGCGTGATGGCGCGCGAGGCCATAATCTTTTCGCAGCCGACCAGTTCGCCGGTTTCCTCGAAGATGCAGGCCGCGCCGGCCGCGCCCAGCGCATCGAAAGCGCGTCCGACCGCCGGATTGGCGGTGATGCCCGATGTGCCGTCGGAACCGCCGCAGATGGTGCCCACGACCAGTTCGGAAACCTTCATGTCGCCGCGCGGCGTTTGCCCGGCGATCGCCTGGATGCGGCGCACGGCCTCGACGCCCTTGCGGATGGTCTCCAGCGTGCCGCCTTCATTCTGGATGACATAGGTTTCGACCGGCCGTCCCGACGCCTCGATATGGCGCTTCAAAGCCTCGCGGTTGAAGCTTTCGCAGCCGAGCGAAACCAGCACCGCGCCGCCGACATTGGGATGGGTGCACAGGCGCTCCATCATGGTGAAGGCGTAGCTGTTGGGATAGCAGCCGGGAAAACCGATCAGATGGACCTCGCTGTCGCCGCACCGGTTGACGATCTGGCGCGCCACATGATGGGCGCACTCGACGAGATAGACCACGACGATGACGTTGCGGATGCCCTTCCGGCCATCAGGACGCAGCCAGGCCTGGAAGTTGATGTCGCCAATCTCAGTGTTCATGACCGGTGACCTCGCGCGTGTGGCTTTTGATGTAATCGCTCTGCATATTGTGCATGTGGATATGGGCGCCGCGCCCGGCGTCGGTCTTCATCGAACCGATGGGGGCGCCGTACTTGATGATCTTGTCGCCCGCCTTCAGGTCGCGGCGGGCGATCTTGTGGCCGACCGTGATCTCATCGGGCAGGACGATCGTTTCGCCGTCGAGCGTGATCGACTGGCCGCGAAAGGCGTGCTGGCGGCAGACGAGCACATTGTCGTCCGGATGCAGCAGGATGAAGGGGCCGTTATTCATGACAGCACCCGTGTTCTGGGTGTGTGGGCCTGCGGCGTTGGCGCGCCGTCGTGCAGCAGGCCCTCGCTTTTCAGGTCGTCCCACAGGGCGTCCGGAATATGGTGCGCGAACAGGGCGATATTGGCGGCCACCTCGGCGGCGTCGGCCATGCCGGGAATGACGCAGGCGACCGCAGGATGAGCCAGCGGAAATTGCAGCGCCGCCGCTGCCAGCGGGACATCATGCGCCGTGCAAACCGCTTTCAATCGTGTGACGCGATCGCAGATTCCCGGCGGCACACGGCCATAATCATAATGATCGCCGCCGGTCAGGATGCCGGAATTGAACGGCCCGCCGACGATGACGGAAACGCCCCTGGCCTCGCACAGCGGCAGGAAACTCTCCAGCGCGCCCTGTTCGAGCAGGGTGTAGCGCCCGGCCAGCAGGATAACGTCGAGATCGGCCCCAAGCGCAATATCGCCCATCACCTCTTCGCAGACCTGCCATTCATTGACGCCAAGGCCGATGGCGCCGGTCAGGCCCGCGGCTCTCAGATCGTGCATGGCGCGCAGGCCGCCATCGAGAAAGGCCTTCATATGCGCGGGCGCGTCCGGTCCGTGGGTCTGGACGCCGAGATCGTGCGCCAGCAGGATATCGATGCGTTCCCGGTTCAGGCGTTTCCGGCTGCTCTCGAACGACCGCATGACGCCATCGTAACTGTAATCGAACACCGGCTCGAACGGGTCGCCATCGATAAAGCCGTGCCGCTCCGTGCCCGGCGGCGGCGGCGCAACCGGGGTCAGCACGCGGCCGACCTTGCTCGACAGACAGGCCGCGCCCGACGCCTGTCCGATCCGGCGCTCCGAAAGCCCCTGCCCGTAATGCGGCGCGGTATCGACATAGCCGATGCCGCCGGCAAGCGCGGCCGCAAGGCAGGCCCGGGCCGCATCATCGGGGATGGCGCGATAGAGATTGCCCAGCGCCGCGGCGCCGAAGCCAAGCGCCGTCACCTCGACGGCGGTCGGGCCTAATCTGCGGCGCGGGAAGGGGGACGCGGGGGGCACTTCGGGAACGTCTTCTCTGTCTGTTTAAGTTTAAAAATTTTCTTATATGTGAAATTAATAGCGATAGCGCTACCATGAATCAAGGCTTATCCGCCGAGCGCCTTGCTTAAAGTTTTGGCCGTGGTTTTCAGGCGGATCAGGGCGTCGTCGAGCGTGATGCCGTCCTCGATATGGATCCACGGCATGGTCAGGGCGGCGATGGTGCCGACATCATTGGTGATGGGGCAGGAAATATCGGTGATGCCGTCGATATAGCTGGAAGGCGCGGCGAAATGGCCTTGCGCCACGGCTTTCTCGGCCTGGGCCTCGAAGGCGGTCCATTCATCGGGCGAAAGGCCGGGTTTCAGCAGGGCGCGCCACTGATCGCGGACCTTCGGTTTCTGGAAGGCGTAGATCAGCAGGCCGGAGGTCGAATGGGCCAGCGGCCGCTGGTAACCGACGCGCACCGAGAAGCCGACATCGCCCGGCGCCTCGATGCGGGCGATGACCACCATGCGGTCATCCGAGGCGATGGCCAGGTGGCAGGCCTGGCGCGTCTGTTCGCTCAAGGCCTGCATCAGGGGCAGGGCGCTGGCCAGCAGGTTCTGGCTAGGTCCGCGCGAAATGCCCAGGCTGAACAGCTTGTTGGTCAGCTCGAAGCCCTCGCCGCCGGCCGACATGCCGACATAGCCGCGCGCCTCCAGCACCTGCACCATGCGGAACAGTTCGCTGACCGAACGCTCCAGCCGCGTCGATATCTGCGAGAGGGTCATGGGCGATTTGGCGGTGGCCAGGAGTTCGAGGACATCGAGGCCCTTTTCCAGCGCCGGGGCGCGATACTTACTGATGGCTTTATCGGGCATTGTAAGACCTTATAGTTGGTAGAATCGGCGGGCCGTTTCGCCCATTATCGTTACGCGTGTGGTTTCTGGTTTGTCAGCCAGCCAGCGCCTTGTCCAGTCCAACCAGCGGCTGTAGCTGTCTTTCAGCAGAACGACCGGCCAGTCAGACCCCCACATCAGGCGATCGGGACCGAATGAGGCCAGCAGATGATCGGCGCAGGGCGTGAGAACGGTCTCATTCTGCCCGCCTGCCATCTCTGTCAGCAGGCCGGAAAGCTTGCAACTGACATTGGTGTTTTGCGCCACAGCGGCAATCTCATCGCGCCACCGCGCCATGTCTCCGGGCATGCCGAATGGCGGCTTTGCGCCATGATCGATAACGATGCGCAAGCCCGGATAACGCCGCGCCAACTGCCCGATAGAAGACAGGTGACGGGTATGGACCAGCGCGTCGAAGGTCAGGCCGCGCGCCATCATGGCGGCCAATGCCGGCCGGACCTCATCGCGCAATATCCAGTCATCCTGCGCCAGGCCTTGCAGCATGGGGCGCAGGCCTTTCAGCCTCGGCTGGCGCGCCAGGGAGGCGATGCGCTGCGCGGCGTCCGGCGCGGCCAGATCGGCCCAACCAACCACGCCCCGGATCAATGGGGAAATCGTCGCCAGGGCCAGCATCCATTGCGTATCGGCGTCCGAGGGTTGGGACTGCACCAGCACCGTGCCCGTCACGCCCGCTTCTGCGCAAATCCTGGCCAGGTCGTCCGGGCCGAAATCGCGGTACAGCGCGTCCAGGTCCGGCGTCGGCCATTCATGACCGTTTCGGCCGATCCGCCACAGGTGCTGGTGAGCGTCGATGATCAATGGCCGGCGCCCGCCGTATTCACGGCGCCGGATTTCGGCGTCATCAGGCCATAGAGCGCGACCACGATAAAGCAGACGAGCGGCACGGCGATGGCGTGACGCACACTGCCGGTATCGAGGATATAGCCCATCAGGTTGGTCAGGACGAAGCCGCCGACAATGCTCATGACCAGCAGGGACGAACCGGTCTTGGTCAGCGGTCCCAGCCCGCGCACCGAGGTGGCGAAGATGGTCGGATACATGATCGACATGAAGAAGGACGCCCCCACCAGCGCATAAAGCCCGGTCTGGCCGCCGGCGAAAACCGCCACGGCGGCCAGCGCGATATTGATGACGGCGAAGGCGGTCAGCAGGCGGGCCGGATTGATGACGCTCATCAGGGCGGTGCCGGCGAAGCGGCCGATCAGGAAGGCGGTCAGGGCGTAGGAGAGATAGCTGGCCGCCGCCTTATCGACGAGATGCAGTTCGGCCTGTCCGTATTTGATGATATAGCTCCAGATGCCGACCTGCGCCCCGACATAGACAAACTGCGCCGCCACGCCCATCAGGAAGTGCTTGTGTTTGAACAGGCCGCCGATGGCCTGTCCGGCGCTGAGTTTCGCTTCATCGTGATCGTGAATGCTCCGGGTGGCCGCCTGCGGAAATTTCGACAGCGCCACCAGCACCGCCCACCCGATGATCAGGGCGCCGATGACCAGATAGGGCATCTGCACGGCCTTGGCCTCGCGCACGTAGTCGGCGGTCGAGTTCATCTGCTCGATGCCGGACAGGATGAAGTGCTGGCCGACCCAGATACCGGCCAGTGAACCGAGCGGATTGAAGGCCTGAGCCAGGTTGAGCCGGAAAGCCGCGCCCTTTTCGGACCCCAGAACGGTCATCAGCGGATTGGCCGAGGTTTCCAGAAACGCCAGCCCCGACGCGATGACGAACAGGGCGGCGAGGAACCAGCCGTACTGATGCACCTCCGCTGCGGGCCAGAACAGGAAAGCGCCGGCGGCATAGAGACACAGGCCGGTGATGACGGCGGCCTTGTAGCCGAAGCGGCGCATCAGGAAACCGGCGGGCAGGGCGAAGACGAAATACCCCATGTAAAAGGCCGACTGCACCAGCGACGACTGGAAGTTGCTGAGGGCGAAGGCCTTCTTGAACTGCGGGATCAGGATGTCGTTGAGATTATTGGCCATGCCCCAGAAGAAGAACAGGGCGGTGATCAGTACGATAGGCCAAAGAGCGGTGAAGCCCTTCGCGGGCGCGGATTTCGGCGTCATTCTGGATCCCTGTGTCTGGTCTTGTTGACCTGGCTTGGTTATGACGTATTAGCATCACATATGAATCAGAACGTCAAATATGAAATTTTCCGAACCATTTGCGCTCCCGCCAAAACTCAAATATATACTCAGACATATAGGCCCACAGAGGCCGGGCAGGCCTTCGCGGCTCGGCATCGCCGCAACGAGCGGCGACGGGCGCTTGCCCTTGCCAAATCGTGACGGGCACGCTTTGGAATATTGGAAACGCTGATGACCGCCTCACCCGATAAGCTTGTCTATGCCCTTGATCTGAAAGATGATCCGGCCCTGATCGCGCGCTACAGACAGTGGCACGCCCCCGGACAGGTGCCGGCCGCGATCAACGACTCGATCCGCCGGGCGGGCATCGCGGCGCTGGAAATCTATCTGGCCGGCAACCGGCTGTTCATGATCCTGACGCCGGGGCCGGATTTCGATCCGGTGGCCAAGGCCGCCGCCGACGCGGCCAGCGAAGCGGTACAGAAATGGGAAACCCTGATGTGGGAATTCCAGCAGGCCTTGCCCTTCGCCGCGCCCGGCCAGAAGTGGCTGCCGATGGAGCGGATATATAGTCTTGCCGAACAGGCTTGATTTTAAATTATAATATAATTACGAGTGACGAAGCTTCGGCTTAAAAAAGTGCAAGGAAATGCGACGATGGGATTATTCGGTAAAAAGCCTTTGAAAATCGGCCTGATCGGGCTGGGCAAGATCGCTGTGGACCAGCATATCCCGTCGATTCGCGGCAATAAAAACCTGGAACTGGTGGCCGGCTGCTCGCCGCACGCCCGTCCGGAAGGCGTCAACGCCTATCCCGACATGGATTCCATGCTGAAGGCGCATCCCGAGATCGAGGCCATCGCCATCTGCACCCCGCCGCAGATCCGCCATGAAATCGCCAAGGCGGTCATCGCCACGGGCCGCCATGTTTTCCTGGAAAAGCCGCCCGCGGCCACACTGGGCGAGGCCGAGGCTATCAAGACCCTGGCCGAAGCCAAGGGTGTTTCGCTGCTGGCGTCCTGGCATTCGCGTTTCGCGCCGGCGGTGGAGGCCACGCGCAAATGGGTGTCCGAACGCCCGATCAGGCACATCACCATCCACTGGAAGGAAAATGTCCGCCAGTGGCACCCCGGCCAGAAATGGATTTTCGAGGCCGGCGGCATGGGCGTTTTCGATCCCGGCATCAATTCGCTGTCCATCCTGACCCGCATCCTCAGGGAGTCGGTGATGGTCAAAAAAGCCGACCTGCACATCCCGGTCAATTGCGACGCGCCGATCCAGGTCGAGATGGACATGCAGACCGAGGCCGGCTTCCCGATCCGCGCCGAATACGATTTCCTGCAAACCGGCGTCCAGACCTGGAGCATCTATATCGAATCGGCGGCCGGCGAAAAACTGACCCTCTCGATGGGCGGCACCGAACTGGAAATCGACGGCCAGACGCTGATCAAGGAAAAGGAAGCCGAATATTCGGGCCTCTATGCCCACTTCCATGACCTGATACGCGCCGGCACGTCCGATGCCGATTTCTCGCCGCTGCGCCTCGTCGCCGACGCCATGCTGCTCGGCAAGCGCATCGCCGCCCCGGAATATATCGAGTAGTCAATGAGCGACAGGCGCGCCCATCATCCGGCGCGCCACCATCGCATAAAAGACCAGCAAAACCAGCGGCGTCAGCGGCAGGTGCAGGTTCAGCGCCAGCGACCGCGCGAACAGGGGCAGGATAAAGACCGCCAGCGCCACGCCCTTTTCCCAGGTCCGGAAGCCGTCCCTCAGGCCGCTCATCACCAGCCAGCCCAGCGGGATGGCGCTTAAAAACAGGTCGTAATCGAGCAGGAACGGCGTCATCAGCAGGGTGGACGCCACCATCAGGGCGCTTAAGCCGAAGCGGTCGGGCCGGTAACGCCTGACGATAAAACAGGTTGAGGCGATCACACCCAGCGCCAGCAGGATTTGCGCGCCATAGGCCAGCCACAGCGGCGATTTCCACAACATCAGGGCGGCGAACAGGCTCTGCATCCGGGCGGGCGAGACGAGGCCCTGCTCCAGCGTATTACGCGCCAGTTCGCTGTTGTGCAGGAAGGCGAGATAACCGTCCGTGCCCACGAGCCACCAGCCGGCGAGGCTCAGGCCCACGGCGCTGACGCCAGCGGCGACAAAGGTCTTCCACCGGCCCGACGCGATCAGTACGAACGGCAGCGCCAGTCCCAGTTGCGGCTTGATGATCAGCAGGCCGAGAATCAGTCCGGCGATAACCGGCCGGCGATCGAGCAAAAGACAGCCGCCGAGAAAAAGCGCAGTGGTCAGGGCGGCGTTCTGGCCGTTGCCGATATTGATCCACAAAGCCGGGAAAGCCAGCAGTGGGATCAGGCCGGTAATAATGGTTGGCGCCTGCTGTTTCAGCCACTGCCGGGTGAGGCTCACCGCCGCAGCCGTTGTGCCCGCCAGCCAGACAAACAGCGACAGTCCGTAAGGCAGAAGCGCCAGCGGTGTGCAGATAAGCAGATAGGCCGGTGGATAGAAAAAGGCCCAATAGCCCAACTGCTGGCCGAAGACCGCATCCTGCGCCGCCTGATGGGCATACGGATCCCAGGCCTGCGCCGCATGGCCTGAAAGCGCCAGCTTCGAGGCGGCGTAAAAGCTCATGAAATCGGTGCCGAGCGGTTTGCCGGCAGGGTCGATCCCGCCATGCGACAGGCCGATCCACAAGGCGAAGCCAAGCACATTGACGGCGAACAGGATCAGGCTGTAGGCGCGCACACGTTTGACGTTCAGCCAATTGGCGTCGCGGAGGGGTGCGAGCAGGTCAAGCGGCATGAAGCGTCCCTGCCGGCAAGGCCGCCGGTACGGTCTCAGGCGTCATGATGCGCCGGACGACGAGCACGAACACGATCAGCAGGACCAGCGGCGCAATGGGCAGATGCGCCAGTTGCGCCAGCTTGCGCGAGGCCAGCGGCAGCAGGAAGGCGGCCAGCAGGAGGAGCTTCTCCCAGTTGCGGAAGCCGTCCCGCGCGCCGGCCAGCACCAGCCAGCCCAGCGGCAGGGCGGTGATCAGCAGGTCGTAATCGAGCAGGAAGGGCGTGGCCAGAACCGTGGCCGAAACCGCCAGCGCGCCGAGCGCCAGTCCGGTTGGCCGGTATCTGAATGCGATATAACCCGCCGTGGCCAGAACGCCGACGGACAGCAGGCCCTGCATGACATAGGCGGTGCTCACCGGTACATTCAGCACCCGAAGGCCGGCATAAAGGCTCTGCATCAGGGCGGGATCGACCAGGCCCTGATTAAGCACTTCGCGGGCATAGGCGCTGTTGGCGAAAAAGGCCATATAACCTGCCTGTCCAACCGCCAGCCAGGCGATGCCGCACAAGGCCAGTGCGCTGAAGCCGGTGGCGAAAAAAGTCTTCCAGCGCTTCGGATCGGCCAGCGCCGCGCCGCCCAGCACGAACGGCAGGGCGACAGCCAGTTGCGGCTTGATGACCATCAGGCCCAGGATCAGCCCGGCCACCACCGGGCGGCGGTCCATCAGCAGAAAGCCGCCGGCCAGGATCGCCAGGGTCACCGCGCCATTCTGGCCGCAGCCGATATTGATCCATACCGCCGGAAAGGCCAGCATCACCACCAGAGGAATCGCGCCTTCGGGCCGCAGACGGTGGAAAAAGGCGCGCAGCAGGCCAAGCGCCAAGGCGGTCGTGCCCGTCATCCAGATGACAGCCGACCAGCCATAGGGCAGCAGGGCCAGCGGCCAGCAAACCAGCAGATAGGGCGGCGGGTAAAAGAAGGCGAGATAGCCGTGTGTGCCGCGAAACAGATTGTCTTCCGCAATCGCGTGGGCGGCGGGATTCCACGCATCGGCGGCATGGCCGGTCAGGGCCAGTTTGGAGGCGGCGTAAAAGCTGATGAAATCGCCGCCAAGGGGTTCCGGTCCGGTCGCAAACACGCCGAAGCGCAGCCAGAACCACAGGGCCATGATGATGAAGGCCACGACGCCCATCAGGCTGTATACCCGTCCCCGCTCGGCGTTCAGCCAGTCGGCGCGGCGGAACCCATTGATGAAGTGAGCAGGCGACATGAAAAGGCTCCGGAGGTCTGACCACCGGAGCCTAAACAAAAAGCTTTGATTTAACGTTACCTCTCCTGATCCTCCCCTGCGTAGCGGGGGAGGTGGAGGGGGACCGCGAAGCGGTGGAGGGGGTTTTTACCGTGTTCCCCCCTCCGTCACGGCGCAAGCGCCGCGCCACCTCCCCCGCTACGCAGGGGAGGATAAAGGGGCGTTACATTTTTTATATTCGGCAGCGTGCCCGCACAGCAATGGAAAGGCTACTTATCGCCCCCACTCTTATCGCCGTCGTCGAATTCGGCTTCCTGCGCATTGGTGCGCGAGACGCGGGCAACACGCAGGGAATTGGTGCTGCCCGATTTGCCGAACGGCATACCGGCGACGATGACGATATCCTGGCCGGGTTCGGCGATCCCTTCCGAACGCGCCAGCTTGGAAGCGACGGCGACGGTTTCGGTCATCGAATGGGTGACCGGCGTCAGGATCGGATGGACCCCCCAGCAAAGCGCCAGCCGGCGGGCGGTTTCCATATTGGGCGTCAGGCCCATGATCGGCGCGGTCGGGCGTTCGCGGGCGACGCGCAGGGCCGAGCTTGACGAATTGGTCATGGCGGCGATGGCCACGGCGTCGATGGTCTGGGCCACGCTCCGGGCGGCGGCGGCGATGGCGCCGTTGGTCGTCTTTTCCGGTTCCGGCCGGCGGCGGTCTGTCAGGTTGCGCCAGCCGTCATCGGTTTCGACGCGGGCGACGATACGGTCCATGATGGTGACGGCCTCGTTGGGGAACTGGCCGGCGGCGGTTTCGGCGGAGAGCATGACGGCATCGGCGCCATCGAAGACGGCGGTGGCGACATCGGAGGCTTCGGCGCGGGTCGGGGTCGGGGCGGAAATCATCGATTCCAGCATCTGCGTGGCGACGATAACCGGCTTGCCGGCGGCACGTGACGCCTGGACGATGCGCTTTTGCGCCAGCGGCACTTCTTCCGGCGGCAATTCGACGCCGAGATCGCCGCGCGCCACCATGATGGCGTCAGACAGGCGGACGATTTCATCGAGATTATCGAGCGCCTGCGGCTTTTCCAGCTTGGAGAGCACCCAGGCGCGGCCCTGGATGATTTCGCGCGCCTCGATTACGTCTTCCGGACGCTGGACGAACGACAGGCCGATATATTCGACGCCGCGTTCCAGCGCAAAGGCCATGTCCTCGCGGTCTTTCTTGGTCAGGGCCGGGATCGGCAAAACCACGTCCGGCACATTGACGCCCTTGCGATCGCTGAGACGGCCACCGTTGACGACGATGGTTTCCAGATGATCCTCGCGCACATGGGTGACGCGCAGTTTCAGCTTGCCGTCATCGAGCAGCAGGTGCGAACCGATCTGCGCGGCGGCGATGATTTCCGGGTGGGGCAGGTTGGCGCGGCGCGAATCGCCCGGCGTCGGGTTGAGGTCGAGGCGGAAATTCTGGCCGTTGGTCAGCACCACGGCGCCGCCCATGAAGCGGCCGACGCGCAGTTTCGGCCCCTGCACATCGGCCAGGATGCCGATCGGGTGCTTTGATTTGGCTTCCAGTTCGCGGATCAGATCGATATTGCGACCGTGGTCTTCGTGGCTGCCGTGCGAGAAGTTGAGCCGGAAAACATCGGCGCCGGCCTGGAACAGTTGCGCCAGCATATCGGCGTTGGAACTCGCAGGCCCCAGGGTGGCGACGATCTTGGTTTTACGACGGCGAAGGATTTTCAATTCTGATCTCACGGATTTGGAGGCAATTCAGACGGACCGCCGGATTGCCGGGCGTGCGCGCATAGCTTTTTTCGGTGCGACAAAGCCTCTATTCTCCTGCCGGGTCAAGTTTAATTTTTTATTGCATTGCAAGTTGTGACAGCGCTGTCTAAATTTATTTTCCGATCCGGTAATTGTCATACTTAAAAATCGCCAGAGCTTATTTTGCGTTTGTCCGCGCAGTTTTCCCCAATGCGGGAAAGGGGATCATTCGCCAGGGAAGCGCGGCCACTTGTCAGACAATTATTTTGGATATACCTCTGATGTCCGGCCAAATGCGAAATTGCTGCACTGCGCAACGTTTTTCATTTGCCAACACCGCAAAAACACGTTTTTTGCAATTTGATTTATTTAATCGGTGAGGGCAGCTTGCGCGCCACTTCACCATAACAGTGCAACAGGCAGGTCATATGTCCGAATCCTCATCAGCAGCGCCCCAGGCGGCCAAGTCGGGAGGCGGCGGCCTCTTACTGGCCGTTATCTACGTCACATGCCTCTTCTTTATATGGGCCTTCGTGACCAACCTGATCGATCCGCTCGTCAAGAGCATGAAGGTCATCTACACGCTCACCGATTTTGAAACCCAGCTCAACCAGTTCGCCTTCTTCATCGCCTACGGCATCATGTCGATCCCTTCGGCGGCCTATCTCGCCAAGCACGGCTACGCCAAGTCGATCGTGCTCGGCCTCATCGGCATCGTCGCCGGCTGCCTGATCGCCTGGTCCACGGCCTTCTCGCATAACTTCATCACCGTCCTGCTCGGCCTGTTCGTGGCCGCTTCGGGCATCACTCTGCTCCAGGTCGCGGCCAATCCTCTGATCGCCGCCATGGGCGATCCGAAAGGCTCGCACTTCCGCCTCAACCTGTCGCAGGCCTTCAACTCGATGGGCGCCTATCTCGGCGGCATCTTCGGCGCCAGCTTCCTGCTCAAGGGCGACCTGTTCGCGCAGAACGCCGAAATCACCCAGGCGATGAAGGATACGGGCCTCAGCTTCGTGACCAATGTCTACCTGCTGCTCGCCGTTGTTTTCGCCGTCTTCACCCTGGCCGTCTTCCTGGTGCGCAACACCATCACGCACCACGCCCCCAAGATGGCCGAACACGCCGAATCGCCGTTCTCGGCCTTGAAGTCGAAATGGGCAAATCTCGGCTCGCTCGGCATCTTCCTCTATGTCGGCGCCGAAGTCTGCGTCATTTCCGGCATGATCTTCTTCCTGGAGCAGGCGCAGATCCTCAACGTGCCGTCGCAGGTCGCCGGCTATGTCGGACCGATCTTCATGCTGTTCGCCATGTTCGGCCGTTTCGGCGGTTCGGTCCTGCTGCGCTACTTCAAGGCCACCACCATGCTGGCCTTCGTCGCCACCTGCGCCTCGATCCTTTGCCTGATCGTCATCGCCACCTATCAGATGCCGGCCACGCCGCTCGGCGGTTCGGTCACCTTGCCGGGCAACTTCATCGCGCCGCTGACCATGGGCTTCATCCCCGGCTGCGCAGCCATCCTGATCGGCCTGTTCAACTCGATCATGTTCCCGACCATCTTCACCATCACGCTCGAACGCTCGACGGCTCCGGCCTCGGCCACCTCCGGCCTGATGTGCATGGCCATCTGCGGCGGCGGGTTCATCTCGATCCTCTACGGCTTCACGGTTGACCAGCTTGTGGCGCATTTCCCGATCGGCGCCCGTTCGCTGGCCTTCGCCGTGCCGCTGGTCTGCTACCTCTACGTCCTGTGGTTCTCGCAGGCCGCTAAGACCGCCCATGTTCACGCCATCGAAGAAGGCGTGAGCGCCGGTCACTAAAACCAGCGCCTGAAAAGTCCCCTGAAAATGCCCGTCCGGCGTTTTCAGGGGTTTGCTTTTGCGATTAAATAAAATAAAAATAAGAAAATTCGGGGTTGAGGCGAAGCATGTTGCATATCGGTGTGGATTTTGGCGGAACGAAGATCGAGGCGGCGGCGCTGTCGCCATCCGGTGAGTTCCTGGCCCGGCACAGGGAACCAAACCCCGGTAATTATGACGCCGCCCTGATTCTGGTCCGTGACCTGATCGCCCGCGTCGAGGCGGAAGCCCGCGCCAAACAGCCCGGCCTCGGCGGCAAGACCATCGGCATCGGTTCGCCCGGTTCGGCCTCGCCGCGTCACGGCCTGATGCGCAATTCCAATTCCACCTATCTCAATGGCCGCCCTTTCCGCACCGATCTCGAAGCCAGTCTTGGCCAGCCGGTCCGCCTGGCCAATGACGCCAATTGCCTGGCCCTCAGCGAGGCCAAGGATGGCGCGGCCGCGGGCGCGGCCAATGTCTTCGCCGTCATCATCGGCACCGGCTGCGGCGGCGGCGTGGTCGTCAACGGCCATCTGGTCGAAGGCGCCAACGGCCTGGCCGGCGAATGGGGCCATATTCCCCTGCCGTGGCCGCTGCCGGAGGAAAATCCCGGCCCGAAATGCTGGTGCGGCCTGCATGGCTGCCTGGAAACCTGGATATCCGGCTCCGGCTTCGCCCGCGATTTCCATGCCGTCACCGGACGTTCGCTCAAGGGCGAGGAGATCATATCGGCCATGCGCGCCGGCGACGCCGAGGCCGAAGCCTGTTTTGATCGCTGGCTGCGCCGCCTGTCGCAGGCGCTGGCGGTGGTGGTCAATATCCTAGACCCGGACGTTTTCGTGTTCGGCGGCGGCATGTCGAACGTGCCGGAAATCTATGACCGGCTGGCGTCGCGCATCGAACCGCTGGTCTTCACCGATCGCTGGGAAGCGCGGTTCGTGCCGGCCCGATGGGGCGATTCCTCCGGTGTGCGCGGGGCGGCCTATCTCTGGGCGCAAGGCCACTAAGGTGAAGGCGGGGCTGGCCGGTTTTTGTCTGCTGGCGCTGATCATTGCCTTGCCGTCCGCCGCTCAGGAACCGGTGCGCGGACCGGATGGCCGTTACCGCATGGTGCTGCCGGGAAATAAATCCGCAAAACCGGTTAGGCCGCTGCCGGTGCCCGCCACGCCACCAGACATGCAGCCTTACCTGCCGCCCGCCATGCCCGTGACGGACGAACCCGCGCCCTCCGGGCCGAAGCCTGACGTCATTGTGCCGGTTTCCGGCGGACAGATCGGCGGCGAGGCCTGGCGTGACGGCACCTTCGCCTTCAAGGCCGTGCCCTTCGCCGCGCCGCCCGTCGGTCCCCTGCGCTGGAAACCGCCTCAGGTCATGCCGGCGTGGACAGGCGTGCGTTTCAGCCAGAAAAGCGCGCCGGGCTGCCTCCAGGCCGATTACGGCTGGCAGAGCAAAATCTCGCAGGCCAGTTCGGAAGACTGCCTCTATCTCGAAATCCGCACGCCTACGCTTAATCGCGGCGCGAAAAAACCGGTGATGGTCTTCTTTCATGGCGGCGCCAATCGCGCCGGCGCGGGCGAGGGCACTATTTCTTCCGACCTCGGCAAGCGCGATGTGGTGCTGGTTACCCTGCAATACCGGCTGGGTGTCTTCGGCTTCCTGTCGCATCCGGCCCTGACGGCGGAGCAAAACGGCGCGTCCGGCAATTACGCCCTGATGGACCAGATCAGGGCACTGCAATGGGTGAAGGCCAATATCGCCGGTTTCGGCGGTGATCCGGATAATGTGACGATCTTCGGTCATAGCGCCGGCGGGCAGGATGTCGGTCTGCTCCTGGCCTCACCCTTGGCGCGCGGCCTGTTCAGCAAGGCCATCGAGGAAAGCGGTACGCCGCAGTTCGGTTTCGCGCCGCGCTCGCTTGCGCAAAACGAAACGCTCGGCATCGAACTGGCCGAACAGTTCAGCAACGCCCCGCCCGCCAGCGCGAGGGCCATGGCCGACCTGCGCCAGGCGCCCGCCATGACCTTGCAACAGGCCGGTGACAAACTGTCGCCGCCGATGGAGGACGCCGGTTTTATCTGGGACCAGGCGACGATCGATGGCTATGTGCTGCCGAAATCGCCGGCGGATATCTTCAGGGCCGGCGAGGGGGCCAGGGTGCCGCTGATCATCGGCGTCTCGGCGCGCGAACTCATGCTGGCCGATGTCAGCGCCTCGCTTTACGGCGCCATCGCCACACGCTTCGGCGAAGACCGCGGCAAGGCCCTGCGGTTCTACAAACTCGATATCGACAAGACGCCGAAGCCGGATAAGGTGCTGGGCGATGTGGCGCTGCAACTCTCGACCGATCTCATGCTGCGCTGTCCGGCGGATTGGATGGCGCGCCAGGCGACTGCCGCCGGGCAGCCGGTATGGCTGTATCAGTTCGATATCAACGCCGATCCCAAAGCCGATGTCCATCACGGCTCGGAACTGAGCTTCGTTTTCAATGACCGTCCGAAGGGCGTAAAAGAAGACCGCTGGCCGCGCCTGATGGATTACTGGGTGCAGTTCGCCAAAACGGGCGATCCCAACCGCAAGGGGCTGGACGACTGGAAACCTTATGGCGGCAAGAAACACTATATCGAATTTACCCCCAAAGGCAGCCGGACCGGAAACGGCATGCGGTCGGATATCTGCGCGCTGCTGGATCGGCCCTGACTTGTACCTCCCCGGCTTGCCGGGGAGCCGGGCGGCCGCTGCCGGGGACCGACGCGCCCTTGCGCGTTGGTGGTGGGGTATCTTGCTTTCTAAATGTTCCGTCAGCATACTTGAGAAGTTTAAGTAAGAAACCCCACCACCAGGCCCATGAAGAATGGGCGTGGTCCCCCTCCCCATCAAAGATGAGGAGGTACAAGTCGGTTTTTGTCTTGGAAACGCTATTGAAGTTCCACTAAAACAGCCGGATGACCCCAAACCTTCAGAGCCAAGACCTCTCCGGCCGGATCACCGGCGATCATCATGAACTCCCGGTGCGCATCTATTACGAGGACACCGACTTTTCCGGCGTCGTCTATCACGCCAACTATCTCAAATATTTCGAGCGCGGGCGCTCCGAATATATGCGGCTGATCGGCGTGCATCACCATCAGCTTGCGGCGCTCGAAGAACCGCTGGCTTTCGCGGTCAGCGCCATCACTATCCGCTTCCTGTCTCCGGCGCGGATCGACGATCTGGTTTTTGTCAAAAGCCGCCTGAATGCCGTGCGCGGGGCGAGTTTCAGTCTCGACCAATGGCTGGAGCGCGATGGCGTCAGGCTCGCCGAAGCGCAGGTCCAGGTGGTCTGCATCGATCTGAAAGGCCGCCCGAAGCGCCTGCCGAAAGACCTGCAAGCGGCCATAAAAGTGCGGGCCGCCGGGGAAAACACGCTGTAAAAACGTCTTTTTCTGTTCCGACGCCATAGAAATGTCGCCAATTGTCGGGCATGGTGCGGCCATCACAGATTCACTATTCGTCTTAACCTAAATCCGAGGATGCGACATGAGCGTCAGTTTAGCCGCCAGCTCTGCCACCGCCAGTTCTGCCACTGACAGCCTTCCCGGCGCCCTGAATTTCGTCAGCCTGTTCCTGCATGCCGATATCGTGGTCCAGGTGATCATGATCGGCCTGGCCCTGGCGTCCTTGTGGTCGTGGGCGATCATCATCCAGAAGACCGGCGCGCTCGGTCGCGTCAACAAGGAGGCCGACGGCTTCGAGGGCGCGCTCAATTCGGGCCGCGCGCTCGATGATATCGCCGCCACGCTCGGCACCCAGCCGAAGGAACCGTTCCAGAAACTGCTGGTTTCCGTCACATCCGCCTGGAAGGATTACAAGGGCAAATCCCTGAGCGCCGCCCAGGGCGACCTGCTGGTTTCCCAGGTTGACCGCGAAATGAACCACATCATCGCCAATGAAGCCGATGGCATCGAGGACGGCCTGAGCATCCTGGCGGTTATCGCCACGGCGTCGCCGTTCGTCGGCCTGTTCGGCACGGTCTGGGGCATCATGAACGCCTTTTCGGCCATCGCCAGCCAGGGCGACACCAACCTGACCACCGTGGCCCCGGCCATTTCGGAAGCCCTGTTCGCCACCGCCATGGGCCTGTTCGCCGCCATTCCCGCCTATATCGCCTTCAACCTGTTCAATGCCCGCGTGGCGCGCTTCACCGCCCGCATGGAGGGTTTCGCCGACGAACTGATGGTGTCCCTGACCCGCCGCCTCGGCGACAAGCTGGGAGGCTGATCAGATGGCTATGGGAGGTTCAGGAGGCGGAGGTGGGCATCGCCGCGGACGCCGGACGCGCCGCCGCGCGGCCCTGTCGGAAATCAACGTCACGCCGATGGTGGATGTCATGCTGGTGCTGCTGATCATCTTCATGATCTCGGCGCCGCTGCTCAATTCGGGCATCAAGATCAACCTGCCCAAGACCGAGGCCGCCGCGCTGAAAGACGAGGGCGAGCCGGTCACCGTGTCGATCGACAAGACCGGCCAGCTTTACGTCAATGACGATCCGGCGAGCTATGACCAGGTGGCGCCGCGCCTGCTGGCGATTACCCGTGGCGATACCGAGACTCAGATTTACGTCCGTGGTTCGGGCCAGGCAAGCTGGGAATCGGTCGCCCGCGTGATGGGCAAGCTGTCGGCCTCCGGTTTCTCGAAGATCAGCCTCGTCACCGACACGATGGGCAAACCGGCTGCGTCACCCGAAAGCACGACTCCATAGACGCATGAAGAAGTTCGGCCCGTCCTTTCTCGTCTCCCTCCTGCTGCATGCCGGCCTGATCCTGCTTGCCTTGATCAGCCTGCAACTGAACCCGCCGCCGGTGAAGGTGGCGTCGGTGCCGGTGACGATCATTTCCGACATGCCGAGCCGCCAGATGGCCGAGGCGCCGGTCGATGAACTGGCCGTCAAGACGCCGGAACCGATCCCGCAGCCGGAACCCGTGCCGCCGCAGCCGACGCCGGAGCCGCCGCAACCCGTGCCCACGCCGGTCAAGCCGGCCGCCAAACCCGCCCCGGCCAAACCGGCAGCCGCGCCGCCGGATAAGAACGGCATGAAGAAGGCCGATCCGACGCCGGTCAAAAAACCGGCGCCGAAAAAGCCCGCCCCCAAGGCCAAGCCGAAGGATGACCTCCTGAGCCGCCTTGCCGCCACGCCGTCACAGGCGCCGACCCGCCGCCAGGCCCGCGCATCGACGCAGAAAACAGCGGGTATTTCCGCGCAAGGTTTTGGACCGGCCGACGCCGGGCAGAAAACCGCGCTCGATGAACTGATGCGGCGTATGCAGGACAATTGGATTGTGAATTGCGACGTGCCGGGCAGCCGCGAAGTCAATCCGCAGATCAAGTTCACACTTTCGCCCAATGGGCGTGTTATGCAGGCGCAATGGATGAACAGGCGAACCGATCCGGTCTGGGTCGCGGGCGCCAATCTGGCGCTGGCGGCGGTAAACAAAGGGCAGCCTTATGCGGGACTGCCGGATGGACTTTATAACCGTCCGATTACGTTTACCTTCTCTGCCGAACAGTTCTGTCGTGGGCAATAAAGCATATCGCTGCCGGAACTAACTGCCGGAAGTAACTGAAAGAAGACGATCATGATGACTATCCTGAGTTATAACTTTCAGCGGGCCGCCGTCATTCTGATGGGCGTGGTGGCGCTGTTCTGCTTTCCGCTTGTGGCGAACGCCCAGGATGAATTGACGGGAACGATCAGTCAGGGCGTTCTGAAGCCCCTGCCGATCGCCATCGCCATCAGCGGCAATGAGGCTTCGGGCGGTGATCTCGGCGACAAGATTTCCAAGGTCATCATGAACGATTTGGAAAGCTCCGGCTATTTCGCGCCGATCAATCCGGCGGCCTTTATCCAGCAGAACCCCGATGTCGCCGTCCAGCCGGAATTCGCAAGCTGGAAGACGATCAATGCGCAATATCTTTCCAATGGCCGCGCCTTTGTCGATGCCGACGGCCGCCTGCAGGTCGATTTCCGCCTGTGGGACATCTTCTCGCAGAACCAGCTTCTGGGCCAGTCCCTGACCGCCACGCCGGAAAACTGGCGCCGCATCGCCCACAAGATCGCCGACGCCATCTATGAAAAACTGACCGGTCAGGAAGGCTATTTCGACACCCGCATCGTGTTCGTGGCCGAAAGCGGCTACAAGACGGCGCGCGTCAAGCACCTGGCGATCATGGATCAGGACGGGGCCAATCCGTCATACCTGCCGGTGGCCGGCAACAACACCAAGGTGATGACGCCGCGCTTCTCCGCCGACAGCCAGGAAATCGCCTATATGGCCCTGACCGCCGATAGCGCCCGCATCTATATCTATAACCTGGAAACCGGCCGCCAGGAGGCCGTGGGCCAGATCAAGGGCATGGCCTTCGCGCCGCGCTTCTCGCCCGATGGCTCCAAGCTGGCCTTCTCGGTCAGCCAGGGCGGGGCCACCCAGATCTATGTCATGGACTTGCGCACCCGCGCCCTGACCAGGCTGACCAGCGGCGGCTTCATCAATACCTCGCCGTCCTTCTCGGCCGATGGCTCCACCATCGCCTTCACCTCCGACCGTGGCGGTTCGCCGCAGATCTACCTGATGAACGCCAATGGCGGCAATGTGCGCCGGATCACCTTCGGCGGCGGTTCCTATTCGACGCCGGTCTATTCGCCCAAGGGCGACCAGATCGCCTTCACCAAGCAATCGGGCGGACGGTTCTCGATCGGCGTGATGGATGCCGGCGGCGGCAATGCCAGACTTCTCACCTCCTCCTATCTCGAAGAAGGCCCGACCTGGGCGCCCAATGGCCGTTACATCATGTTCTTCCGCGAATCCCAGGGCGGCAACCCGTCGCTGTGGATGGTCGAGGTCACCGGACGGATCGAGCGCGCCGTGCCCTATCCCGGCGGCGCTTCCGATCCCGCCTGGTCTCCGCGGTTGAAATAGGGAGAGGGCACAAAACGAAAAATGCCGCCCTATCCCGGCGGCGCTTCCGATCCCGCCTGGTCGCCGCGGCTGAAATAGGGAGAGGGCGCAAAACGGAAAGTGCCGCCCTATCCCGGCGGCGCGCACCTGATCCGCCTGGTCGCCACGCCTGAAATAGGGCCATAATGCGAAACGGAATTAGGTAACCATATCCGCGAACCGAAAATTCATTTGATTTGAGGTACATCGGTCGTATTATTGCCCAATTCACCCCCAAGATGCGAAAAATATCCAGTTCTCTGGAAAAATGACAACGCGCGTTTGACAAAAGTTAACAGGCATATCATCGTATCTTTATAAGTTTTGTGCATAATCCCGTCACAAGACAATGAGATACAGCCACGTATTGAAATTAAATTGAGAGGATTCAACATCATGGTATCGACCAAGTCCGTAGCGAAGTTTGCCGTAATGGCCCTGGTTATGGCGTCTATGGCGGCCTGTACCAGCAAGCCGAAGCCCGCCGTCGAACCGACCCCGGCCCCGGCGCCCGAACCCGTCCCGACGCCCGCGCCGCCGGAACCGGTCGCCCAGGCCCCGTTGCCCGGCATCGTTCCGGGTTCGCAGCAGGATTTCGTCGTCAATGTCGGCGATCGCGTTTATTTCGACACCGATTCCTCCGATATCCGTTCCGATGCGCAAGGCATCCTGGCCGCGCAGGCCGCCTGGCTCGTCCGTTATCCGCAGGTCAATATCCGCATCGAAGGCAATGCCGACGAACGCGGCACCCGCGAATACAACTTCGCCCTCGGCGCCCGCCGCGCGCAGGCGGTTTCGGACTTCCTGGCCGGCAAGGGCGTGGCCGCGGGCCGCATCTCGACCATCTCCTATGGCAAGGAAAGCCCGATCGACAACGGTTCGGGCGAAGACGCCTGGGCCAAGAACCGCAACGCCCACACCAGCCTGACCTCGGGCGCGCAATAAGCCGCGACCGCCCCTCGTTATTTGGCGGTTTTTGGATTGAAAATCATGCCCTCTGGCCGTAAGGTCAGGGGGCATGACGCGTTTGGGGGCTTGTGGAACAGGGCTGTTCATTTCCCGGCGCCGGCGCACGTAGTTCGCGTATTTAATGACATTTCCGGTTTGATCGCGCGGACGCATGTTTTCCGATCCGCCGATATTCATCCTTCGCTTTAATGGCTGACCATTGGGGAGCTTTTTCATGACTTTCAACTCTATCCGCAAGGCCGCGGCCGCCGGCGTGTCGCTGGTCGCCGTTCTTGCCATAGCCGCCACGCAGCCCGCCTTCGCCCAGGCCAAGGCCAGCAAGGCCCAGCAAACGCAGGACCAGATGATGGCCAACCTGCCGCACTGCCAGGCCAAGCTGGGCACCATTTCCGTGGTCAATGGCGATGATCCTTCGGGCTGGACCAATAACAGCCTGGCCGCGCCGCAAAAGCTATTGAAGGTCATCGTCCAGAAATCCGGCTGTTTCTCGCTGGTCGATCGCGGTGCCGGCATGGACGCGGCGGCGCGCGAACGCGAGATCGGCGGTAATCTGGGCCTGCAACGCGGCTCGAACATGGGCAAGGGCCAGATCAAGGCGGCGGATTTCGTGCTGGTGGCCGAAGTCGGCAGCGCCGATTCCAATACCGGCGGCGGCGGCGCGGCGGGCCTGCTTGGCGGGCTGGTCGGCGGCCGGGCCGGCGCCATCGTCGGCGGTTTCCGCACCAAGAAGAGCGAGGCGGATGTCGTCCTGTCTCTCACCGATGTGCGCACCTCGGAATCCAATTCCTTTGAAGGCCATGCCGCCAAGAACGACCTGAGCTGGGGCGCCGGCGGCGGCATCGGCTTCGGCGGCGCGGTCGGCGGTGGTTACGAAGATACCGCTATCGGCAAGATCGTCACCCAGGCCTTCATCGTCGCCTATGCCGAAATGGTCAATAATCTCGGCGGCGTCGATATCGGCGGCAAGGACGCCGCGCCCAGCCGCAGCTTCACCGTCCAGACGGCGACGACCCTGCGCTCCGCGCCGAACACCACGGGCAAGGTCATCCGCGCCCTGCCGGCGGGCCTGACGGTTTATCCGACCGGCAACAAGGACGGCATGTACTGGGAAGTGGCCGACGACAACGATAATGTCGGCTGGGTGAAGAACGACAGCCTGGCGGCCTCGCAGTAAGCGGCGGAAGATCCCTCCGGATGCAATCTTTTCGCTGAGTAAAGCCCCTCTTATACCGCCCTGTAAACGGGGGGGTATCGCTGGAATAACTTTTCTTCCCCCTCTCCCCTCAACGAGGGGAGAGGACGGGCGCGGAGCGAAGCGATCGCAACCGGGTGAGGGGCTGTGTGACGCTTGTGTTCTATCGACGAACAGCCCCTCACCCGATCGCCTTCACTGCGTTCGGCTCTCGTCGGCACCGGCCGCCCCCCTCTCCCCATATTCATGGGGAGAGGGGAAAGGCATCTCAACGCCAAAAGCCATAGGCGATAGCCCTGCTGTAAACGGGGAGTATAAGAGGGGGGGCGATCCGGCCCGGTCCGGAAAAATAAAGGGCGCGGCTGTAAGGCTTGCGCCCTTTCTGTCTCTGGACGCAATTTAGGGTTTGCGTCTTATTTCAGCCTGACTATGTTGTTAGTTATAAGATAATTTCCGATACCGAGTAGAGGGTGGTCAGGCATATGACGGACAGTAATTTCACTCGCCGCGGATTTGGTGGCCGCGGATTTGGTGGCCTGGCTCTGCGCGGTAAAGCGGCGGCCGGTCTTTCCATCCTGGCGCTTTCCATGCCCCTGGTGACGATCACTCTGTCGGCCTTTGCGCCCGCCGTGGCGCATGCCCAGTTGTTCGGCGATGACGACGATGAGGAAATCCCCGGCCAGCAACCGACCGACAATACGATCTGGGACGCCAAGAAGCTGCAAAAACTCGATCGTAACGTCCGCAAGCTGGAGCGGGCCGTTTCGCGCGTCGAAAACAAGAAGGGCGCGCCGCCGATCCTGATCGAGCCGGATCCCGAAGTGGTGGCCTTGCAGGCGACGGTTGACAGCCAGGCGCGCAAGCTGGATCAGCAGGCCGGTTCGATCACCACCCTGATCGGCCAGGTCGAGGAATTGCAGCATCAGAACCAGTTGCTGCAGCAGGCGCTCAACAACCAGACCGCCCGCACGGATACCCTGACCAAGCGCGCCGATCTGGCCGACGCCCATCTCAAGGATCTGGACGCGCTGCTGGCGCCGCCGCCCCCGCCGCCGCCTTCGACCGGCAGCGCCCAGGGCGATTTCGACCAGGCGTTCAACCTGATGACCTCCGGCCAGACCGATGACGCCGGCCGCGCCTTCGAGGCTTTCACCACCACCTACCCGCAAGCGACCCAGACGCCGGAAGCCTGGTTCCGTCTCGGGCAGGTCCGCGCCATGAAAAGCGATCCGTCCGGCGCGGTTTCGGCCTTCGCCACCTCGCTGAAAGGCTGGCCCAAGACCTCATGGGCGCCCGAAGCGACGGTTCGTCTGGCTCAGGCGCTGAATGACAGCAACCGCCCCGCCGATGTCTGCGCCACCCTGACGCAATTCGACAAGGTTTACGCCAAACTGGCCACCAACAATATGCGCAACCAGGCCAAGGTTCTGAAGGACAAGAACAGGTGCGGCGCGGTTTAGGTCTTAAAGGTAACCACGGATAAGCACGGATGGCCGCTACGCGGCCCACACGGATAAAGGCACGGATTTCAGGGTAATTCCTAAATACGGTGATCGTGACGATACGCCATCGACGGCGAAGCCGTCATCGAGGCTAGTATACCATCTAGTGTACCATATGGTGTAACCGGCGGAGAATATATGGGGCAATGCAACCCATAAAATCCGTGCCTTATCCGTGTGGGCCGCGTAGCGGCCATCCGTGCTTATCCGTGGTCAAACCTTCCTTTTTGCTTCTGAGTTGCCCACGCATAATGAGCCAGGCTATTTCTGATAAATTCCCTGAATTCGCCGCTCGTCTCGATGGTGACGGCCCCATTGGCGTGGCCGTGTCCGGGGGGGGCGATTCCGTGGCGCTGCTCTATGCGCTGGCGGCGTGGAGTAAAAGACCCCTGGAGGTCTTTTGCGTCGATCACGGGCTGAATCCTCTGAGTGCGCAATGGACGCAATCGGTGGCGGCCCATGCGGCGCGCGTTGGCGCGGGCTTCACGGCGCTGCACTGGCAGGGAGACAAACCCGTAACCGGTCTGGCGGCGGCGGCGCGACTGGCGCGGCATCGCCTGCTGGCCGAAGCGGCGCGGGAGAAGGGGGTTGCTGTCCTGTGCCTGGCCCACACCCTCGATGATATTGCCGAAGCTGAAGCCATGCGGGCGCAGGGTTCCAGCGTCGGTACGCCCCGGATCTGGTCGCCATCGCCGGTCTGGCCGGAAGGGCGCGGGATTTTCCTCTACCGCCCGTTTCTTGATCTCCGCCGCAAAGCCCTGCGCGACTATTTGCGCGGCCTTGATGTGAAATGGATTGAAGACCCGGCCAATGAAAGCCCGCATTCCCTACGCGCGCAAACAAGAAAATTCCTGCACGATCAGTTGCTTGTGAAAAAAACGCCCGAATCCGAGACCATAGTCACAGTCGGGCAGGTGCAGGCTGTGCTCCACCTGCCCGAAACGCTCGGCCCGCTCGGCATGATCGCCTTCCGGACGGCGGCCTTCGACGCTTTGCCGCGGGAGGCTGCCGTGAAACTGCTGGCGGCGGCGGCGGTCTGCACCGGTGGCGGCGATAAATTGCCGCGGCAGGAGAAGATTACGGCCCTGCTGCAAACCCTGCCTTCGGGAAAAGCCGTCACCTTGGCCGGGGCGCGGATACACCGCGCGAATGGCCTGATCGCCATCAACCGTGAAACCGGCGATATCGGCCGCAACCGGCCCGCAAGTCTGGCGCTAAACGCAACGGAAGAGGGGGTTTGGGACGGCCGCTTCGCCATCCGGTCGCCACTGGCCGGTGAAGTTGCCGCCGCCGCCGGTGCGCGCGACGCTTTGCCTGATGCCGATAAGGCCTGGCTTCTGACCCTGCCGGCTGGCTTGCGCGCAAGCCAGCCGGTTTTCATCCCGGCCGGCGAAAACCCGGATCGGAATAAACGCCTGCTGACCCGCCCCGCCCCAGGGCCGGGCGATGATAACGGCGGGGCGGCCGCCTGCCTGGTCATGCCGCGTCTTTATGCCGCCCTGGGATTGATCACGGCGGAAAGCGCTGTAAAAACAAAAAATGATTGCGTTCTTATGCGGATAAATGACGTGTAGCGAAAGCGCCCGGCACATCCTATATGAGCAGGTAATGTTACCAACACCCCGCGGAGGGGCGGCCCGATTTTAACGGCCTATTGAGGATAGACACTGGCATGAACCTGAAGTCCATGGCGATTATCGGCGTGATACTGGCTTTTCTGCTGGGCATTTACGTTGTCATGAACACCAATCATGGCGCGCTAATGCCTGACAGCAACAAACCGGTCGAGATGATCTATTCCGAACTGGTCGCCAATGTAAACGACGGCAAGGTTACGGAAATCGTCATCCATAACGACGAGGCTGCCGGAAAGACGGCGGATGGCAAGAAGTTCCATGCGGTGGTCGGTTTCGATCACAAGGATCTGGATGACGCCCTGGCGCAGAAGAAGGTGCCGACCAAGAAGGAAAGTGGCAAGACGTCGCTGCTGATGAGCGTCATCACCACGCTTCTGCCGGTCATCCTGATCATCGGCATCTGGATCTTCTTCATGCGCCAGATGCAGGGCGGCGGACGCGGCGGGGCCATGGGCTTCGGCAAGTCCAAGGCCAGGCTCCTGACCGAGCACAAGAACCGCGTCACCTTCAATGATGTGGCCGGGGTCGAGGAAGCCAAGGAAGATTTGCAGGAAGTCGTCGATTTCCTGAAAGACCCGTCGAAATTCCAGAAGCTGGGCGGCAAGATCCCGAAAGGCGCCTTGCTCGTCGGTCCTCCGGGCACGGGTAAGACGCTGCTGGCCCGCGCCGTGGCCGGTGAGGCGGGCGTGCCCTTCTTTTCGATCTCCGGTTCGGATTTCGTTGAAATGTTCGTCGGCGTCGGCGCGTCGCGCGTCCGTGACATGTTCGAGCAGGCCAAGAAGAATGCGCCGTGCATCATCTTCATCGACGAAATCGACGCGGTGGGCCGTCATCGCGGCGCCGGTCATGGCGGCGGTAACGACGAACGCGAACAGACGCTCAACCAATTGCTGGTCGAGATGGACGGCTTCGAGGCCAATGAAGGCATCATCATGATCGCCGCCACCAACCGGCCTGACGTGCTCGATTCCGCCCTGCTGCGTCCCGGCCGTTTCGATCGCCAGGTGACGGTGCCGAACCCCGACCTGACCGGCCGTGAAGCCATCCTGCGCGTTCACATGAAGCCGGTGCCGCTGGCCGTCGATGTCGATGTCAAGGTGATCGCGCGCGGCACGCCGGGTTTCTCCGGCGCTGATCTCGCCAATCTCGTCAATGAAGCGGCCCTGATGGCGGCGCGCAAGGACCGCAAACTGGTGACGATGCGCGATTTCGAGGACGCCAAGGACAAGGTGATGATGGGCGCGGAACGCAAATCGATGGCCATGTCCGAAGAGGAAAAGAAAAACACCGCCTATCACGAAGGCGGCCACGCCATTGTGGCGCTGAAAACCCCGCAGGCCGATCCCGTCCACAAGGCGACGATCATCCCGCGCGGCCGGGCGCTCGGCATGGTCATGCAGTTGCCCGAAGGCGACCGTTATTCGATGAACTTCACCCAGATGACCTCGCGCCTCGCCATCATGATGGCCGGGCGGGTGGCCGAAGAAATCATCATGGGCAAGGACAACATCACTTCCGGGGCGTCTTCCGATATCCAGGCGGCCACCCGTCTCGCCAAGTCGATGGTGACGCGCTGGGGCTTCTCGGACGAACTGGGCTTTGTCGATTACAAGCAGGGCGAGGACGAATACGGCGCGTTCGGCCGTGATACCTCCGAAGCCACGGCGCAGAAAATCGACGAAGAGGTCAAGCGCCTGATCAATACCGGCTATGAGGACGCCAAGCGCATCCTGACGGAAAACCTCGACGGCCTGCACCGCCTGGCCAAGACCCTGCTCGATCTCGAAACCCTGACCGGTGACGAAATCGCCAAGATTCTCAACGGCGAGGAAATCCTCCGCGATGAGGATACCGGCGTGGCGATCGAACTGAGTTCCAATTCGGCCGTGCCGGAGACGGAAACTGCGCCGACGGCCGTGCCGGTAATCGCGGAATAAGGTTTCGAGTTCAGGTTCGTAATATGGAGCGGGCGTCCTGAGGTTATCAGGATGCCCGCTTTATTTGTGAAATCCTATGCCGGTTCCGGCATCCGGCCGTAGTTTCGGATGAAGTGTTCGTAGTCAGGCGTATTCGCCACCGTGTGGGCGACTTGAGCGCGTATTCCTTCGAGTGCCCCTGTCAGTTCTTCACGCGTGAACAACTGGCCGAAGCGGTGCCGGCCCCGGGGCGCGAACCTTTGCCCCAGCATGACCTGTACCCACGAGTCCGTCCTGAACACATCCTCGATCGGCGGAGAGGAGTAGCCATGGTCACGGAACAGATCGAGGCGCAGCTTAAGCGTAGCGGGCGCCTCCATGTCGTGCCGGGATTTCCAGAACGCCGTGTCGTCGCGTTCTGTCAGTTTGTAGTGCATGATGACGAAATCCCGGACGTGCTCGACCTCGGCCCGCGTCTCGGCGTTGAACAGGTCGGCGATCGCCGGGGTGATGCCATCGAAAGGGAACATCTGCACCAGTCGCGTGGCGCCGATCTGCATCAGGTGGATATTGGTCGATTCCAGCGGTTCGATAAAGCCGCTGGCCAGGCCGAAGGCGATGCAGTTCTTGTTCCAGATTTTGTTGCGGCGGCCGGTGCGGAACTTGATGTGCGACGGCTCGGTAAGCAAGGGGCCTTCGAGGGCGGTCACAAACCGGGCGCGCGCCTCATCGTCCGACAGGTGGGGGCTTGAGTAGACATAACCATTGCCGACGCGGCTTTGCAGCGGGATTTTCCAGCGCCAGCCGGCATCGTGGGCGATCGCGCTGGTATAGGGATCGAGTGGGCCTGTGGATTGCGTCTGGACAGCCCAGGCCCGGTCATTGGCCAGCCAGTGACCCCAGTCCTCATAGCCGGTCTTCAATGTCTGCTCGATCAGCAGGCCGCGGAAGCCGGTGCAGTCGATGAACAGGTCGCCATCGATAGCCTGGCCGTCTTCGAGCACCAGGCGCTTAATGTAACCGGTCAGGTCATCCTGCTCGACCCGCATGATCTTGCCGTCGATACGCTTTACGCCGTGGGCCTCGCTGAAGCGGCGCATGAAGGGACCATAGAGGGATGTGTCGAAGTGATAGGCGTAGTTAAGCCAGTGTTTGTCGGAAATTGCGAATTTGCGAGCCTCCGCTGCCCGGTATTCGGCGCAATAGTCGCCCAGCTCGCCACCATAGCCATCGGCCCTGGCCTGGAGCCACAGGCTGTAAAAGGGCGTCGTCCACATCGATTTGCCGAGCCGGCCAAAGGAATGGAAATAATAGTCGTCCTTGCGCGCCCAGTTATGGAAGGCGATGCCGAGCTTGATGCCGGCATTGGTCTCGCGGACGAACTGATCTTCATCGATGCCAAGCCGGTTGTGAAAACCAAGGATGGTCGGAACCGTAGCTTCACCGACACCGACAATGCCGATTTCGCTGGACTCGATCAGGGTGATATCGAGCAGGGGGCCGAGATGTTTGCCAAGCGCCGCCGCCACACACCAGCCGGCCGTTCCGCCGCCGGCGATCACCACTTTTTTTACCCTTTGTTCGATCATGACTGTTCCTCTTCTCTGATTTGTTGTTTTTAAATTTCCGCCAGACTGGCCGGATTTTCCGGCCTGTCAAATCGAACAGATCATTTATTTCATTGAGATTTTTTCTGTTGCTGAGGCGCTACATTGTAGAAACATAGTATCATTTTTGATGAATTGGCATGGAAACGTTTACCTCTGGCGGGCAAAGGATGAATGCTGCGTAGCGTTTGATGGGTTTCGTGCTAAAGGCGCGTCATCTGTTCCTTGTTTTCCGGAGTTTTGCCATGTCCATTGAATTTCCCGCCGATGAAAATGGCGATGTCCTGCGCGCGATGCAGGCCGACGGCGACGATCTTTCCGTGGCGCGCGATATCGATTTTTCGCTGCTGTTTGGTGATGAAGACTCGGCCAAGGCCTTTTGCGTGATCTTCGCGGAGAAGGGCTATGAGGTCGATTATGGTCCCTGGGAAATCGATCATGATAACCTGACCGATCTCAATTTCGGCAAATGGAATGTGCAGGTTGTTCACCATATGGCGCCGGACCACGCCGCCATCACCGCCTTTGAAGGTGAATTGCAGGACGCCGCCACACCGCTTGGCGGCCGCAACGATGGCTGGGGCTGTTTCCAGGTCGAAGCCAATTAGGCGAATAGACATTTAAAGCGGTCTGCATTCCTTGAATGAGTCAATCAGAATGCAGGTCGCTCTACTATCGTGAAGCATGAGATTAAGCTTGGCCGGAATAGAACTCACTTCATTTTCTGCCGCTGGACGAAAGTGCCTTGTTTTATCTCTCGTCGCCTTCACGCGGCGGTTGGCAGTGGTGTGATTTTGATCGAGTCCTCACGGTTTCTCGCCTGAGCCAGATCGTAGGCGCTTTGCATCCGGACGAGGGTGTCCGCCTTTAGGCCGAAAGCCTTCTCGAAGCGTATGGCCATATCGGCCGTCAGCGCTGTATGACCGTTCAATATGTTGCTCAGGTTCTGGCGTGAGACGCCAATGTGTTGAGCCAAATCCTTCACATTTATGCCATGCGTCTCCAGGAACTGCCGCTTGAGCCAAGGGCCGGGGTGGACATGAATTGAGGCGTGAATTTTAATCGCCATCAGTGATAATCCTCCAAATCCAGATCTGCTAATGCCCCCTCGGCGGTCAGGATAAAGGTCAGCCGCCAGTTCTTCGTCACGGTCATGGCGTAGACGCCCTTGCGATCACCGGTAAGGGCGTGAAAGCCAAAATTAGGCGGTATGTTAAGCTCATCAAGCCCCGCCGCGGCATCTAGGAACGCAATCATATCGATAACGCGGCCGACCTCGATCACACCCTTTGCGCGGCCCTTTTCAACGAGGTTGCGCAGCGCTTTGTGTTTGATGCTCTCAATATCCACGTGTCAAGTGATACACGACACAAGACTCCGTGTCAACTGGCGGTGGACATGGCGTCATTCCATTGCTGGCGGCGAAAATGTAAGAAAAGATCGCCTATGGGCGAGGCGGATGATCTCTAAAAGAAGTTTGGCCGTATGAACCGATAAGATGCCAGCCTCCCCTCGCAAAATATCGTTACAATTTCCTTACAAATATCCCGTCCGTTATCACTCTATTAAGGACGTTCAGGCTTTTATAGGCGCTTACCAGCCGGGCGGGAGTGTTTGACGAAGCGTGCTTGATCGAGCGCGTGGCGGGATGCGCTCTTTTCCGGACAGACTGTGGCCAGAGAACTGGTCAGGATAAATTGGAGAGTGCCCATGCCCGCTGTCGTCCGAGGTGGCAGACGTCAAGCCAGCCCCGCCGACGCGAAATCGGCGAAGCCCGCGGGGCGCGCCGGGGCGAAGGCGCGTTCCGGCGGACGCAAGGGCGTATCCGCAGGCAAGGGCAGCGTGGTCGGCACGGTCCACATGTCCAACGAACTGACCGCCTGGCTGGCGGTTTTCATCATTGTCGGGCTGCTCTCCGTCGTGCTCCTGACCGGCCACCGCGCCGAGGCCCTGGGGGGCGCCATCACCCGTTTCGCCGACGCCCGCATGGCGTCGATCGGCCTGCGCCTGCAAAATATCCATCTCGTCAATGTCAGCGCGGAAGCCTCGCCCGATATCCGCAAGGCGCTCAGGTTCGAGAAGGACCAGCCGTTCGCCTTCATGAATCTCGCCGCTGTTCAGAAGGATGTCGAGAATGTCGGCTGGGTGAAATCGGCCACCATCCGCCGCCAGTTTCCCGGCGTGCTGATCGTCGAGGTGGTCGAGCGTCCGCGCCTGGCCGTCTGGCAGTATAACGGCAAGAATACCGTCATCGACGACGAGGGCCATATCATCCCGGAAGCCGTGTCGATGCGCTTCCCCGAATTGCCATTCGTGGTCGGCGAGGGCGCCAATGAGGCCGCGCCCGCCATTATCGAACTGATGCGCCAGCGCCCCGCCCTGCTGGAAAAGACCTACGCCCTGCAACGCGTCAATACGCGCCGCTGGAATATCCTGCTCAAGAACGGCGCGGTCATCAAGCTGCCGGCGCTGAATCAGGACCAGGCTCTGGCCCGGTTCGACGTGCTGATGACGCAGGAGCGCGTGCTCGATCAGGGCTTCGCCTCCATCGACCTGCTCGACCCCGATTCCCTTGTCGTGGTGCCGCTTGAAGCGCATCCCGCCGCGCCGCCTTCGCCTGCCCCCTCCCTCCACTAAGTCTGACAAAGTAGAAAACTCATGTCCGGATTTGAAGATCGCCAGAACGCCAAAAGTGCCGCCAAAGCCGCCGCCCTCAATCCGGAACCGGCCGCCAAACTGGCAAGAACACGTCCCGCGCCGGCCACCGGTGGCGAAGCCACTGGCCGTCCGCCCGCCTCGCAGGGGCTGATCGCCTCGCTCGATCTCGGCGCCTCGAAGATCGGCTGCTTCATCATGCGGCCCGAGGGCGCGCGCCAGTCCGATCAGTCGATCCGCGTCGCCGGCGTCGGCTATGTCCAGTCCAAGGGTATCCGCGCCGGTTCGGTGATCGACATGGAAGCGGCGTCACAGGCCATCGCGCAGGCGGTGGAACGCGCCGAGGCCATGGCCAATGTGTCGATCCAGGGCGTGCGCGTCACCCTTCCGGGCGCGCAAACCGCCTCGCACAAGGTTTCGGCGCAGGTGTCGCTGGGGCTGAAGCCGATTTCCGACCATGACCTTAACCGCGCCATCGCTTCCGCGCTTGCGCAGGTCCGCTTCCCCAACCGCCGCGCCATCCACCTGCTGCCGGTATCGTGGAGCGTCGATGACCAGTATGGCGTGCGCGATCCGCGCGGCCTGAACGGACGCAATCTCGGGCTGGAACTGCTGGTCGTGACCATCGACGAAAGCGTCTTCAACAATATCAATCAATGCGTGGCGCTGGCGCACCTCGAAGTGCAGGCCATTGTTTGCGCGCCGCTGGCCGCCGCCGTGGCGGCGCTGGAGGAAGACGAAAAGGAACTGGGCTGCATCTGCATCGATATGGGCGCGAGCAGCACGACCGCCGCCATCTTCGCCAACGGCACCCTGGTCCATGTCGATTGCCTGAATGTCGGGGGCAGCCATGTCACCGCCGATATCGCGCGCGGCCTTTCCACCACCCTGGCCGGGGCCGAGCGCCTCAAGACCCTGCACGGCTCGGCCATCGCCTCGGCCCATGAAGACCGCGAGACGGTCGAGGCCCCGCCGCGCGGCGATGATCGCGGCGGCGCGCCGATCACCGTGCCGCGCTCGATCCTCAAGGGGATCATCGCCCCGCGCGTCGAGGAAACGTTTGAACTGCTGCGTGAGAAGATCAAGGCCTCCGGCGTCCAGATCGAACCGGGCGCGGGCATCGTGCTCACCGGCGGCGCGTCGCAACTGGCCGGTGTCCGCGAACTGGCGATCCGGGTGTTCGACCGGCCGTGCCGCCTGGGCCGGCCGATGCGCGTGCCGCACCTGGGCGACGCGGCTGCCGGCCCTTCCTTCGCCGCCACGGCGGGGGTGATCCTGCGCACCCTCTACGGCCCGCGCGATGTGGTGCCGGTCAAGAAGATCATGGCCGCCAAGATCGGCCCGAAGGACGCCCCCACCGGCGGCGGCAATATCGTGGCCCGCGTCATCGACTGGCTGAAAAGCAATCTGTAGGCTTCATAACAGAGGCCAATCAGCTTACGAAAACGCCTGATCCTCCCCTGCCCTGATCCTCCCCTGCCCTGATCCTCCCCTGCATAGCGGGGGAGGTGGCGCGGCGCTTGCGCCGTTACGGTGGGGGCATACGGTAAAGCCCCCTCCACCACTTCGTGGTTCCCCTCCCCCGCTGCGCAGGGGAGGATCAGGAATGGTCCCGTTTGTGGGGCGCATCCGAAAGGCGTGGGGCGGGGTATCCGGCTTGCTTTTCACTCGCCCGCAAATCACTAACCTGATACCGTTTTCAAAAGCGATGCGTTAACCTTCCGGAAATCCGGACTCGTCTTCAGCGTGAAGCGCGCAACCCTGATGACGCCCGCCGGACTCCTTTCTGACTCAATGCCTGTGTAAAAAGTCACACTTTGGTAATCTCTATTAAAAAATCTTACCAAAATGACTTCCTTTTTACCCGACTCAAGTTATCGGGTAACTAATCGTTAAGCATAGTTGTAGTCTCATGAGACCCTGGCATCGGGGATCGAAAAGCGTCATTCGCAGCCCTGACGGGAGAGATCGTGAAAGGTTCACAGGATAACATGGCAATTCATCTTTCTGCGCCGCGCGCAACAGAACTGAAGCCGCGTATCGTCGTGTTTGGTGTGGGCGGCGCCGGGGGCAATGCCGTCAACAACATGATCGAAGCCGGCCTTGAGGGTGTGGAGTTCGTGGTGGCCAATACGGACGCCCAGCAGCTCCAGTTTTCGCGCACCGAAGCGCGCATCCAGCTTGGCGTCGGCATCACGCAAGGCCTGGGCGCCGGCGCGCATCCGGAAGTCGGCATGACCGCCGCCGAAGAGTCGTCGGACATGATCACCGAGCACCTCGATGGCGCGCACATGGTCTTCATCACCGCCGGCATGGGCGGCGGCACCGGCACGGGCGCGGCCCCGATCATCGCCAAATGCGCCCGCGAGCGCGGCATCCTGACCGTCGGCGTCGTCACCAAGCCTTTCACCTTCGAGGGGCGTCACCGGATGCGCCTGGCCGATGCCGGCATTTCCGAACTGCAACGCTATGTCGATACCCTGATCGTCATCCCGAACCAGAACCTGTTCCGCATCGCCAACGAGCGCACGACCTTCGCCGAAGCTTTCGGCATGGCCGACCAGGTGCTGCATGCCGGCGTCCGCTCGATCACCGATCTGATGGTCCTGCCGGGCCTGATCAATCTCGATTTCGCCGACGTTCGTTCGGTCATGTCCGATATGGGCAAGGCGATGATGGGCACCGGCGAGGCCTCCGGCGAGGACCGCGCGCTGCTCGCCGCGCAAAACGCCATCCAGAACCCGCTGCTCGACGAAACCTCGCTCAAGGGCGCCAAGGCCGTGCTGGTGAACGTCACCGGTGGTCTCGACATGACCCTGCATGAGGTCGATGAAGCGGCCAACGCCATTTCCTCGGAAGTCGATCCGGAAGCCAATATCATCTTCGGCGCCGCCTTCGATCCGAACCTCGAAGGCAAGCTGCGTGTCTCCGTCGTCGCCACCGGCATGGACGGCGTGGCGCTGCAAACCCCGCTGGCCACGCCCGCCAAGGCGACCACGCCGCCGCCGACCTTCGGCCTGGGTTATGGTTCGCGTCAGGAAACACCTGCCGCACCCGCTGCCGAAGCGCGCCTCGCGCCCGTGGCGGCTTCGCCCGCACCGGTAACGCCGGTTGCGGCCCAGGCAACGGCATCTCAGGCAACGGTGTCTCAAGCGCCCGCGGCTCAGGCTTCCACGGCTCAGGCTGCGCGTTCGAGTCTGTTCGAGGAGCGTCCGGCGGCGGCGGCCACGCCCGCCCCTGTCGCGCCGGCGGAGCCGCGCGTCATCCCCAAGATTGTCGATCCGATGGTCGAGGACGAGGAAATTCCCGCCGCCGCCGCTGCGCCCGCACCGCGTCCGGCCGTCGCGCCGCAGATTCAGCGCCCCAACCCTTACGCCCATACGGCGGCCCCGCGCCCGGCCACGCCCGCGCCGCGTCTGAATACCGAGGACGAGGGGCGTGAATCCTTCTGGCGCGGCCTGTTCCCGCAACGCCAGAGCGCCCCTGCCGCGCCGGTAACGCAAGCCGCGCCGGCTCAGGATGAGGCCGATCGCTATGTGCCGGGGCAAGCCTCTGCGCAGGCAAAGTCAAACCTGAACCCGGCCACGCGCTCGGAAGTCCAGCCTTCGATGGATACGGAGGACGATCTGGAAATCCCTTCTTTTTTAAGGCGCCTCGCTAATTAAAACCTTGTTAAGCAAGGCGTTACAAACGGAAATAGAAGTTCGTTTGTGAACGGGCGCCAAAAATGAGATACCGGATGCGGGCCAGAAATGCGCCCGCATTTTTTTTGCGCCGAAATTATGTACGCGGGGGCGGCAAGAAGGTGAGCGTCATGTTACCTGATCAGAACGAACAGACCCTGGCCCATGCGGCCATCATCGCCGGGATCGGCGTGCATACGGGTGTGCCTGTGCGTATGGTCGTGCGTTCGGCGCCGGCCGGCGCGGGCGTTGTCTTCGTGCGTACCGATATCACTGGCCGCGATAACCGCGTACCGGCCCTGGCTCATAATGTCACCAAGACGACCCTGGGCACCGTCATCACCAATGCCGCCGGCGTCTCCGTTTCGACCATCGAGCACGTCATGGCCGCCTTCGCCGCCCTGAGCATCGATAATGTCATTGTCGAACTCGATGGCCCCGAAGTGCCGATCATGGATGGTTCGGCCCTGCCGTTCGTGCAACTGCTCGATCAGGCTGGTTTCCGCCGTCAGGCCATGCCGCAACAGGTCATTGAAATCCTTGCGCCGGTCGAAGTCATCGAAGGCGACAAGCGCGCTGCCCTGCTGCCGGCCGACCGCTTTGAAGTCCGGTTTGAAATCGATTTTCCGGGCACGCCGATCGGCCATCAGGTCGTCGATCTCGCTATCACCGAGCAGTCCTTCCGTGAAGAACTGGCGGCGGCGCGCACCTTCGGCTTCCTCGAAGGCGTCGAAGCCCTGCGCAAGGCCGGCCTGGCGCGCGGCGGTTCGCTCGATAACGCCATCGTCATCGACGGCGATACCATCCTGAACGCGGACGGCCTGCGTTTCACCGACGAATTCGTCCGCCACAAGGCGCTTGACGCCATCGGCGACCTGTATGTGCTGGGCATGCCGATTCTTGGCAGGTTTGAAGGAATCCGTGCCGGCCATGGCCTTAATAATGCCTTGGTCCGTGCCCTATTGTCGCGTCCGGATGCCTACCGCATCGTCACCCGCGGCGCGGCTCTGGCGGATGTCGGCTGACTGGTTAATTACGGTTGGCGCGCGCGCCGCGCTCGTGTAGATGTATCCTCCAAGATAATGGCCGGCGCCGGAAAGCGGTCGCCTAGAAGAGGATTATTACGTGAGCGTTGTGGGGCTTCTCAAGAAATCGGCCATTGTCATTCTGCTGGCCAGCGTCTCCGTAGCCGGTCTGACCGCTTGCGCCGGCAAGGGGCCGAAAGAGCACCTGGTCTATGAGGAGCGTCCGGTCGAACTGCTCTACCAGACCGGCATGCAGAAGCTCGATCAGAAAGACTGGTCCGATGCGGTCGTTTACTTTGAGGAAGTCCAGCGTCAGCACCCCTATTCCGAATGGTCGCGCCGCGCCATCGTCATGGTCATCTACGCCCAGTATCAGGCCGATCACTATGCCGAAGCCACCACCGCCGCCGACCAGTTCATCAAGCTCTATCCCGGCAGCGAACTGACGCCCTACGCCTATTACATGAAGGCCATCTGCGCCTTCGAGCAGATCGTCGATGTCGGCCGCGACCAGGGCTATACCGACAGCGCCAAGGCCTTGCTGACCGATGTGGTCCGCCGTTATCCCGACAGCGAATACGCCAAGGATGCGCGCATCAAGCTCGACATGGTGCAGGATCAGCTCGCCGGCAAGGAAATGGACGTTGGCCGCTGGTATCTGAACGATAACCAGCCTCTCGCCGCCATCGGCCGTTTCAAGACGGTCGCCAGCGATTACCAGACGACCAGCCATACGCCCGAAGCGCTGTATCGCCTTGTCGAAGCCAATGAAATGATGGGCCTGCACGAGGAAGCGACGCGTGACGCCGCCGTGCTCGGCTATAACTATCCGGGCGACCGCTGGTATGCGGCGGCCTACAAGCTGCTGACCGAAAAAGGCGCGCAGCCGGCCGTCAAGCCTGATCCGAACGGCAAGAAGGGACCGGAGGCGCCGGACCTCAAGAAAAAGAAAAGCTGGCTCAGTTTCTGGAAATTCAACTAGTCTTATCCTCCCCTGCAACGCGGGGGAGGGGGACTGCGAAGCGGTGGAGGGGGCGTTTCTTCATCGATTGAAAGTTCTTGAAATGTTCTTGTTTCTGTGATCTTATCGGGCGATTGCCGGTGAATCGGCAGTCGCTCTTGTTTTTGGTGCCACCATGCTGACACGTTTGACGATTGCCGATGTGGTTCTGGTTGACCGGCTGGAGCTGGATATCCGCCGGGGCCTGAGCGTCCTGACCGGGGAAACCGGCGCCGGCAAGTCGATCCTGCTCGATAGCCTGGGCCTGGCCACCGGCGCGCGCGCGGATACCGGCCTGATTCGCACCGGCGCGCCGCAGGCCTCGGTGACGGCGGAATTCGAGATTGCCTCTAACCATCCGCTGTATGATTTCCTGGAAGACAAGGGGCTGGCGCTGGAGCCGGGCGAGGCGCTGCTGCTGCGCCGGGTGGTGTCGCGCGATGGCCGCTCCAAGGCCTTCGTCAATGACCAGCCGGTCAGCGTGGCGGTGCTCAAGGCGCTGGGTGAGAGCCTGCTGGAAGTGCACGGCCAGCATGAGACGGTAGGGCTGCTCGATGCCCGTTCGCATCTGGGAATGCTGGACAGTTACGGCGCCAATACGCCCGAACTGGCTCGGGTGTCCGAAAGCTGGAAGGCGCTGAAAGCCATCCGCGACGAACACCGCGACCTGATGAAGCGCGCCCATGCCGACAAGGCCGAACTGGAAACCCTGACCCTGCGTTTGCAGGAACTGGATCGCCTCAATCCGCAGCCGGACGAGGAAGCGGCCCTGGCCTCCGAGCGCGCCCTGCTGGGGGCCGGCGAGCGGGCGCTGGAGGATATTTCCGAAGCGCGCACGGCGGTGGGTGGCGAGCAATTGTCGCAGCGGCTGGTCAAGGCCTTCCGCGCGCTCGATCACGCCCGCACCCGCGCCATGCAGGCAGGGGCCACCTCGGAAGACCCGGTGCTGGCGCGGCTGACGGCGGCGGCGGATGCGCTCGACCGCACCCTGATCGCTGCCGATGAGGCTCTGGCCCTAATGGATCAGGCGGCGGATAGTCTCGATGTCGAACCCGGCCAACTGGATCGCGTCGAGGAACGCCTGTTCGCCCTGCGCGCCATGGCCCGTAAATTGGGCGTGCTGGTCGAGGATCTGCCGAAGGAACGCACCCGTATCGCCGCCAGCCTGAACCAGATCGAGGATTTGGATGCGCACTTGGGTCGTCTGACCATCGCCATGCACGCGGCGCAGAAAAGCTTTCATTCCGCTGTCGAGGCCTTGCGCGCCAAGCGTGAACAGGCCGGCGAAGCGCTGGCGGCGGCGGTGATGGGCGAACTGGTGCCGCTGAAACTCGACAAGGCGCGTTTCCGTGTCGCTTTGCGGGCGCTGGAACCGGAACGTTACGGCCAGACCGGTGGTGATGTCGTCGAGTTCGAGGTAAAAACCAACCCAGGCGCCGAATGGGGCGGCCTCGGCGCGATCGCGTCCGGCGGCGAGCTGGCGCGTTTTGCCCTGGCCCTGAAAGCCGCACTGGCGTCGCGTGGCGGCGAAGATACCGTAGGCCCTGTTATGATTTTCGATGAAGTCGATCAGGGCGTCGGCGGGGCGGTGGCCGATGCGGTGGGGCTGCGGCTCAGGCGTCTGGCGCAGAACCAGCAGGTCATCGTGGTCACGCACAGTCCGCAGGTGGCGGCGCGCGGTGACCAGCACCTGAAGGTTTCCAAGGCCGAGCATAATGACAGCGTGCGCTCGACCGTCACCGTGCTCGAACCGGGCGAAGCGCTGGAAGAACTGGCGCGGATGCTTTCCGGCGCCGAGACCACCCCGGAAGCGCGCGCGGCCGCCATTCGACTTAAGGCGACGGAAGAGGTATAATCCGGGCAGGAGGCCGCCATGCTCAGGTTTATCCGCGAGGTCATTCTGCTCATCGTGCATTTTACGTACAGCGCCCTGCTGACCGTGGGTATCTGCGCCGGCGTCACCCTGCGTACCTATGGCCTGCAATACCGCTTCACCCCGGAATTCAGCGACAAGTTTCACACCTATTTTCGCTTCGGCCTGGTGGTCGGCGCGCTCTATTGCCTGATCCTGCTCTGTTACCTGCTGACGCGCCGCAGCCTGGAAACGCGCGGGGATGAACCGTGGAACAATACTGACAATCTGGGGTGAGTGTGGCAGTAGAAAGGACGAAACGACCAGAGGCCTTCATGACTATCGACGATGCCCGCGCCCGCCATGCCGAGCTTTCCGCGCAGATTCAGTATCACCGCGACCTGTACTACAACCAGGAAACACCGGAACTGACCGATGCGGAGTACGACGCGCTGGAGGCGGAACTGCGCGCGCTGGAAGCCGAATTTCCGGACGTGAAAACGCCGGAAAGTCCGACCCAGACGGTCGGCGGCACGGCCTCGGCCAAGTTCTCGCCAGTGCTTCACGGCATTCCCATGCTGTCGCTCGATAATGCCTTTGCGGCGGCGGACGTGACCGACTTCGAGGACCGCATCCGCCGGTTTTTGCGACTGCCGGAAGACGAAATTGTCGCCTTCGCCGCCGAACCGAAGATCGACGGCGTGTCATGCAGCCTCTTGTATGTGAAGGGCGAACTGGTGCGCGCCGCCACGCGCGGCGATGGCCGCACCGGCGAAGACATCACCGAAAACGCCAAAACGATCAGGGATGTGCCGCATCATTTATCTGGCGCAGGCTTCCCGGACCGCATTGAAATCCGCGGTGAGGTCTATATGCCACTTAAAGAATTCGCCGAGATGAACGCCCGTGCGGCGGAAGAGGGCGGCAAGGTTTTCGCCAATCCGCGCAATTCGGCCTCCGGCGCTTTGCGGCAACTCGATGCCGCTGTCACCGCCTCCCGGCCTTTGTGCTTCTTCGCCTATGCCTGGGGAGAGGTCAGCGATGAAAACTTTGTCACTACCCAGTCCGAAGCGCTGGAAAAGTTCCGCCAATGGGGCTTTCAGGTCAATCCGAATTCAAAACGCGTCGAAGGGGCGCAAGGGCTGCTCGATGTCTATGATCATATCGGTTTGATGCGCTCCGGCCTCGGCTACGATATCGATGGCGTGGTCTATAAGGTCGATCGGCTCGACTGGCAGCGCCGGCTGGGTTTCGTGTCGCGGTCGCCGCGATGGGCCATTGCGCATAAGTTCCCGGCGCAACAGGCCCTGACGCGCCTTCAGGCCGTCGATATCCAGGTCGGTCGCATGGGCACGCTGACGCCGGTGGCGCGGCTGGAGCCGATCAATGTCGGCGGCGTGGTCGTCACCAATGTCACCCTGCATAACGCCGACGAGATCGCCCGCAAAGATATCCATATCGGCGACATGGTGCGTGTGCAGCGCGCCGGCGATGTCATCCCCCAGATTGTCGGCGTCGAACTCGGCGAACGTCCCGCCGATGCGCCAAAATACGAATTCCCGACCATCTGTCCGTGCCCGCTGAAAACCGAGGTGGTGCGCGAAACCAATGCCAAGGGTGAGGAAGGCGTGGCGCGCAAGTGTTCCGGCGATCAGGCTTGTCCGCACCAGCGCGTCGAATACCTGAAATATGTGGTGTCGCGCCGCGTGCTCGATATCGAAGGGCTGGGCGAAAGCAATATTGATATTTTCCATCGCGCCGGCCTGCTGAATGAACCCGCCGATATCTTCACCTTGCGCGAACGGGCCGACGAAGTGCGCGCCGCCGTGTTGGAAGAACGCAAGCGCCAGTCGGCCCTGCGGCAGGAAAAGGCAGGCGCCGCCACCGCCAAGGCCCTGGCCGATTCCAACCGCGCCTTTGCCGGCATCGACAAACTGTTCGACGCCATCGATACGCGCCGCGATCTGCCGCTGGATCGCTTTATTGCCGCGCTCGGCATCAAGCATGTCGGCGAGACCACCGCCCGTCTGCTGGCGCGCGCCTATGGCGGCGAGCGGCATTTCCATGAAGTGATGGTGGCGGCGGCTGAAGGTGATGAAGCCGCGCGCGAAGGCATCTCGCACCAGGACCAGATCGGCCCGGTGGTCGCCGCCGCCCTGGTCAGCTATTTCGCCCATCCCTACCAGCGCGAAATTTACGAACGGTTCCTGAAGCAGGTCCGCGTACAGGACGCCGAAGCCGTGGCCGGGGATCATGCCGTCAGCGGCAAGACGGTGGTCTTCACCGGCTCGCTGGAACGCTTCACGCGCGACGAGGCCAAGGCGCAGGCCGAACGCCTGGGCGCCAAGGTGGCCGGTTCGGTTTCGGCCAAGACGGACTATCTGGTGGCCGGTCCCGGCGCCGGTTCCAAGCTCAAAAAAGCCGCCGAACTGGGCGTGACTACGCTGACCGAGGACGAGTGGCTGGCGATGATTGGGGGATAGGGTAAATCCCCTCTCGCTGCGAAGCGGGGAGAGCCGGGCGACCGGGTGAGGGGCATTTCGCAGGCGGATACAGGCCCCTCACCCGACGATCTGCGGCTTCGCCTTGCTCGTCGTCCTCTCCCCATGGTCATGGGGAGAGGGGGAAGGGTTGCAACGGCGCACACACTTCCATCAGCCAACCGCGCACCTCGCTTGATACCAGCGGTCCGACCTTTTCAAGCACCTTCGCGTGATATCCATCCATATAGGCGCGCTCGGCGGGGGTGAGCAGCGAAACATCGATCAGGGTACGGTCGATGGGCGCCCAGGTCAGGTTCTCGAAACGGTGCATCGGGCGTTCGCCGCCTTCGGGAATTGCCGCCTCGGTGACATATTGCAGGTTCTCGATACGGATGCCGTATTCGCCCGCCTTGTAGAAGCCCGGTTCGTTGGAGACGATCATGCCGGTTTGCAGGGCGTAGCGGTTGAGCGCCTTGGCGATGCGCTGCGGGCCTTCGTGGACGCCGAGATAGACGCCGACGCCATGACCTGTCCCATGATCGTAATCGAAGCCCTCCGCCCACAGGAATTGCCGGGCCAGGGCGTCGAGATGCGTGCCGGTGGTGCCGGCGGGGAACTTCACCGTCGCCAGGGCGATATGGCCTTTCAGCACCAGGGTGAACATGCGCCTGTGTTCAGCGGTCGGTTCACCCATCGCCACGGTGCGGGTGACGTCGGTGGTGCCGTCGAGAAACTGGCCGCCGGAATCGACCAGCAGCAGATTGCCCTTCGCCGTCTTCAGGTCGCTTTGCACATTGACCTTGTAATGCGGCAGCGCCCCGTGCGGGCCGAAGCCGGAAATGGTATCGAACGACAGGTCACGAATATCGCTGCCGGATTTGCGGATATCCTCCAGTTTGCGCGCCACCTCGATCTCGGTCGGAAGCGTCTCCTGCGCCTCCGTGGCGACCCAGTGCAGGAAGGTGGTCAAAAGCGCGCCGTCGCGGATATGGGCGGCGGTCGTGCCGGCGATCTCGACATCGTTCTTGCAGGCGCGCGGCAGCAGGCAGGGATCGTCGGCGGTCAGCGGCGCGGCGCCGGCGGCCCTGATCGCTTCCAGCCAGTAGGCGGAGGACAGGTTGGCGTCGATCAGCACGGTCTGGCCGGCGAACGTTTTCAGCGCCGGAGCGACATCGCCGGGACCGGCCACCGTCACCTCATTGCCCAGCCATTCCAGCAGGCCGTCGCTGACCTTGGCCGGTTCGATGAACAGGTCCGCCGAACCGTCGCTTTTCAGGATCGCCTGACCGAGCGGCAGGGGCGAGCGGATGACATCGCCGCCGCGGATATTGAACAGCCAGGCCAGCGAAGAGGGCGCGGTGATCAGGGCGGCGGCGATGCCGTTCGATTTCAGCAGGGCGGCCAGATGGGCGCGTTTGTCGGCCGAGGCGACCCCGGCATATTCCAGCGGCTGCGGCACGATCATCGCCATCGGCTGCGCCGGGCGATCCACTCCCCAGGCGAGATCGAGCGGATTGGGCGAAACGGATTTCAGCGTCACGCCCGCGCCATCGGCGGCGGCTTGCAGGGCGTTCAGGCCGAACGGACTGATCAGCGCGGCGTCATAGCCGATCACCGAACCGCGCGGCGCGGCGGCGACCGTATCGGCCAGGGAAGTGGCGTTGAAATCCTCGACCGTGAAGACCGACGGATCGGTCTGTTCGCGCGATTGCAGGGTATAGCGGCCATCGGCGAACAGAATGGCGCGGTCCATGAAGACGATCGCCGCCCCCGCCGAGCCGGTAAAGCCGGAAACCCAGGCCAGCCGCTCATTGGCGTCCGGCAGGTATTCGTTCTGGTGCTCGTCTTCGTGGGGGACGATAAAGCCGTCCAGACCCAGCTTTTTCATACCGGCGCGCAGGGCGGCGACGTTCGTCACGCCCTGCGACGGCCGGGTGGTGACATCGAAATGCTGGAAGTGGGCTGTAGCATTAAGCGTGTCTGGGGTCATGGAGAGCCTCGTAATCTGATGCACCCTATATAGACCGCCGACGCCTGGTTTCAAATGAATCTTGTAGCGCTATTCAAGCTGAATTTTGGTGATGTAATAGGGCTTATAAGCGTCAGCGCCGCCCTGGATGAAGATGTCCTCGATCATCTTGTCATCGGCGCCGATATCCTTCAACGGCACTTCGGCGATCACCCAGGTTTTCACCTTCGGCGCGATAACGTAGTTGGAATCGATCGCCGCGCCGCCCTGCGCCTTGGCCTTGACCATCAGTTGCTGGCCGCCATCTGTGCCGCCGTTGATATAGAAGGTCAGCATGGTGTAGCCCTTGGTCGAAATCGCCGAATGGTGCAGGTCGAGCGCCGACCACGGCGTGCCTTCGACCCTGATCGGCTTCACCTCGCCGGCGGGCACGGAAAGTTCGACGGTCGCGCCCCAGCTCCAGTTCTGCCAGTCGTTTTGCAGGGCGTCGTCATAGATGACCAGCGGCGCCGGCTTGGCTTCCTGCGCAAGGGCAGGGACAGCCGACAGCAGGGCGGCAGACGCAATCGTGGCGGTGATGAGTTTTTGAATGAACATTGGCCTCTCCCGGTAAAACCCATTTGGCGGGTTTCTTCTATTTGATTTATTTATTGTGCGCCTTTGTCATACAATTGCAAGGGCGATTTGATCGGGAAGGCGGGCGTCGGCATATTTTGATAAATAGTTGTGGCTTTTTCGCAATTCTCCAAAAGGCGGCCAGCCTTTTGGCAAGCGTGACCACGCGCCGCGCACGTTTGCGCGTCTCTTCTAAAGAAAAAGAGCAGAAGGTCGTCAGACCTTCTGCATCACCAGGGTACACCAGGCGTCGCGGTGGATGCGGCGAATGACACGGAAGCCTTTGCTCTGATAGGCGGCCTTCACAAAGCGCTCCTGGGTGCGCAGCAGGCCCGACAGGATGACAAGCCCCTTCGGCTTGAGCGCGCCGCGGATCGACATGCACAGGCCGACCAGCGGGCGGGCCAGGATATTGGCGAACACCAGGTCATAAGGCGCATCCTGGCGGACCAAGCGGTGATCCAGGCCGTTGGCGTAAACAAAGCGCGCATTGCACTTGTTGAGCCTGGCGTTTTCATTGGAAATGCGCACGCTGATCGGGTCGATGTCGGTGCCGACGGCGACCCTTGTACCGGTCTTGGCGGCGGCGATGGCGAGCACGCCGGTGCCGGCGCCGACATCGAGCACACGGTTGAAGCGCCTGGATTTCAGCAGGTCGTTATAGGCCTGCAAGCAGCCGATCGTGGTGCCGTGGTGACCGGTGCCGAAGGCGGCGCCGGCTTCGATGCGCAGATTGACCGTATTATCCGGCTTTTTGCCGCGGTCATGGATGCCGTAGACGAAGAAGCGTCCGGCGCGGACCGGCGGCAGGCCGGACAGCGCCATGGCCAGCCAGTCGGCATCGGCCAACGGATCGGCGGTGACGGTCAGTTCAGGGAAGCCGGCCAGAATTTCCTGCAGCCGGGTATCCTCTTCCTCGGTGGTGGGAAAAGCGTCGATGCGCCAGATATTCCGGTCTTCGTCTTCTTCAAGAATCGAATAGGTCGCGCTTTCCAGCCATACGTCGCCATCGATGGCGTCTGCCGCCGATTCCGAGATTAAACGGGGACCACGGGCGATGATTTGCTGCGGATTATAGGTCATATGGCTCTGCGTTAAGATTAAGAACAGGCTGTATTTGATTTGATCGGCCGATTCGGGTAACTTGACTTTTAATGCGCGCGGGTGCGCACTCCTGAACAGGGCATTTAAGGACAGACGATGGCGAGAGCTACCACAAAATCAACGACTGGCGAAAATAAAGACATTCCGGCCGACGCCGGTGTGAAGAAGACCCTGGCGCGCAAGGCGCCGGTGGAAAAGGCGGCGGCGGCTGCCCAAAAGACCGTGAAGGCGGTCGCCAAAAAGACGGTCGCCACGGCGAAAGTTGCGCCGGCCAAGGCGGCAGCCACCACCAAGGCGACCGCGGCAAAAGCCGCCGCTGCCGTGAAAGCCGCGCCGAAGAAGACCGCTGCCGCGACACAGAAAGCCACCAAGTCTTTGGTCGCCGACGTGAAGAAGCCCGTTGTTGCCGAAGCCAAAAAGGTTGAGAAAAAGGCCGACGCCGCCGTCAAGACCGTAAAGAAAGCCGCCACCGCCACCAAGGCCAAGGTGACCAAGGCCGCCGCCGCCGCGCCGGCGAAAGCCAGGCCGGCCGCCAAAAAGGCTGAGACCGAAGCCAGGGCCAAGGTCGCCAAGGCGGTCGAAACCGTGAAGGTGGCCGCTGCCGAAGCCAAGGCCGATGTCGCCGAAAAGACCGCCGATCTGAAGGCCGCTTCCGCGCCGGTGATCAAGGAAGCCGCCGCCAGGGCCGAAGCCGCCGTGGATGCCGCGAAGGACAAGCTCGACGACGCCGTGAAGGCCGCCAAACCGGCCATCGACGATCTGGCGAAGAAGGCCGATGAAGTCACCGCCAGCGTGACGCAAAAGGCCAGCGATTTCGCCGCCAGTACGGCGACCGCCGCGAAAAAGAAGCCCGGTTTCTGGGCGCGTCTGTTCGGCGCGAAGTAAGGTTCGCCAGGGTCACGGACCCTGGACCCGTAAGTTCACAAGTGGCCCCGCCGGTTCTTTCCCGGCGGGGTTTCTTTTGCGCGACGCCTGACACCCTACCCTGCGTAGCGGTGGAGGGGGCGATCAGTTGCCGACGTAATAGGAGGCGCTGTTGCCGACGGCGCGGGCGGTCGAAACGATAGTGCGGCCCTTGGCGACCGAGGCGGTGGCTATGGCGTTGATATCGGAGTTATTGACCTGGGTGTTGTCCACGCCCATGTCGGCCTTGCAACTCGAACAGGCATAACCAATGGCCGAGTTGCCTGTGGCATCGGCGGTGACGTAGCCGTCCCAACCGACATTGCCGTCAAATGAAGCGATGACATCGACGCCGCCGGAAGACAACTGGTTGTTGTCGATGCGGACATATTTGTCGTTATTACCCGCCGCCATGGCGTTGCCGATGCCGGTGGCGGTGGCATAGACCGCGCCATACTGGTCGGCCTCGATCACGGCCTGCGACTGGACAGCGCCTGTCTGAGTCTGGGTGTTGGTGACGACCATGGAGCCGCCGGCGTTCTGGATATTGACATCATTACCGGTGGCCGCCGCATTGGCCTGCATGTTCCAGACATTGCCGGCATAGACCTCGGCGCGCGCCTGGGTCATGGCCGATTGGGTTTGCGTGATGTCGTGTTCCTGCGAACCACGATCATCACTGTAAGCGCCATAATAGTTGTTGGTCGCCGTGGCGTTATAGGCGTTGGGCGAGGGTGAATAATGCACGGTCGCCGAGGTATTGGAATGGGCGGCGGTATCCGATGACTGCCACGACTTTGAATCGAGGCGGCCATTGGTCACTTGATAGGCCGTGTGATTGACCACGGTGGTGGCGTCACCTTCACCGCTGAGATAGATGGCGTTGTTCGGCGCCTGCACGTCGGTGGTGGCGACCACCTGATCGGTTGTCGATTGCTGGCGCGTGTCGGCGGTCAGATGGCCGGTATCGGTCACGCCCGACGCGTAGTTGGCGATCGCCTGGCTGGTGGCGTAGACTGGCGTGCCGAGCGACAGATCCTCGTCGCCGGTATTGACTCCATTGATATGCGTTTCCGCTGTTATCCGTCCCTTGTTGAATTGGAACGAATAAAGCGTGGCGTCGTAATCGACATTGCCGACCTGCAAATTATTGCCCGCGGCAGAGGTATCCGCCCGGGTCAGCCCGTCGTTCCGCTCGACATTCAGGGTCTGGACAGCGCTGATCGGGTTGTTCTGCTCCTGATCGCTGGTGAACTGCCCGTCGGGAATGTCCTGACTAGTAGCGGCTGTCGCCGTCAGCAGAAGCAGCATGGCGAGGCTCACCGGCGGCAACATTCTGCCAACGGTTGGGGTCTGCGCGCGTACCGGCATTGTTCGTCTCCAGATTATCATAGGCCGGGGTCAGGCCACCCGTGGCGCCCAGCGTGTCATTGTAGAGAAAGTCGTTTTGCGGATCGAGGCAGACCTGGGGACCGGGCACGCCATAGAGATTGGCCATGAATTCCAGCGTGGCGCGTTCGATCATGGCGCGGACCGCCAGTTGCATCGGCTCCAGCGCGCCCTGGCCGCCGGAAATATCGAAGATATTGCCGTTCAGCACATCGAACACGCCGGCCTTCACTTCCTTGCCGACGATCTGCTTCTGGTAGGAGATGACATCGACGACTTCCAGCGTGCGGGTATCGACCAGGCGCAGATCGAGCGCCACGTTCATCACCAGGGTGCGGCCATAGGCCATGCCCTTGAGGCCGGTGTCCTTGGTGTCGCCGGCATAGGCGTCCACGCCGGATGAGCGGATATTGTTGTTCAGTTCGGTGATGCCGCCGACCAGGAAGAAATCGGAACCGGCCACCTGACCGGCCATGATCTTGCGGTAATCGGCCGGGCGGGTCGGATTGGCCACGGCGTCATCGGTGATCAGCTTGTTGTTGGCGTATTTCAGTTCCAGTTCGCCGACCGAGGTATCGAAGCGCTCGACCTGACGCGCGCCGGCCTTGGCCAGCGCCGTCATCGCCATCAGCGAGGCGCCCTGGGTGATTTCACGGCCGCCATCCAGAGAGGCGCGGCCGGTGTAATCGGAAATGCGGCCGACGGCGAGGCGCGGCGAGGCCAGACGATGGGCGCGGGCATAGGAACCAAGGCAGACCAGGGCGTCGGAATAGGCGGTCGGGTTGGCGGTGACGGGCGCCCTGCCGATCGGGTTCTTGTAATTGCCCGAAGCGTTGACGCTCGGCGTGGTCATGCAGCCGGTGAGGGCGACGCTGAGGGCGGCCAGGCTGGCGATCGTTGCGACCAGCTTTTTGCCGGTTTTCGGTTGTGTCGTATGTGCCATTAGAATTGCAGATCCCCAGTGATGTCGGTTCCCTTTGCGCCGGTGGCCGTGGAGCCGTTGGCGTTCGCGGTGACATTGCCGTTGTTGGTTTGGTTGTTGTGTACGATGACCGTGTTGTAGCTGCCGTTGACGACCACGGAGAGGTTGTTGCCGATCGCGGTGGCGCCGCCCAGGGCGCCTGCGCCGGAATAGGCGTCGCCCGCGCCAAGCGTTTTTGAATAGGAATAGACGCTGTTATCGGCGCCGGTGACGATCATGCCGTCCACCAGGACGCGGTTGCCGTTGGCGTCGCGCGTCGAGGGATCGACCGCGGTTTGCATCTGGTGCAGGCTCAGGCCGTAACCGGCCTGAAAGGACGCCGAACTGGTGTTCATGCTCTGGGCATGGGCCGCACCCGAAAAGGCGGCGGTCATGATGCCAGACAGAAGCAGGGTCTTTGTTATAGTCATTCGTGCGCTCCAGGCCTGGGACGATTTTGCCGCAGGCGCGGCCATGGCCCAGCAATTCGGGTGCCACTTTGGGAGCGAACCCTAAAAATTAGGTGTATTTTTTCCGGAATTGACGCATTAAATTCAATTTTATGGATTTTTTGGCGTCAGCCTGACCGGCTTGCCCCTGTCAAAAGGGGAAAGTCATGGTCATATGTAACCAAAATGAACCGTTTTTATTGAACACCTGCTGAGAAGTCCCGAAATATGACAGACGACGCCGAACGGCCGGATCAGGCGCCCCGCAAAGAGCCTGCCTTCAATGCGCCGCTGCTGGCCGTGGTTTTGCCGCTGTTGATCGTGGGCTGCTATGCCTTGCAGATTTCGGGCGGGCGTGTGCTGGAAGGCGTGCTGTTCGACAATTTCGCCCTGTCGCCGGTCCTGCTCAGGCAAGGCAATTTCGAACTGCTGTTCACCCACATATTCCTGCACGGAAGCTGGACCCATGTGCTGTTCAACGCGGTGGCCTGCCTGATCTTCGCCACGCCGGTCATTCGGGCCTTCGGCAAGGGAGCGGGGGCGGTCCTGTCCTTTTTCGCCTTCTTTTTTCTATGCGGCATGGCCGCCGGTCTTGGCTACTGCCTGCTTAACCTGTCGTCCGCCGTGTCGGTGGTCGGGGCTTCGGGCGCCATCTACGGCCTGATCGGGGCGTCCAGCCGCATTGCCGGCGTGCGCGGGGTTTCCGGCGGGATTGTGCCCCTGACCAATTCACGCGTACTTAGCTCGGCCGCGGTCTGGATCGGTATCAATCTGGCCACGGCCCTGCTGCCCATTCTGTTGAGCGGGCAGGGCATAGTCATCGCCTGGCAGGCGCATATCGCCGGCTATCTGTTCGGCGTCCTGGTCATCGGCCATTGGCTCAAGGCGTTCCACCCGCGATTCTTCACGACAAGTTGACGCGTAACCCGCGCATTTGAATTGCTTTTCCACAGCTTGAGCGCAGGCTGATCCTCCCCTTAGCGCGAGCGCCACAAGGCGCCGAAAATGCCAAATATCATCCGGGGAGGGTGGTTCATGCTGATAAACCAGTTGCTGAATACAAAGGGCCGCGAAGTCTATACGGTCACGCCTGATGACAGCCTCGCCTCGGTCGCGGCGCTTCTCCATACCCGCAAGGTCGGCGCCTTTGTCGTGCTGGATCGCATGGATCGTGTCGCAGGCATTGTGTCCGAACGCGATATTATCCGCGCTATCGCTACGTCTGGCGGCCAGGCGCTGGGCCAGCCGGTCAGCCATATCATGACGCGTGAAGTTTTTTCCGCCGGTCCGGGTGAAACGATAGACGCCTTGCTGGGGCATATGACGGATCGCCGTATTCGCCACCTGCCGGTCATGGAGGGTGAACGCCTTGTCGGCATTGTGTCGATCGGCGATCTGGTCAAGGCCAAGATCGCGGCGACGGAATACGAGGCCCAGACCCTGAAGGCTTATATTACGGCTGGTTAGCGGTCATGTAGAGACACGGGCGCCGGTTGTCCGCGCGCAAGGTGTGGAAAAGACTCGCTTTGCGCATTTTAGGGGTTGCGCCTCCGGGGGCGTCTCTATAGACACCGCGCCTCGCTACGGTCCTTTACGGGTTGCGACGAAGGCGGAATTGGCCGGTTGGCTGATTCATTTTGGGTTTGTAAAAATTCAATTAACGCTTGATGCCGATCCGAAAGAGGACTAAAAGAGCGCTTCTTCTGAGTCTCGCATATCTGACGAGGATTGTTCTTCGGAATTGTCCAGTGTGGTTATGTTGTCTCTGCTTCTGACGGCCGGAAACGATGCTGTTGAAAAAGAGAAAATCTCGGTTGACAGGGGTTGGTGGTTTCCTTAGAAGCGCCGCTCCGGTTGATGTCGGAACAGTCTTTGTTCTGGTGTTGGCGTGGTCTTGAATTTGTTTTTGTTATGTTGAAAAACATTTTAGAAATAAGGGCTTGACTGGGAGATTTGAGCGGTTATATACGCCGCTCCGCTGCTGGGGTGGTCTGGTTTTTCCGGGTTGTTTTGGTGGTGAGGGTGACAAGAAAATCTTTTGAAAAACTTTTTAAAAAGAATTGCTTGACACTAAAAATTGATGCGGTATAAGCGCCGCTCTTCTTCGACACGGAATAAGTTGTCGCTCTGGACGGTTTAACCGCCGTTTGGTGAACTACCCTTTTGCGCCGGGTTGGCGCAGTTGGTCTTTGACATTGTAGATATTGGAAAGAGAATCGCAGGCGGCGGTGTTCTTGCGGAACGTTGAGATACGTTCCATACGACACTTAATTGTTTGCGGTCTCTTTAAAGACAACCATTCGATATGGACTTCGGTTTATATCGTGTGGGAACTCGTTAATGAACGTAAACTTACGCAGTGATTTAGATTACTGAGTATTAGTGTCAACTCAACTTGAGAGTTTGATCCTGGCTCAGAGCGAACGCTGGCGGCAGGCCTAACACATGCAAGTCGAACGCACCTTCGGGTGAGTGGCGGACGGGTGAGTAACACGTGGGAACGTACCTTTAGGTTCGGAACAACTCAGGGAAACTTGAGCTAATACCGAATGTGCCCTTCGGGGGAAAGATTTATCGCCTTTAGAGCGGCCCGCGTTAGATTAGCTAGTTGGTGGGGTAAAGGCCCACCAAGGCTACGATCTATAGCTGGTCTGAGAGGATGATCAGCCACATTGGGACTGAGACACGG
>Ga0222419_100360_pt1 | contig 52510 bp, 35 predicted proteins | sample 1B20Ametagenome_FD_182474 | JGI IMG/M metagenome (GOLD analysis project Ga0222419, IMG submission 182474) | Enriched microbial communities from leaf-cutter ant dump, University of Wisconsin, Madison, United States - 1B20A (version 2) | ecosystem: Environmental > Terrestrial > Nest > Insects nest...
GGGGATCACGTAAGTCTCTTCTTGCACAGCAAAGTCGCATTCATGCCATTTCCACTTCGACTGCTTCTGAAAGGAAACAATCGCTTGCTCTGCATCATGTCTGCAAGCATATCGCTGCTTAAGCCATGATCAGCGCGGCTTGCTTTAAAATATCGTTCTCCATTTTCAAACGCTGATTTTCTTTACGTAAAGCTAGGAGTTCATTCTCTTCCTCTGTGCGATTATTTTTTTCTTTAAAGGAACCTGTTTTCTGACTTTGTGCAATCCAACGATCCAGTGCAGAAGCACTCAGATCATATTCCTTGATGATGTTCGCTCTTGATTTTCCACTCTCGTAAAGCTGGACCATCTGCTTCTTAAACTCGGCTGTACATGTACGTCTTGGTTTTGGCATAGTAAATTCGCTCCTCTATCTGTTCCCTTCATTCTACTAGCCCTTATATTTTCTGTCTAACTCAGTGTAGACGATCCAACCGACAACTTTTACACTCATGAGGTTCTGCGTAAATTCACCATAAACTTTTACCTTCATGAGTTTTGATACAATTTACTTTGTCGATGCTTAGCCGCCCGATTCATTCGGCACTGGGTGGGGGTAAAAGAAAAGACCTTGGGGAAAGGCAGCCCACAAGGTCACTGTAAAATAAACTGAATACTGATTTTTAAGAATACGCCCTATTTAGAGTATTTTATCTGTTCTTCCTTCAAAAACTTTTTCCAATTGTTGTAGAGTCTCTCAACATTTTTTTCTATAGAACTAGATATGAGTTGTGATGCTGGCATGTAGCGAACAAACTTAGAAATTTCCTCAGGATAATCGAAATCAGCATAAATGGTTTCAACTACTCCAAGAGGGTCTGAAAATTGATCTTTATGTTCAAAAACCCAATTCAATAACAGATACAAAAATTTCTCTTGCGGAGTACCTCCTTCTTGCTCTGAACTTTGATTAGCTAACTCATTCAGATACAGGTATATATGCTCTTCAGTATCAACCCAAGCTAAGTCAAGAACGTTCTGTGATGGCTCTTGCTCTTTTTCAATAACATATTGTGCATGCTCTACAACAGCTTTTTTAGCCATTAAGCCATGTTCAACAGCAAACAAAAGGTCACTCCAAGTTAGGTTAACAGTGCTTACAACATAATCATGAGGAAGCAAGATACTCAAGGTGTTCATACTATCTCCTTTCATTATTAAGGTTTTACTTTTTGATTTGGCACACCATTTATTATTCCGCCTTCAATAAACCTCTGATGAGATACCGTACCATTAGAGTCTATGATATATTCGTATATACCATTTTTCCCATTAAGACCACCATTAACTTGGAGTAAATTGCGCTGAACTCCATCTCCACCTGTAATATTAAAGGCTGTCCCTTTGGCTAACTCTGCTTCTGATAAAAAGCTAGCCGCCCTGTGACCTGGGTCTGATTTACTTAATGCAGTACTGCTTCTATCGGCATTGGTAATTATTTTTGCAGCCGATGCTGAATCCATGCAACTAGTATTATGCACCCAAATGCCAAGGTCGGAGACAAAGTACGTATGGAACTCATCAACCGTCATATTGTAAACCGTAGCTGACTCATGCTCTAGTTCAATACTCTCTATCTTGAGAGTATTCCCATCGCTCTGTACAAGCAAGTCTCCGACTTCGAGGTCTTTAACGAACGTCCATCCTTGTCCATCCACCCAAAATGGATGGTTGAACGTCGATTCAATCACTTGGTCGCCAACATGGATTTTGTAAACCTCGTCCGTTCCCGTTTCGTGATTGAACGTAGCTGTAACCTCTTTATAGCCTACCCCGCCCGTATTTTCATCCTTGGAAAGAACCTTATCTCCGACTTCAATGTCTTCGATATTCTTCTCCCCTTCGTCTGTTATAACCTTAGTACCGGCCGTAAAGCAGTTACATGGAATTTTGGATACTGCTTTCCACGCATCATCTGAATAATCAACTGCCCTTACAATTTCTTTCTCACCATTAAATAGTTTAATAAATATTTTTCCGCCTTTAACGACTTTTCCAACTGGAATGAAACTAGCAACAGCTAACGTTTTATCAAATGTCGATGCGTTGGGATCGAAGATCGTTTTTATATCATCGACAACAAGAAAATCAGTAACTTCTACCAGACCTTGATCCGCATGCCTAAAATCATACAACAATCTGTTCCCGGCAACGTTAAACGCTCTTTTGATATTTGACCAATTATAAATACTCAGATTTAATTTATGGCCTGTTGGGTCTGCATAAATCAAAGGATTGTTCTGAACATACGCATAAAGATTCAAACTAAGTGGATTATCGATCTGGCCCTCGAAGCTATCCTCATTGATAAATCTCCCATCACTTGGATCATACCACCGTGCGCGTAGATACTGCAACGACGTCGTCCGATCCCACATCTCACCCGAATAGCGGAAGATGTTATGCACGTTTTCCGCGGCGATTATCGTGTTGCCCCAGATGTCATAGCTGTAGCTGTTCAGGCTTGTATTGCCGGAATCATCCCTCAGTTCGATAACATCGCCATGGCCGTTCTGCAAATAATACGCCTTGGATTGCGTTGTATCTTCTACCGACACCAGTCCCTGGCCGCGCAAGTATCGCGCCTTTAGCACGGGTTGACCGTTCACCACATCCGCTTCGGCGATCACCTGGTCCCCGTCATAGTAGTAGCGCGTGGTCTGGCCGTTCTCGGTGCGCTCATACAGCAGATTGTCCCCGTTGTAGCGGTAGCTTGCCGTTTGTCCGCCTGTTGTCGTCACTTGGGTCAATCGATCGCGATCATCATAGACCAGCGTGTCGTTGTCGTTCTCGAACAGCTGGTTACGGACATAGGAAGTCCGGTTCCCCTTGCTGTCATAGTCATACGTCTCCGCGAACTGGCTTGAAGTCGCAATCCGGTTCAGCACATCATATCCGAAGCTGGTCGCCGCCCCATTCTCCTTACGCGTCTCGATGTTGCCATTTGCATCATAGTTATAGTCGAACGACTGAATGATCGTGTTATCCGCTTTACGGTGCGTCAGCGTGTCGAGGTTCAGCCCGTCATACGTATACGTGCTGGCATTGCCGTTCTTGCGCTGGATTTGCCGCAGCAGCCCGTTGTCGTAATACGCATAGCGCGCCTCGTAATCGTCGTTGAGCCCGTCACTGTTGCCGTCGATATAGGCTGTACCGATATCAATAAGCCGGTTCATCGCATCGTAGTCATAGTACACATTTCCGCCGAACGGTTCGGTCATCTGCAAGCGGCGGCCGTTCGCATCATAAGCGTACTGAATCGACTTTGCGTCCGGAAACGTCACTTGAGTTAAGCCACCGTTGTACGGATCATACGTGTACGTGTACGTATTCGTGGTCGTACCAGTGCCATCGGCCATTGTCAGACGTTTGCCGGCATCGTCATAGGTGAACGAGATTGTCTCGTCCGTGCTGATCTTGTCTGTCAGAAAGTCTCGATCGTCATAGACGAATGTGAAAGAATCCTTATTACGGTCGATCCGACGTTCCAGGTTGCCGTTCCCATCATAAAAATATTGATCGAAATTGTCATTGCCGTCAGTCTTCTTGATCATGCGCCCGAGTTCATCATACTTCTTCAAGGTAAACGTCTGATCCGGATAGGTGGTCTGCGTCAGATGACCCCGCATGTTGTAGCTGTATTGCGTTGTTTCCTGTTTCGCATTTGTGACGCCAATGAGCCTACCCATCATATCGTAGCTGTATAAGGTACTCTTCTGCTTGGCGTCCTTGGCTTCCCGCACATTGCCGATGTAATCATACACATATTCTGCTTGCGTGGTTGCGATGCCGCCCGGCTTCTTCTCCTCTTGCTTCTTCACACGGCCGAGAATATCGTACGTCTCGATGATCTGGTTGCCTTCTGCATCCGTAGAGGTCATGGTCTGGTTAATATCGTCATAGCTAACGTAAGCATTCGTAAGATCAGCGTAGGTCGTCTGAATGCCGCGATCCCATGCATCGTACTGAAATTGCGTGCGATTGCCGATCGCATCTTCCTGCCATATCACGCGACCATAATCGTCGTAGCCGATCTTCGATTTTGCTTTATACGTGCCCGCTTCCATCAAGCCGGATTCCGTCTTCCAGCCCATCGGATTCCATCGGGTTACGGTTGTGATCCCGACTTCATCGGTCAGCGTTAAAATGTTGTTAAAATCGTCATACGCAACCCCGATGGTGCTGAGGTCAGGATGGATTGTCTTGATCAGTCGACCTAATTTGTCGTACTGGTATTGCGTCACATGGCCATTGCCGTCCGTGAACTGGGTCAAATTACCGCTAGACAGTTCGTATTCGAAGCTGTTGTCGATGACCGACGTATGATCTTCGACATCCGTCACCGTCGCGGATTGCTTCGTCAGATAAGCGGAATGATACGTCGTGCTATATTCATAGTCGGTGACAATGTCGCCGCTCGACTCTTTTACTATAGTGCGTCCGACGTTGCCGTAAGCATCGATATTCACATAATCCGTCTGTTGAAGCAGCGCCCCGGAAGCGTTCGTCTCCCGCACCTGGATTTGCGTAATGTCACCTTGAGTATTGCGCGTGAAGGCGGTATATCGCGTCTGCGTGCTGCTGACAGGTTCAGTTACACTGTCCAGCAGATGCGTCGTGGCATTGTAAGTGTAGGTCATCATTACATTATTCGGGTCAACTGAGGATGTCACATTGCCGTAGTCGTCATAGGACTTTACGGTCAGCTTGATCGGCGAGGCGCTGCCGCCGCCTGATGTGTCCACGAATTTGCTGGCAATCTGTATCGGCGCATCAAAGCGCCGCGCTTCGTCATAGGTGTAATCGGTCACGACTTGCCGGGTGCCGGCCGTACTGACAATCTTCGTATTGTAATAGGCTGTCGGCGTATTGGTGTCGATGTAATCTTTCTTATTGAAATATTCTGTCGTCATACGCCCGTTATAGATCGTCGCGGAGAAGGTCAGATCGGCATCATAGGAGGAGCCCATATCTCCCGTGTAGGTGATCGATTTGCTGCTGAAATCATGAGTGGTAAGGTCGGTATAGGTGATCTGATTCTTACGTCCGGTGATTCGGTAAGTCTGATTTACCATGTTATCGTCGATGTATCGAGTAATGGGCGTGGTCTCATAAGTGTACAGACTTTGGGCGCCAGTCGGGTACATCACGCCGGTGATCAGCGCATACGGGTTATCTTGTGCAGGTGTGGTACCTTGCAGATTGTACTTGGCCGTGCTGATTGCATAGTCATACGTAGTCTCCCGATTGAGCGGGTCCCGCACTTTGCCGAGCAATTCCTTGCCGCTTTCCTTGATTTTGAAGTAGGTAACCGTATTGTTGCCTAATGTCAGTTTGACCTGACCATCGGAATAGGTAATGTCGATCGTATTGCCAATGACGTCTTTGATACTGGATAGGACATTCGTGTAGTTGCCTTGGGTAGAGTAGTGGAACTGAATCGTATTGTTGTAAGGATCGGCGATTTGAATCAGTTTGCCATCGGCGCTGAAATATTGCGAGATTCCTTGAATGGACGTCACTTTGTTGGCAGAAGCTACTCCATTCACGGTCACCGTCGTATCCGCTGAGAAGGCAATATCCAGCCACGGATAGCCTTTGATGGTCGTGCCATTCAGCTCGTAAGTGCCGCCGCCCGCCAGGTGTAAATATTTTTTCGTGCCTGCTTTTTCGATATAAGAGAGATTCCACACCCAGCCTTTGCCGATCGGGAACAGCTTCTCTTCCATCGTGCTGCCGGTCGTATAGTCCAGTGGATAAAATTGAGAGGAACTGCTGTCATAGATGCGCGTCAAAGCAAAGGAAAGCCCATTACGTCCAGGCAATACCAGATCGGTCTCCTGAATCGTGAGTCCGCCTGACAAGGTCGATATCGTCTCATTATCCAAATTGACGACAAACGGCGCCCCATTCGGCTTTGTCTCGACTTTTGGAACGACAGGGTCGCTCAACAAACTCATCGTTTCGAACGTCGCCGTATTTACGATTTCACTCTCAACTTGCTTCGAGCGATTCACGATTGGTTTGCTGACTTCAGCCAAGTTGCTCTCTAAGCTGGTCCCTTTGTTTTCCTTCGTCAACGCCAGCGCCTGCTTCACTTCGTCCAATGTATACCCTTGATCCAACTGGCTTTGAATGAAGGCTTCTGCAAGGTCATAGGCTTCTGCAAGGCTGCGCTTGCCGGCTTCGGCAGACGAGTTCTTGTGTTGATCTGCAAGGGTGATCGTCGTGCCGCCTTCAGTATGTCGTGCCGCATTTACTTGACTGTTAAATATACTGGTCAGCAGCATAAAGCAGACGAGCAATATCGCTAGTTTGGGAATAAATCTGTTCACAAGGCATTTCCTCCCTTCTATTCGGCTGTTATTCCGCCGTTGTTTGCTTGTTCGTCAAGTTTCCGTTGTCGTCGTATTGGTAAGTCGTTTGGAAATTGGGATTGACGATACCAAATTGCGTCAGCAGCAATGTGTACGGATTTGAACCGGAATTGCCATTCGGTCCGAATACTTTCACAAAGTAGGTCTGTCCATTTTGCACATATAAGAGGAGGTCCTCATCCCCAGTCAATTTGGCTCCTGTGGCAAGCAACTTCATATTCGAGTCGTAGATATAGAGGTCATAATTCAAGCCGCTAGGTACGGTTAATTGAATGCGATCAATCCCGGTTTTCTGCGCAGTGAATGAATAGAAATCCACATCTGCTGCGGAACTGATTAGCGTCGAGTACGATTGATCATATTGAATGCCGAATGCTTCTGTTGAAGATTCGTTCGGCTCGAAGGAATTCGGAAGCGTCATATTGTTGCGAGACACCCAGCCCGACCACTCATATCCATCGAAGACGCGAACTCGAAAATCCCACTCTCCCTGCGCGAATGCGGACGTGTGGGTTGCCGCGGCGGATACAATTTCACCGGAATTGTAAGCAATCGTGGACCAATTGTCGGTAGAGCCTTGCACCTGGTACTTCGTTTGGGCATGGCCATCGGCATCTGTATAGGACCAAGTGAACGTCAGCAAATTATCCGGCACCGACTGACCGTCCGTATACGAGGTCAAGTTGAGTGTCGGCAATTGATTGATCTTGATGTATCGGTTCGCCGAGGCTGGCGATGCTGCCCCTTGTTGGTCCTTCGTCTGTACGTTCCAGTAATAGGTTGATCCTCTATTCAGATGGCTTGATGGAACCGTATAAGAACTTATACTTGACGTGATCCATCCCGAATTTAACAAGACAGAGTTGTCGGTATGATTAATTGCTACGCGAAATTCGCTTTGAGCATCGGATGAGTCTGCATCATTGAAGTTCCAATTAAAAGTAAGTGTCGTGGATGGAACAATGACTGCAGTACCTGCTGTTCCCCCGCCTGGATACGTATTTGTGGGAGCATTCGGGGCCTGATTATGTCTGATCTCAAATAATGCATTGGATTGATCCCAAGGACCGTAACCTACTCCGTCGTAGGCCCTGACTCTGATCAAGGCATTCGATGTAGCAGGTGTCCCTGAAAAATCGTATGTTACAGACGTTTGGCCTGCAGAGGACAGAGCGAGCAAGTCCGACCAACTGCTGCCTCCATTCGTGCTCAATTGGACTTGGTATTTCAAACTTGATTGGGTAGATTCTTGGTCGGTTGCTGCTAGCCACGTAATAGAATAATTAGAGTCGATGCTTTCACTCCCATTGGGCGTCAACAATGTTGGTTTACTTGGATTAAATGAATAATCAATTGTCAGGGCCGGTTTGTAGTAATTGTTTAGACCATATTGTTCTGAACTTGCATAATCATGAGAAACAGTTGCTAATGACGACCCTTTTATCAAGACTCCATAATTTGCAGTGCCGTTAATCCACATTTCTAATATGGATTTAATATCCCAAGAAGCCTTGCTATCGCTTACGGTTGCATTATCAGAATAAATATTTGAGTTATAATTAGGTTGGTTGTTCCACGTGACAGTAGACTCTGCCCAACTACTAGTAACTAAATAAACAACATCATAGTCTTCAGTAAGATTTGGCCCTTCAAATAGCTGCATTTTTGCAGAATTAATTTGAATTGTTTCTGCTGATGGCAAACTAGAAATATCAAACTTGATCAGTGATCTTTCTTCGTTATTTGGGATTGTCCCCCTGTGCACATGTAATCGTGTGTTCGAACCGTAATTTATATCTGAATTATATTGATCTGAAATATAAGAATCTTGAGTACTCAAGTCATTAATTTTAATCGTAGGATCAATCCGAACCGGAAACACCAAATCAGACATATCCCCCACAACAAGATCCAACATCGTTAGTCCGTCCTCTTGCCTTAATTCCTGACGAACATCACGCTTCACGCCATTGGCATCTTCCAGCCAGGCGGGTTGGAGCTGCAGACTTCCCGCTCTCAAATTCTCTTCCAGCGCTCCCCGAACTTCGAATGAATACGTCGTCGGAGAATCGCTATTTTTCGCGATAATGGTTTCCTTCAAACCGTTGCTGACCAACTTCAATTCCACATCCGTATTCTGCCACGCCTCGCCATAGAGAATCGTATCCTCGCCATACACCGACCCGGTGACGGAGTTCGCTCCCACAGGCACAAAAGTTAGCTGGTCGCCATCATTCGCGATGGAATATCCTTCTGTAAATTGCTTCGGAATATTCACATCGAACGGCACTTGAACTGCTCGAAAGTGCGTTTTGGACCGATCGATCCGAGTTGCCTGACGTTGCATCAAATTGCCTTTGGCCATTGCCTGAATATCTGCCCCTGTCTTCCGCGACATGGGAACATGCAAGTCTGCCAGATCCGCTTCATCGACAAGGCTCGTACGAATTTCCTGAAAGTTGCCGTTCATATCTTCATAATGGACATCGCCAGAATATATCACGGCCTGTATGGTTCCATCATCCATCAAGTAATGTTTGGCGTTGCGAGTCCGTTTCTCTGTTATTTCTCTGACTGCTTTCGCATTGACTCTATGCTGCAAGCCAGTCTCATTCTGTTGCTCAATCGCAGGCACATCGGAAACGGCATCGTTTTGCGCTAGGTTTGCATATGTACCAGACGGCAACAGCATCATTAGCAAGATGAGAACGGATGTGAGCTTGTACAATTTCTTGTTCATTTTCTAACCTCCGACAGATAAATTAATTCCTTACTCAACAATAGTAGACTTTCTCCACACTTACAATATATGTATTTTGTAACTTTTTGCTGAATGCCGTCGAATTATCGCCCTCACGCAAATTTCAAGATTGTTTAGCGAAAAATCCGATATCTGCTCGAATCTTTCCGCTTTCGAGCAATCCCGCTATTATCCTTCAAAATAACACCGTTGCCACTTTTTTACTCTCGCGATATTTTGATAGATAGGGGCATACCCCCAAAATTTCGCGGGAGGGAATCGGAATGGAAACGGGCGAAGAAGAAGTCATGGCAATCGAAGAAAATGCGGAAACGGCAGCTGCTGCCGAGGAGCAAGCTAGTGCGGTGGAAGATGAGGACGAGGACGCGATCGCAACGGTATCTGCGGTAGACGCCGACGAAGAAGTGGTGGCAGAGGAATCGGCCGATGAGGCAGAGGCTATCGCTGCGGAGGATGACGAAATCGAATCCGTGGACGTCGAAGCGGTTGAGGCGGAGGATGAAGGCGCCGAGGACGATGCAACCGCAGAAGCGATAGCCGAGGCGGACGAACCGGCGCTGGCCGAAGTTGCGGCGGACCAATCGGAAGCAGCCTCGGATGCCGGCGAAGCCGACGTCGTCGGGGATTAAGTCTTTCACGAGCCACAATGGCTGAGGGGGAGCAGCGATATGCCGGCTCCCCCTTGAAAAGTCGATAGAAGATTCATTTGGCTTGAACCATGCTAAGCAATGCCCACTTGCGCTCCTTGCGCTTCATGTATCGCGGCAGCGTGGCGTACAATTCCCGGCATTCCTTGAACGCTGCGGCCGATGCTTCCCGTTTGCCCAAATCCGCGTACAGGCGGCCCATCCGATAACTGGCCTCGCAAGACGATGCATTGATTTCCTGCAGTTCTTGCAAGTAGTGCAGCGCCTTGGCCGGGTCACGCTTGGCCCATGCTTCGCTGAGTCGCAAATACGGCGCGCCGTATTTGACCCGCGGGCTGATCTCCAGAGCACGAAGCATCGATTGCTCGCCTTCCTCAATGCGGCCCAATGCCAGCTCGCAAGTGCCCAGATCGCTCCAATACTCGGCGGAATGGTCCAATTGGTCTCGTATGCCCAGCAGCACCTCTTGCGCTTGTGCATACTTGCGGCTTTCGATCAACAGCCGGGCAAGCTCCTGCTTGGCAGATATATCGTGCGGACTCATCTGCAGTTGCCGCTTCCACTTGGCAATGGCGCTCTGGCGGCGGAACGGACGCACGATGCTGGGAGATAATCCGATGAACCGCCGTTCCAGCAAATAAAGCACGACCAGCAGCACCAGAATCGCCACGAACGGGTTGCCGAGCAGCCACCACAACATGCCGAACAAAAAGAACAGTTTCACGCATCGTCCTCCTTTGCCGATCATTCAGCATTGCTAAATTCTCGGCGTCAGAAGTAATTGTACCTGATTTCGAGGTTCATGGCAGCTACAGCAATCGAACACTTATTCAAAAGCGCCCTATCGCCGGAGTTACGACGATTTCGGCCGCATCTCCTGCGCAGCTACCACTGTCCTACTCCGGTTCCTTCGATGTTGCCGCCTGGGAGAGCGCGATGGCCTCATCCTTCTGCGCGGCTACGATAGCAGAATCCGCCAGCTTCTTGAACGCCCACCAACGAATGCGCAGGCGCTGGGCCTCGGTGCCGCCATTCAGCTTCATGCCGACGCGGAAGCTGCCCTTCTCCGGGTAGATCAGCGTACCGAAGGTGACGGAAGGCAACTGCGCCTCATAAGCCGTCCCCTTGAACACATCCACCGAACCGAAATACACACAGGCTCCGGCCGTTCCGACACTTGCCGTCTCATCCGCATCTTCCTCCAGCCCGACCGTCACCGAGATGTCGCCCGCACCGAGACCATGCACGATTTCATCGGTTGCCCATTGCTTCTGGCCGCGCGAGAACAACCCCTTCTTCGCATTGCTGTCCAGAGCGATCTCGACCACACCTGTGGCGATTTCGTCCTGAATCTCCTGAGGCTTCGGGATTCCGAGCTTGAACTCGAAGGCGTTGCGGCTTTCGTCGTAGACGACGTCCAGCTCCGGCTTGCTCGCATAGGACAATTCGTAGGCCTTCGCTTCGGTATAGAAGCGGCCAGCGGCAGCCGGACGCATCGTGCTTGCCAGCTTCTGCTGCAGGGAGGAGTTCGGGATATATTCTCCAAAAGGCACCCGCTCCACTTGTTCGATCATATACGTAGGTCCAAGCTGGAGCAGGCCGATCTTCGCCAGACAGACGTCCTGATCGGCGAATCCTTCCGCGGCTTGGTCCAGCGTCCGCTCGTACCAGTCCTTCGTCACGCGTTCGGCCACCGGCTGGGCGATAATTTCCGCACCAAGCTGGACCGTCGCGTCGATTGGCACCCGGTTGTCGCCGATGGACAAGTTCACGGCTCCTGGACGGAACGTCAGCTTCGCGACATGTCCGATGCGATCCTGTGCCTTCACGCTGTATACGAGCCGATATTCCGTCTCTTGGCCATTGCCGGGCTCGGTGAACCGCACGACATTGCCGTCTTTGCCGAGCGGATCGAAACCATCCGCATCATAGGACATCTCCAGCGAGATGCGCGGCGCCTGCAGCGTCTTCTCCACGACAAGCGTGACGTCGACGACTTCGCTCGGATTGGCGTATTTGGGCATCCGCTGCGTCACCCGCACGTGCGCGTCCTGGTACAGCGTTACGATATCCTCCAGAATGCCGGCATGCTCGAACGAGGCCGGCGACGGAGCCTCTTCCTTCACGAACAACCGATACGATTCGAGAAAACGGTTATACTCACCGACCTCATCTCCGCGCACCGAGGAATTTCCGACCGAATGCACGGGCTCGCGGCCTTTCTCATCGTATGCGACATACAAGTAGACATTCTTCTTGTACTCGTTGTTCGTGAAGCCGTCGATCATCGACAGCTTCAGCGTGATCGGCGACGGGATGACGATCTCCCGGCCGATATAATCGAGTGCAACCCCGTTCTCGACGGTAATCGTCTTGTCGTCCACCGCCACGACCTGCATGCCTGCCAGTACGCCGCTGCCGAACAACAGCCGGTTGAGCAGCCTCCGTTTGTCGTTGAAGTATTTTTGCTCCGACTCGAAATCCCTGACCGTCAACAGCTTGCCGTAAAAATAGCGATTCCTCTCGAACGGATACATTCTTGCCTTCTTCACCGTGCAATCCCTCCTTATATAGTCGCCATTCGCTTCTTATTCCATCTCGGAATCCATGCCCAGCCTTGTATGTGCATCCATCCGCTTGTCCATGTCCCGGTCCACGATGAGCGTATCGTTGGGCATGCTGCGGTCCGGTTCGAGCGAGAGCAAGGATGGTTCTGCCAGCATCGTGTTCACGCCAAGATACGTATGTAAATCGAGGTACATCCACGGCTGCAGCCACAGGATTTGCACCTGGGTGTAAGCAGGCTTGTGGTCCTCGACGAGTTGTCTGAGCAATACCCGTTCCTTGTCCGAGCGGGCCTGGTCCTGGTGGAGGAGCAGCGTGAAGGCAAACGGATTGTCTCCGTACAGGTCGTCGGTCAACCACCTGAGTTCCCCTTGCTGCCGCATCCGCTTGAATTGGAACGCCTCGACGATGATCGGCATGCGGCCGGTCAGCGTATCGATGAGCGTCTCGATACCGCGCCTCGTCCCTCTGTAACGGTACAGCATCGGCGCTGCCCGGATCAAGCGGCGAACCCACTCGTCGCTCCAGTGCTCGTCGCAGGATAGACCGAGCCAGGATGCGAGCCAGCGCAGTTGCCGGCCCTGTACGATCTCGGGGTCGAGTTGGGCAGCCATCCCGTCGATCTGCGTATCCACGCTGTCGAACAAAGTACCGAACAAGGATAAGTACCGTTCCAGAAAATCGCTGCTGCCGGCATCTTCCTGATAGACTGCCGGCAGGTAGGCCAGCAGCGTCGCCCGCGGAAAATGCACGCGCATGCGGCGAATCGTCGGCGTCGCGCTCTCGCTGCCGATCCATTCGGCTCTGATCCACAAGTACCGGCCTTGCGCCCCGAAGAACAGCGCATCGACCGGATTAACCACGGGCGGAGACCATACAAGCGCAAGCCCCTTCAGCTTATCCGCGAACGAGTGATCCGTACGGGCGATCCAATCGTCCACTTTCCATAACGAGCCTTCTATCAGCATAAGATCCGAATCTGCAGCGAAGTAGGACAGCCGCAGCATTGTGCCGTCGGGAATATCGGCATCCAGCGTGAACTTGTGCCATACGGTCTCGGCTTCCGCGCTGTCAAGCGCACGGGACAGCCATACGCCTTCCGGCGCGCCGGTTCCTTCCCAGCCTTGCGTCCGCTGCTGCAATTCCAGAATCGTGATGGACCGGTTCTCACCGTTCAGCACATAGAGTCGGTCATGACCATGGATCGACATCATATCCGTCTTGCCGCGATACCCGCCCACGGTGTCGAGCGGACGGCCGTCTGCATCGTATTGGTGGATGAAACGGTCATCCTCCATGCCGTCCAGCACGATCCGCGACTCTCCCATGTACAGCCTGCCGCGCGAATCGACGGCAAGTCCCGCATACGACTGGGGAAGCACATCTACCTGGCGCACGAGCCGTCCCTGGGCATCGAACCCGAACACCCGCGCCCCTCGGCTGTCGAACGCTTGCACACCCCCTCCCGGAGATGCGTGCAGATAGACGATTCCTTCCCATTCTTCCGGCGACAAGGAGAGGCGAACCCGGAACCGGTCATCGGTCATGACCGTTTCTACCCCGCCGGAAAGCGCGATTTTCAAAATGGCAAGATGCCTGTCCGATTCGATGAAATCGTCGGCGCCAGGCGTCTCTTCGTCTCTGAGCGTCAATACGTACAAATATTGTTCATCCGAAGCGATCGCGAGCGGGCAGAAGGGCAGCCCCTCGATCCGTTCGCCGTCTCGCCGCCAGCGAAGCTGCCCGCTCGCCACATCGAAAGCGGCCAGCGATGCCTCTCCTGCCTGGCCGAAACGGTCGGCGACGAACAGCGAATCGCCGGAGACAGCCAGCTTGCTGGACGTCGAGAAGAGACCGTGCCCGGTGACGAACAGCCGCTCGCACAGCCGGCTGATGCGGTCATAGCGCCACAGGTCGCCCTGTTCGCTGAGCAGCGCCAGATGGCCAAGCGGACCGACGGCGAAAGCGGTCACTTTGCCGATCCCCTCCAACTCATCCACGCCGATCAGATCGAGCAAAGCGTATTTCTCGCTGCGCTGCAACGATACGCCATCTTCCGCCGTCTCCAGGTTGCGGCTGACGCCCCTGCGCCGCCAATGCTCCGGCCGGTTCAAGGAAAAGAACATGACCTTGCTGCTCTCCACACGATCACCTCCATTTGCCGAGTTTCAAAGTAACGTTTGTTAGCGGAGAGAGTTACTCGATTTTTTCGCGTAATTCCAGACACTTGGTGCGTTTGCGCGAGAGTTATGCGATTTTTTCGAGTAATTCCGGACACTTGGTGCGTTTGCGCGGGAGTTACTCGTTTTTTTCGCGTAGCTCCGACCACTTGGTGCGTTCGCTCGAGAGTTACTCGATTTTTTCGTGTAATTCCGACCATTTGGTGCGTTTGCGCGGGAGTTACTCGTTTTTTTCGCGTAACTCCGGCCACTTGGTGCGTTCGCTCGAGAGTTGCTCGTTTTTTTCGCGTAGCTCCGGCCGCTTGGTGCGTTTGCGCGAGAGTTATGCGATTTTTTCGCGTAACTCTACCCGCTTGGTGCGTTTGCGCGGGAGTTACTCGTTTTTTTCGCGTAGCTCCGACCACTTGGTGCGTTCGCTCGAGAGTTGCTCGTTTTTTTCGCGTAGCTCCGGCCGCTTGGTGCGTTTGCGCGAGAGTTATGCGATTTTTTCGCGTAATTCCGGACACTTGGTGCGTTTGCTCGAGAGTTACTCGATTTTTTCGTGTAATTCCGACCACTTGGTGCGTTTGCGCGAGAGTTACTCGATTCTTTCGTGTAATTTCAGCCGCTTGATGCGTTTGCGCGGGAGTTACTCGATTTTTTCGCGTAACTCCGGCCACTTGGTGCGTTCGCTCGAGAGTTACTCGATTTTTTCGCGTAATTCCAGACACTTGGTGCGTTTGCGCGGGAGTTACTCGATTTTTTCGTGTAACTTCGGCCACTTGATGCGTTTGTGCGGGAGTTACTCGATTTGTTCGCGTAATTCCGGACACTTGGTGCGTTTGGGCGAGAGTTACTCGATTTTTTCGCGTAACTCCGGCCACTTGGTGCGTTTGCGCGGGAGTTACTCGATTCTTTCGGATAATTCCGGTCACTTGGTGCGTCTGCGCGAGAGTTACTCGATTTTTTCGTGTAATTCCGACCACTTGGTGCGTTCGCTCGAGAGTTACTCGATTTTTTCGCGTAATTCCAGACACTTGGTGCGTTTGCGCGAGAGTTACTCGATTTTTTCGTGTAATTCCGGTCACTTGGTGCGTTTGCGCGAGAGTTACTCGATTTTTTCGCGTAACTCCGGCCGCTTGGTGCGCTCGATCGGGAGTTACTCGTTTTTTTCGCGTAACTCCAGCCACTTGGTGCGTTTGCGCGGGAGTTAGTCGATTTTTTCGTGTAACTTCGGCCGCTGGTGCGTTCGCTCGGGAGTTACCGGCATCCTCAACCTCACAACTGTGCGCGGTTGATCAGCTCGATGCGGTGGTCGCCGGAATAGACGAGGCCGCTCGGCGGCAGCACGATGTCTCCTGCGGCGTTCTTGCGAGCGCCCGCGCCTTCCGCGTCCATCCACAAATCCTGCACGTAGGCGACGCCCTTGATCCCCGCGATGGCGCCATAAATGTCGCCTTTGCTGACCGTTCGGCCGAACGGCCATCCACGAATGCCTTCAAGCGGGCGATCAAGCGGCGACAGCAGCCGGCTCAGCACGCGGACGATGCGGTGCGCTTCCTCCATGAAATGCGGCTCGACGACAACGGTCGCATGAACTGTGATTTGCACGTAAGCCGGCGCGACGACGTGGACTTCTGTCGTGATCAGCCGCCGCTCGTCCAGATGCTTCGCCACCGTGGCCAGGAAGCCCCGGCTCGGCATCGGCGTCCTTGAAGCGCCATCCGGCACGACAACGACGGTCACCGCAGCCGGCGCGTCCTCACGCCCCGGCGCATAGCCGGGCAGCACGTGTACCCGCGCTACTTGGAGACCCGGCGTAGAGCCGGCGATCGTCACGTAGTCTTCGTTGTTCACGGCGCAGTAAGGCTTGCCCCACTCCGATTCGGTCCGCTGCAAGCAATCCAGAATCGATTCCGCTTCCGATCCGCCCGAGGCGTAGCCGGCATTGGTCACCGTCAGCCCCCACGCTTGCTGCTGCGGCTCCACCCACTTGGTCAGCAAGCCCGGCTTGATGTTGCCGCGTTCCCCGCCTCCGAGCGTGCAGGAGACGATCATCACGTTCGCGGCATCCGGGTTGCAAGCCCACGGAATGGCGCCATGCTCGTCATCTCCGAATGTCAGTGTCTGCGTATCCGGCCGATATACATAATGGGAATCGAGCGGGCCGGAGCGGTCGAAATCCGCTTGCGGCTGCCAGTCTTCCCACAGCAGCTCGCCCGTCTCTTCATCCGGCACACCGACCTGGATCAGCAACCCCGCGGACTGCCGACACGGGATATCGGGCAGCTCGAACCGCTGGTCCGGCAGTCCGTTGCTGCGGCCGATCGCGAGCATCGGTTCGAAGGATGTCTCGTAATGGATCAGCCGAACGGTCGCTGTTCCTTCCGGCGGCACCGCGCCATGTATGCCGTCCCCGAATCGGACGGTAACAGGATCGGCTGCGGCTGGATCGTCCTGCCGCTCCACCGTGCAGCAGCGGTCGCCGGGCCCCGCCGCGTCCAAATTCGGCGCCACTCTCCATTCCCGCCACTTGCCGTCAGGTTCCCGCACCTGGATGCGAAGCTTGCCGTATCTCGCCAAATAGCCGTCTGTCCGGATTGCGCAACCCGGCGTGCCCGGGCAATCATATTCCCGCTTCTCGCACATCGTATCCTGCTGGCGGACCTTCACGGTATTCAACAGCAGCCGGTCGATGCGCGGCGGCCGCTCGTAGCCCGCTTCCTCCAGCGTGCAGCTGAGCCAATAACGGGGCTTGTCCGCGGCCGGATGCAAGATGATCGGCTTCATCGGCTTGTCCAGCCGAAAGGCAATCCGGCCGCTGTAGGTCAGATGAACCGTCTCGTCCTCTGACAACAGCGCCGACCAGGCGCCCCCGGTCGTATCGTCGGAGCAATACGCCTTCCAGCTTACGCGCGCTGACGGCACGACGTCCGACATGTCGGCCGCCGGCGTTCCTTCCGCGTCTCCCGCCAGCAGAACGGAAAGCGTGATCGTCGCTCCGGCTTCCGGCGCTTGATCAAGCGACACGTAAAGCACGCTGCCTGCGCGCGCATCGGGACCGAAGGCATAAAACGCCGAATTGCCCGCATCGTTCGAAGCGGTACGGTCGCTGGCCTCGCGCTCGGTGCGGGTCATGACGCGATCGATCGCCAGCGGCAGCAGCCGGACGGGTTCCGCCGTCTCGAAGATCTGGTCCTCCGCCTGCAGCTTCGTTCCGCGCGGCAGCTCTACCTGCCGCGTAACCCGGCCGATCGCCGCGATCGTCTCGGCGGATTGCGCTTCCTGCCTGGCGATGCCCAGCAATTGCAAGAACTTGAGCTTGTTCCGCTCCGGAATCCGGCTCAGGTAGAACTGCTGCATTTCGCTCAGCCAAGCGAACAATTCCAGGAATGTAATGCCCGGATCATGCGCGTTCTCGTCGGTCCATTCCGGCAATCGGTGCGGAATGCTCTGCCGCATATCCTGCACCAAATCAGCAAAATTGCGGTCATCGAGCGGCAAACGGGGCAGCATATTCCAGCCTCCTCTCCGGCGTAGTCAAATTCATTCGTAACTCGTCAATACTCCATTCACGGCCCGCTTCCTGACGCGAATCCACATCCTCCGAATCCGCGCCCGTCCATCGTGTCCGAGCCCACCCATCGATGCCGCGCCCGTCCATCGTGTCCATGCTCGCCCATCGAATCCGCGCCCGTTCATCGTGTCCATGCTCAACCATCGAATCCGCATTCGTCCATCGTGTCCGAGCCCACCCATCCATCGTGTCCACGTTCACCCATCGAGCCCACATCCACCGAATCCGAATCCGAGCCCGTCCAGCGCTTCAGTTGCTGATCACTTGCAAGCGGTGCACACCGCCTGTCACGACGCCGTGGACCACTTCGCGCATGCGCTCTTCCGTCAGCTCCTGACGCCGTCCGTGCTCGACCTTCTCCACGAGCAGGTGCAGCTTGTCCACGCGGGACACGCCGGGCGCCGATTGCAAAAGTCCGTACAACACGGAAGCATGGATCGGCTCGCCGATGTCCCAACCTTTGCCGTCCATTCGCCCGGATACCGTATCCAGGAAACGCTGCAAAGTGTCCAGGCAAGCCGTCTCCGCGGGCATGACCTGTTCCGGCGTATCGACCACGATCGTGGCGGATACCGATACTTCCAGGAAGGCCGGCGGCACGACGGACAGCTTGCCGGCCGCCGATATCACGTTCGGCAAAGCGGCGCTCAGCGCCGTCTCCAGCCGGCGTCTCATCGGGGCGTCATAGTCGGCCGATACGGTGCCCCCGGGAGACAACGCCACGACCGCCAGCGAGCCGGGCGACTTCTCCATGCGGGCATTGCGGTCGCGAATACACTTCACCTTGCGGATGCCCGGTTCGATCTCGCGAACCATCCATTCCACGTCGGAGGCCGAGATGCCCCGCCCCTTATGCTTCAATCGTTGCGGACCGCGCAGCAGCGCGCCTTCGATCGGCTCGCCTGCGCCGCCGCCGACGGCAGGCGCCGGATTGCTCACCCGGTTCACGTAGGCGAGCGCCTGCGACAGCTGCGTAATCTCTTTTTCCCCCACATTGCCTCTGACGCCATCGGTGACCTGGTAGGTGACGCGCACTTTATCGCCGCCCCGATCGGGAGGCACCCGGCCTTGCGTCCCATCCCCAAACCGGATAAGCCCGCTTGCAGAATCAAGCAAATAATGGCGGTCGTCCGGGCCGGAACCGAGCAATGACGCAACCGGCGCCCAGCGCACCCACAGCCGCTGGATGCGGCCTTCGCTGTCGCGGTACAGCTCATAGCGGTCCGGGTCCCGTTCCATCAACCCGGCAAGCTCGTGCTCCGTGAACTGCCCGGTCTCATCCACCCATACTTCATGGCCGATGACCGGCGCGAACGAGAGCGCATAACCGTCCTCTACCCGCTCCGGGTATTCATCCTCGATCGTGCGGCGCTGCACGACGGATATCGCGTTGCGCCGGATGGCCGTCACGGTCGGCGTCAACTCTTCGGCAGCGCCGTACGCGCTGTCCCGGTCGATCGCCCGCAGCCAGAAGCGCTCGCGGCCGAAGAAGACGGCGGGGCCATGGCCCGGCGGTCCGACGAACTGCAGCATGCCGGATTCGGTGAATCCAGCGGTCGCGTCGATCACCTTCAGCGGCATCCAGGACCAGGCCAGGCCGTTTCTTACGTATGCTTGCCATTCGATGGCCGGCAGTCGGTCCTCGGCCGGCACCCGCTGTCCCAGCATCCAGTGCAGCCGGATCGGGCCCTTCGCCAGCGGCGCGTCGAATCCGAGATACAGCGCCGGAGCCGGAGCCGGAATCGGCAAGAACGGCTTGAACGGCTCTCCGCCTTGCTTCACGGTCGCGCCTGCATCCGCCCATTCTGCATTGTTCCAGGTATAGGCGCCATCGAGAGCCAATTCCACCGTATCCTCATGCGCATACGAGAAGCGCAACTCCTCCAGCCAAGGACTCATGTAATCCACGACCGCCGCCGTGACCGGATCGGTCATGAGCACGCGCACCCGCAGCCAGCGGTCCTCGAGTCCGTTCACCAGCGTCGGCTCCAGATCGTCCGGGCAAGTGAACGTCAGACAATATTCGCTTAACTGCTCCGACATGTCGGCGAACAGCGCTTCGTACCGGCTGCTTTCGGGCAATCGCATCCAGGCCGAACCGTTCCAATATTCCCAGATCACCTGGCGCACGTACACCCTGGGAAGGGGCTTCGGTTCGAAATCATCGGTGCGCATGATCATTTTCCACTTGATCTCCGGGTCGGGTCCCGTGCGCAGGGAGTTCGCCTCGCAGCGCGCCTTGAACTTCACCTGCAGACGGCTTCCCCGCTTGCTGAGCGCTTCCGGATCGGCCGCGCAAAACACCGCATACGGCAAAAAATGCGTGCCGAACGGATAGAAGCCGGCCGCGTCGAGTTCCATATCGTTATGATAGAGCGCCGTCGGAACGATGCCGACACGATCGTTCTCCGCATCGTGGGCGAGCCGGACCGTCACGCGATCCATCGCCGGCACCGCATCCAGCGCGGGCGAACGTCCCCCGTCCGGAGCCGGCTTGATCCGGCAACGGATCCAGCGTCCCGGGACGCCGCACACTTCGCTCAGCTCCGCCATGCCCGGCGTGAGCTTCCGCAGCGTGACGTCCCGATCGTTCACTTCCACTCCATCAAACGCCGTCCATTTTCCTTCATGATAATACGACCACTCTACCCAATCCGCCCTCGCCATGACCGCCGCCAAATCATTTTCCACATAACGCTTCTCGGCATTGTGCCAGCGCAAGGTCAAGCGGGTCGGGCGATCGATCAGGAACAGGTCGTCGTGCCGCAAATAGAAAGCATGCTCCTGCAGATTGTCGCCGTCCACCCCATAGAGCGGCAGCTCGGGCGCATCGTCTGCGTCAAGCCGGTCGTCATAGCCTTCGACCCGCAAGAAAATCCTGTCCAACTGCGGATGAACGTTGAACACATCGGCCAGCCGGGCAGGCGTTACCGCGAGCGCACCTTCCGTCTCGAACGGAATATCCTCGCCGTCGTCGTTCGCCGCTGCCGTAAGCACGGTGCCGGAAGGGATGAATACCGGTTCGCGCACGCCCTCGTTCAGCGAGAACACAACATGGGTGCGGGCCGGACGGGCCGGCTGCAAGCTGACGCGCCACAAATCAAGAAAAGCGATGAAATGGTTCATCGGAACTTGATTGAGCCGCTTGACGTTTTCTCCAAGCAGTCGTGCGGCCAGGTAGAACAAAGCCGTTCCCGCATCCGGATCTTCCGGGGAGAACCGCCATTCCGGCGTATAGTGGGGCACCATCGCTTTCATATGCCGGACGAAGTGTTCCAGCTTTCTCCCGTCGATCTCCGGCGCCCCGATGATCCCGCCTTGCTCGTATCCTGGTCTCATGCCGTCATTCGCTCCCGATTATTTCGTGCCTTCTTCCAGATAGAAGGGGTAGACCTGATTGAACAAATTGTTCGTCGAACGGACGACGTACGAGATATGAAGCAGCAACCGCCCGATTTGTCCCGGGTCCGCGGCCGCAGTCACCGTCACCTTGGTCACCCTGGGTTCCCAGATCGTGATGGCTTCCCGGATGTCGCTCTCCATCAGCCGCAGCGAGGTTTCATCCATCGTGCCGAACACGTAGTCCTTGAGCCCGCAGCCAAAATCCGGCCGCATGACGCGTTCGCCCTTGGAGGTCATGAGGATGATCCGGATCGCTTCGGCGATATCCTCTTCTCCTTCGGACAGCAGGAATCTGCCTGTCGTCGCGTCTACGGACACCGGAAACTTCCACCCTCGTCCCAGAAAAGATGCGCTCAAACGACCTCCCCCTTCCTCCGCAACTCGTCTTCCGCCAACACCCGCTCCCGGCGGTACTTCAGTTTATTTTCACCATCGCGCCTTTAAGGGTCAGCATCCCGCTGGACTGGATGTTCAGCGACGCATTGGCCTTGATGTCCATCGAAGCCGATGCCTCCAGCTTGAGCTGCGTGCTCTTGATCGTGACGGATTTGACGGATTCGAGCTTGACGTCGCCCTTGTTGTTGATCGTCAGCTTGTTGCCGCTTGTCTCGATCGTAATCGTGCCGGATGACGCGCCTGCCAGAACGATCTTCTGCTGGTCGTTCTTCGTGCCGATCGTCACCTTGTCGTTCTGATCGTCCAGAATGATCTGAACGCCCTTGCTCGTCTTGAGCGTGACCTTGCCGGCATTGTCTTTATCGTCGAAAATGAGCTCGTGGCCGCTTCTGGAGTGAATTTTGCGCAAATTGTTCTTGTCGTCCTTGGCCGGCGGCTTGGCGTTCTTGTTCCACAAACAGCCGATGACGTAGGGCCTGTTGAGATGGCCCATATGGAACGCCACCAGCACTTCGTCCCCAACTTCGGGAATAAACAGCGTTCCCTTGCCATTGCCGGACATGAGCGAGGCGATCGGCGCCCAATCGGTCTCGAGCGACTCTTCGCGGATGATGAATTTCAGCTTCACCCGGCCCATGTTCTCGGGGTCCTTGTTGTTCGTGACGGTCGCGATCATGACCCCGTTCACCGTGCCTACGCTGCCGACCGGATGGGACATCAATTCGAAATTAAACATTGACGGCGTTCCCCTCTACTTGGAAGGTGGTAAAGTATCCGCGATCGTCTAGCGTATGGGTCACTTGGTTCATGAAATACGGCTGGTTGAAGGAGTTGCCGAGGCCGTCCAGCTTGATGAATCGGCCCGCTCGCAGCTCGGGAATGCCGATGCATTCCCCTTCGCCGGAGACCAGTTCCATGGCCCGCTCGTTCAGCTTCGCATTCGCCAGCGTCTGCAATTCGCCTTGCGTTCCGCTGACGCTGTACAACGTTTCCTCCATACGCGAGGTGAGCGAGGCCACGATGTCTTTGCCGGTCTTTGAATTGCTGCCGATCTTGTTGACGGTCTGGCTGACCGCCGAGATGGACTTATGCGTCTCGTGGTCCAGTCCGCGCACGGTCACTTTGCTGATCTGATTCGATATGTCGACATCGACGGAGAACCGCTTCAGGTTCATGCCATAGGATAGCGTCAAGACCGGCGTGCCCGACGTCTTGCGCTTGCGGAAGATCAGCTTGTTCCCGACAACGAAAAATTCGTAGTTGAGATCGCTGGCAAGCTGCTTCACGAACAGGAAATCGCTCGTCTGCATCTGCTCGATAATTTCCTTCTGCGGAGTGGTACTGTCAACTTGCGGCGTCAAGCTGTTCTCGCCTGCGATTTCCTTCACCACATCGCTAACCGTCTTTTTGTGCCATAGCTTGGAGTGCGAGCCGCGCATCATGAACATCGAGCGATCCATGCCCCGCACGACAACCGACGGATTGCCGTCATCCGGATATTCCAGCGTGATTCCGGTCACGTACCCGTCGAACACATCTTCAAGCTTGTCCTTGTAACCGAGCGCGACCGTGATGGATTTGCCCACTTTGATCGTCGATCCGACCCAATCGAACTTGCGTTCTTGCTGATTATAACCGTTCTCGACGCGGAACTGGAACGAATCGGCTTTCGGCCCCGTCGTCGAGGTGACCTGTATGGAAGAGACCGGAATCTGGCTCAGGTTCAAATTGCTGCCGTCTATCTTGATCGTAACGGTCGGAGCGTAGAAATCGTTGTATTTTTTCGCCAATTCGTCAAACGTATGGGCGGATTCGTCGAATTTGATCGCCATGCCTCTTCACTCCAGCCTCGGGATGATCAGCTTGCGTCCTACCGGCAGCTGCCGCGGATTGTCGATGCCGTTGGCTTCCGCAATCTTGCGCCAATGTGCCGGGTCGTCGTACTCCTCGGCCGACAGCATCCATAGCTGCTCATCCTGCTTCAGCGTTTTCTGCTTCGTGCGGTCCGCGCTTTCGCGGGGCACTTGCTGGTATTGCTCGAGCATCGTCTGCATCGCCTTGAACGTCACGTTCAGTGTGGCGCGCACCGGAATGCCGGTCTCCATGAACATGGTGAATCGTTGCGTCACTTTCTCGACTATGCCTTTAAAATCAAGCGATCCCCAAACAAAGCGGCACAGTGGCGGAACATGGAGCTCGCGGTCGACGTCGAGCAGGCCCGTGATCTTGGACGTATGGGTGCGGACATCGGTGCTCGTGCCGTAAGTATCGAAGAACAAGTCCATCGTCAGTGTCGTCGCATCGCCGCTCACGAACTGGGCGACGGGCGCCTGCAAGCCGGGGACGGACTGCCACGAGAATTGATTGCCCGACGCGAGCACGTATTCGCTTGGATTGAACAGGACGTCGACGGTTTCCTGGCTGTTGCTCTTGATGATGATGACTTTCGCTTTCGATAGCGCCACGCGTTCGCCTCCTTTCGCCCATTGCTGCGCTGCCTCGCGGTATCTTTTTTATGCCGACTGCCGACTTTGGCGCACCAGACTACCTCTGTTTGCCCGCTTGCTCACTGACTACTGGCTTTAACGCACCAGACGAGACTGTCGATGAATGGATAACAGCATACATTCCGCACGAAGCATCGCTCTTTCGCCTAACCATCCGTCGTAACGGAACGTAGAGCCCTTTCGCATAGCCATCTGTCGTAACGGAACACAGAGCCTTTATCCGGTGAAGAAGGTTCCGCTCCGGATTTTAACGGAACTCAGCGCCGCTATTCCGAGGTTTTACAGTGATTTTGGCAACGTTCGTCGTTGATAAGGTCCTACAGTTCCGTTAGCTTTACCAAAACATCTTTTATTGTCGATTAAAGCTTCTGGGTTCCGTTGCGCTGCTTGCACAGGTTGTTTGGTCCGATCCACTATCGGTCGACAGTCTCACTCTTCCCTCAAAACCCTCGCCTGCTCGTCGGCTGCTGTTAATGATTCAGAAACTTTCACTTTCAGTAGCCTTGCAGCCGCTGCTCGAACTTCATGCGCTTGGCGAGCGCCTTGTACACTTGATCCGCGATTTGATCGGGATTGAGCATCGGCAGCTTGCTGATCGCTTGCTGCAGTTGTTCCGGGTCGATCGCGGACTTCACGGCGCTCGGTGAAGCGGACGCTTCCGGCGGCGGCGCTGCAGGCGGTGCCTGCTGTCGGCGGAACTCCATCGGCGGAGCGGTCGTGGAGCCGGGAATCGCCGCACCCGGCGGGCCATGGCCGGCGTTAGCAGCCGCCCCGCCTGCCTGCGAGGATGCATAGGCAAGCGGGATCGCCGCGAAAGCGGCGTCTGTTGCGGCGGGCCCGCTTTGTTGCTGTACGGCGAGTATCTGCGTATGGGACAGCGCCGCTTGTTGCCACGGAACAATGGTTCCGGCAGGGGCGCGTGGATTCGCTGATAGCCCCCTATGGGCTATCTGCGCTTGGACGCTTGCAGCAGATGCCGCATTTGATCTTGCTGCCAGCGTTATTCCCGGCAATATCTTGTCGGCAGCAGGCGCCGACTGCTGTAACATGGCAGTTGCCGATGCTGCGCCGAACATTGACGCTGACGGTTGCATCGCGATCGCTGCCGCCGATTGCTGCGAGGCAAGCTGCCGACGGGATTGTCGCTGCTGCAAAGCCGGATGCCGGCCAGCTTGGCTGTGCCGCGGCAATGACTGCTGTTCGCTGACTGCCGCTCGGCTATGTCTCGGCAATGGCAAGGCTTGACGGCGCTGAACTATGACAGAGGCGGAAGTTATGCGCGGGCGCGTCCCTTGCTCAGGGTAATCCGCTCTTTGCTGCCGATCGGCTCGGCTGTCACGCCACAAGGCAGTTCCCCTGGACGGGACGTCACGTTGTTGAACGCTGTCAGCTTGCGCAGCGTTGACCAGCGGAATCGATTGTTGCGCATTCCTTCCAATCCCCGCCTCGGTCTGCACTTGAGCGTTTGTGCCGGATCCGATCAGCCCATGCGTGCCCGGAGCGGAAGAATGCTGGATTTGGCTGTCTGCACCGTGCCTTCGCGAAGCCTCCGCATTCGAACGCTGAGCACGCACGCGCTGTACGATCGAACTCGGCATGATCGCTCCTTGTCCATTCGAGCCTGGCTCGTTCGCGCCTTGTGCCATCGTTCCTCGTACGATCAAACTTGGCAAATTGGCGCCTCGTGCCATCGTTCCTCGTACATTCGAACCTGGCTCATTGGCGTCTCGTGCAATCTTTCTTCGTAAGATCGGACCTGGCGCAACCGTGCCTCGAGCAATTATTCCTCGCACATTTGAACCTGGCTCATTTGCATCTCGCACCATCGTTCCTCGTACGATCAAGCTTGGCAAATTGGCGTCTCGCACCATCGTTCCTCGTGCAGTCGAACCCGGCTCATTTGCGTTTCGTGCCATCGTTCCTCGTACATTCGAACCCGGCTCACTTGCGTCTCGTGCCATCATCCCTCGTACATTCGAACCCGGCTCACTTGCGTCTCGTGCCATCATCCCTCGTACATTCGAACCTGGCGCATTCGCGCCTTGTGCCATCGTTCCTCGTACATTCGAACCCGGCTCATTAGTGTCTTGTGCCATCGTTCCGCGTACGATCGAACCTGGCGAATTCGCGCCTTGTGCCATCGTTTCTCGTACGATCGAACCTGGCTCATTGGCGCCTCGTACCATCGTTCCTCGTACATTCGAACCTGGCGCATTCGCGCCTCGAACAATCGTTCCGTGTACGATCGAACCTGGCGCATTCGCGCCTCGTGCAATCGTTCCTCGTACATTCGAACCTGGCGCATTCGCGCCTCGAGCAAGCGTTCCGTGTACGATCGAACTCGGCTCATTTGCGCCCCTTACCATCGTTCCGCGTACGATCAAACCTGGCTCATTGGCGCCTCGAGCAATCGTTTCACGTACGTTCGAACCCGTCCCATTCACGCCTCTTACCATCGTTCCGCGTACGATCGAACTTGGCAAATTGGCGCCTCGAGCAATCGTTTCTCGTGCAATCGAATCTGGTGCAGTCATGCCTCGAATAATTGAGCCTGGGGGATTCGCATCTCGTGCAGACGTTCCCCGTCCCCCGCTTCCCGACGCTGCCGCGTCCGAAGGAGGCATAGCAGCGCTGTTCGCCGATCTGTCGACCTCGGAAGAATACCGATTGCTCTGCGTTCTCAATGCATGGCTCAGGCTGATCCTCGGCTTGCTTGGACGGGACGCCTTCTGCATGCCGCGCTCCTGCAACAAGGCTCCTGCTTGAGTATCCTCTGCTTTCCGTACGCTGCTGCCATCTGCCGCTCGCGTCGGTCCCGAAGCAACAAATTTTGCGATCGGCATATCGGATCTCTCTGTCGGGTTCTGCTCATGCCGCGCAATCGTTTCTGTCTGGTTCCGCTTGATCGTGCCTTTCACGACCTGAAGGTTATCGTCCGATGTCCCGCGGCTCTGTTGGCGGATATGTACAGTCGGTGCGCGTTCGGGCTGGCCCGACCGCATCAGCTTCGCCTGTACGATCTCTGCCGTCCCCTCATCTTGCACGATTGGCGCCGTCTCGGCATCTGGCCCGATTACTGTCCGTTCCGCATTCTGCAAGCTCACAGACGATGTCATATCTTGGTCTGATTTTGCAGACTCGACATCCTGCATCGCGGCAGAGGCTGCCTTATCCCGCACGGCGGCTTGCGTCTCGAATCCGGGCGATTCCGGCTTACCGACCGCGTTCATGTCTATATGCGCCCGCAACTCGGTAAGCGGCTGATTCATTGCAGGCAGCATTCTGTTGCGGATATGTACCGGGCGGAGACTTGACCAGCGTTGCCCGGAATCGGCAACCGAATCCCCTTTTCCTGTCGGGAAAGATTGGGTCGTCTTTGCGCGACCCTGCTTTCCGTTCTGCGCTGACGCAAACGATTCGTACTTCGATTGCGCGTCTTGCGGGGATGGGCTTTGCGCAACGGATTGCGCCGCTATTGATCTCGCAGGCCGAGATGACCAGGTCAACGGAATTGTATGTCTTTGCAAGGCCTTACCTTGCAGGAAAGCCGGCTTGGCCGTAGTTCCTTCCTGCCCGCGGTTCCCGTTTCGCAACAAATGGGCCAGCACAGTGAAAGATTGGCCGGAAAGGTTCCGCCCGTTCGGTTCAAGCGGCGAAGCGGATCGCTCCGCTGCCTGGACAATTCGGTATTGTGCGGGTTTGTCCTTTCGGATTCGCAACGGGTCGGCGATAACCGCTCGCCCCGCTACAACCGGCCAGTCGCGGGTTCCGGATTCGCTGTTCGTATTCTCATGATTGACAACTGGAGTGTCAAAGTCCGCTTGCTTTGGTGCGGTTCCCGGTGGCGCTTGTCTCACGCCCGGACGGTTTTCGCGCAGCGGCGAAGGCATCGCGGAGGAGAGCCGCCACTTGGACTGCCCCGACATGCCGTCACTGCGTCGCATCTTCCGATTGATCAGCGTGATTCCGGGCAGAGACGGCTTTGCATTCACAGCTCGCGAGGTTTGGGTTTGGGTTTGGGTCTGCGTCTTGTCTCGTTTCTTTTTCTTATTGCGTCGATCACGCTTCGTTCGTGGTTGGGGTTTGTTCTTCTCCTGCTGAACCCGCTCCTGCGGTGTTCGCCAACCTGATTTCTTGGCGATATGCAGCGGCCATGATTGCCGTCGCATCGCCAATTCGGCTGAGAGATCGCCCTGGACCAAAGCACGGAAATCGGAAGAAGTCGCGTCGGGGTGGCCAGTTGTCGCTGAAGGACTCGACTGGACCGCGTGGTTCGTTTGTTCCTCTTGGCTCGTTTGTACCGAGTTGTCGATGTTGCCCAAAAGAGCCGGCTGGCCCGACCGTCTTGAGCGAATCGATTGTTCTGTTTCTCTGGATTGACCTTGTATGGATTGACCTTGTCTCGGTTGATCGGCTTGACGCGGTTGCAGTGTCTGTTCCGATCGTTCGGTTGATCCTGCTTGCCGAACTTGTGCTCTGTCGGATGAAGTCGCAGGTTCCACCTTTGAATGACCGATTGAACCCGTTAACGGTTCAGTATCGGTGCGTCGCTCGTCACCGTGATTCAAGCGATCGGGTTGAGTAGGATGATTCGGATGTACGAACGGGCCATCCTGCCGTCGTCGTCTCGGTTGAACGTCAGATACCGGGCGTGCGCCCTCGCTCTCGCGAATTGGCAGCATAACCGCTTGCTCGCGCAAAATGCGTTGCTCGCGAATGATCCGCTCCACTTCGCGAACGATGACGACTTTCTTCTCTACGACGCGTTCGCGCTCCACGATTTCTTTGCGCTCTACGATGCGATCGCGTTCGATAATTTTTTCCCGTTCGATCACCCGCTCTTTGGGCGGTTCCGGCGCGTCGCTGCGGCTGGGCTTGGCGGTTTCAAGATTCGTCGGCTGCACTGCGGTTACAATACGATCGCGGTACACCGGCCGTTCGCGTTCGATGACACGCACCGGCCCCGGCGCCGGGTTCGGGAGTACGATTTGCACTTGAAGCGGAGAAGGCTTAGGAATGGACATCCGCTTGCGGTGGTCAGAGGAAGCAGCCAGACGATGAGTCAGCGGCAGCTTGCCCGCATTACGCTGCATGCCGCTGTATTTGCCGACGATCTCGCCGACAAACAACGCATGCGACGTCTGCCGTGGAGGCAATGTCCGATAAACAGCCTGTCTGTGCTTCATCCTCCCGTGCTCCTTCCCCTCAGATCCTTCGCCTGACGCCGCCCAACCACCGCTCCCCGGACCGAGTTAGATCGATTTTCGACGCATCTCCGCCCAAACACCGTTCTCCCAGACCAAGTTAGATCGATTTTCGACGCATCTCCACCCAACCGCCAACCCCGGCGCATCATTACCAGCATCAAGCCCGGAAAATCGTCTTGATCCCGTTATGCGCCAGCTCGATCGTCTCAATCGCGATATCGCTCGATGCCGCGTTCAATGCCGGCCCGCTCCAGCGAACCGGATACGCGCCGAAGAAATTCCAGCGGCACATCTCGTCGCCGTTCTGCTTGAGCAGGATGATCGAACCGCTCTTGCGCGCGATCGTTCCCTGCGATGCCTGGTCGTACCAATTCCACAATTCCTGGGACGATGACAATCCCCGCTTCAATACGATATTCGAATACCGCGTTCCTTTCGGAAGCCGGTGCATATAATTGTTCACGCCGCCTTCGCGCACTTCTTCGACTTCTGTCTGCGCCTCCAGGCCCTGCACTTCGGAGAAGCCCGCCACAAGCATGGCGTCGAGCTCTACGACGAAGCGGAACGCACCGTTTATACCGTAATAACTGCCTGCGGCAGCCGCGCCGTTGGCCGCGCTGGCACTCGCCGCGCCGCCGCCGGAGGCACTGGCCGATCCGCCGCCTGCGGCACTTGTTCTGGGAGCCACGTTCCGTCGTCACCTCCCCTTTCCAAATACGTCGAACACATTGGGACGGTCCGTCGGTTCGTCGTTCAGCTTGCGATTGATTTTGGAAATTTCCTCGCACCACCGCCGCCGGTCCCGATGCTCCAGGTTCATGATCTCTTCATGGGGCCAATGGAAGTAATAGGCGATAAAGCCGATTTCCTCGTAGATCCGGTCGACCGGATAACCTACGAGAGCCCCTCCATTACGGATAAAAAATCGACTTCCACCTCGTACTCGTGATCGCACTTCGGACAATTCGTATGCAGCTTCGGCGGGTCCAGATCGTTGATGTGTCGGTACAGATTTTGCAAGTAGGCCAGATCCGCCGTGAACAGCTTCTCGATCACCTTCGTGTCGATATGCTTGAGATCGCCGAGCCGGGTCACGACACGAGCCAGCAGAATGACCGTCAGATAGCCCGGGTTCTGCTGCACGCGGGGATCGCGCATCGGCAGAATCTCGTCTGCAGCCGTCGCAAGCCGCATTACGCCGCGCTTGTGCAAGGTGCCTTGGTCGTCGACGTAGCCGCGTGGAAGCTCGAATTCGTATTCCGTTTGAAAAGCCATGCTTTCGTTCCTCATTTCAACATGATTTGGAAAAAGGGAAAACAAGAGAGGGGGCCCCTCTTGTTTTCGCATGTGTTTGTTTTGTTCGCGCTAGCCAATCGTTACGCCGTACGCGTCATGCCTTCATGCGCCAGCTCGAGCAGCTCGAGCGCAACTTCCGCGCCGGAACCGTTAAAGCTCGGCGCCGTGTAACGGACCGGCCAAGCTTCGATGACTTGCCACGTGGCCACGTCGCCGCCTTCTTCGTCGATCGCGATGATCGTGACCGTCTTGCGCTCGATCGTGCCTTCCGCGCACTCCTGCATCCACTCGTACAATTCCATGGATTCGGTCGTGCCCCACTTGAGCGAAATATTGCCGTAACGAGCCAGTCCCGGAAGCTTGCGCGGCGTAATGACGTCATCGCCTTCGCGATACGGCACGACGTCGAACGAGACGTCGAAGCCGGTCACTTCGCTGAATCCGGCTTGCTGCAAGCCTTCAATTTCCACGCGGAATCTAAAATTGCGGTACGGATCTGTACGTTCTCCTGGCATGGGTATCCCCTTTCGTCCCTTTGATCAAGCTCCTGAAAGAAGCTGATATTTTGAAATAAAACCGGCGAAGCATGCGAACGATCGAGCGAATTCGCCGACAGCGTCGATTAAGCGGAATCGCCGGTCTTCTGCGTAATGCGGAAGATGACGAATTCGGCCGGCTTCACCGGCGCCACGCCGATCACGCAGATCAGGCGGCCGTTGTCGATATCGTCCTGCGTCATCGTGCTGCGGCCGATATCGATGAAGAACGCTTCGCTAGGCGCATTCCCGAGCAGCGCGCCATCGCGCCATACTCGCGTGAGGAATGCGTCGATCGTGCGCTGTACGCGCGCCCACAATTGATCGTTGTTCGGCTCGAACACGACCCAGTTGGTGCCGGCCTTGATCGACTCTTCCAGGAAAATGAACAGACGACGCACGTTAACGTATTTCCAACTGGAATTGGAGGATGCCGTTCTTGCGCCCCATACGCGGATGCCTTGGCCCGTGAACGAACGGATCAGGTTGACGCCTTGCGGGTTCAGGATATCCTGCTCGCCCTTGTTGTACTGCACATCAAGCCCGACGACGCCGCGCAGCACTTCGTTGGCCGGCGCTTTCTGCACGCCGCGGGTCGTATCGGAGCGGGAGTAGATGCCTGCCATCGTACCGGACGGCGGCACGAAGATATTGCGCTTGTCCAGCGGGTCGAATACCGACAGCCACGGATTGTACAAGGCGCAATAGCTGGAATCGAACAGGTTGCGGTGCGTCAGCACGTCGGCAACCTTCGTCTTCTCGCGCGGAATGTCGAGAATCGCAAAGCGGCTGCCGAGGTTCTCGCAGTGCGCGACGAGCGACAACTGCACATTCGGCTCAGTAATGCCGGGGACAGCCATGATGCTGACCACGTCATTGTCGATAAACGCTTGAATACCGGTGCGGCGGCCCGGACCGCGGTCCTCGCCGATAAAGTCGGATGCGGAAATGCTGTCCGTCGAACCGTCGCTGCCGCCTGCCAGCACCAGCTCGACCTTGCCGGACGTGCCGGCGCCGGAGACCGCATCGTACGGATGCGTAGCGTCCGTCGACGTCACGAGCGCCTGAACTTGCACGATATTCGAGCGGGCAGCTACTTTGTCGATATAAGTCGGCGCTTCCGGATTGAGCGATACCTTCTCGAAGCTTTCAACCTCGTCTCCGAAGATGACATGCAGCGAGAATTCTGCCGTCGTGAGCACCTTGGTCGGCAACAGCGCGCTGTCCACGACATCGCCGGAAAGCTCGTCCGCCAGTTCGATCACGTTGTCTTGCACACTGACAATGCGGTTATATTGCGTCTCGCCGTCGGCGTTGAACGCCACGACGTCTCCCGCGTAGAAACCGCCGGCATTCTTCACGCGATAACGTTTGCCGGTCGCTTCGTAAATTTGCGTCTTCGCCTTGCTCGCATCGGTGATGACAACCTTGACCAGGTTGCCCCATGCGCCGGGATTCTTCGTCGTGATCGACAGCGCTTCTGCGATGCGGCCTTCGGCCGAAGCCGTCTTGGCGTCGGGCGGCGCTACCCGCATGACGAACGCGCGGGAACCGCCGTTCATGAAAAACTGATCGAGCGCATAAGCCAGGAAGCGGTACCCGCCGAATGCGCTCTCGGACAGATATGAACCAAACATGCGCTGGAAATCCGCAGGGCTGGTTACAAGCTCCGGCAATCCTTCCACAGGCCCCCGCTGCGCGAGACCGATAAATCCGGCCGTGCTCGTGCTGACGCCTTCGAGCGGCTTGGATCCGCTCTCGAATTCTTCCACATATACCCCAGGCGACAAATACTCTGCCATGTTCCCCGGTTCCCCGTGCATGCCTTAACGGGTCGATTCTGGCTGCGCATGCCGGTAAAACCAGTTCCTCCTCTCTAAAATGGGTTTATCATATTCGTCGTATGAGGCTGCGCCGCTAGGCTCGGCGATCATTCGACGCCACACACAGAACATTCGGACCGTTACTTGCCGAGACGGACATCCGGCATTTCTGCGACCGTGCCGGATTCCACCTTCCATTCGACCTGCGACTTGCGACCGCCGAACGCGAATTCGACGTTTGCCGTGCAAGTCTGCGGAAGCTGGCCGCGCAACGGAAGCACCACGAAGCCATCGTTATCGCTCCAGGTCGACACCCGAATGTCGCCGGCTGTTTTGCCTTTGCCGCTGATCGAAGCGTTTACATCGACACCCTTCAAGGGCAAACCTCCCGCATCGAGAACGCGGAATCGAAACCCCGCTGCTGCTGCCGGAGGCGGATACAGCCTGCCCGGACGCATCTCGACGTCGACGATCGGCACCTCTTGCTCGAACGAATCCAAATCGAGCGGCATCTCGACCGGCAAATAATAAGGCGACAACATCGTCAGCGTGCATTTGCGGCCGGGATAATCGAGGAACGCGTAGCAGCCGTCCGTGGTGCGAATCGGCGGTTTGGCCAATTCCTTCAGCCTGACGATCAACGCGGACCCCGTCGGCGGCCGGCCTGTCCACAGACTGATCGGACGCACGACGAGCGAACAGCGGGAGACGAATGTGCGGACAGCTCCCGTCAAGATCCGCCGCCTCCCTTGTCGCGCAGCGTGATGCGGCGTTCGACGACGCGAGGTCCCGGCTTGACGCGATTCGACTCGACCATGACCGGTCCGACCCGATACAGCAGGGACAGCTTGTACGGCATGTCTCCGAATCGCCACAAGCTCATCAACTGTCCGGCATCCGCGCTCTCGGCCGTTACCCTCAGCTGCTCTCCGCTGTCGGCGAGCGATCCTTCCAGATACGGAGGCCGCAAGATCGAGTTGTCGTACAGCACCTGCATGGCCTTGCCGAGCACGCGATGCTCGTCGAGCGTGCGGGATTGCAAGTCGGCAACCGAATGCGCCGTCAGTATGTATTGCAGATCCAATGCCAGCGGCGGGTACCTGAGGACACCGCCTTGCGGCTGCATCTCATTGCGGCGGGCATCGCCATTCTCCCGAATGCTGCACAGGAACAGCGACAGGACGAAATCGCTCTTGTCCGCCGGAGACGCCATCCCGATCAGATCGGGCCTGGGAACCGGATCCGGCGTCAATTGCTCCCGCAACAGCTTGAGCAGACTGGCGCCAACGTCCGCAATCGCGGTATAGCCCCCGATACTCCATCCCCCCTCAGCCGTCCAGCAACATTCGACTTGCTGTGACACAAATCACCAATTCAATACTATTATAGCGAGTTTAGCTCAAACTGACTATCCTTATGTTTGGAAGATTAACAAGATTGTCGTATTCACGCATTCTCTATGCGCGCCTGAGCAGACTGAGCACCGCGATATCGTCGGATTGCGGCGCACCGTCCGCGAACATGTAGACGTGCATGATCAAGGCATCGATCAGTTCGGCGCTGGACATGCCTGCCGTCATGGTCAGAAACTCCTGCAGGCGAACGGCGGAATATTGTTCCTGCGCGGCATTCTCCGCTTCCGTAATACCGTCCGTATACAGGACGATCCGGTCGCCCGGCTCCAGCACGATGCGCCCGTCGTGATACTCCGTATCCGGCATGGCGGCGAGCGGCAAACTTTTGCGCAGCTTGACCGGCTCGCAGTTGCCGTCCGCTCTGACGACGTAGGGCGTGCAATGCCCGCCTTCGCTCAGCACCACTTCCCCTGTCTTCCTATCGAATACGCCGCAGACGATCGTGGCGAACAGCACGGGGTTGTCGCGGGACAGCTCGTCGTTCACCATGACCAGCAATTGGCCGGGGGTATAGGCGGGCGACATCTTTCCCTTGATCAGCGTCAGCGTCACCGCCATGAACAGCGCGGCCGGAATCCCTTTGTCGGAGACGTCGCCAAGCGTGAAGAACAGATGATCCTCGTCCAGCTTGAAGAAATTGTAGAAGTCGCCTCCAACTTCCTTGGCCGACTTGAGCAAGGCACAGACATCGTACGGCTCCTGAGCGGAAGGCATCGTACGCGGCAGGAAGCTCATCTGGATCCCGCCCGCGATCTGCAGTTCGTTCTCAAACCGCTCCTTGATCGCCGTCGTCTGCTGCAGCGCGTTCATGGATTGTTCGAGCTGTTCGTAAACGCGGGCATTCTCGAGCGCGACCGCCATCGGCCTCGCGACCCGCTCCAGCAGCAGGCGGTCCCGCTCGGTGAACGATCGGCCTCCCTTTTTGTTGATCGCCTGGAGTACGCCTTCGATGCGTCCATGATTTACGATCGGCACAGTCAGCAAGTTGCGCGTCTCGAATCCCGTGCGGCTGGCCACACGGTTCGACCATCTCGGGTCGCTGGCCGCATCGTTCACGATGACGCTCTCCCCGCGTTCCGCCACCAATCCCGAGATGCCTTCGCCCGGCGCGAGCCGGATTTCCCGCACTTCCTCTCCCTTCTCTCCCTGCGCAAGTTCGAAGAAGAGCTCGTTTGTATCCGGATCGATGAGCAGCACGGAAGCGGCTTCCACCGGGAGAACCGTCTTGGCGCTGTCCATGATCATTTCCATCTGCTGTCTGCGCTTCAAAGTCGAATTGAGCATCATGCTGATGTCGAACAGCATTTTGGCGCTGCGGACGCGATGTCTGTGATACAGGGAGGCGCCTGCCGCCCCCAGCGCGACGAGTCCGGCACCGCCGAGAGTCGCCACGACTCCAATCCACTCCAAACGATCCTACCTCCTGTCTGACGAACGCCAACCTGCGCCCGGCATTACGCCATGAGCGACACGGCTTCTTCCGCCGATCCGGCTGTTTCCAATATGCTGAGGAAGCCCGACATTTCGAAAATTTCCTTCACCGAGTCGCTCATACCCGCGCAGATCAGCCGTCCTTGCACGGACCTTACTTTCTTCGCCGCCACGAGCACGACCCGCAAGCCGGCGCTGCTGATGTAGTCCATTCGGCTGAAATCCAGAACGAACCGGGTTTTCCCGCCTTGCGCCTGAGCAAGGAACGCTTGCTCCGCCGTCTGCGCATGCTGCCCGTCCAGTCGTCCTTCGATCGCGAGTACCGTGATCTCTCCTTGCTCCGTTGTCGTAATATTCATGTCCGTGTTCCTCCTGAAGTTGTCTATCATAGGAATTTGCGCATGCGCAGCTTGTTGCCCGGACCTGGAGCCGCGGGTTCATATTGCAGTTCATCCATAATGCGCTTGACGAAATACACGCCGAGACCGCCGATCGGACGTTCTTCCAGACCGAGCGTCAGGTCCGGGTCGGGACGCAGCAAAGGATTGTAAGGAATAGCGTTGTCGGCAAGCTCCAGCGTGACGCTGCCTGGCTGCGTGGTGACGGTCAGTTGTACGCGACGCTGCCCGGCCGGACATTCCTCCGGGAAGCCGTACATGATCGTGTTCGTCAGCAGTTCCTCGCAACAGAGCAAGAGGTCCATCGTCAGCCTGGCGGGCCACCCCGCCTCCTGCCCCAGTTGTTCGAAATACGCATGCAGGCGTTCCAGTTCTTCCAGGCTGTCGCCGGACATTTGCAGCCGTTTCGCGATTCCGGGCACTTCGTCTGCGCCGTCTCTGTCCACCGCTGCACCGCCTTTCCACGCTGCAATCATTTTTCGCGGAATTTCCACAATTTCTATCATAGCACAATTGCGAGATTTCTTGACCAAAACAAATAGCCGCTCATCGTAGAGCGACCGATCTGTTTTCGTTAATGCCATCCGTGACCCTTCACAAATAGTAGCTCTCCGCTTCTATTTCCACCATGCCCGCCGTGATTCCCGCAAATAGTAGCTCTCCGCTCCTATTTCCACCATGCCCGCCGTGATTCCCGCAAATAGTAGCTCTCCGCTCCTATTTCCACCAAGCTCGCCGTGATTCCCGCAAATAGTAGCTCTCTGCTTCTATTCCACCAAGCTCGCCGTGATTCCCGCAAATAGTAGCTCTCCGCTTCTATTTCCACCAAGCTCGCCGTGATTCCCGCAAATAGTCGCTCCCTGCTTCTATTTCCGAGAAACACGCGATTGTCATTGCGGGCCGCGCGGCTTGGCGCGGCGGGTCGCTTCGGCTTCCAGCGGATTGTCGGGCCAGTAGTGCTTGGGGTAGCGGCCTTTCAAATCTTTGCGGACGTCGAAATAGGTGCTGCGCCAGAAGTTCGCCAGATCGCGGGTGACCTGAACCGGGCGCTGGGCCGGAGACAGCAGGTGCAGCGTCAGCACAACGCGCCCGTCCGCGATGCGGGGCGACTCGGGCAGGCCGAACAGCTCCTGCAGGCGCACGGCAAGCGACGGCGATTGCGGGTCCGCGTAATCGATCGGAATTCGCGACCCGCTCGGCACCGTCCAGTGCGTAGGCGCATAGGCGTCCAGCTTGCGGCGCAGATCCCATGGCAGCAGCGATTCGAGCGCTGCCGGCAAGTTCAGCCGCTGCATGTCGGCAAGACTGCGCATGCCTTCGGCATAAGGAGCCAGCCAGGACTCGAGCGTGTCCAGCAGCGCATCGTCCGACAGGTCCGGCCACGCCGGATCGCTGTTTCTGGCGAACATGGCGCGCTCCTGAAACTGCCTGGCCGAGCGCGACCAAGGCAGGGAAGCGATACCCGCTTCGCGCAATCCGGCGATGAGCGCCCGGTTCACCGACTCCGGCGGAGGCGAAGGCATCGGCGATTCGTCGATGAGGATGGCGCCGAATCTGCGCCTGATGCGAGCGCGCACGGCGCCGGCCGCACGGTCCCATTCAACGATGCGTTCCTCGACGATGTCTTCGCGGAAGTTGCGGAGCAAATCTTCCATCGCGAGCGGAGCGGCAAGCCGGATGCGGCCTTCGGGGCCGGCATCCTCCACTTCGGCCGACGCGATCCACGCCGCACGCGCGACGGGCTGGTCGCCCGCGAAGGAGGCGCCCCGTCCGCCGCTCAGCAGATAAGCGCCGCCCTCCCGGCGTCGACCGATGCGGTCGGGATACGCGAACGCCAGCAATAAGCCGCAAGCGTCAGACTCCTCGATCGACGATGGCTTTGGCATCGAAAGCTTGCCGTCCTTCGCTGGCATGGGGTGAGATGATCGGGATAGCTTCGTTTTCGGCGACTGCGTCGATTCCGGGAATGGCCGCGAGCCCGAATGGTCCGTGTCACCTATTCCGTTCATCTCCCACCCATGACCGAGTCTATCGCTATACTCCCGCTTCAATCGCGCGACCTCATCCTTCAATCGGCGGCGCGCCGCTTCATCCGCAATGACAGCGAGCGGACCTCTGCCATGCAGCGCTTCAAGCCGGCTGCGCAAGTCCGCATCTGCCGCGCTTCCCTTGCCGGAATAAACGCCCGCCCCCGCCCCTGCCGCCACCGGCTTGACCAAATCCCGCTCGCTCAGCAATGCCGCGATTTCGCACGCCAAGTCGCTTAAGGCCAGCGGCTTGGCGCGCAGCAGCATGTGGGCCAGCCGCGGGTGCATGCCGAGCGCCGCCATTTCCCGTCCATGCGGCGTGATGACACCGTCGGCCGTCAAGGCGCCGAGGCTTGCAAGCAGATCTCGGGCTTGCTGCACTGCGGGCGCAGGTGGCGGGTCCAGCCATTGCAGCTCGGCCGGATCGCGCACGCCCCAAACGGCAAGCTCCAGTACGAGCGGTGCGAGGTCGGCTTCGCCGATCTCCGGCACGCTGGCGGACGGCAGACGCCGCTCCTGCTCCTCGCTCCACAATCGGTAGCAGACGCCCGGCGACAACCGACCGGCCCGGCCTCTCCGCTGATCGGCGGAGGCCAAAGACACGGGCACCGTCTCCAGCCGTGACATGCCGGTGCGCGGCGAGAAACGGGACACCCGCGACAGGCCGCTGTCGACGACGATCGTGATGCCTTCCACGGTCAAGCTCGTCTCCGCGACCGAGGTCGCCAGTACGATCTTGCGCTTTCCCGCGCCTGCCGGGGCCAGCGCCGTATCCTGCGCTTCCTGCGGCAGGCTGCCATGCAGCGGACAGACGAGCACAGCCTGCGCCAGCGACGCACTCCCCAGCTTCTCCCTCACACGCCGTTCCACCCTGCGGATCTCCGCCATACCGGGCAAGAAGACGAGCATGTCTCCTTCCCGCTCCCTAAGCGCTTCCTCCACGACCGGCGCCACTGCGTCTTCGATCGGCATGCCAAAGCCGCCTGAACTGCCGATGCCATTTGACAGACCAACGCCGCCTGAACTGCCGATACGGAGCCCGGACCGCGCCGGGGGCCGGTAGACCGTCTTCACCGGAAATTGCCGGCCTTCGCTCACGATGACCGGCGCATCTCCAAGCATCCGAGCGACCGGTGCCGCATCAAGCGTCGCGCTCATGACGAGCAATCGCAGGTCTTCCCGGAACAGCGCCTGCGTCTGCAAGCTCAATGCCAGCCCCAGATCAGCCTGCAAGCTGCGTTCATGGAACTCATCGAAAATCACGAGTCCCACCCCATCGAGCCCCGGATCCTCCTGCAGCATGCGGGTCAATACGCCTTCCGTCACCACTTCGATCCGCGTCCGCGGCCCCGCCTTCGTATCCATACGCACCCGGTATCCGACCGCCCCGCCGACCGTCTCCCCGATCTGCGCCGACATGAACCTTGCCGCACTGCGGGCTGCCAATCTGCGGGGCTCGAGCATGATGATTTTGCCGCCTCCGAGCCACGGTTCGTCAAGCAGCGCCAGCGGAACCCGCGTCGTCTTGCCCGCACCGGGCGCGGCAGTCAGCACGGCTCCATTCCCTCGCATAAGGGCGGTCTTCAATTCCGGCAACACTTCATCTATCGGCAAACGCACCGCCATTCGCGCTTCTCCTTCCGCCCAACCAACGTTCACATTTCAGCATACCACGCGCGCTTGGGATTCGAAAACGGAGTTGCGGCCACTCTTGAAATTACCGCCGGACGATGCTCCGCACGATTCTTGCCATCCTCCTATTCGCATACCCAACACGGAAGAGTGACCGAACCAGCCAATATCTGCATGTCGGCTATACACCGTAACGCCAACCTTCTTCGTCATGCTCCGCCAGCCGCAGCGGGAACAGGCTGTTCGGGCGTAAAGGCTGCGCGCAGCTCCACGCAACCGGATGCCGTACGTCCGGCCTCGTCTCCAGTTCAGCCCCAAGCAGCAGTTCTTGACCGGCATATCCGGCGGGAAGCAGGAACGAAGCCAAGCGAAGCTGTCCGCCATACGGATGTCCGATATCCAATACCCCCGACAGATTCAGCTTCCCGTCCGGACTCGTCAGCTTCAGCCAAAGCGTGCCCGGCACGCCTGACACGCCGTCGTTCTTCACCGCCACGACCACCTCGTCCGTACCCATCCGTTTCCGCTGCCATATCCAGGCCGGCCGAAGGCGATAGCCGAGTCGGTCGCGGAGCCGGCCAAGCGCATCCGGATGCGCCCGCATGAAGCGCTCCACTTGATCCGACTCCGTCCACAGCGACCAATAATTCGCTCCGACATCGAGCGCATGGAGCATCGCATTCTCCAGTCTGCTCAAACCATACTGATCCGATGGGATAATGGTCTCATTGTAGTGGCGATCGTAGCCGTCCTCCATAATGACCGCCGCACCCGACGGATGTCCTGCGAGCAAGCCGATCTGCTCCGGCTCCTCGATCAGGATGCTGTCGGAGCGCAGCCAGCAGCCGTGCGCAAGTGCGAGTTCCCTTACCGCGTTGTTGCCGACTTGGCTGATGTCGGGCTGCGTATTGACGGCCAGCGGCGTCCGGCGCCAAGCCGCCAGCTGCATCTCCGTCATCGCAAGGCAAGTCTCTTCCGCCGTCCGGTCGTCAGGGAAGGGATGGGGCAGCGGCCCGCTGTGCCCTTCTCCCCAGAACCCGTACATCATCAAGTCCGCGAATTCCACGAGCGGATCGCCGTCGAAGCGGTCCGCCAGCAATTCGTTCAGCTCACGAAACGCCTGCTGGAAGGCCGGATGGTCGTAGCGGGGCTCCAACATCCCGTACGGCGCGTTCCGAATACGTCCTATATCGACCAGCGGCACCCGATCCGCGACGAAGTCGGGCAAGGCCAACCGGTCCGGCTGCCCATTCGGACTGGAGAGCTGTACCCGGAAGGCGACGCGAAGCCCGCGGCGCTTGGCCGCGTCCAGCGTGAGCTCCCATACGGGATGCAGACCCAACCTCCCCGGCCGCTGCTGGACATCTCGCCAGTCGCAACGGATATAGAGCACATCTGTGCAGGCAAGCGCGGCGGTCCGCTCCACTTGTTCCTCGAGCGACCGCTCGCCGGCACGCACCGCCAGCGACGGCCCATTCTCTTCCCACGTGTACCCGACCATGCCGCAGCCGACATTTCTGACGTAATCGCGCCCCGGCGATGCGGCGGCAATCGTCCGCCAGCCTTCGTCCTGGTCGATCGTGAACGGCCCCTGGTTCAATACGGATCGAGCCTGTTCCCCATCCACTCGCCTGCCATCCAACATGCGACATCCACCCCTATATGTGACTGCTTAAGCTCCGTAATCAGACACGACAGCTTCCCTTCAGAACATATCGATCAAATAAGGAACAGCGGCAGGCAAAGCTTGCTCCCAAGCATGGACCGCCGCTTGCTGCCCGCCCAGCTTGCCGCATTGCACCAACTGTGAAGGGCGCATCCATCCGCACATCATCGCCGAGAACGTCTGAATGTCGCACGCGATCGCCTGCTTCAGCTCATCTGTTCCTGCTTCCTCCTGTACGGAAACAACCCTCGACTGGCCCTCTCCGTCCCATTCGATCGACCACATTCCTTCGTTCCATGGCGCGTGCGCATCCGTCAATCGAACCGCCAGCTTCCCGCCGGACGATCCGGCAAAGCGGATTTTCCCAAGGAACCCGGCCGCATCGACGACCCGGAACATGAATTGTGCGCTTGTTTCCTGCTTGGCGCCCGGTTCGGACATCCTGACCAAATAAGGCTCGGCGGCAGGCAACGAGAACGATACCGTGTCGGCCACAGAATCGTGATATCTTGCGAATTGCCACAAGCCGCGCCGCGCTTCTTCGGTCAGGCAGACGAACTCCTGAATTCGCATGTGTCTCTCCGCCACCGCATACAGCATATATCCCGTCGCTTCACCATTCTCATCTTCATGGCAGACGAGCTCCCCGTTCTTCCGGCGATACACCATCTGCTTCCACCATGCCTCGTCACGCGCCACCATACCGTTGAATCCGCACGCATAAGCATGGTACACCCGATCCACCGTTTCCCAATCGCTCGATCGATTCAGCCTCCGCACTTTGCCCGCCGCTTGACCGCCTGTCGGCAAATCGGCGATATCGAGCGACAGGGACTTCACTTCCGAGAAGATCTCCCAGCCATACTTTCGATAGAATCCGTAGGCAAACGGGTTCAGCATCGATACCGTCTGTCCCCGCTCCCTCATCTGCTCCAGACTGCGGGAGATCAGCTTCCCGACCATCCCTTGCCTGCGCAGCTCCGGATAGGCGGCTACGTGGGCAATCCCGCCGATCTCCATCCGCTTGCCCTGCATATACACCTGCAACGGCAGCACCGCAAGCTGGGCACCCAACCGGCCGTCTACGTAGAACCCGAGAAAATCCTCCGCCCGTATCCTGCTCTTCCACGCTTCGGCTTCCTGCTCCGTAAACCGGACAGAGAACGCCGTCTGCGTAAGCGTCAACATCTCGCCGATTTCTTCGGACCTGATCGTTCGAATCACGGTGCCATCTCCCCTTGTCTTTTCCATCCTATCGATTCATCCACTGGAATACTAGCCGCCGATTTTGCGATCATTCCATCTTTTTCAGGATAGAGAAGATTTTTGTGAATACTTAAAAAAGTGACCATTGCGAACTGCGCCCGGCTTCCTATAACATTAGGAACAACCAGAGAAGGGGGATGCTCAAGTGGATTTCCTGTTCAAGCCCCTGACCAAATACCGCAAACGGATCAAGCCTCCCTCCATGTTCTTCTGGCTGCTGTTCAGCTTTCTGTCCATCATTCTGCTGCTTTTCCTGTTCATCCTGTATTCCGTCTTCTTCTTCCGCGGACAAGTGAAGGACGAGGTTATCTCCTACAACAGAGTGAACCTGAGCAACACGACCGAAAGCTACGAATCCCGGTTCCGGATTATTCAGAATGCCATTCTGACCTTCTCGATGACGGATAACGTGGGTGAACTCGACAAATCAGCGTTCGACTATGTGACGGGCGTTCGGCTTATGGAGGACATCCAGAAATTTCTGGCCAATGAATCCTTGTTCCTGGACAATCTGCTCGTCTATTTCGAAAAAAGCGGCATCGTGGTGGAGAAGTCGCGAGGCTCGGATGCGAACGTCATGTTCAACAGATTTTATATAAATGAAGGCTATCCCTTTGCTTACTGGCAAACGCAGTTTGAAAAACGGTATGTATGGCGGCTGCTGCCTGGAACCCAATTCTTCGAGCAGGATTATCAAGATAAGAAGGTCGGCGGCAAACCCGTCATTCCGATGATCGTGAAAAACCATAACCATCCATCGGTTTATTTCATCGCGCTGATCGATTCGCAGAAAATGTACGAAAACTTCCACCAGTCAATCAATGACAGCTTCTATATCCTGAACGACACTCAACCGTTCTTCACCGCCAGCGGCGAACCCGAAGCGCAGTTTCCCGACTTCGCCGATCCGTACGGGCACGTCGTCAAAGATAACAAGTACTATTTCTATCAGAAGGGCAGCATGACCGGACTTACCTTCGTCAATGTCATTCCCGTCGACAACATCGCCTCTCAGATGAAGTGGAATGTCAGCTTCGTCGTCCTGTTCGCGATGTCCGTCCTGATCAGCGTGCTCGTGTCGCTCTTGCTCAGCTACAGGCTGAACCGTCCCATTCAGCGGCTGGTATCGGCGATCCAGCAAGTCACGACGAGATTTCCGTGGCAGAAACACAGCAGCATCAAAGAATTCAACATCATCTATGAGAAGATCGGCCACTTGCTCGATGCCAACTGGGACATCAGCCGCAACCTGCACGAGCGCAATTCGCTGCTCAGGCATTACGCATACATCAACAAGTTGAAAAATATTCGCAACGATACCGGATTCCTGCAGGAACTGATCGAGACGAAAGCGCCCTACCGGTTTGCCTTGTTCCGGATCACGTTCCGCCTGCCCTGGCTGGAGGAGGATGGCGACGAGGAGCGGGCAACCTCCTTCATCCGCGAGTTGATCGACAAGATCGTATCCGGATCGTTTCCGGAATCCGTCACTCTGCAGTTGGAAAGCGACCAGATCTTGTCCATTCTCTACACGGAGCACGGTGATCAGCCGCTTGCCGGCACGCTAGAGGAAATCCGCAAGGTGCTGGAGCTCGACCGCGCCTATTGTTTCCTGACGATTGCGGTCAGCGGCCGACACGAAGGCCCGGAGACGTTCAGCGCCTCGTTCGAGCAGACCCGCAAGCTGCTCAAGCATCGCCTGTATGACGATCATACCCAAATCCTGAACGAGGGCGTCGAAGAGCCCGCGCCGATCTACCTGCTGCCCGCCCAGGAAGAAGAGATGAACGTGCGAATGCAATTCGGGACGGACACGCAAGTGATTCCGTACATCAAGCGGGAGCTCGCCGCGCTCTCCCGGAAGAACGCGACAGAGGAGCAGGTGCGGCTCTTCCTGGATAACTTGCTGGAGCGGGCCCGGCGCGAGCTGCTGATCCATGAGCTGGATACGTCCTTGCTGCAGACGTTTCATACGCGGCTGCAGCATGCCCATACCTACGGCGAACTTGACCTGCTGGTCGAGGAATGGCTGCCGCGCATCGCGGAACTTATCCAGGGCAAGAAGGAGAAGAAAGACCCGATCACCAGCTTCATCTTCGAATATCTGGAGCAGCATTATAGCCAAGACATCACGCTGGAAATGATGGCGGATAAGCTGAACATCTCGCGCAGCTATCTCTCCACCTACTTCAAAAGCAAGACCGGCACGTACTTCGTCGATTACGTCAATCTGTTCCGCATCAATCGGGCCAAAGAGCTTCTTGCCGGCAGCGACGTGAAGATCCAGGACGCCGCGGCGAAAGTCGGCTATCAGAACATCAATTCCTTCAACAGGATGTTCAAGAAGTTCACCGGCGTGACGCCGAGCGAGTTTCGCAGGCTGGAGCGGGTATGAGGTTCGGTCGCCTGGCCGTCGCCTCGAAGCTGATCTTCATCGGATTCCGATAATCATCGATCACAATCTCTCCATTGTCGATCATAAATTGCAGCAATTCATCGATATCGAACAGGTTCAGCAGTCCCGGAGCGAATATGACCGGCAGCCAGCGATGCCCCTCCTCCACCAGGAAGTCGCGAAAGCTGCGGGGCAGTCCCGCAAGACGTACGCGACGCACCCCGGAGAGGATCGCGGCATAAAGCGCGGTCAGGGCATGCTCCTCTTTGCCGTATAGGGTGACGTCCGTTCGCGCCGCTTCCCCGTTTCGGACATGAAGCTCGCGAATCGCAGCCAGCGCATCCAGTACCCGCAAGCCCTGCAAGCACTTCCCCTGCATGCGCAATTGATAACCGCTAGCCCACTCGGGGTCGAACATGCCGAAGCTGCTCTTCGGATCGAGCGCCGCCGGTCCGGTTCCCCGCGGATGCACCGTCAGCATGCCGGCGCACGGGCCGGATAAGGACACGAATGAGGCGATCGACTGCTGCGCCTCGCAGGCCGGCGGTTCGCCTACTGCCAACAGCACGGAGGAACCCCCTTGCTCTTGCGAAGGCGCCCATTGCGCCGAGATCGGCATGCCCGGTTCGGATTCGAACGTCCAGTTGTCCGGGTCATCTATCGCTTCCGATCCCCGGGTCGCCTGCCTGCCTTCGGCTTCAACAGGACGCAAGGCATGCGCAACCTGTTCCTCCGTCAGCTGCAGCGCCTCCAATACACGCTCTCTCAGAGGACGACTCCGGACAGTCCGGTCTCGCGTGTTGCTTGTGACATGCGCCCGCTCCCGCACAAGATCCGGCAACGATTTGCGCACGGGAGGCAATCCGATCTGCTCCCGTACAACCCGCAGTTCCTCCTCATCCGGCAGCCGCTCGTAGTCGATCGCTTTATTTTCCGTAAACGGAACCGCAAAATGCCGACAGAAGAACCGCAGCACCTGCTCCCGCGAATCGTGCCAATAGCCGTGGCCCTTCAGCGCCACATACAGCTCCAGCTTGTCCTCGGAGCCCATCAGCCGATACAGCTTCTTCGCCTCGATGTAGGCATCCCGCACCCCATCGATCGGGAAGAAATCGAACATCGCAGCGGAGATCATATAAGGCCGAGGCGCGGCTGCCGTCACCAGGTCGCTATGATCCAGCCCTTCCCGCATGAAATTCGGCAAGCACTGTTCGGCGTCCTGTGCCATCAGCCGATGCAGCAGCGCGCGCAATTCCGTAATGTAGCAACTGGGGGCTACCGCGCGAATCCGATCGTCGAACGCCCCCATGTATGCCGACATCGTGCCGCCGCCCGAATTGCCGGTTACCCCTACACGCTTCGGGTCCACCTCGGACCGGCTGAGCAAATAATCCAGCGCCTTCACATTGTCATGCAGCATGTACGCACCCAGATGCTCTCCCAGCAGGGCTAGCTTCTGATCCAGATAGCAGTGGGCGTCCACCGCATCCCGCCAAGGCTGGCCATCCTCTCCGTCCAGACTGCGCACACGGCGCTCCCCTTGCCCGAACGGATCGACGGCCAGTACGCAGAAGCCGTTCATTGCCGCTTCCACGCAGAAGGAGACGTACGTCGGGCTCGCCTTGCCCTCGGGGGCGTGTCCGCACAGGAACAAGATCGCGGGCAGCGGTCCGGCCGGTCGTGCAGATGCGGCCGGATAATAGAAATTGGCGGTCGCATAATGGTCGGGCAACGATTCGATGAGCACCGCATCGACGCGATAGGAGCCGCAATCCACCGTCCCCGTGACGAAGGAGCGAGCGGCGCCCCCATCGTCCGGAAGATCGCCGACGACTTGCCTGAATTTCTGCCTGACGTCGCGGCAGTAAGCAGCGGCCTTCTCCGGCGTATTCGCCTCCTTCGCCGCGGTTTTGCGGCGCACCAGATATTCAGCGCTCAAGCGATCCAGATAGCGCCGGAAATCATTGCGGTGATAGCATTCAAGCTCCGGGTACGGGTCAATATAGGTCAATTCGCGGCGCCTGTCGGCCTGTTGTTCAGCCATCGAGGTTGTCCGGCTTGTCATGACGATCGATCCCTCTTCTCTTCGTTCTGTCGGCTCCCGCCCGATATTGTCGATAAGACAAAGAGGGAGTCACCTCCCTCTTGTCCCCACTCAATTCAATCTTCGTTATTTCCATTCGCCGGATATACCGGACGCCTGCAGTTGCTTGTTCACATCATCGATGACTTCCTTGCCGCCCTTTTTCATATACTCATCGACCATCTTGTCCCAGTCGGACAACGGGGAGTTGCCGACGATCATCCGCGTCTGATAATCCGTAACCGCCTTGTTCAACTCGGAAGCCTTCGCGTAGTAGACGTCCGAGTGGATCCGGTTGGTCGGATCGAGATAGAACTTCGTTGTCTTTAACATATCGACCGTCGATTGCACGAAGGCTTTGGTGAACGGCTCCTGTACGGCCCCTGCAGGATCCGTATCTTCATCGGCAGGCGCCCAATAAGGAATTGACAGATACATATAAGGCTGCATGCTGGCTGCGCCCTCGATATCGATCGCCGTATTGTCTTCCATCTCGTAACCTTTGCCTATGCCGCCGCGCTGCCAATCAAAATCCGGATTGTCCGGCGTCCGTTGGTCGGGCGGAATGAAGGTCATGAAGTAATTGAAAATTTCCAAAATGCGATTGATCTTGTCCGGATCGTTCTTCATGCCCGCGTTTAAGCTCAACACTTGATAATAGCCCGGCAGCGAGAGAAAACCTTGCTGACCGTCTTCTTGTACGAACGGCGGGATGACAGCCAGCTCCGCGCCCGGATTGGCTTCCTTCAGCCCCTTGAAGCGGGATTGCGAAATATCGTAAGGCTGCTCGAAGAAGATCCCTGCCTTGCCGGTAAAGAAGTCCTTGCGCGCGTCCGCAGTTTTGGTCAACGCCCAGTCTTTGCTGATGGCGCCGGCGGCGTACAAGTCATGAAGGACGCTGATCTGCTGTTTGAACCCTTCGGACAGGTTGCCCGGGAGCATCTGGCCTTGCGCATCTTTATAATACCAAGTATTATCGTATCCCGCGCCCATCGGAAGACCGTACACGATCTGCTTGGCAAGTCCAAGGCCAAGCGTGTCGTCCTTGCCGTTCCGGTCCGGATCGTCCTTGGTGAAGGCGATCGCGACTTTTTTCAACTCTTCGAAATTTGTCGGCATGGACAAGCCCAGGTTATCCAGCCAGTCTTTGCGGATAATCGGCTTCTTCCCGTACTTGGATGGAAAGTATTCCGGAATCGCATAGATCTTGCCGTCTACCGTGACGGCATCCCATACGTTCTGCGGAATGTTCTTGAAGGCTTCATATTGGCCGATATAATCATTCAGCGGCAGGAAGGCTCCCTGTCTGGCCCACTTGACGAAGTTCGCGTCGACATTCTCCATACCGATGATGTCGGGCAGGTCGCCGGCGGCCATGACGACGGGCAGCTTGCTCTCATACTCGTCGTAAGGAACGCCCTGCGGCTTGAAGTCGATGTTGAACTTCTCGTTCATCATCTTTACGCCTTCGCCGTTCGGGTCCGGAATCGGACTGGACCAAGTCCCCGTGATCGCGCTGATTGTAATCTTCTTGGCCGGTACAGCCGGCGTCGAAGCGCTCTCGCTCGGCTGGGCGGAAGAAGGGCTGTTCGTTACAGCCGGGCTGGAAGATTGGGAGCCCTTATTGCCGGAACTGCACCCGATAACGCCGACAATCAAGCTGACGGCGACGACGAGCATGCCTAATTTGTTCAGTTTCAATGCGTACCCCTCCTGAGTTTCATCATAATGGTTATCCGGATCAATCTGCAATCGGAATCGGCAGCCTGCGAAAGCTGACGTGCCGGCTCAACCTTTCACCGAGCCCAGCATCACCCCTTTCGCAAAATGCTTTTGCAGGAATGGATAGACGATCAGAATCGGTACCGTTGCGAGCAGGATGGCGGCCATGCCGATCGTCTCGGGAGGCGGCATATGGGCGGATCTCGCCGCATCCCGGGCTGCGGAAGCCAGCGTATTGGTCGCGTCGTTCAGAATGACGATCTGACGAAGAATGACCTGGACCGTCCACTTCGACGGGGTATTCAGGTACAGAATCGCGCTAAAATAGGTGTTCCACTGCACGACGGCGTAGAACAGACCAAAGGCGGCCAGCGCCGGCTTGGACAGCGGAATGATGATGCGAAGGAAGATTTGCATCTCGTTGGCCCCATCGATGACGGCCGATTCATTCAGTTCCTCCGGTATTCCCATAAAAAACTGCCGCATGACGATCAGGTTGAACGGGTTAATCGCTACCGGGATAATAAGCGCCCAATAGGTATCGATCAGGCCGGTTTCTTTGACAATCAGATAAGACGGAATGAGTCCGGCCGAGAAGATGAACGTGAACAGTACCAGAAACATGAAGAAGGATTGCCCCCAGGCGCGGCGGGTCAACGCAAAGCCCATGCTGGATGTCATGATCAGACTGAACAAGGCGCCGACAACAGTTATGAACACGGTGACGCCGATCGAGCGGATGAATTCCTTGGATGCGAAGATAAAGCTGTAGGAGTCCAGCACCCAATGCTTGGGCCATAACAAGAGATCCGATTCCATGTAATCCTGATAAGAGGAGAACGACACGATCACAATGTAATAGAAGGGAAACAACATGACGAGCGCGGCCAAGATCAACACCGCAAGGTTGATCGCTTCTCCCAGTCTCTCCGGTACGGTTCGATGCTGCATCGCTGAATTCGCCTCCTTGCGAGTTAGAATAGGCCGTCCTCGCCGATTTTTTTCGACAGCCGGTTGGCTCCCAGGATCAAGATGAGTCCGACAATGCCCTTGAACAGACCGACAGCGGTGCCGAAGCTGAAGTCGGATTGCTGAATCCCTTTGAAATAGACGAATGTATCGAGCACGTTGCCAACATCCATCGTAAACGGATTCAGCATAAGGAAGATCTGCTCAAATCCGGAATCCAGCACGTGGCCGAGTTGCAGAATAAGCAAGATCACGATCGTGCTGCGAATCGCCGGCAGCGTAATATGCCATATTTGCCGCAGGCGGCTCGCGCCGTCGACTCTGGCAGCCTCGTACAGCGCCGGATTGACGCCGGCCAGCGCCGCCAGGAACAGTACCGTCCCCCATCCGGATTCCTTCCAGATGACCTCGAGCACGATCAACGGCATGAACCAGCCCGGTTCCTGCATGAAGGAGATCGGCTCCATTCCGAAGACAAGATGCAGCAATTCATTGACGAGGCCTTCAGATTTCAGGAAGATCGTGATAATGCCGATAATAACGACCCAGGACAGGAAGTGCGGCAAGTAGACGACGGATTGGATAAAATACTTGAACCTGCTTTGCCGAACTTCATTCAGCATCAGCGAAAGCACAATGGGGATCGGAAAGGAAAACACGATTTGCAAGAAAGCCAGATACAGCGTGTTCCAAATGACACGGACGACTTCCGCATCCTCGAAGATCCGTTCGAAGTGCCGGAACCCCACCCACTCGCTGTGCAGAAATCCGCGAAAAGGACTGAAATCCTGGAACGCGATTATATTGCCCAGCATCGGCACATACTTGTAAACCAGGAAATAGACCAAGCCCGGCAACAGCAGCAGAAAGATGTAACGCTCTCTCCAAAGCCGGGAAGACAATGGTTTGCCTGTTCGTATCGGCTGCCGGGGGGCCGCCTGCGGCGAGGCTTGAGCGGTTGTTGCGTCCGGCATGATTGGTGCGGTCATCTCGTCAACTCCCTTGCGGCCCAATTTGAGAATGGAAGCGGCTTGCTTGCAATGTGGATGGCTTCAGTGTAGAACGCTTTCATTCCCATGAATATTGCCGTGTTTTTCACTCTTGGGCCGATTTTGCGCTGCGAACAAAATTCGTGAAGAACCGTAAATAGCGACCAGAATACCTGCGCAGGCAAACGGTAATAAAAACAGGGGGATCGTCCTTTTTAGCGGATTGGCGGAGTTGGGGCGGAATTAGCGGCTCTGCGACACTATTGCTGCAGATTGGCGGGGCTGGGGCGGGATTAGCGGCTCTACGACACAATTTCAGCGGATTAGCGAGGCCGGGGCGGGATTAGCGGCTCTGCGACACTATTGCTGCGGAATGGCGGGGCTGGGGCGGGATTAGCGGCTCTGCGACACTATTGCTGCGGATTGGCGGGGCTGGGGCGGGATTAGCGGCTCTGCGACACTATTGCTGCGGATTGGCGAGGCCGGGGAGCAACTCAGAGAGATAATTACTTAAAAAAGGGGGCCTCCTACGCCCTCAAATAAAAGCCCTCCCGCCCCCGAAGGGGAGAGGAGGGCTGCTGCACGATTGTTCTGTTGCGTTCAGGCTCCTTGGCGTACATGCGGCAGCTCTTGTAGACGGAGAATCCGAGCTTTCCGTAGAAATCCACGTATGGCGTCATATCGATCGCCATCTGTTCTATATTCCTCTCCCGCAAGAAAGTTACGGCCGCCTGGACGATTCCCAGTCCGTGCTTCCTGCCACGGTATCGTTCGTCAATGCCGAGCGGCCAGATGCCGCCGAGTTTGCCACCACGAAACCGACTGCCGCGCCATTTTCCCGATCGATACAATTGGTATTCTAGTATAACGATCCATAAATAATGCAACTATATTCCCAAAAAGTTTGTGGTGTAATGTTCATAGAACATTTCGACGGGAGAGATATCATGCCTTTCAGATCCAAGAAAGACGACAAAACCCGGTTGCAGCACCTCAGCTACTGCGAATGTGGTCCCTAACCCGACAAAACCCGGTTATAGCACCTCAGTCACTGCGAACATGGTCCCTAACCCGACAAAACCCGGTTGCAGCACCTCAGTCACTGCGAACATGGTCCCTAACCCGACAAAACCCGGTTATAGCACCTCAGTCACTGCGAACATGGTCCCTAACCCGACAAAACCCGGTTGCAGCACCTCAGTCACTGCGCACGTGGTCCCTAACC
>Ga0222419_100362_pt1 | contig 52407 bp, 34 predicted proteins | sample 1B20Ametagenome_FD_182474 | JGI IMG/M metagenome (GOLD analysis project Ga0222419, IMG submission 182474) | Enriched microbial communities from leaf-cutter ant dump, University of Wisconsin, Madison, United States - 1B20A (version 2) | ecosystem: Environmental > Terrestrial > Nest > Insects nest...
ATTGGACACAGCAGCGCAACGCAGCAGGCTCGAAAGTAAACTGGCAGTTCACCTCTCAAGACGCGAGAATCAAATTGAAACGCTTATATCCAACTATTCTTTAATTACTAGCCGGATGGAGCACTAGGACATCTTCGTCGTTGCGTTTAGGCTTGCCTCGCTTCGGCATTGCCCGGACGATCAGCTTGTCTCCGCGCTTCTCTCTTGCGAATGGCTGGTCGGCATGCCGATGCAAATATTGCCCCTCCACAGTCCGAATATTCTCTTCCCATTGCTGCTCAATATGGAGCAATTACAGAACTGGTCATGTTGTCGATCACCTGAAGATGCTCCGCTACCGCCCGATAACTGTTTGCGATAAATAACGGGAATATCAATGCACTGAAAACAAACAAACTTGGTCAAAAAACATTTGTTTGCTTTCAATGAGCTCGGAAGACGGCTTTAATAGGAACCGCTCCAATTCTTCAACTGCTCAAATTACATATGATCTAAACACTGCCTAAAAACGACTCCCTCAAGGACTCAGGGAGCCGTACGCATTTCCTATGATTTAATCCCCCAACACCGCCAAATCCATCTTTCGCAGGCGTGCCGGAGCCGAAATTAAATCGAACCCGGCAATTCTGCCCTCTCTGAACGTCACTTCGATTACGAACATCAGCCGACCGAGCGGGGCGACGACGATGCCGACGGCGCCGTTCACGAGAGCAGGGCATGCGCCTTGTGCCCGGCCAATGGATACCTGTCGCGCTACGGCGGCTGAGCCGCGCGTAACGGTCGCTGCGACGGCAGGGCGATCGTCCCGCAGCACGACATCCGGATCCAGCACCGTGAGCAAGGCTTCGATGTCGCCTTCGCGCGAAGCGGCAAGGAATGCATCGATGAGCTCCCGCTTGCTTGCAATGCCGGCAGACGATTCGGCGTCTGTTCCCGCTCCCTGCACCCGGCGGCGGGCGCGGCTCGCAAGCTGTCTGGATGCAGCCTCGGACTTGCCGACGATGGATGCAATTTCATCGAAGGATACGGCAAATATATCATGCAGCACGAAGGCAATGCGCTCCGCCGGGCTCAGCTTGCCGAGCACCACGAGCATGGCAAGCCCGACGGAATCGGCGAGCACGGCTTCTTCTTCCGGGTTCCCGGCCTGCCCGCCTGCATCGACCAGTTCGTCCGCAAGCAAATCCTCCAGCGATTGTTCGCGGCGGGCTTTGCGCGAGCGCAGCATATCCAGGCAGATGCGGGAGACGACCGTAGTCAGCCAGCCTGCCAGATTCCCGACGCCGTCTGGGTCAGTGCGGCCAAGCCGGAGCCAACATTCCTGCACCGCGTCTTCCGCTTCGCCGAGCGAGCCCAGCATCCGATAAGCTACCGCCCTCAGACGGCCCCGATTCGCTTCAAACTGCGCCGCCAGCCACTCGTCTTTGCCCATTGTCCACATTCCTTCGCTATAAATATCTTCCTCTGCTTAAGTGACGTTTAAGCGGCAAGTGTTGTGACACATGCCAATCTTGCGAATCCGGATGGGACGACGCAAATTATCGTGCATGACAAGGGCACACCATCTGTCACATTCCTGCGCGCTCGTCCGTCATCGTATGGAAGGGACGCAAGCCGCGATTCCCAAAACCCAAATCCATTCTCTCCGAAGGAGCGTGTGTACCATGCAATCCCGAATGAACAGTCCTGTCACGATCGTACCCGAAGCGATGCCTGCGCTGCAATCGCTGGCCCAGGCGTTGTTCGCTTCCGCCGACCAATCCGGTCTGCCCGGAAAGACGCTCTTCCTGGCCTACCTGCGCACGAGCCAAATTAATGGAGACAGCGTCTGCGTCGATCTCCATTCGCGCAATGCCCGGAATGCGGGAGCCACGGCGGAACAAGTCATCGCAGTCGCCGCCTGGCGCGAATCGACGCAGTTCAGCGACGGCGAACGTGCCGCGCTGGCGCTTGCGGAAGCAATCGCTCGCATTCACGATCAGGCGGACCCAGTACCGGACAAAGTCTATGACGAAGCGGCCCAGCATTACAAGGAACAGGCGCTGGCCACGCTTATTGCCGGCATTGCGACCGCGAATATGTGGAATCGGTTCAATGTCGCGACCCGTCAGATCGTAAGCCCTGCCCCTGCTTCGCGCTGACCGGACGAAAGCATTCGACCGTCCAGTCAGAGGCCCCATTCGTGCAATCGCAAGGACGCCTATCCCGTGGGGATGGCGTCCTTCTTATTGAATTGATTCTTAACAATTCTTTACTTATTATAAAGTTATACTTTTTCTGAGTATTAATTTTCTACACACTTTTTCAACTATTCTACAAAGTCGGCCTCATCTCCCGCTTAACCCCCATACTCGCTATATATCGCAGGCTCCCTGGCATGTATATTAATATTAAGCATATTCATACGAGTCCGACAGGGGGAATCAACATTGCTTAAAGTGATTATAGCGGACGATGAACGAATACAAAGAGAAGGCATTGCCAAGCATGTGGATTGGTCGGCTTATCAGATGCAGGTCGTTGGTCTGGCGGAAGATGGCGTTCATGCGCTGGAACTGATGGAGGAAACCGCCGTCGATCTGCTCATTACCGATATCAAGATGCCAAGAATGCATGGACTGGAACTCGCCGAACGGGCTAAACAAATAAATCCGCAGCTTAAAATTTTGATCATCAGCGGATATGACGACTTTGAGTATGCAAGAACCGCTATCGAATTGAAAGCGTACGCATTTTTGCTCAAGCCGATCCTGATCGATAAACTCAGTCAAGAGCTTGATAAGATACACTCGCTAATCGTACAAGAACAGCACAAACAGCAGACTCTCGCTGCCCTGAGAGATCAAATCCGGGAAAGTAAGCCTTTGCTTGTGGAAAAGCTGTTTCAGAATGTACTTTATGGATTTCTAAGAGATGAGGAAGTGATCCGCAATCGTATGGATACGCTCTCCTTACCGTTGCCCAAGTACGGCTATGAAACCCTGCTGTTGCAGATTGACGCTCCCTCGGACAGTCCGGAGACAGATGTGAACAGGCAATTAACCTATTTGCAATTTCTCAACCGGCTTACCGGTACTATAATGGCAGAACAGCAAGGGCAGGCGTTTCAAACGAAGGAAAATGAATTTGCAATCGTACTTTACGCCTCTGAACCTGACGGACATGCTCCCGTTCCCGATGTGATTCGCGAGGTCAGGGAAAACCTGCTGCTTCCTTACAACGATATTTTGACGATCAGTATTGGCAACCGGAAAAACATGCTCAGCCAATTGCACGAAGCCTACAAGGAATGTGAAGCAGCATCAAGGCAAAAATTTTATCTCGGCAAGGGGAAGGATATCTACTATCGGGACAATATGACTGAGGAACCGGTCTCCGCCCATTATGACGATTTCTACGAACAAATGATGCAAGCGCTGGAAATCGGAAATGTCAAACAGGCAGAACAGACGATCGAAGAGATTTTTAAGGAATTTGCCCATATGTCTTCCAGCCATAAGCCGCTCATTAAAGCTTTCTGCTTTCGAACGATGAGTGATCTATTCCGAATCATTCATGCATCCAATGAGAAGATAGAAACCGTGTTCGGCGAGGAGCATCAGATATGGAATCGTATCTATGATTTCGATACTCTTCCGGAAATTCACGATTGGCTGAAGGAAATGGTCGTATCCACTTGCCGCCACCTTCATACAAAGCGAATTCGGAAAAATACAACGGTCATCGAAACGATCATTCATTTTCTTGAAACTCGGTATCAAGAACCCATTACAATCGACGAACTTGCGAAGCATATTCACCTGACTCCAAATTACATCTCCAACATCTTCAAAGAAAACGTAGGAGAGAGCATCATCGACTACCTCACGAAGGTGAGATTGAAACACGCCATCCGCTTGTTGGCGGATGAATCTGTTCGAATCTACGAAGTCGCCGAACAAACCGGTTATAACAGCACATCTTATTTTAGCGTTGTGTTTAAAAACATGTACGGAATCAGCCCGAAGGAATATCGAGACAACACCTTAAATTTGTAAAAAGAGGAGGGCGTCCGCAGATGAAAATGCTTAACAATATAAAGCTTCGGAACAAGCTTCTCATCTGCTATGGCAGTTTGATGATCTTCGCCGTCAGCCTGGTCGGTCTGCTGACCTATCACAAGATTCAATCCTATATCTATGATCAATCAAGAAAATCGTACAGCCAGACCTTGGAGCAGGTCGTCATGAATATCGATTACAAGATGAACATGTATCAGGAGCTGCTTAGTCCGTATATCACCAATCACAAATTTATCGCTGCTCTATATACCACCTACCATTCTCCAGCGGACTATTCTTTTCAATATCTTGACAATCTGCGCTCTATTTTCGAACTGGAGGCCCGATATTCCTCTGTTAAAAATATTATTATCTATAAGAATAACGACACCATGCCTGATATCGGCACATACCCCGACAAGCCGAGCATCTCCGACGCAGAGCATACCGTCATCGATATTTCCTATGCAGAGCAAAACGCATGGTACAAGAAGCATTTCGCCAACGTGGAGGAACATAACCTGACAAGCCTCATCGCGCTTTCGAATGCAACGATCTGGGCGGTCAATGACACCCGGACACTTGTCTCGATCATAAAGCCGATTACGTATAATCATGATAAACTCGTTGGAATTGTAGAGATGCAGTTGAAGATCGATGACATCATCCAGAATAATATGTTCAGTGAAAATTCTCCGGAAGAGCTTTTCTATATTATTAACGAAGATGGTGCGACGCAATTTCTGAGCAATCCCCGACTGTCTCCAATCGCATTAACCTCTGAAAAAATGACGCTTGAAAGCAATAATGCCGGAAGCTGGTTAGTGGAAAATAGTCAGTCCAAGAAGCTCATTTTGTCCCAAGCCAATGACGCATCCGGCTGGAAATATGTGCTGGAGATTCCTTTGGAAAGCCTGATGCTCAGCGCGCAATCCATCAGGAGCTTTACTATTGCAATCCTTATCAGCAGCATTTTGATCAGCATCTTACTGGCCCTCGCGATTTCCCGCGTGCTTACACGCAGAATTTCACTCCTCGCGAACCACATGGAGAGCCAGGAGGATTTAACGCTCGAAACGGGTCCGTCCGTAGACGGACGAGATGAAATCGGGATGCTGACTCGAAGCTATAATCGGATGATCAAAAGAATACAAGAGCTGATCGATCAGCTAAGAACGAGCCAACAATTGCAGAAGGAATCCGAAATCAAATCGCTGCAGGCTCAGATTAATCCTCATTTTCTATATAACACATTAGCCACCATCAACTGGATGGCTGCCGATAATGAAAGCAAGAAAATAAGCGACATGGTTAATAATCTCGCCATTTTTTACAGATTATCTTTGAACATGGGCAAGGAGTTTTTGCGGATTGGCGAGGAGGTAGGGCATATTCGAGCATATTTGGAAATACAGAAAATCAGAATGGAGGAAAAAATAAGCATTTCCTACGAGATTGAAGATACGATCCTGCCATATTTTACGCTCAAGCTGATCTTGCAGCCTTTTGTCGAGAATGCGATTCTCCACGGTGCAGAGCATAAAGCGGGCACAACCCATATCGTGATCAAAGGCTATTTATCTCCGGACGAGCACTGTGTCATATTCGAGATTATAGACGACGGCGTCGGGATGAAAGCTCCCGTTCACAACCAATACGTCAATAACGGCGGTTACGGCATTCATAATGTAAATGAAAAAATTCAGTTGCAGTACGGCCATCACTACGGAGTCAGATTGTTCAGCGAGCCAGGCAAAGGGACAACGGTTGTCATTCGGATTCCTGTCGTAGAGCAATAAAGGGCTGCCCCGAAAGTCGTGATGCGCATGACGTTTTCGGGCAGCCCTTGAAGCGGCGGATTGTCTGAGCGCGGCTCCTTATTGTTTAATAAATGCGATGCGCTCAACCTCGATTGTGCCTGACTTTACGCTGATAAAGGGCTTCCCGTCTCGAACACCCGCAATACCGTATCCCGAGTTCGTACACAGGAAGCTGCTATAATCCCCTGCAATTCTTGGCGTTACATACAACACTTTCTCGCAAGCATCGTATCGTATACCGCTCCAGCCTTGAAGCAGACCGTAAGAAGCCAATGCTCTTGCGTACCAGTGTCCGCATTCATATTCGTTAAACGGGTTGCGGGTGACGCCGTCATAACGATCTCGACATATTTTGACAATACGCAAGCCTTCCTCAACATAGCCCAGCGACATCAGATGAGAAGCAACCTGGTATTCAATCCCTGTCCAAACTTCGTTGCTGTAGACGAACGGAAGCGTAAGCTCCCCGCCCCGCGGCCATGTGCAGAGCAGCAACCCGCCTTCTTTGCCGACGGCGTATCCGGGGCGCTGCGGATTGACATGTCCGGTTAAATCATGCTTCAGATTGTATTTGCAAACGCTGAGAAGGTGACTTGCTACTTTCTCCCTGTCAAGAATATCGCCAAGTCCGCACATTTCAGCGAACCAGGCGCCGATAATTCCATCGGACAGGCAGCCTTTTCCATACTGGTATTTCGGGCCTTGCTGCTTAAGCAGTTCAACCGCTTCCGGCGAAAAGCCGACAGTCCACGACGGATCTTCAAGCGGAGATGCGGCGCGCAGCCCTTCCCAAATTATTTTCTGCTCGAAATATTCGCCGTTGAACAACTCGTTCTCCAAATAGGCGCGGCCCTCCCTATACAAAGTGTCATAATCGTCCGTATTTTCCCCGACGACCTGAGCAATCTCAGAGGCAGCTTTCAGTGCGCCAAGATAAATGGACGAGCACATCCCGTCCGCGCCCCAAAATTCGATATCATACGTATTGTGATGCGGCTCGATCAGTACGCCGAGTCCGTCCGGATCCCATGTTCGGATGCAATAATGCAAGCTTTGCTTCACCTTGGGCCATATCGACTGAAGCCATTCCAGGTTTCCGCTGATCCGCCATTCGCGGTATACTTTCATGATGCCGCCAAGCTGACCGTCGCTCGCCGCATGAAAGCCGTGCGATGAAGGCTGAATAGGCAACGGTACGCGAAAACTTTGATGCCCCCGCTCATCCTGGCCTTCTTCAAATTCCGTGTCTCGTATGCCCCGCTCCAATTCCGGGAACAGGTGGGGAATCGCTTGCGCATAATTCCAAACATGGGTGCACGTTCCGTAACAGCTTCCGCCCTTGTCGCGGCAACCTTCCCAGGCCCACAGCCTGCCGTCTGTCTGCCTTAGCACCGTCGGCGATTTTAATATGCATAAATTTGCAGCTATCGCTTCGATTACCTCATCCGGAGCTGCCGCGGCGTAGAACGTGTCGGTAAAACGTTGACTCTCTTCGCGCAATCGGTTGTAATGGCGAAGCCAATACTCGGAAACTGCTGATATATCCGTAAAACGGCCGGCATACCAAGGCTTGTAGTACTTGGATGCCGACTGACCATTCCCCTCATGCCGGTACCGTTTCTCATCGATCTGCCCTTCGGCGACATTCGAATCCGGAACGAACCAGCTCAGCATCAGACGCACTGTTTTCTGCTCGCCCGGATGAAGCGCAAGCGGCACATAGATGCTTCCTCCCGGGCTAGGCAGCCCTTCGCTGATTGGCTGCTTCCCGGAAGCGCGTCCTGCGGCAATATGATCCCAAACCATCGTCAACGAGTCGAACCAGCCTCCCCTGAACCAGGCGCAATCGACCGCTGCTTGCGGCTGATCGGTAAATGCGCTGAACGCGCCTTGTTCCCACGGTTTGTCTTCGCGCGGCGGCTGATCCAGAACGAAACCTTGACCTGATTGAGCACGCAATACGCGGTGGTCGTCGGAATCTCTCGTCTTCATGAATTGGGCCGCGTGAAATGAATAGACCATTTCGATCGGCTCGTCCGTACAGTTCGTAAATTTATATTCCAGCGCGGCGACCGGCAAGCTGGAGTCGTCGGCATGAAGCGGAATGAACGGACTCCAGCCGGATATCTCCACTTGCAGCGGAATTTCCTGGTCGCTAAGCTCAATGACGCCGAACGGAAATCGATTGCGAAAGGCGCTGGCCGCAAATCTGGGCAGGCCGAAGCTGCTTCCGAATTGCCCGCTCCCTCCTCCGGCAAAATCTTCGCCGAAGCTGTTGAATACTTTCCACCGTGGCACGGGCCCTTCCAGTACCCGCGCAACAGAGGCGCCTCCGCTTTTTACGTGAACGGCAGAAAACAGGAGCGGATCGTTCACGAGATCAGGCAAATGCCGGAGCGAGAAATGGGATAACGCCCCCGTCCCTTCCAGACAGAATGATCCGGATCCGATTCCGCCCAGCGGAAATGCGATCCGTTCGTTGCGCGATCCCTCATAAACACTGTTATACTGCTTCATCAATAGCTGACCTCCCACTTTAAATCCCGATGCTGTCGCGCTTGTTCAGCAGTCGGCGATTACTTGTTCTCAAGGTAGTGAAGCAGATTGTATATAACTTGCGCGCCTTCCGACCGTTTGGCATTGTCCAGCGGTACGAAGTAGCCGGACGGCTTGCCCGCAAGCAGTCCCAGCCGGGCTGCGGAATTGACCGCAGCTTGCGCCCATGACGATATCGCGGTGTCATCCTTGAATCGGGATGCAGCTTGCGAATCCAGGTTCGCTGTTCCGAGTGCGCGCATCATGATAACAGCCATCTGCTCCCTCGTAATTTCTCCATTCGGATTAAATCTATCTTCCGTTATACCGAACACCAGACCTGCCTTCGCAGCGGCGGCTACGTATCCGGAATACCAGTTGCCGTCCTCGACATCATCGAAGCTTGCTTCCCCCGACGGCTTCAAACCGATTGCCCTTGCCAGCAGCGTCACAAACTCCGCCCGGGTAATGCTGCCATTCAAATTGAATTCGTTATTTCCGGTTCCGGATACGACCTGTCTTGCGCTCAGATCCCGGATGACACGATAAGCCCAATGTTGCGCAGGCACATCTTTAAACGCCTTATTATACGCAAGCAGTCCATATTGCCCCGGCTCGACAATCTCAGCCTCGATCGCGCCGCCCGTTCGCTTGCTCGGAATATAAGTCAGTGTGCCATCCTCTTCAATCTTGTACAAGTAAACCGGATCATCCGTTTGTTCCACATCGGATACGGCGAAGCTGATTTTGTACGGCGCGTCTTTTGCAGCCGATTCAACCTTCAGGACCGGAGACATTGCACGTATTTCCGCCTGCTCGCGAGCGGATGATTGCTGCAGCAGCGCTTCAACTATCCGCGTATCGACTTGCCGATCTTCTCCGGACGCAGCCGGGTTCGTTGGATTTGTCGGGTTCGTTGGGTTCGTTGGATTTGTTGGATTTGTCGGACTCGTCGCATCAATGAACCGCATATCCGCCCATGCCTCCTGATTGTCTCCGATACCGATCCACATCACTTGTCCCCACTTATCGGACATGAAACCTTCTCCACGGGTTGCCAGCACGCTCATGCCGACCAGCTTGTCCGCCGCCGGTTCAAAAGCCATGGATTGCAGCGCGCTCCAGGGAATGGCCGCTTCAAGCGTGTAGCCCTTGCCATCGGGGTTCATTGCATAGGCGATGCTGGATTGTTCTGTAATATTGATCAAATCAGCCGAGCTGCTCCCGCCGTCGCGCATCATGATTGTCGAGTTGCCTTCCGCGTCTTTCGCCGTCAAGAAGATGGCATAATCGCCTGCACGATACGCCGTGCCCAGCTTGTTATGATCGAGATCCAGGAAGAGCAGCGTAGAATCCGACAAATACGGGCTGGCGCTTGATCCTTGCAAATGCAATTCGCTGTCCCGGCGCTGCTCCAGCACGTACAAGTAATCGCGATCCCACTTCAGCCTGTAATGAGAATCCAATTGATCGGCGCTTCCCCATACTTCGCCGTATGCAGCAACTTGCTCAGATTGCGGACTCACATGAATGTCCTCGGCATTGCGCCATTCCTCGGCATTCATGATGCCGTCGACTGCAATTTCGGATTGCGCTTTGTGGGCTTCATAGGTTGGAACATCATTTTCCTGTTCCAGCGACATGGCATAGAACTTATAAAAGGTATACGGATCCACCACTTCAAAGTCCAGATCCGGCTGGTCCGCCTTCACATTGCTGACCGCATCGTACAAGGTTGAAGGCATAATCAAAACCGTTCGAAGCATATAAAACTGGCTATTCCGATTCAGCGTCCGCTTCAGCTCCCGCGTCACAACGCCGACATCATTTTCGTGCGAGCCAAGCGCCAACCCTTCAAACTGAATATGCGGCGTGCCATTGACAATCCGCTTTTCGAAAGAGCTGAAATGTCCTACGCCATACGGGGAAATCCGGCTGTACATTTCTTGCACCTTCAGCGGCATATATTCGCTGTTCCCGCTAATATAGAAACCTGTAATATCAAGATCGAAGCGGTCATACAGTTCCTCATTAAACTGCTCCCATTCCTCCAGACGCTCGGGGAGACCATCCGGGCGATTCTCGGCGAGCAGCATAATCGGATTCAAATAAGCGACGCCATTGTCTCCTGCAACAATATAGTCATTGGCTGTCGCTGTCTCATAGATGTAGTTGTATACATGCGGCACACGTTTCGATATGGCCGTCGCGATTCCCCATGCCAGCGGCAGTTCGCCTCTCCGGTTATCCTTCCACAAAACCGGAAGCAAGCCTGTCAAGGCAGCGCCTGCGTCATAATCGCCCATGTAGAAAGTGACATACTTTTTGTTGGGATCGTACGCCTTGGTGTAGCTCGCTCCCCGATCATTCGCTTGCTTGAACGCTGGATCCAGTTGCTCATGCTGATAGATAGAAGCATTCGCCAGCCCGACCATTCCAAAGCCGTCTGCATCCTTCCATGCATTGTAGCCCGAAATTTCCTGCAAATACTTCCATTCCGCTTCATACGGAGCCAACTGGGCAGCGGGATCGGTATGTGTCGTATACTTCAAATACCAGGGAACGAATCCGCCTATTGTAATGATCTCATCGTTCGCCATACTGTTCTGCGCGCGAAGCAGCTCTCTCAGCGTCATCGTATCCGTACCGAGCGTTTGATCCCGATCATCATTCGGGTAGGAGGTTTCGTCCGGACTCAGATCAAAGAAGAACGCTTTATTGCCAATGTAGTAATCTGCATTCAGCAAATAGGTATTGTACAAGTCAGGATAATATCCGGCAGTCTGATCCGAAGGCAATCTGGATTCAATCGGACCAATCGGTGTACCCGTCGCTACAACTTTAATGTTTAATTCCTGCCTCGCTCCGTAAAATTCCACGCCGTCACTGACCATCTGGAATAAGAAACTGTAGTTTCCGACATTCGCCGGCGCAGTAATATTAAATTTGAAAGTCGTCTCCTCTTCAGGCTCTACCTCCGTGCCGTCATTCCAAAACGCTCTTGCGCCCAAAGCATCGGATATGATTGTCGTCGTACCGTCCGGAATGCCGGTCCACAGGAACGGCGTATCCGAAGTGGCCAGACCGTACAATTCTCCAACTTCAGTGCCTCTAAACCACGTATTCGTCCCGGTATTGCGCATTGTAATTTCTACAGGCACAGTTGTGCCTGCGATCATTTTTTCCGGCAGTTTAAAAGAAACGACCTCAGCATTGTTCCCTTTAATTTCATCGTTATTTTGGTAGAAATCCCACGACACTCCGTCCAGTGCATAAGCCATCATCCGGGGATGGGTACGGCCCGTTTCCATATATAATTTTTTGGCCCAAAGATAGGCGTCATTTTTGGCGCTTCCTGTGGAAGGCAGATCAGTATCCGGTATCGTTCCCGATCCTGTGAATTTACCATACAGATCAAGCCCTACCACATAATTCCTGTTAACGACGAGCTCTGTATACGCGCTTCTCGGATCCGGATCGTAACGGACGGGAAGCCAGCCTTCTACCCCTGCCACAGTCGAGGCGACATTCGCAGTCGCCGGAACGTCTCCATCCCACACAATGACAGTCTGATGATGTACATCCTCGAACCGCTCTACGAGATCGAGCAGCGAATCTTCATGATACAAGGTGCGCGAAGACAGCAGATTATTGTCCTGCTGCAATCGATCCAACCAGAATGGATCGGTGTCGAATCCAAATTGCCTGGCCAGATAGTTGGTTTCATACAAATAGAAAATGGTGGGCGCCTCGCGATTTACCAAACCCTGAAGCGCAGTCGCCAGCTTCATATAATCGTAGGAAATCCCGGATTGCAGCGGGAATTGCGCCAAATATTGCTTGAGATCCAGCACGAGCAGATCACCCGGATTCGGCTCGGGATCGGGATTCGGCTCCTCGCCCCCGACCGGCAGCTCTCCGGTTCCAACAACAATAGGTTTCTGGATCGTCGGCCCATAGAAGGCAACGCCATCCCGAATGAGCTGCAAACCCAGCGTATAAGCTCCCTCAACATCGGGCGCTTCAATTGCAAACCGGAACGTATAAGTGTCGCCGGCGGCAATGTTCAGCAAAGCATCGTGGATAAACACGCGGCCGGCGTTCAGCTCGGGCTGGTCCACATATCCCCCGCCAGCTATGCTGCGCAAGGATAGACTGTTGCTCTGGATCATAGCCAGACGGTCCAGATTGTGGTAGCTCCAATCCGCTCCCAGGTTTCTCATCGTAATGGAAGCTTCGAACACCTCTCCGGGCAGCAGCCTGTCCGGCAAGTTCTCTGCAACAACTTCTGTATTTAACGTCACATCCTCGCCAACATGCGGGGCGGCAGGGCCCAGTTCAGCCGGCGAACCAACTACGATATTTTTGAAGATTGTCGGTCCGAACCAGGATTGGCCGTCGCGAATCGGCCTCAACTCAAATCTGTAGATCCCGGCGGTTGAAGGGGCGGCAATGCTAAACTGGAATGTCACTTCATCATTTGCGGCAACCGTCTCCCCATTAAGGAAAATCCGGCCGGCGTTCGCTCTCTCCCAGTCTGCCGCATTGATATCCGACAACGGCTGGAATTCATTAGCCGGCGACAACCCGAGACGATCAAGCGTATGCGCGCTCCATGCATGGGTACCTGTATTCCGCAGTGTAATCGCTACCTTGACGACCGAATTCGGGGTTAGCTTATCAGGCAAATTCTCATTGACCAGTTCGGCGTCCAACGTCCCGTCATCAACCGTGACGGCCGGGTGCTGATACGTTTGAGCCGGCATTCGTCCAGGGCGATCGGCAGATTCGTTTGCCGCCGGAAGCGAGCCCGTCTCCACAACAATTTCCTTGGTGAACCCGCCTCCGCTCATCCATTCGAAGCCGTCCCTTATCATATTGACTGCAACCATAACGTTGCTTCCGTCTGCCGGCGCCATGATCGTAAATCGAAACGTCTTTGTTTCGCCCGGCGCAATTTCATCTTCTCCACTCAGGAAAATGCGCTGGTTATTTGCGGCAGTCCCTTCATGCCCGTCAGTGCCATTCGAGAACCAGGCATTGTTCTCGTTCAATGCTGCAAGGCGATAATTTTCGGCTCTCGTCCATGTTGCCGTGCCGGTGTTTTTTATCGTAATTGCAGCATGGGCGACATCTCCGGTGCGCATCTGCATCGGCAGACGATAAGATACAACTTCCGCACTGTACGCGCCTTCCCCCTCGAAAGCTTCTGCGCGCTGCACACCGAACTGGGAAAAGACAGTTGTCAGCACCAATGCAATCAAGGCGATCCGGGTGAATAGTTTCCTGAACATATTACCCTCCTTTAAATTTTGGCATTCCGATGCGCATCCGGAACAAGCTTGCACAAGTCGCCTGCAGATTCGAATCTGCAGGCGAAGCCATTATTATTTATTCAAGTACTCGTTAATCAAGCGCAGCTTTTCTTCTGTCACTTCCGGCGCGCCAATCTTTTTGAAATGCTCAAGCATTTCCTGCGTAATTTTGCGCGCCTCCTCTTCCGACTTGGCAAATACCGCCTTGGCTTGCCATTTGTCAATTTCCGGCCACAGATTGCCCCAGTGCTTATCCCACTCCGGACCTGTTCCGGCTGGATTAAACAAATTATCGTCGACTGCCAGCCCTTCAGCCCACGTCGTCTGCGCCAACTTTAATTCTTCTGTTCCCGGCTCGACAGTAACGGAAGGCACAATCAAATACTTCAGCAAGTTATAGGCGCTAAGTCCGGTACTCATTTCGAAGGACTTGTCCCCCTTGTCAAGCTCTGCCTGAACTTCCGGCTTCGCTTCCAGCAGGCCTTCGGCATTTTTCACATAATATTCGCCTTCCACCCCATGCTGCAGCATAATAGCGCCTTCATTCGTTGCGTTCCAATTCAGAAATTCCATAAGTCGTTCCAGATTGCGCTCGTTCTCTGCAAACTTCTTGGAAATGGCGATGCCTTCGAACGCGTTGTACGTCGTCACGCCGTAAACCGGCATCGGAAGCCCTTCGACACGGATGGACGGAGACGGAACATAACGATTGTTCGGATCGTCAGCCTTCAACACGCCGTTGGCGATATCCATCGGATTGTGCGTATTGAACGTAAACCCGACGCGGCCCGAGCTTAGCTTCGCTTGATATTGATCAGGTTGCTGCGTCAAAAATTCCCGATCAAGCAAGCCGTTATTGTACAACTTATTCATAAACACCATATATTCTTCAATTTCCGGATGGTTGAACCACCAGTACAGTTGTTTATTATCGTCCGACAGGTTATACCAGTTTTTCGTCCAAGTGTACATAAAGCTTTGTCTGCCCAAATGGTCGAATGTTATTGGAATAATCGGTTTTCCGTCCACATCGGCGATTTTGTCCTTAAACGCCATCAGTACATTAAACAGCTCATCGGGCGTCTTCGGCGCATCCATTCCTACCTGCTTCAGCCAATCTTCCTTAATGAAAAATCCGAGCACTTTTTTGGCTACGTCCGGGTGGCCGCTATGGTTAACCGGAATCATGTACATCTTTCCGTCTTTCTTGTTGGCATACACCGCCTCGTTATATTTCGGATCGCTGAATTTTACCAGATTGGGATACTTGGCAAGCAGGTCGTCAACCGGGATAATCAGTCCTGCGTCTCCCCATTTGTTGAGAATCGAGTTGCTCAATTCATTCGTAACATAGCGGACAACATCCGGGATATCTCCTCCGGCCAGCATCATGTTCATTTGATCGACGACTTCGCCGCTTGACATCGTCATCCGGATATCGATATTTTTGTTCTCAAGCAGCCATTGATGCATCGGGTTCGTCTCTTTTGGAATTTCTGTCGCCCCGATCAGCAGCATATTGACAACGAGCGGCTCTTCCTTTACGGGCTCGCTTGATGCCGGAGCGGAAGATGACGATGATGCGAGCGCCGACGGTGCAGGGCTCGATTTCTGATCTTTATTGCCGCTGCATGCCATGAGCAACGTTGTCATCAGACTGATGACCAGAACAGCCGATAGTGCTTTCCATCCCTTTTTCACTGTAAAACCACCTTTTCTTGAATGATTGTATATTATCACGGTCCCTCAGCCTTTCAAAGAACCGATAATAACGCCTTTGACAAAATACTTTTGCAAAAACGGATATACGCACATGATCGGAATGACAACGACGACCAATGTTGCCATTTTGATCGATTGGGGCGTTACCGTTCTCCTCGTTTCAGTGACAAGATCGACCATTCCGAAGGAAGCGCCTGCTTTGCTTGATCGGGTCAAATCAAGTATTTTCATCAGCAGGGATTGCATTGGAATCAGATTTTGCTTCGTCACATAGAGCGTTGCCATCATATAATCGTTCCAGTGTCCTACCGCAGAGAATAAGCCCATTGTAGCGAATATAGGCAAGCTTAAAGGCAATACGATCTTTGCATATACCGTCAGATCGTTGGCTCCGTCCATCATGGCGGACTCTTCCAATTCGACGGGAAGCGCTCTGAAGAAGGAACGGAAAATAAAGACGGTAGAAGCGCCATACAGTAAAGGCACTACATATACCCAAAAATTGTTGAGCAGACCAAGGGACTTGAACAGCAGATAGGTGGGAATTAACCCTCCGCTGAAGAACATCGTAATAATCAGCATCATATTAATCACTTTTCTGCCTCTTAGCCTGTTTTTGGATAAACCGTAGGCCATAAGAGAGACAAGCAGTATGGAAAGAATCGAACCAATAAGCGTTCTGCTTATTGTAATCGTATAAGCATCCAGGATGTCGCTTCTCGCAAATATCGTTTTGAAGTTATCCAATGTAAACGCCCGGGGCCAGAAATGAACGCCTCCCCTGGAACTGTCATATCCCTCATTGAAGGATAGCGCCAAGATACGCCAAAACGGATATACAAATAGTAAGGATAACAGAGTCAGGAACAAGTAGTTAAACCACTGAAAAATCTTCTCTCCTCTGGATATAATCACAGTGTCACCTCCTAAAAGATCCCGTCTTCGCCGAGTTTCTTTACGAGAAAATTCACCGAGAACAGAGCAATCATGCCAATAATCGATTTAAACACGCCTACTGCGGTAGCAAGCTCGTATTGTGCGCGAAATATTCCCATCTTCATCACATACGTATCGATAATCTCCGCTTTATCCAGCACCATCGGATTTTGCAGCACATACACCTGCTCGAAGCCCGCATCCAGAATACCTGCCATATTCAGAATGAATAGCAGAATGATCGTCGGGCGAATAGCCGGGAGTGTAATATGCCAAATTTGCTTAAGGCGATTTGCTCCGTCTATGACGGCCGATTCGTATTGATCCATATTCACGGACACGATCGAAGCCAGATAAATAATCGTTCCAAAGCCGATCCCCTTCCATATATCCGAAGCGACGACCATCCCCCAGAACAAGTCCGGATTTCCGAACCAAAAGATCGGCTCTTTAATCAATCCCAGCGAGATCAGCATATTATTAATAACTCCGCCATCCGTGCTGAACAACTCATACCAAATTCCCGCCACGACGACCCAGGATACGAAGAACGGCAAGTAAGAGATCGTTTGAGCAACCCTCTTGAATACAACGTTGCGCACTTCATTTAATAGAAGTGCCAGAATGATCGGTGCAGGGAACCCGAGCAGCATCTTTAACAGACTGATCGCAATACTGTTCGTCATGATCACTTTGAAGTTCGGACTGTTGAAAAACTCCCTGAAATTGTCGAGCCCGACCCACTCGCTTGCAAATACGCCCTGGAGGATGTCATAATCCTTGAATGCAATAATGATTCCATACATCGGTTGATAACAGAAAATCAGAAACCAGATTGCTCCGGGAATAACGAATAAATATAAGTATCTGTTATTCCATAGTTCTCTGCTGAATGGAGTTTGGTTTGCGCGTCTGTTCGCTGTCGTTTCTTTCATAGCTTCCTCCTTGCTCCCTGCTGTTGCGATCTCTCATGTTCGTAGTTTAATTATAAAATGTAAGCGCTAAATTGATAATTCAGTATCCTACACGAAGTGCTAAGTATTCTATCGGAATCAATTGAGAAGAAAGCCCTCAGCAGAGGGCTTGCCGTCAGGCTTGCTAGCGAGGCCAACGAGCTTCCGCATTCAATAACGCCGGAAATGGGCGATGAGGCTCCGTCTGATACCAGTATGCGACGGACGTAATATCGTCGACACGTTCATACAATCTTAAGCCATCGTTGCCAATCTTCTGAACGGTCACACGCAATTGCTCATCGAACAGGATCGGATCGGCAATATGCCAACGGTATAATCCGTGCATCGGTACATTGTCAGGCGAAGCATACTCGCTCATCGTCTTATCGACGGTCGCATAGTAGGGATAGCCCAAAAATGGCGTATTATAGATTTGTTCGATCCGCATCCCATTCTCCACTTCGGTGAACCCCCAAGCTCCTCCGAAGTAGTCTTCAACGCCAGTGCCGCAAATCGTCGGATAATCCGTATCGCCATCCATAAAAAATTTAACTTCTCCTTCGCCCCACCAATATCGGCCAAGTGCAGTCCAGGCCAGAAAAGTGCCGACATACTTCCCTCTTCCATGGATATTATCGACAATCGTGAAATCATTGCCGGGTGCATAATTATGTTCTCTTCTCCATTGCGCGTGAAAATGGCCCGTATCTTCAGGCAATTCGTCAACAAGCATGTAAGTAATTTGATAAAAGAACATCAGATCGGCGGCATGCTCGCTTTCAATTGTCACAACCGCCTTCCGGCGAAAGGGCATAGGGAAGTAACAATTCATCCCGCCTACCGGATTCACGACGATCGGAAGCGAATTGACATCGTATCGTGCTCCGAATCCGTTGCAGAAAAAATCGCCAACCGGCACTTCCACCGAAGGAGCTTCTTCATGCTCCCAATAAATACGAAGCACCAGATCGCTAGACGCATAGTATCCTTTTGCGGTTTTCTGAGGGAATGTTATCCACATGCTTTGAATCACGCCTGGCCCGTCGATTTCTGCGATTGTGACGCGCTCGCCAGGCTTCAGAATGAGACACGGTCTTCCTTTGCGTCCCACGCCGAGACCGCTTGCTTCCTTTCCGCCGTTTCCCGGCGCACCGGTCGGATTTTCCGCACTGATTGAGCGGGAACGGCCTTTAGGCAAATAGGCAATGGAATCAAGACTGAATCCAGTGTAATTAAACGGCATTTAGATCGCTCCTCTAGATAATTTCCAAATCATCCTTGTCCGGCAGTTCAGGGAATGCGGCATGAGGCTCAGCCTGATACCAGAACGCGACAGAAGAAATATCGTCTCTAAGCGGCAAGTATCGTTTGAAGCCATTCCTCCAGCCCAACGCCTGAATCGTCGCCTTCAAATTCCGCTCGAAGCGAATCGGATCCTGAACATGCCAGCGGTACATGCCGAAGCGTTGATTAGCTTGATACAGACCATCCGGCTTGATCGCCTGATGCATTCCCAAATAGGCAGTCGAATAAGTTCCGTATTGGCCTTCCGGTTGTTCCCAATTCCAGGCACCGCCGAAGTAATCCTCCGTCCCGGTACCGCATATTGTAGGAAAATCCCGGTCCCCGTCCATATAAAACTTGATTTCTCCTTCACCCCACCAGCGGTTGCTGTTCACCTGCCATGCCATATAGACGCCAACGAAATGACCTCTCCCTTGAATCCCGTCAACAATCGTATACACTTCCTTGTACGGGAGAGGGTTTGTTCTTCGGAACTGGGCGTGAAAATACGCAGCTTCTGCAGGCACTTCCGTTAAAGCGTAATCGATTTGATAATAAAACACAGCCGGCTCATCCACTAAACTCATAACCGTTATTTTTGCCGACTTTCGAAAAGGCATCGTCCAATAGCAGTTAAATCCACCGCGTGGATTAACGGCGACAGGCAACGAATTGACGTTCGCGGCTTCCCCCCAGCCGTTGCAGAAAAAATCCCCAAGCGGCACCTCAACAGACGGGGATTCTTCATCATCCCAGTACATCTTTAGAATATAAAATCTCCAGTTCTCCGGCGGAGTTGTACACCAAATGTGCTGAATAACGCCCGATTCTTTGATTTCTGCAAGCACTGTCTCAGAGTTGGGCATCAAAAAAATGGCCGGGGAAATTTTCCACCCCTGACCGAGTCCCACAGCTCCATCCATTCCGGGGCCTTCTGTCGCCATCCCGCCTTTGCCCGGTTCGCCCGTTGGATTTTCGGCGCTGATTGACCTCGTTCTGGCGCTGGACAATAAAGATAAATTCCCCAAATTCATCAGTACCCCATTAAATGCGCTCATCGTACGCCAACTCCTTTACATTGTTATAGGCTCCTCGCCCCTAAGCCGATACGTAGCAAATTTCTTTGCAGGCAACTCTGTTTCGAGAGTATCCTCCCGAATAATGATTGTTTCCAGCATTTCTTCCAAAATATTCGTTTGCGTCACTTTGTCGGGCAGACCCGACATGGAGAGCGTGACTTGAGTTGCAGATTCTTCAACATTGTATAGCCGGATGACCGGAGCTTGACCGTCCTCAGACCATTTCAGCGCTGAAAGCATGACGTCTCCTTCCAACTTGATCACACTGTCGCTGATCGGAAGTCCCGGCTTATGCTCATTCGGATCGGGCAGTTTAAACAAGCCGCTGTGCTGCATATCCTGAACCCATGTCCGACCCTTGTTCCACTTGTCCTGGTCGATCGGATACAGCTTCGTGCGAACACCTTGATGATAACGCTCAGCCTCCTGATAGAGACGGGTTGCCGTTTCGTCCGCGAAAGGCCTTACCGCCAGCTCGAGGGTGTGCCGCCCTGGACATTGCGCCTGCGGTTGAACATCCATCTCCATAGGAACTTCCTCACGCATATAAATCGTCTCTACGCCGCGCAGCAAAGTGACTGCTGCCGTATTGCCTTCATCCAGCATCTCGTAATCATGCAGCCCCTTTGCAAAAATAGCCGTTCCCCCATGCTCGTACACGGGCGCAAACCACTTCCAGAACGCTTGTGAATTCGCATCGCGCTCCCATTCTTTACCGCTGTCCCAGTTGCGTTTGACAACATCCAGTTGTCCTCCCGCGAGAACATGGAGCGCCTGCGATTTCGCAGGAAACAACATACGGATACGATGATCCTTGGCCTGATTGTCGATCTCGACTTTGAGATTGACTTGCACTGCATCGACATCCAGACGCAGCGTCACTCGAAATGAGCATGGAACCGTATCGGTCAGCCGCCGCTTCTTCGTATCATCCAGACTTGCCGGCAAATGCCACACAAACCGGTAAGTACACTCCTGATAGAGTTCGTTGACGATCATAGCTTCAATCTCTACGGGCGCGTTCCAAATCTTGTTCGTCTCACCCAAAACTTCCTTATATACATATAAATCTCCACAATCGCCTGACTCCTGAATTTGACCTTGATTTTCCAGCCATAATCCTAAATCTTTATTGAAGATATGGAATGTCCCGTTCGGTTGGATTTCTACCCTGAGCAGCTTGTTTTCCAATACACCTTCAGACAGGCTCACAGCGTCCTGAGTATGAATACCGTTCTGGTGCTTGCGGATGCGATAGGTTCGATAGCCTAATGCCGGAATGTGCGGTTGCCATTCCACACCGAAACGCTTCACAGCCATAACTCCCGGCAAATTGATCGGACTCAGTACAGGAATGCGGCTTGGACGCTCCGAAACAATTCGGTATGGGATCGGATTTCCTCGGTCATCTTCTATGCTGAACGATTGAACTTCATCCTCCTCCAGAAAATAAACAGCAGTTGTTACAACAGGGGACGCCTCCAACTGCGATGAATTCACGACAAGCAACTTCTGGTCCCCTCCGTCGAACGACTCTCCGGAAATCTGCCTGGCCAGTACAGTCAGTTTTCGATCGACCACTTGCTCCGTCAGTTCCTTCACCCGCTGAAAGCGATCCATCATCTGATTGTGAACAGCGTCCTGGCTGCAGCCGCAAATACTGTCATGCGGATGATTTTCCATATACAAGTTCCAGATATACCGGATCGTGTCTGGTTCATAGTCATCCAGATCGAGCATCGCGCACCATACAGAGAGCGGCTCCAGCCATTTTTCGATCAAATCGTGACATTGCGTATTGGCTTGCTTCACATAAACCCGGCTCGACAGCGTGCCGGCCAGAATACTGTACTCGAACGCTTCACGCAACTCTCCCGCTACAACCGGATAAGTGCCTTCCGGTTGACTGCCCATATACGTCTGCACATGCTCCACATAGCTTGGCAGCGTATTGTGGACGACTTCAATTTCATCCCCATACAATCTGCGAAGCTGCTCCAACACTTCGGGCAAATCTTCCTGGACCTCGAGATGATCGACCCCATTCATCATCGGATAATGCGGCGTTGGATTAATCGCTTCTTCTCTCAGTCGGATGGCATCAAACACCGATTTCAGCTGCCCGGCATCGCTCGGCAGCCGCTGCGCGCTGTTGTACCAATGGTAAAGCAGCAAGCCCGTAACTTCAGAACCATCCGGAGATTGCCAGCGAAAGAAGGGGCTGCCATGCTTTACCGCATCATATCCCCGTCCGAATACACAATTGTCAATACCGATGTCGCAAAATATTTGCGGCATCTGCCCGATGAGTCCGAAATGATCCGGCAAGTAGCCGACTTTCATCTCACCGCCCAGCTTACGCGATGTGCGAATTCCCTCGATCAGATTTCGCAGCGTCGATTCGGCGCTCGTTAAGAAAAGATCGTTCTGCTCATACCAAGGGCCGATCAATATTTTCCCTTCCCGGATGTAGCGCTCCAGCCGCTCCCGTTGCCCGGGACGAAGCGTATAATAGTCCTCCAGTACAATCGTTTGCCCGTCCAGATGGAATGACTTGAATTCGGGGTCGCGATCCAGCAGATCAAGCAGCTTATCGATCAAATGGACCAAACGATAACGGAACTGCTCAAACGTTAAGTACCATTCACGATCCCAGTGCGTATGAGCGATGAAGTGATAGGTTTTTTTCTGCGTCATTTCTTTGCCCTCCATGATTTCCGTGAAAGCGTTATTAACCTGGCGTAGATTCTATTGTATAATGAAGGCTCGCCAACATGAATCTACTTTCCTACACGAAAAATTAAGTATTCTACATTAAGCTTTAAAAATGCAAATCACCCGCGAGTATATAAACCTCACGGGTGATTCTTTCGACTGAACAAGATTAAAATTTGCAGCGGCTTAGAATAATCCGCTCCTGATCGCCGCGTTAATCCGATCCCGCATGCCGAGCACCTGATCGATCCCGTCCGGGTACCGGCTGAACGTCAGCGGCTCCGCCAGCCCTTCTTCCAGCAACTCCAGCGTCTTCTCTCTCCCGGCGAGCGATTCCAGCAGCTCCAACGCCCGCAGGTCCTGCAGCGCCTCGCGAAACACCTCCCAGCGGATCGAGTCCAGCGGGCCTTCCTCGCCGGGGTAGACGACGAAGGCATCGCCCGAAGGGAAAGCGCAGTCCGCATCGGTGACGCGGAACGGATCGATCGGACGGATGGAGTGCTGGCTGTACCAGAAGTTATAACCCCAATGAAGGAACCCTTGGATCCCAAATTTGTACAGTTGCGCCCCCAGAATCCGGTTGCGGGCCGACGGCATCGCGAAGAAGCGGTTGGACACGTCCCGATTCTGGCCGCAGCAATAGTAGGTCCACAGCGGGTCCACCCGTTGCTCAAGAAACGGCTCGATATGATTGCTTGCCGGCACGGGGACGTCCATCAGGCCCAGCTTGTAAAATTCGTAATCCGACAGCGCGTCCAGGAATTTAAAGCCTTGCAGGTGCTGTTTCAAGATCCCGCTGGCCTTGCGATAGCTGTCCAGATGATCCATATGCGGCTCATCGGATACATGGAAGTAGACTTGCTCCTCAATGCCCTGTGCGCGAATGAACGCGACCAGCGCCGGCAGGAACTGCTCCAGGAAAGCACGGTACTCCTCGCCGCCCGCATCCGTCTCCCAGCCGAAAATTCGCTTCGTCCCGCCATCCGTGTGCGCCACGATCTTCGGCGCATGCGCGGCGCCCCATTGCGTGAACAGGTGAGACATCTCGTAATATTGCACACCCGCGCGCTTGCACATGGCGATCCAACGCTCGAGCCGGCTGAAGTCGAAGCGGTATTCGCGGGGGCCGGCTTGTTCCACGCCGATCAACTGCACGGTCGGACGCTCGCCTCCGACGGCGGTATCCAGCGGCGGGGTGAACAGCGGCGTCAGCAGCATATTCACGCCATGCCGTACTGCGTTGCTCGCATAGGACTCGATCAATCGCCAATGTTCTTCGCTGAAAACATCCACGTTGTACTGGGTGGCGATGCAGTCGCAGTGGAACCACTCCGTGTGGATCAGCCGCTGTGCCGGCAGCTCGGCCGGTACGACATCCAGCATGAACCGCTCTTGTCCGAGCGGCTGGCCTTCGCGGTCTGCGAATTTCACCGCAACCTCGAAGGATGCCTCGCCGTTTATCCCGTTTGCTTCGTTTCCCCCGTCTGTTCCCGTCTTACCCTGCGCAGGAAGCGCGATCGCAACCCAGATCGAGCGCCATTGCCGCGGGACAGCATGCACTCCTTGCTCCAGCGGAAGCAGCAAATCCGGATACATCCCCGGCGTCGTGCGCAAATAACCCGGATCCGGATCGGCGTACGTCGGCATGTCCGAAGGGGACGATGCCACCGATCGAACTTCGACCCAAGGCTGCAGCTCCGACTCCACCGTCACTTGCAGGAATTTGGTCAATGCCGTGGAACGAAAAGCGACCTGGAAGGCGTAAGTTTCTCCCCACAAGGCTGTTCCTTTATTGACTGCCTGATCATGAAGCTCCGCATCGGCGAACACTTTGCTGAGCGAGCTTAAACAACGCGTCTCCAACCCGGCTGGTGTATCGGTCATAATATCTCCACCTTCGCTCTTGTTGGCTCCATCTTAACAACCCGCAGGCCGTCTATCAATCTGAATATATTAGCTTCGCTATAACGATATTGACTTTCGGCAGCTTGCGGGATTTAATGAAAGTTGAATACACGCGAGAGGGTGTGATGGCATGAAGCAGGGCTCGTTCGCCTTCCGATATGCCGAACCGTTTCCTTATATGCTGCTCGATACGATCGGCTGGCAGACGGCGGATTCCCCGCAGTATGGCAATGACGGACAAGTTCGCTCGGACCGCGGTCATATCATTTTCCAATATACCCTCAGCGGGGAAGGCTGCATCGAGCTCGGCGGTCAGACGCACAGCTTGCCTGCGGGAACGGCGTTCGCCGTCAAGATTCCCAGCGCGCATCGCTACTATTATGCCGCCCACAGCAAGCAGCCGTGGGAATTCGCCTGGTTGAACGCCAAGGGCGAGGATGCCGTGCGCCTGTGGGATCGGATCATCGAACGGGAAGGCAACTTGCTGCGCATCGGCTCGCATGCCGCCCCGATGGCAAGGTTCTGGGATATGTACAGAGCCGTGTCCGAGGAGCGGCTCTCCGATGCGGCCGAACTATCCGCCCTGCTGTACCGGTTCATGCTCTCGCTGTTGACGCCGGACGCCGCGTCCGCCGCTCCCCGTTCCGCCAGGAGCAGCATCGTGAATCGGGCGAAGCGCTACATGCAGGACAACTACGCGCGCGCTCTGACGCTGGAGGAGATCGCGGCCTGCAGCGGCGTCTCCCGGGAGTACTTGTGTCGCCTGTTCCGCAAGAACGATCTGGTCTCCCCGCTGGAGTATCTGCGCCGCCGGAGAGTGGAAGCCGCGGTCACCATGCTGCGCGCCACCGACCTCAGCACCCAGGACATCGGCAGGCGCTGCGGCTTCGACAGCCCCAGCTATTTCAGCAAAATTTTCCGCCAATACTTGGGGCTGTCCCCCAGCGAATACCGGGCGCAGCGGCTCGATTATCCGTTCGATACGATCTTCCTGGAATGAGGCTAAAATTTATAATAATTTCCACCCGATAAAAATATGCAACAACCGGCTTCAAATGTCGATTGATGTGGTATAATCACTTCGTTTATTGGACGAATGAAGCATGGAAATCGACAACATGATTAACAGTACTTACAGAAGCTGGTGACCAAATGTTCGAAATCAAATGGCTGTGGCTGAATCTGAAGGGCGATCGGGCGAGGTACATCGTCGCGCTCTTTCTCTCGGTCGCGGGGTCCGCGCTGACGATTGTGAATCCGTATATCAGCCAGCGCATCGTGGACACGTTCATCGCCGGAGATGACGCGGTGAACAACTTGACGCAGCAGCGCGGGCTGCTCATCATGCTCTGTCTGGGCATGATCGGTTTTACACTGCTGCGCTCGGGGCTTGCCTACGTGACGATGATGCAGTACGAGCGCTCCTCGCAGAACATGTTCTACCGTATCCGCATTTATTTGTACAACAAAATTCAAGGCCAGGATCAGGAGTATTACGATCGCAATCGCACCGGCGACCTCATGACCAAGATGACGGGCGACCTGGAAATGGTGCGGCATACGATGTCATGGATTATCAAGACGATCATCGAGTCGGTGACGATCTTCGCCGCCGCGATCGTCTATTTCTTCATAATCGACGTCCAGTTGACGCTGTGGCTGCTCGTCCTGGCCCCGCCGGTGTTCGTCGTGGCCATGCTGTTCGCCAGGAAGGTCCGTCCGATGTACATCAACCTGCGCGAGCGGCTGTCGCAGCTCAACACGATTACGCAGGAGAATATCGCCGGCAACCGCGTCATCAAAGCGTTCGCGCGCGAGGAGCATGAGATCGAGAAATTTACCGAGAAGAACGTGGCCTATTCTGCCGCGAACAAGAAAGCCGCGCTCGTATGGCTGGATTTCTTCCCGTATCTGGAAACCTTCGCGCAAGGGTTCAACGTCGTGCTGATGATCGCGGGCGGCCTGTTCGTCATGAACAGCCGGATCACCTTCGGCGAATACGCCGCTTTCTTCTCCTTGATCTGGGCGGTATCGAACCCGATGCGCAACATCGGCATTATCATTAACGATTTTCAGCGTTTCTTCGCCAGCGTATCCAAGCTCATCGATATTTATTATGCCAAGCCCGGCATTCTCAACGGGCATAAGCTGCTTGAGCAGCCCCGCCGATATGAAGGCCGCATCGAGTTCGACCATGTCAGCTTCAAGTACGACAGCACGGAAGTGCTGCACGACATCAGCTTCAGGATCGAGCCCGGCGAGACGATTGCCATCATGGGCGCGACAGGGGCCGGCAAGACGACGGTCGTCAACTTGATTCCGCGCTTCTATGATGTATCCGCAGGGCACGTGCTGATCGACGGCGTCGACGTTCGGGAGCTTGAACTGGATGAGCTGCGCGGCAATATCGGCGTGGCGACACAGGATGTGCTCTTGTTCTCCGATACGATCGACGGCAACATCGCGTTCGGCGAACCCGACATGCCCGAGGAAGAAGTGACGGCCTACGCCGAGCTCGCCGCCGCGCATGATTTCATCCGCAAAATGCCGGAAGGCTACGACACGATCGTCGGGGAACGCGGTGTCGGCTTGTCCGGCGGCCAGAAGCAGCGGATTGCGCTCGCTCGCGCCGTTGCGGTTCGCCGCCCGATTCTCATTCTGGACGACACGACTTCCGCCGTCGACCTGGAGACGGAAGAGCACATTCAGAACAGTCTGGAAAACCTGGCGTTTCCGTGCACGAAGATCATTGTCGCGCAGCGCGTATCGACGACGGCGAAAGCTGACCGCATCCTCATCCTCGACAACGGCCGTCTGATCGAGGAAGGCACGCATGCCGAGCTGCTGGCCAAGCGGGGATACTACTACGACGTGTTCATGCTTCAGAACGAAGGAATCGGAAGGCAGGTGACTCCGGATGGCCAGGAATAAATTCGACGTCGACGAGAACCTGGAGTCGCCATTCGATATTAAGCATTTCCGCAGAGCCTTGGTGTACATCAAGCGGAAGAAGAAGCCGATGATCGTGGCCTTCCTCCTGAGCGCGCTCTCCGCGGCCATCGGGCTGTCGGCGCCGCTCATCCTGCAGCATGTCGTGGACGTAACCATTCCCGCGAAGGCGGCAGGACCGCTCGTCGGATGGTCGGCGCTCATGCTGTTCACCATCGTGGCCAGCGTTGTGCTTGCCACGATCCGCTCACGCATCATGACGGTCGTCGGACAAGACATCATCTTCGACATCCGTTCGGACCTGTTCAAGCATCTGCAGAATCTTCCCTTCAAGTATTATGACGACCGCCCGCAGGGCAAGATTCTGATTCGCGTCGTCAACTACGTCAATTCCGTGTCGGACGTGCTGTCCAACGGGATCATCAATTTCATTCTCGAATTGCTGAATCTGATCTTCATCGCCGCCTTCATGTTCGCGGTCGATGTCCGGCTCTCGTTCGTCATTCTGGCGGGACTTCCCGTCTTCCTCGGCTTCATGCTGGCGATCAAAACGAAGCAGCGGCGGGGATGGCAGGCGGTGTCCAACAAGAGTTCGAATCTGAACGCCTACACCCAGGAGAGCATCACCGGCATCGGCGTGACGCAGATCTTCACACGCGAGCAGCACAATGAAGGTATCTTTACACGTCTGGCAGGCAATTTCCGCAGGGAATGGATGAAGGCCATTCGGTATAATGCCCTAATTCCGTTCACCGTCGATAACTTGTCCACAATCGTGACGGCGGCGATCTATATGGTCGGCCTGCTGGCGCTCAGTCCGGCCGACGTGACGTTCGGCGTTATTCTGGCGATGAGCAGCTATGCCGCCCGCTTCTGGCAGCCGATCCAGAACTTGTCGAACCTGTACAACGGCTTCATCAACGCCGTCGCCTACCTCGAGCGGATCTTCGAGACGCTGGACGAGCCGGTGACGATCAGCGACGTGCCCGGCGCGAAGGAATTGAAGCCCGTACAAGGCCGCGTGACATTCAAGGATGTCACCTTCGGCTATGATCCGGGAGTCAACATTCTGGAGCATCTTGATTTTGACATCAAGGCGGGAGAGAGCATCGCACTGGTCGGTCCGACGGGTGCCGGCAAGACGACGGTTGTCAATCTGATCGCGCGCTTCTACAACCTGACGGGCGGCCGCATTCTGATCGACGGCCAGGATATTTCACAAGTGACGCTGAAATCGCTGCGCAGCCAGATGGGCATCATGCTGCAGGACAGCTTCATCTTCTCCGGCACCATCATGGATAATATTCGATACGGGAAGCTGGATGCGACCGAAGAGGAAATTATTGCGGCCGCGAAGACGGTGTGCGCCGACGAATTCATCCGCGAATTCGAGCAGGGATACATGACGGAGGTCAACGAGCGCGGCTCGAAGCTGTCGCAAGGACAGCGGCAGCTCATCTCCTTTGCCCGCACGCTGCTGGCCGACCCGCGCATCCTCATTCTGGACGAAGCAACATCGTCGATCGACGCCAAGACCGAGCGCCTGCTGCAGCGCGGCCTGAACGAGCTGCTGAAGGGGCGCACCTCGTTCATTATCGCGCACCGCCTGTCCACGGTGAAGAACTGCGACCGCATCATGTACGTCTCGAACAAGGGCATCGCGGAATCCGGTTCGCACGACGAGTTGATTGCGCGTCAGGGGCACTATTACAAGCTCTATACGGCTCAGAAGATGGAAGCCTAATGGGTGTTAATAGCGACTGACATTAACAACCGCCAACCAATCCCTTCAAAGGATAGTTGGCGGTATTTTTAACGGGCGATGGTAAGCATGCGGCGGTCTGTAACCGGGTTTCGTCGGGTTCTGGCACGCTTGATGGACACACGGCGGTCTGCAACCGGATTTCGTCGGGTTCTGGCACGTTTGATGAACACGCGGCGGTCTGCAACCGGATTTCGTCGGGTTCTGGCACGCTTGATGGGCACGCGGCGGTCTGTAACCGGATTTCGTCGGGTTCTGGCACGCTTGATGGGCACGCGGCGGTCTGTAACCGGGTTTCGCCCGGTTTCCGGCACGCTTGATGGTGACCTGTTCGCAGATAGGTGAAACGGACACCACAGGCTGAATTCAGATCAGATGTATTTTCTACAGTTCTTTTAAGTGAAAAAGCAGGTTTTGTTGAAAGGTAATGCAGAATGTACAGTTGATTTGCGACTCTTGGGCGAATAGCAGGTCGGTGCAAACAAACAACTGTACGTTGTGCAGGTGTTTACTTGTAAGCTAGTTTCGACGATTAAAGAACGGTACGTTGTGCAGTTGCTTGTTCGAATAAACAGCACCGTCCTGAAGGATGGCGAAGCCGTTTTTTCTTGCAATATCAGAAAGTATAACATTGAGGGACAGAGCAGCCCCCTTTCTTAGCGGGCAGCGGCGGCCGGTCCGGGGAAATAGGCGATCTCGGAAACAGTCGATTGACAGTGGATCGGGTAAAACAACCTGTGCAGGCAGCGTAACGGAACCCAGAAGCCTTAATCGGCAATAAAGGGGGTTTTGGAAAAGCTAACGGAACGGAGAGACTTTATTAGCGACAAACGCTGCAAAAATCACTGGAAAATCACGGAATAACGGCGCTGTGTTCCGTTAAACTCCAGAGCGGAACCCTCTTCACCGGATAAGGGCGCTGTGTTCCGTTACGACGGGTTGCTATGCGAAAGAGCGATGCTTCGTGCGCAATGCATGCTGTTAACAATTAATCGACAATCTCCTCGTCGTCAAATTGGCGGATGCGGCGGTCGGCGGGTCAAAAAGGACCGTCAGGGCGATCTTCCCTGACGGTTTTTCTTGGTGGATTCCTGTGATTCCCACACGATTAGAACTATTCTGGCGCAACCCAATTGCGACATTGTTAGTAACGTTACTTTAGGATCGTTCTACTAATCTATATAAGGAATCGTCAAAGGACCCTGAGGAAGGACTGCAACGGTCATCGCTTCCCCGTATTTGTGCCGCAATCGCTTGAGCGTGAGCGCCAGGTCAGGAGCCGGCAGAAGCATGGCTTGAACGATTTGTTCCTCGGTCAACGATGAATGGACGTATACGTCCGCATCCATCTGAATAACCATTTGCTTCTGCACTTGCCATTGATCGAGCATATGGAATGCGGGGTCTTTGATCAAAGCAAGAAGCGCCTCGGGAGTATCCGCCATTTTCAATATTTTTGCATAGTTTCCGTGGCTTGGAATTCCATCCGAACACTCGGCCGTCACGATGATGGAGCCGCCCGGCTTCACAATCTTGTGTGCCGCGCTCATCCCCTTCACGGCTTGATACAAGTTCTGGTCAAGCGGGTATCCCGAATTGGATGTAATGACAACATCGAACGGCTTCTCGCAGCGAGCCATGGCGTGCCCCTTGACGTATTCACAGCCTAAGCGGTGCGCTTCGAACAACTCGCCGGCAAACACGTTCGTAATGGCTTTGTCCCCGTTCAGCGTGACGTTGAGCAGAAACTCCGGCTTGCACAGCAGGCTGACCTCGCGGGCCATCGCTTGCAGCGGGTTTCCTTCCATGACGCCCCATGTGGCGAGGGGGTGGCCGATCATCCTCGCGTCGTGAAACGTCATGATCGTCTCGAGCCCGGCAATGCCGGGCATGATTCCTTTGCATCCGCCTGAGAATCCGGCAAAGAAATGAGGCTCGATGAAGCCGGTGGCGATCCGGAAGTCTGCCTCTACGTAAGCTTTGTTCAAATAGGCATCGCAGCCGAACGAGGTGCTGCCCACCTTAACAAGCTCCGCAGCCGAGTCGCAGTGATGGTTGATGACCCGGACTTGGTCCACGACCCGCTCTCCAAGCATCTGGACGAACTCTTCGCGCGTCTGATCCCTGTGCGTGCCGGTGCCGTTGATGATCGTGAAGTTCTCCGGCGGTACATGCGGCAACTCGGCCAGAATCCACGGGACGAGCTTATGGTTCGGGGTTGGTCTGGTGATATCGCTGATGACGATCGCGACGCGGTCCGTGCTGCGTACGGATTCGCGCAAGGAAGCCGCGCCTATGGGGTGACGGAGCGCCTGCCGTACGGCCTGCTCTTCATCGGGAAGTCCCGGGACATGCAGAGGTTCAACAATCACGGCATGATCCGGAACTTCAATCGCAATCTCCGATCGGCCGTATAACAATTCGGCTTTCATCTCATCGCCTCCTGTCGCTCGATATCCCGGCGGCGGCCGGCAATCTCCCGGATATTCCCGCACCCCATTCGTTTACTCAAGGTTTGGAGTATACGAGCGGATTCATGGGACTCGCGGCAAGATCGCCCGGGCTCAGGCCGGGAAGACAAACCCTCAACCCTTCCATTCTTGCTTTCGTATCGGGCTCCGCCACTCTGGTTTGATCCGCGTAGTAGATGACGGTCATAATTTCTCTCATTTGATCGGACGGATTGCCCGGCGCGGCATGCAAGGTCCACCCTGCATGGAAAGTTGCGTCTCCTGCCTTCAAGGCGTCATAAGAGACGACCGGCAGCTTCTTCTCTTCAATATACTGTTTAAAGAACGCATCGGATTCGTCAGAGATCATCGTAGTGTTAATATACTCATATACTTGAGAGCCTGAAGCGAATGACATGGAGCCGGACTCCACCGGGGTATCCTTGAGCGGCATCCACATGGTTATCGTATGCCTGGTATCAAGAGGCCAGTAGATTTGATCCTGATGCCACGGCGTTCTGCCGCCCCCGGGCTCTTTAAACAACGCCTGATCATGATAAATCCGCACTCCGCTGACGCCCATTAACTCCGCTGCGATCTTGGCGAAGCGACGAGCCTTCACGAATCCGGCGATGATCTCGTTATTTTTCCACAGGCCGGTTTTTTGCAGGAATGCCTTGCCCCGGGTATTGCGTTCCTCAAGCGGCTTGACATCTTTACGATACAATTCTACTTCCTTCAGGATTTCTTGTCGATATGGAGCGATCTCCTCGGCTGAAGCTACGCCGCTAAGCTTGATGTGCCCATTCCGCTGGTAATCGCTGATCTGCCGCTCGCTCAGTGCATACTCCTCATTCCAACTCTGATTGTGCGCCATCTCCAACATCCTCCTCAGCACTTTGGGGATTCCTCAATAATAAATGGCCGGAAACGACTTCTCGATCGGAAACTGCGGATTCGAATGGGCCAGATGACGCAGATAGTAATCCAGTGCCGGATCCTTCGTCTGCCTCATCCATTCCAGCAATTCCAACTGCAGCCTATACAGCAGACTGGAGGATCGCGGATCCGAAATTAAATTGCACAGCTCGTGCGGGTCCGCCTCCAGATCGTAACACTCATCCAGATCGCCCAAGTTCCATACGTATTTGTAGCGATCGTCCACAATCATGCGCTGCGTGAACGGCGTCACGATGCCATGGAATTCGGCAGCCAGCGACTTCCTCCACTCAGGCTCATCGCCTCGGAGCAAGCTGACCATGGAGCGCCCGTCGCGTTCTTCCTCAGGCGATGGATCCCCCGCAATTTCGAGCATCGTCGGACATAGATCGACCAGCGAGACCAGGGCGTTCTCCCTTCTGGGCAAAATCTGCGAATCCCGGATCATAAGAGGCACGCGGTACGTCTCCTCGTACATGAAGTGGCCCTTGTCCTGGCATCCATGAGCTCCAATGGATTCTCCATGATCGGCGGCGAAGATGACCATCGTATCCTCTCGAAGCCCGGCATCGTCAATCTTGTCCAGGATGCGTCCGATCTGGCGGTCGATCATCGTCATGAAGGCGAAGTAATGCCTGACGGCCGGTTCCCAGAACGCCCAACCCGCCTCCCTGGCTTCCGGGGGAATCTTGGTTTGATGGACGACCGGCTTGTTCTCGCCCGTATCGTGAAAATTGGGCCACGGCGGAATCTCCACATCCTTATAAATATCCAGGTACTCTTGTGTGGCAAAGTAAGGGGCATGCGGTCCCCATATATTCACCCAAAGGAAGAACGGACTCTGACTGTCTTGGGGCTTATGCTGCTGCCGATCCAGGAAGGAGATGGCGTCATCGGCGAGGAAGGCAGACACCTCCACTTCCTCGGGGCCTTGCAGCGTTCCGTAATCATGCCCGCCAAATCGGTGCGGCCCGTCGGCATATTCAAATTTCAGACCGCGATCCTTTAAATACTGCTTATATTCGGCGAAGCGATAACCGCCCGCACCATGACCGGGCAACTGCGTGCCCGGGAACCCCAAAGTCTCGGGCACGTGAGCCGGGTTCCTCCCGCCAAGATGCCATTTGCCGTTATACCACCTGTCATAGCCGACTGCTTCCAATCTTCTTGAGAGAAGGCGGGGCGAATCCTGCAAGGTTCCGTGGAACATGGCATCGCCATTGCTGGCGACCCCATGATTATGCGGGTATTGCCCGGTCATCAAGGAAGCTCTGGCCGGAGAGCAGACCGCCAGCGGCGTATACGCCCGGTCAAACACAACCGATTCCGAAGCCAGCTTGTCAAGGGCAGGCGTCTGACAGATGGCGCCCCCATAGCAGCTTAGAATGTCGGCGCGCAGTTGATCCGTCAAGATCAGCACGATATTTTTCTTCCTGGTCATGTTGTCATCTTCCTTCCGTCAGTTGGACCGGGCGCCCGGACTGCGCGGATCGATAGGCAGCCAGCGCCACGCGGGCGGAACGGTAGCCATCCATGCCGGTAACCGGCACTGCGCCTCCGTCCCGGAGCGCTTCGACAAAGCCGTCGATCAAGCCATCGTCCATATTGTCGCCCCAGTAACTCCATTCACCCTTGGCTCTATCCGTGCTGAATATTTCATTCTTTTGCGCAAAAGCATCAATTTGCAGACAACCTTTCGTGCCCACAACCTCCAGCGTCACATCTCCCCATGTCGGGAAAGCGGAGTTCCTGGACCAACTCGGATCGAGAACGGCAAATACCCCATTCTCATACAGAATGTGGACCATTCCCGCATCATCGATATCGACATCGTGGAACAGCGTTTCTGCATGTGCAAAAACTTCCACGGGACTCGAACCCGAAAACCAATTCATCAAATCGGTAACGTGAACGGTATGATCAAGAACCGCCCCTCCGCCAGACAGCGCCTTATCTATGAACCATCCTCCCGGCATCATACCGCGATTCGTTCCTTTCATCGCAACGATTTCCCCAAGGTCCCCGCGATCGATCGCCTGCTTGGCTTCCATCACAGAAGTAAGGAACCGGCAAGGAAATGCTGTCATCAGTTGCACGCCGTTCGCTTTGCACGCTTGAATCATTTGACGCATCTCATCATCGGACAGGCCCAGCGGTTTTTCACACAGCACATGCTTTTTTGCCCGTGCCGCCGCCATCGTAATCTCCGCATGATGCACATTTTCCGAACAGACGATAACCGCATCCACATCCTGCTTCAACAGGTCGTGATAGTCCGCATAGTAGGCAAGCCCATAATGTTCAAGGAAAGGCTTCACCCTGTCGTGTGCCGCATCCGCAATCCCCACTACCTTGACATCGTTCCTTCGGGCCAAGGCGCGCAAGTAACTCGCCGCATGCATATGCGCAAAGCTGATCATTCCGATCTTGATCTCGTTCATATTTCCCCCTCCATCTCCACCGGCAGGCCGGTTCGCGCCGAATGTTCCGCCGCCAACGCAATCGATAGCGCATGAAGGGCGTCACCCATCGTGACGATCGGTGTTTTGTCTTCGCGAATACAATCGAGGAAATGGGAAATCTCATAGAAATACGGATCGTGCTTCATCGGACTTTGCGGAACCTGGACCTGTCCCTGAACCTGAGATGTCAAGCCCGATTGCCCTGTCTTTATATCCAGCGAATGCGCCTGACTGCTATCCAAGCGGATGATCCCCTTGTCGCCGGCCAGTTCGAACGCGGTTGTAAACGGTCCCGGATATCCCCAGAATCCTTCCAGGCTCGCAATCGCGTTGTTCCTGAACTTCAAGGTAACTTGCGCATACTCCATCTCTGCGCCCGGCTTGCGGGAATGATGCAGCCTGGCATAGACGGATCGGACATCGCCGAATAGGAGACGGGCATAGTCGATATCATGAATCATTAAATCCAGTATAACTCCGCCGCTTTGCTCGCGATCGCGAAACCAGTTGCCTTCCCCCGCGGGGAAGGCGCTGATTCTCTTGAAATGGGCAACTCCGGGCTTCCCGATCTTGCCGGCCCTCACTTTCTCCGCCGCATCCGCGTAATTGGGAAAGAAGCGCAGCACTTGTCCTATGAATCCGCGCACTTGATGCTTGCGGCTGCTTTCGATCATGGAGCGAGCATCCTCAAGCGACAGCGCAATCGGTTTTTCGCATATCACATGCTTTCCCGCCGCCGCGAGCTGTTCGAAATAGGAGCGATGAAGGAATGTCGGGATGCATAAACAGACGACATCCGGAGCTTCCTGCGCCAACAACCGGTCCATGCTTGTATAAGCATTTGTGGCACAGACCTGTGCCAGCCTTTCCGCTTTAGCCCGGTTGACATCGCATACGCCCGCTGCCCGGACGCCTTCCATCTTCGCAATATTATGGCCGTAGACCGTCCCCATCGTGCCCCCGCCGATAATTGCCACTTTCATGACATTGCCTCCCATTTATCGCTGCTCCCTGACCTATCCTTTCAAGCTTCCCTGCAGCGTGATCCCTTCGATGAATTGTTTCTGAGCCAGGAAGAAGATAATCAGGATCGGAAGCAGTGTCAGCACCGCCCCGGTCATCATCAGGGTCCAATCTGTCTGGTACATCCCGACCAGGCTGGCCAAGCCGATCTGCAGCGTATACATGTGCTGGCTGTTCAGGAAGATCAGCGGTCCGAAGAAGTCGTTCCACGTTCCCATGAAGGAGAAGATGCCCAGCGCCGTCATCGCCGGAACCGTCAGCGGAAGAACGATTCGCCAATAGGTGCGAATATAGCCGCTGCCGTCGATCCGTGCGGCCTCCTCGATCTCCCGGGGAATGACCAGCATGAATTGTCTGAGCAGAAATACGCCGAAGGCGCTGAACAGGTTCGGTACGATAATCGCCCAGTGCGTGTTGATCCAGTTGAATTCCCTCATAATCACAAATAGCGGAATGACCGTCACATGGTAGGGAATCATCATCGTCGCCAGGAAAACCATGAATAATGGATCTCTTCCGGGAAAACGAAGCCTGGAGAAGGAATAGGCAGCCGTCGAGCTGATCAACAGCTTGCCTGCTGTAACCAGCAATGTCACCTTCAAGGTGTTGAAGAAGTACTTGCCGAACGGCGCATACTCCCATATCCTCACGTAGTTCTTCCATACGAACGGATCGGGAATCAATTCGATCGTCGTAGAGAATACATTCGAGTCGGTCTTGAGCGAGGTCGACACCATCCAGAGAAACGGAATTACCATCGTCACTGCGCCTGCGCAGAGGAGAAGGTAGATGCTCAATGGATACCAGCTTGTTCTATATTTCATCGGCTCTAGCCCTCCCCCTGTCAGTTATAGAACACTTTGCGCTGCGTCACGTACCACTGGACCAGCGTGACGATCATGATGAGAAGAAACAGGATCCATGCGACAGAAGAAGCATATCCCATATCGAAGTACTTGAAACCGTGATTGTACAAATAGAAGACCACGGTCAGCGTCGCGTTGTCCGGCCCGCCTTCGGTCATAATAAAAGCCTGGTCGAACACCTGAAAGGCGCCGATCAATGTGATGATCAAAATAAAGAAAGTGGTGGGCGACAGGAAGGGGAACGTAATGTACCGGAATCTCTGCCACCCCGTCGCGCCATCCAGATCGGCCGACTCATACATATCCGCAGGAATCCCCTGCAATCCGGCCAGAAACAATACGATCTGCGTACCCATCATCGCCCACACGCTCATCAGAATCACGGCCGGCATCGCCCAGGCGGGATCGCCCAACCAATCCGGGCCGGGAATGTGCAACCACTTCAATATCGCATTGATCATGCCGTAGTCCCTGTTGTAAATCCAGCGCCATACCAAAGCGATCGCAACATGCGATGAGATGACGGGAAGGAAATAAACCGTTCGGAAGAATGACATTCCCTTCAGCTTGTGATTAAGCAGCAATGCGGCCACAAGCGCCAACACCATACTGAGCGGAATCGTTCCTGCCGCATAATACAGCGTATTGAGCAAGGATTTCAGGAACATTTCATCCTTCACGATATTGCCGTAGTTGCCCAGCCCATGAAACTCCATCGGAGAGATCAAGTCCCACTTGTAAAAACTCAGTACCATGGAGCTGACGATCGGAATGATCATGAAGATCGCCATTCCAATCAGGCTCGGCAGCAAGAACAACCACGCCGTACCGATCTCTTTCCGTCTTTCTGTCCAATGAATCATGGGCGGGCTCCTCCAGTCGTTGTTATTTCAAGATCTTGTTGACTTTTGCAGTGATCGCATCGGCGCCTTGTTGGGCCGTTTGTTTGCCTGTCCAAATCAGTTGAAATTCGGATTTGACCACATCGAACATTTCATTCCATTTCGTTGTTACCGGAAGCGGCTGCATATACTTCGTCTGTTCAATGAAGGCCGCATTATTGGGATTGCTCATGAACAACTCAGACTCATAGACGGACTTGCGGGATGCCACGGCAGCGTTCAATTTGGTGGATTCAATCATGATATCCGGTCTGACCATCCATTTCAACAGTTCCCATGCCGCATCCTGATGCTTGGTGTCCTTCGATACCGCATATCCGGCGCCGCTGACGAATGAATTCCGGTTCACTTTCCCCTTCGGCAGCATGGCTACACCGTATTGAAACTTGTTGTCGGCATCCAGGCCCGGATTCAGCCAGTGCCCATAAGCTGCCATCCCCACCTGGCCTGCCTTGAACATCGCGGAAGTTCCTTGCTGGGCCGTGACTGACGGATCCGGCGAAATCTTGTGGACGAGCATCAGGTCCTGGATCCACTTGAGTGCCTCAACAGCAGCCGGCTCATGAATGACGGATTGATCGAGGCTGTCATTCAGCACAGCGCCGCCGTTCTGATAGAGCCAGGAGAAAGCTACGTAACCGTCGGGAGCAATGAATCCGTATTGGTCGATGGTGCCGTCCTTGTTCGTATCCTTGGTCAGCTTCTTGCCGGCCGCCACCAGGTCGTCCCATGTCCAATTGTCGTTCGGAAATTCAACGCCGGCTTCCGTGAACATATCCTTGTTGTAGAAGAGCACAATATAATCCAGCGCATCGAAGATTTCATAGATGCCGCCATTCACTTCGCCTGTCTTCTGGATGATCGGCAAGAAATCCCCGTAATTGAACTCGGTATCCTTGTCCGTGTACGGCTTCAAGTCAAGGAAGGCGCCTTTCTCCGCGAACGTCGGGAACCAAAGCTGGCTCATGTACATGACGTCCGGCGTTGTTTTGCCCGCCATCATGGTCTGAATTTTGTCCGGGTAGTTCGCAAACGGAATTTGGATCCGCTCTACTGTAATATTGGGATGCAGCTTCTCAAACTCGCTGATCGCATTTTTGACGATCTTCTCGGCTTCGCCGGAGGACCAGTCCGACAGGGTAAGCTTAATTTTCTCTTCCGGTTTTTTCGTATCTTTATCGCCGCCGCTGCTGCTATTGCTGTCGCTGCTGCCATTGCTGTTGCTCGGAGAAGGGCTGGGGGACTGACTGGCCGTATTGTCTTTATTACTGCCGCATGCGGACAAGGCGACTGCGACGACCAACAGGAAAACCGTCATCATAAAAAATCCCTTTTTCAACATTGAACACACCTCATCTTATGATTTTTGGATTGCCTTACAAATAGGATTCGATTATGTTCCCCACAATCGTACGAATATCCCCTTCAGGCTCGGTTGCAAACAGGTCTGTACGCCTGGTCCACTCGGACTCCCACTCGAACCAATGGATCGAGACAGGCGGTTGTTCCGTCTCCAGGGCTGTGCGCAGCGAATCAATATATCTGCGCCAGCGGGGCATATAGAAGTCTGCCGTCAGCCCCGCCCACTCCCTGTTCGCGTAATCGTGCAAAATATCCTGGGCTTCGTCCGACCAGATCGTAAGCAGCGCCCTTGCATTAAATTCGTATAGCAGGCGTTCTTCCGGCGTGCGGCCTCTCGCCTTCGCCTGCTCCAGCCACGGACCAAGCTGGAATTCGCTCCTCGTGTTCAGCAGTCGATCCTGCGATTCCATCATTTGAAGGAAGGTCTCGCCGGCTTGGTTGAACCGGGTCCGATCCCGCCGCTTGTACGCATCCTTGAAATCGGCATGCCATTCGATCGCCTTGTTGGCAAGAGCTTGACGGGTCACGTCCACCAGATCGTACAAATATCCGTCCGACAACTTCAGTTCATCGAATGCGGCATACAGCTTTCTGCAAGCTTCCTCTACATCGGCCTTGTTATAGTACAGAGCCAAGGAATCCCACTTGAAAACCTTGTCCTCCCCTTCATTCGTCGGCCTCTGATTCATGATGCTCTGCGTTGGCCCCGGCTGCCTGGAATAGCCGTAAGCGCTTCGCCGCAGCAGCTCCCATGCCTTCTGCGCATTCTCGTTTCGCTTGCCGTAGCGCCGATCGATGTAGGCGGACAGCCATGCCCCGATGTCGATTTCCTTGCGCCAGCCCATCTCCGTCATGAGTTCGTACATGACCGGATTCTGTTCGATCGCTTCAGGCGCCAGCCCCGCGCCAAGCAGCTTATTCGACCCGGGATGATGCAACGCCTCGAGCATCTGGGTTGCTGCCCCCTGCATGTCTCCATACAGACCGGATCTTCCGCCGAAATTGTGCAGGAATGTCCATATCCAGGGGAGGCCGTAAAAGACATCCTCCCCTTCCCTCTTCCATCTGGGCGAATTCTCGCCCCAGAGGTCCAGGATGACCGTGCGCTCCCGGTCCAACGCCTTCATCATCTCAGGCTTCGGGTTATCCCACCATCCTTGCAGCACCCATACGGCCTCGGGATCGGCTTGCAGCATTTCTTGCTGGATCAGCCTTGCGCTGTCAGCCAGATTCAATCCGGGCGGGATACTGCCCTCATGGAAGGGGTCCGCCGCATAATAGTGATCCGTGCCGAACAGGCGGATCTGCTCCTCATAGAATGTTCGAGCCACCTTGCCGAACAACGGATCGTCAGGAGTAATCATGCAAGGCCGCTTCATTCCTACCCAGTTCTCCAGGGTGACCGGATCGGACGCGGGAAACTTCTCCTTGAAGCCCGGAGGAACGTTGCCGGTGTAGCCTTGAAGCACGCGAGTCATTCCCAACTCACGCATGCGGCTGTGTATCTTGTCGGCCAATTCCACTTGGCTGTCATACCAAGTGTCCGGAAGCGGACCTCCCCAGCCGTACATGACGCCGAGCCACTGGAAAGGGAAAAAAGCAGGCCCGCAAATATAGGATTGAATTTCTTCCTTGCTGTAGCCCAGGCGCAACAAGGTCCTTCGCCATACTTCCTCATGCCCCGTCAAGTCCAGGACCAAATCGATCCCATTGCACGCCATCCAATCCAACTCGCGCTCCCAACGAGGCCAATCCCAGAATGCCATCGAGTAGGAATAGGTGACAAAGTTCAGATGATAAAAGTAAGTATACGGCCTGACCATTCGGACCGGTGCTTCTACAGCCGGCAGGCGATCCGGCAGGTTCAGCCGGCCGGATTGCCAAGAAAAGTGGCACTTGCAGCTATACTTGACATACCAATGAAACCCGAACGCCATAGCTGCAGGCGACGACCCTCTGACGACAATTTGGGAGCCCTGCTGATCCAACTCGAATACATGCTTATCCTGCTCTTTGGGTATCGCTTCGAGCACGAAATGATCTGCAGTTGCCGTACCAGCCAGCCGAACCAGCATTCCCCGAACTGCATTTGTGTCTATCTCTGCCTTCAATCTCCTGAGCCCTCCTTCCTGAATGTATCGCTTGCTGGATTGGGCAAGTACCGGATTCGCGCATGATAACGGGCGATCAGCTCCCGGTTATGACGATCACCTCCTTCAGTGTTTGCGCTTACCAGAACGGGCGGCTTCACCTGGCGGGCCTGCAATTCCTCCACGATCGCCATCATCAAAGTCTGCAGTACGATCAATCCGCCGATCGTTGACGTCGCACCGGTCTTCTGTTGCGATTGGTTATAGGAAAGAATCGCATCGCCATACACCCCGCCATTGTCCAGAACCAGGTCGGCAATCTCATATAATTTCTTCCCGCTGTCATGACGCGACGAGACTTTCACCGTATGATCCATGCAGGTTAAAGCGATTACATAGAGTCCCAATTTCTTGCACTCCAGCGCCATCTCGATCGGTACGGCGTTCATGCCGGAGTTGGAAACGATGATAATCACTTCACCCGGCCGGAGATCGTACCCGCGCAGCAACACCTTGGCATAACCGCTCAATCGTTCCAATTGCGTCGTCCGGCCCACGTTCAATTCCATCAGGGACTCCTCCAGCATGGCGTTCACGCAAGCCAATCCGCCCGCACGATGGAACAAATCCTCTGCCATCATGTGCGAATGCCCGCTGCCGAACACATGCAGAATTCCGTTGTTCGCGACGGATTCGGCAATCACCTGGGCAGCTTGCTGAACGGGACCCGTCTGGGTTTCCCTGATTCGCGCCACCAGGCTCTCGATTTGGTCCAAATAATCGATGGACAGCATGTTAGTTGCCTCCTGTTCTGGACGGTTCGAACAGCTTGGACAAGATGATGGCGGCAGCTCCGATCGCCATGCTGTTCTCGCCGAATATGGTCGTTTCAACCGTCGTCTCGGGGTCCGCATAGTTCGGCTGATGACTCTCGAACGAGGAGCGAATCCATGCCAGAAATTCAGGGCTTGTCGCCATGCAATTGCCGCCGATGATGATGCGCTCGGGATCGAATATTCGGACCAGGTCCGCAAGTATTTTGCCCATATGGCTCGCTGTTTCTTGAACGAGCTCGATGACCTCCGGCGTTCCGTGCTTCACCTCTTCGTATAAATGGGCGATGGTGACCGGACCTTGCCCATGCTGAAGTCTCTGCCTGTACTTGGCGATCACGGCACGTTCGCTTGCCATCGCCTCCAGGCAACCATGACGTCCGCAACTGCACAACGGTCCGTCGGGATCGACGACGACATGCCCGACATCCCCGGCAAACTGGTTGGCTCCCTGGTACAGCTCGCCGTTCATGACGATCCCCAGACCTATCCCCCGCCTGAAGCCCAGGCAAATCATATTCTGGCATTCCGTGCCGAACCACATTTCGCCGAAGGCCATGGACCTGATATCATGCTCAATATATACCGGCAATTGGAAGGCTTCTTCCAGCACTTGCGAGACCGGAACGTTGCTCCAATCCTGGAAGTGGATCGCGTATACGGATACACCGGCAACGCTGTCTACCTTGCCCGGTATCGATACCCCGATTCCCATCACCCGATCTATCGGCGCCAACCCGGAATCAAGCAGTCCTTGAATCGCCGCTTTAACCGTTTGCAGAATGGGCTCCGGCTCCGACTTCTCGGGGAATGGCATGCTGGCTTCGCTTACGATCTGCCCGGACAAGTCCATCAGTACGGCAATAATGTCATCCGATCCCAAATCTACACCGATGGCAAATGCCCCTTTGGCATTCAGCTCCAGTAAGGAAGCTCTTCTTCCTCCTTTCGCCCCGGCTTCTACTTTGCCGGATTCTGCAACCAATTCTTCATGGACCAAATCATTCACAATTCTCAAAATCGTAGACGGCTGCAAAGACAATATTTTCGAAATTTGAGTTTGGGTGATCGGTCCGACCAACCGGATAATGTCCAGCACATTGGCACGGTTCATATCACGCATCAAGGACGGGTTCCCTGTGTAGGTCTTCATGAGAAATTGCGTCCTCCCTTCTTATATTTGAATGAGGTTCAGGAGCTCACGCGAATCGAATGATATACGCATGAGGCTGCTCCTATTACGCCCGACTTGGTCGGCATTCCCGCTTGAATCACTTGAATCCCCTTTGCCCGCTGCCCCAATCTCATGGACACTTCGCTTCGCGCGGGGTCCAGCAAGTAATTTCCCGCCTGGCTCACGCCCCCTCCTACGATGATATTTGGCACTCCGAACAGTTGAACGCAATTCACAATCGCGATCCCCAATAATCTCCCTGCGTCTTGAAACAATTTCAACGCGTAATCATCCCCCTTCTGAGCTGCATGATAAAGATCAATGGTATCGATCTCGTGGATGGACGCATAGGAGGAAAGCAAGGAGCGGGTGGTGGCGATTTCGGTCCGAATGCGCTCTGTAAGCGCTGCTGCCGATATGTAATTTTCAAGACAACCCCGGTTGCCGCATTTGCAAGCAGGTCCATCGTGAATGATGCTTGTATGTCCGATGTCCATCGCTTCTCCATTCGTGCCGCGAAAGAATGCATGATTCGTTACAAGACTGGCTCCAACTCCTGTTCCTATGCAGATATATAGAAAGTCGGATAATCCGGCAGCCGCATAATACCTCTCGCCAATTGCTCCTGCGACGGAATCGCTTACCAAATGAACTTCGAGCTGCAAGGAGTCTTCCAATCGTGAAGCCAGCGTAAGGTTCTCCCATCCGAGATTCATCGCATAATTGACGATCCCTCTCTTCGAATCCAGAATTCCCGGGCTTGCCACACCGATTCCCATAAGCTGATGTGAAGCTTTGTATTTGTTGATAAACGATTGAATCGCCTCGCTGATAAACGAAATATCCGCACGGTTGTCATTGGATTTCTGCAATCCGACGGACTGGAACTCTGCAATATGACCGTGTTCGCTTATTAATCCGATTTTTATATTTGTACCGCCTATATCGACGCCAATAGCCATATTTTGGTTATATGACATTTACGGTTCTCCCTTCTAAGCTGCCCTTTCAAAATTGCTTCTCTTAGTTTCTTTCGAAAAGCAATTAACCTGTATTTGTATTCTAACCTCCTGTTTTGAGCGTTGTCAATAGCCTTTTTATCCATCCTGCTCGCACCGCAAATGCAAGAACCGCCATCCGGTCTCCACAGAGACCGGATGGCGGTTCTTGTTCATCACAGCTTCAATCCATTGCCCTACTCCACATACAACCGGCTGACACCCGTCCAGCTTGCGCCCGGTTCCAGTCGCAGCAGACCGGTCGTCTCCTCAGGCAGCTTCACGTTCGGCGCATTGACCATGCCGAGCTGCGGTTCCGGGCAGAAGAACTTGCCGTTGGCGGATGCGTTATAGACCATCCAATGCTTGTACACGTCCCCGGCATCGTAGACGAAGGTGACGCCCACCCGCCGATCGCGGATCGTCATCGTGTTCTTGCCATTTACGGGCGACGCCGAATAATGATTGTCCAGCCCTTCGAAATAAGGATTGCCGCGTCCTTCCCGCAATCGCTGTTCGCCTTCGTTCAACGGCAGAGCGCGGCCGGTCGGCAGCATGCGATCGTCCAGTTCCCAACGCTCGCCGATCGCAAGGCCGACTTCCAGATCCTCCACCGTGCTGCCTTCAGCGAATGGCGCATTGACCGTCGTATGGTAGCCCAGCATGAACGGAACGGCTTGCTCGCTGTCATTGCGCGCTTCGAACCGCTGCTCCAGGCCGTTCTGCGACAGCATATACGTGTGGCGGAATTCCATCTTGTGCGGAAAATATTTGAAGTCCGGATGCTGCTCGTCGAACACGATTCGCACCGTCACGCGGCTGCCCTGCTCGCCCGTCGCAAGCTCGGCAACTTCCCACGGGGAAGCATACAGAAATCCGTGCAGATGGTTGCCCGTCCGCTCTTCGTTGACCGGCAGCCGATAGGTCCGGCCAGCGAATTCGAACACCCCGGCATCGTATCGGTTCGGAGGGAACAGCACCGGAATGCCGTGCACCATCGGCCGCTCGGCGAACCCTGCCCACTCTTCGCCCTCGGGCTCGCGAATGAACCGGTATCCCGCTTCATCGTCCCGGAACGAAATCAGATTGCCGCCGATCGTCGGCAGCAAAATCGCGGAGTAACGGCCATGCTTCAAATACACCGCCGGCACACCTTCGTATGTACCGTTTTTCGCGTAATGTTCTGTCATTTTCACGCCTCGCTCCCCGTCATACATGATAAGCCCGCAACCATGTTCTACGCCTCATTCGACGCGACCATTATGACTCTCATCGTATCCTGCCATTCACGCAACGTCAAGCGCACTCGCCCGGACACTTGACTTTGTAATTGATAATGATTATCATTGCAACGATAACACATTACTTATCTTCATCTTATATGGGGGAATCAGCATGCTGAACAACAAGAAGATCGTAGTACTCATCCTGTTGACTTTGATTCTGGGCGCGTTGACCGCTTGCGGCAATGGCGGGAACAACAATAGCGATGCGGCGAAACCGAATGAAACGAGGACGATCAAGCACGCATTGGGCGAAACGCCAATCACGGGGACGCCCGGCAAAATCGTTGTACTTGAATGGACATATGCCGAAGACCTCCTCGCGCTCGGCGTGCAGCCTGCCGGCGTTGCCGATATTGAGAACATGAAGAAATGGATGAAGCTGCCCGCCGAGCTCTCGGCGGACACGGTCGACGTAGGAACTCGTCAGGAACCGAACCTCGAAGCGATTACGGCGCTGGAGCCGGACCTCATCATCGGCGTGCAGTTCCGTCATGAGGCGATCAATGAGAAATTGAACGACATCGCGCCGACGATCATGTTCAACCCCTATCCGGCGGAAGGGCAAGGCGACCAGTACCAGGAGATGGTCGAAACGTTCAAGACAATCGCCGATGTTGTCGGCAAAACCTCGGAAGCAGAAGCCGTGTTGGCCGATTTGCAGAAAACTTATGACGACACGAAGAGCAAGCTGGAAGAAGCAGGCAAGGCTGGTCGGTCGGTTCTGCTGACGATGCCGTTGGTCAATCAAAATGCGGTGATGTTCCGGATTTCGACGGACAATGCGCTGGCTGTCAAAGTGTTGGAGCAGATCGGTCTGAAAAATGCCTACAAGTCCGAACAGTTTGAAGGGTATGGATTTTCCACCAAGGATGTGGAAGCATTCCCTCCCTTGCAGGACGCGGATTATTTGCACATCACGTCTGATGAAGCCGCTGTGAACGATTTGTTGACCAAAAACGCGGTATGGACAGGGCTGAATTTCGTGAAGGAAAATCGTTCCTATGCGCTCGGAGGAGACACTTGGCCATACGGCGGTCCCCATTCAGCGAAATTGCTGGCAGAGCGTGTGGCAAGTGTTTTGTTGGCCAAATGACAAATTTGATCGACAAGAAGAAGCGCGAACACGCTTCCGGCAATGGCAACTTTCCAGCTCGCAACGCGTCAGGCGCTGCGAGCTGGAAGCCGTTTGCCATGCTGCTGGGCGGCCTGGCGGTATTGGCCGCGCTGACATTCATCAGCTTGACGCAAGGATTGTCCCGCATATCCGTGGCAACCGTGATCGAGGCGATCGTGTCTCCCAAAGACATCGTGGAGCATCAGATTATTCACGGCGTACGGTTCCCGCGCACCATCATGGGCCTGATATCCGGCGCCTCTCTGGCGATAGCGGGGGCGCTCATGCAGAGCGTAACCCGCAACCCGCTTGCCTCGGAAACGACGCTTGGCGTTAACGCGGGCGCGTACCTGGTCGTCGTTCTCGGCACCTTGTTCTTCCCCGGCATGCTGCATCAATATTCATTCCCGCTCGCGGTTCTGGGAGGCGTCATGGCTGCGCTTGCGGTGTTCGGCATGGGCGGAGGGCGCAGAGGCACGCCGGTTCGCATTGCGCTGTCGGGTATGATCGTCGCGATGGTGCTCTCGTCGATCACGAGTGGATTGCTGATGTTGTTCGAGGAAGATGCACAAGGTTTGTTCATATGGGGCTCCGGCTCCCTTGTACAGAACGATTGGAGCGGCGTGCGGTTTGCCTGGCCTTGGGTAGTCGGCGCCATTGCGATCGTCTTGCTCGCGGTGCGGCAGCTCGACCTGCTCTCGTTCTCCGAGGAGACGGCGCAATCGCTCGGTCAGCATGTGAACCGCACCAGGGCGTTCGCGATGGGCATTGCGATCATTCTCGCCTGCGTCAGTGTCAGCATCGTGGGACCAATCGGCTTCATCGGCCTGGTCGCGCCGCACATCGTTAAGCTGTCCGGCATGACACGCCATGTCTGGCTGCTCCCGACAAGCGCTTTATGGGGAGCGGCGATTCTGGTCGGCGCAGATACGGTCGCGCGCTCGTTCGCGAGAAGCGCGATCGGCGATCTTCCGGCGGGAGCGATCACCGCGCTGCTGGGCGCGCCGTGGATTATTTGGCTGGCGCTGAGAACTTCGCGGCATCTCGGCGGCACGGGATCTTCCGGAGATTCCACGATGAACGTCGGAGTGCCGCGCCGCAAAATCTCTTACCCGTTACTCGCACTTCTGCTTGCGGTCGTGCTGGTCGCAACTTGCCTGATCGCCCTCAAGATCGGCAACAATCCGATGTCTGTCAAGGAAGTTCTGGCAGCATTAACGGGAAACGGCTCATCCGTGAATGAGAAAGTAATCGTGAACCTGCGGCTTCCGCGCTTGCTCACGGCACTGCTGGCCGGCATTGCGCTGGCTGCCAGCGGGAGTCTCATGCAAAGCTCCTTGCGCAACCCGCTTGCCGACCCGGGCATTGTCGGCGTTACCGGCGGAGCCGGCGTAGGGTCGTTGACCGTCATGCTGCTCTTTACGCAATTGTCCGCGGCCTGGATTCCGCTCGGTGCCTTTGTGGGCGGATTAGCCGCGGCGGCCCTTGTTTACGGATTGGCATGGCGGCGCGGACTGAACCCGACGGTGCTCATCCTGATCGGGATTGCGACCGCTGCGGTGAGCGCGGCGATCATCAATATTCTCGTTATTCATGCCAAGCTGACGCTCGCGCCGGCCCTCGCCTGGATGGCGGGCAGCACCTATGCTCGCGGCTGGCCGGAGTTCTTCAGTATGCTTCCAATGGTGCTCGTACTGGTGCCGATTGGCTGGTGGCTGGGCAGACGGGTGGATTTACTGGCATTTCGGGACGAAAGCTCGCAAGGATTGGGGCTCTCAATCCGCAGCACCCGGGTGATAGTCGGGCTCATCTCGGTTCTGCTTGCATCGGTTGCAGCCTCAATCGTAGGGGCGATCGGCTTCATCGGATTGCTTGCTCCGCACGTTGCGCGCATGCTGTCCGGCCCGAGCCACAGGAGGGCGATGCCGCTCAGCATGCTATTCGGAGGAGCGCTGCTTGTCGGCGCCGACTTGCTCGGACGAATCCTGATTGCACCCAAGGAACTGCCGTCCGGCATCGTTGTCGCCTTGCTGGGCGCCCCCTATTTGCTGTATTTAATGATTCGTGCCGCGAAGGCCGGGAGATAAGTGAAACGCGACGCCATGGAGGGAATAGCGATGGAAGCTTCATTCGATTTCAAGTTGGTCAAAATGTACTATCACGTTTCGCCGGAGGGGGCGGAGCGCCCCGTGTATCAAACCGCGGCGGCAAATTTGTTTCAGCCGGCCCTGCTGCGGGAAGCGTTAAGCGAGAGCGGCCAAGTCGTGCAAGCGACATCGCTGGCGCTGCCCGCTTCCTTCATGGGCGCCTCGTTGTGCCAGCTTAGCTTGATCCAGCTCCTGTTCGCGGCAGCGTACGACCGCTTGATCGACTTGTCGCCGGAAAATCTGGTCTACCAGGTCGAACGGCACGGCGAGCATGCCCATCTGGGTTATCGAATCCGGGAAGTCCGGTCTGCTGCCATTCCCTCCGCACCCGACAACAGAGACGCCTTCATGACCCGGCACTGGCAGCAATATTTCACGGCGTTCGTCACCCCTGCGCTGGAAAATATCGCCGCTGCGGCCGATTTGAAAGCCGAAGCGATCTGGCAGCAATTCGGCGGGCAAACCTCATACCTGAAAAATTTCGTGCAGACGCACGAACCGCGGGCAGCTGTCGTTGCCCAGTTGTTGCGCGATTGCGAGCGGCTTGGCGAGCTGCCTGCAGAATGGTTCAACAGCAAACGCAATCCGTATTTGCACAAGCCTCGTTTTGTAGAAAACCCGCTCCGTACGGACGAGAAATGGATGCTTAAATCATCATGCTGTTTATATGACCGTCGGGTAAACGGAAAAATGTGTTATACTTGTCCGCGCATGACAACGGAGGCAAGAGAACAGCGGAAGTGTGAACTGCTTGCCGCTGCGGAAGCGGCAAGCTCCGGGACCGCAAGCAGAGAGGATTGACCGGACAAGGATCATGGCGGACAGCTCTATGCATCATTCGACGTGTGACCCTAACGATTCCCATCGTATCTTGCCGCGCACGCAACGTCTAGCGCCCTCGCCCGGCGCTAGCTGAGGGAACTGCGCACCCGCTCGATATATCCCGTAATCGCGTCATCGTAATCCGGATACGGATAGCCTGATGCGGCAGCGACGGCTGTCGAATATTTTCGGAATAACGCCTGACATCGGGACAGCGACTCCCACGTCTCCTGATCATTTGAACAGCGGAAGGTGGACAGCAGCGCTTCCCAATCTTCCCCGGAAAGATACCGGTCGATGAACTTGTAGTTCTTGCCGACGCTGAACGTATATCCATGCTCCGTACCGACAAGCCATGCCATCATCCGCAGCAGGTTCGGCCGTACGATCCCGTTCAGATGGTCATTCGCGTACAGGATTTCCTGCCTGGCCAGCCCCTTCGCGACATAGGTACATACCCACCAGAACTCGTTGCAGCAATCGTCGAACTCCCTGGCCGTCGGCTTGCGGATCCAATATTGGCGGTCGCTTGGCGTCACTTCCCGCCCGATGCGGCGATCCTTGTCCAGCAGCACCTGTACCAGACCGTCGCTCTTCGCGAAATAGTCTTCCGTCTCCTCCAACGGAATCAATGTCAGGTCAATCCTGTTCCCGTCTTCGAAAAGCATCAGGTAGGAGAACCAGTTGCCCAGCTCCGGCGGAAACAGCTCCATATCCTCCGGCTTCTGCATAATAAGACGTTTGCCGAACACATCCAGCCACCGATCGTGCTCCTTGAACGACACCATGTCGGTGACAAAGCAGGAAATATCGTAATCTTGAAAATGATCCCGCGGAATGTTGACGTTCGTGCGCGATCCCTCCAGCGTGACCAACCGAACCCGATCGTCCCGAGCCGCAACGTCCAGGATCAGGTCCATCATTTGCCGTTCGCTTCTCAATCCTTTTACCCCTTCCTGTCCAACGATCTTCACCGTATTTTCCTTAGCCGCCGAGCGCTTTGCCTTGCCTTATTTACATTTTGTGATAATATAAAATTATAGCAGATGAATAAGATCTCGTGTTTTGGAGTAAGTAAGTAATGACCGCCGATGCGGCTAACATCGACGGTCATACCCGGCAACAAGGATTGCCCTCAAGGGCAGTCGGCAATGGATTGTTCCAGAGAAGATGACCTCCCGGCTCTCCACAAGCACAGGGGAGGTCATCTTCGTTTATCGAAGGACAGTATCGCGACAACTAACAATCCAAAAGCGATCATTAGACTTACCGCTTCGAATACTGTCATGGCATCACCTCCTGTCGGAGGATCAGCCGACCTGCCCCTGAGCGCCGAATCCTGCTGCACGAATCTATTATATCATTAGGCGCACTAATGATGGACCCAAGCATGCAATTTGTTTATCGTATTGCGAATATCCGTAGATTGTTGTTCGCCGCTGATTTCGCGTTCTATGATCAATTCGCCTGTATAACCCAATCCCTGCAGTTTGCGGAGCAATTCAGGAAAATTCACTTTACCTTCTCCTGCGGGCACCTCCAGCCCAAGTTGATTTCCATTAGTGGGATATAGTCCATCCTTGACATGAATATTCCGAATATATTGGCCGAATACATCCAATGAATCTACGGGATTCCCTTTCCCATACAAAATGAGATTGGCTGGATCCAGATTGATGCCAAGATTTAAAGTGCCTACACGTTCAATGGTTCTTAACATCACGATAGGCGTTTCCTGGCCTGTCTCGAACCAGAACTCAACGCCTTTCTGCTCGCAATACTGAGCAACTTCTTTAATCGCATCCACAACTGGCTGGTATTGGGCATCCGTCATGTTTTCCGGAATAAACCCGCAGTGTGTAATGATTGCAGGGGCCCCGATCCAGGAGGCGAAGTCAGCCCATCGCTTCAACGCCTGCACCCGGTCCGTACGATACTGAGCGGGTACGAGACCAAGCGTTTCAGGTCCTTCGATAAAATTCCACACTCTAGGCCCCGGGACTCCCGCCCACACGGCACATACTCGCACGCCTGCTTCATTCGAATCTCCAACGACTCGTTTCGCCATTGCCTCCGTTGCAAGCGTAACATCCCAGCTAGCCAGCTGGCAGACCTTCAAACCGAAACTTTTAACAGGTTCGAATAAAGGCCCGCTTTTAGTTAAATAGTTTATGATTCCAATTTCCACCTGTTTATTCCTCCTTCGCAAATCTGCAAGGGTTGGCCGTAATCCCTTGAAAGACTTTCCGAAACCTTCTGTACCTAGTGGATCGGTCCTGAAGTAACGTTACTAAATCGTCGCAATTGGGTTCCGTCAGGTTCGGGCCTGCTGCCAACTCGGTCCATGCTTTGCACCTGAGCTTCTCCAAGATGGAAGGCGATGATAAACTTATTTCAGAATAGCTCGATTAGCGGGAGTCTCTGGGAATCGCAGGGAATCACTGACAATCAACTGCACAATGTACAGTCTTTTTATTGCCGAAACAAGCCTGAAGGTAAACAACTGCATAACATACAGTTCTTTTGTCCGCACCCCCTGCTATTTCCCCAATGACCGCAAATCAACTGTACATTCTGCATTATCTTTCAACAAAACCTGCTTTTCTCTTCAAAAGAACTGTACAAATTACATTTGAACAAGTACATTGTGGAGTTTGTTTCAACTGAGACGCTGTAGCCGGGTTTTGTCCGGTTAGGGCCAACATGTGCAGTGGCTGAGATGCTGTAGCCGGGTTTTGTCCGGTTAGGGCCAACATGCGCAGTCGCTGAGATGCTATAGCCGGGTTTTGTCCGGTTAGGGCCAACATGCGCAGTCGTTGAGATGCTGTAGCCGGGTTTTGTCCGGTTAGGGCCAACATGCGCAGTCGCTGAGACGCTGTAGCCGGGTTTTGTCCGGTTAGGGCCAACATGCGCAGTCGTTG
>Ga0222419_100363_pt1 | contig 52364 bp, 39 predicted proteins | sample 1B20Ametagenome_FD_182474 | JGI IMG/M metagenome (GOLD analysis project Ga0222419, IMG submission 182474) | Enriched microbial communities from leaf-cutter ant dump, University of Wisconsin, Madison, United States - 1B20A (version 2) | ecosystem: Environmental > Terrestrial > Nest > Insects nest...
GGCGAGGAAGCGCCCGTCGACCTGGGCGAGCTCGATGCGCTCGCCGTCCACCGTCGCGCCGAGATGGAAGACGTCGCTGGTGCGCGGGAACCCGCCGCTCGGCGCGGGCCCCCGGGAATCGATGTGCAGGTCGACGACGCCGCCCGCGAAGGGCGCCGTCCACTCCTGCACGAGGTCGGCGACGACCGCACGGGCGGTGAGCGAGCCGTCGCCCGCCTCGACCTCGACGTGGAAGCGCTCGTCGTAGCGGACCGCGAGACCGCCGACGCCGTCGCCGACGTCGACGCGGGCGGTGACCGCGTTCGTGAGGTGCTCCTGCCTGCGGCCGAGGAAGACGGGCCGCGGGTCGTCCATGGTGCTGCCGTCCGCGTGCAGCACGACGGCGTCGGGGCGGGAGTCGAGATCGGCGACGGATGCCGGCGTCGCGCGCACCGCGATCCATTCCCCGTCGAGCTCGCGCGTCTCGGCGAAGTCGATGTCGACGCGCGTCCCTGGGCGGGCGTTCAGCAGCACGGGATCGATGGCCGGCCAGCCGTCCTCCTCCCAGCGCACGGTCGTGACGAAGGTCTCGCGTCCCAGCGCCGAGAAGGCGCGGGTCATGCTGCGCGGGCGCACGCCGAGCAGCACGCACAGCCAGTCGCCGTCCGGGCCGATCACCAGGTCGCCGTGACCGGTGTTCTGGATCGGGCGGATCGTGGAGCGGGCCGAGACCAGCGGGTTCTGCGGCGCGGTCTCGAAGGGTCCCTCCGGCGAGTCCCCGCGGGCGATCGAGATGCCGTGCCCTCGCTCGGTGCCGCCCTCGGCGATCATCAGGTACCAGCGTCCGTCGACGGAGTACAGGTGCGGCGCCTCGGGGAACTGCCCGCCGGTGCCCGACCACAGTGAGCGCGGCTCCTCGAGCGCGACGTGCTCCTCGAGGTCGACCCGCACCTGCTGGATGCCGAGGTGCTGCCCCGCGCCCTCGCCGCCGAGGATGAGCCCGGAGAAGGTGATGTACGCCGTGCCGTCCTCGCCCCAGGCGATGTCGGGGTCGATGCCGTCGACCGAGCCCGAGCGGTCGTGCTTCAGGATCAGGTCGCCGTCGCTCCAGGGACCCGCGGCGTCGGTCGCCGTGAAGTGCAGCATGCCGCGACCCATCGCATCGGTGATGACGAGGTGGAAGACGCCGTCGCGGTGGCGGATCGTCGGCGCCCAGGCGCCGCCCGCCGTGGGGACGTCCTCCACGGCGAGCTGACCGGGGCGGGTGGCCACGTGGCCGACGAGCTCCCAGTTCTCGAAGTCGCTCGAGCGGTGGATCGGGATGCCGGGGAGGTACTCGAAGGTCGACGTCGCCAGGAACCACTCGTCGCCGACGCGGACGACCGAGGGATCGGGGTGGAAGCCGTTGATCAGCGGGTTGTACAGGGTGGTCATGCGGGATCTTTCCGGTGGGTGCGGATCAGGAGAGGGAGCGGCCGAGGTCGCGGGCCAGCGCCACGGCGCGGGGATCGGCGCCGCCCGGCCAGGGGCCGCGGGCGATCGTCCAGGCGAAGGCGATGCCGGTGTCAGGGTCGACGCAGGCGAGGGCGCCCATCGCGCCGTCGTGGCCGAAGGCCCGGGGGCCGCCGAAGGCGAGCTGCTGGGAGGGCTTCTGGAAGACGATCGCGTGCGCGCGGTCGTGCTGGTGCAGCACCTCGTCGTAGCCGCGGATCTGCTGCTGCCCGATCTGCGCCACCGTGTTCGCGGACAGGAAGGGCGCTGCGCCCTCGACGCCGGTCACAGCGGCGGCGAACAGGCGCGCGAGACCGCGCGCCGTGCCTGCTCCCGACCCCGCCGGATGTCCGTACCGCCAGCTGCGCGGGGAGTTCGCGAGGTCGACGTCTCCGCCCATCGAGGCGAACACCACCGGGCCGAGCGCCGAGAACGTCGGCGCGCTCGTGTCGGACACGGGACGGACCATGGGCAGCACACCGACCAGACGGTCCTCTTCGGATCCGGGGAGCCCGAGGAAGAAGTCGATGCCGTGCGGCGCGCGGATCTCCTGCTCGTAGAATTCGTGCAGCGTGCGGCCGGTCACCCGGAAGACGAGCTCGTCGCCCAGGTTGCCGATCGTGATCGCGTGATAGCCGAACGCGCTGCCCGGATGCCAGAACGGCCAGCTCGCCGCGAGGCGCGCGGCCGCCGCATGATGGTCGAGCAGCTCGTCCCAGCCGAGCGGAGGCGTCGCCTGGGGCAGCCCCGCCTGATGAGAGAGGAGCTGGCGCACCGTCACGGCGCCCTTGCCCTTCGCGGCGAACTCCGGCCAGTACTGCGCCACCGGCTCGTCGAGGTCGAGCTCGCCCCGCTCGACGAGGAGGCCGATCGACAGGCCGATCGTGTTCTTCGTGACCGAGTACGGCACGGTGACCGAGCGCTCCCCCAGGTGCGGGCCGCCCCATACGTCGAGCACCGGTGCGCCCCCGTGGAAGGCGGCCGCCTGGAACGACAGGTCGGGGTCGGCGGCGAGGAAGCCCTCCAGGCGCGCGACGACGTCGGCGAGCCGCTCGTCGGCGCGCCCCTGGAGGACCCCGTCCAGGGCGGACAGGCTCACGCCTGCTCCCAGTCGACGCTCAGCGGCAGCTCGGCGACCGAGGAGCCGATGCGCAGCGTGTACGCGCCCGGCTCGACGACCCACTCGCCGGCCCAGTGCGCGAGGCGGCGCGAGGGCACCGGGACGACCGCGGTGACGGTGCGGCCCGGCTCGGCGTGCACGACGGCGAAGCCGACCAGCCAGCGCACCGGGCGCTCGACCGAGGAGTCGGCGCGCTCGGCGTACACCTGCACGACCTGCTTGCCCGCACGCCCGCCGGTGTTCGCCAGGGTCACCTCGACCGTGTCGCCGTGGCGCTGGGCTGCGCCCCACGACCAGCTCGTGTAGCCGAGGCCGTGGCCGAACGGGAACGCGGGCGCCGCGCCGCTCTTGAGCCACGCGCGATAGCCGATGTGTAGTCCCTCTTCATAGACGAGGCGGCCGTCGACCGGGGTGACGTCGGTGACGGGCACGTCGGCGAGGGCGGCCGGCCACGTGGTGGGCAGGCGCCCGCCCGGCTCCGCGACGCCGGTCAGCACGTCGGCGATCGCGTGACCGAACTCCTGCCCGCCGAAGTAGCCCTGCACGATCGCGGCGACCTCGTCCGCCCACGGCAGCACCACGGGGGAGCCGGCGTTCACGACCACGACGGTGGGCGTTCCGGTCGCCGCCACGGCGCGGACCAGGTCGTCCTGACGGCCGGGCAGATCGAGGTCCGTGCGGTCGTAGCCCTCCGATTCCACCTTCGAGTTCGTGCCGACGACCACGATCGCGACCTCGGCCGCGCTCGCCGCGTCCGCGGCGCGGGCGATCAGCTCGTCGGGATCGGTGCGCTCGGGGGCGATGCCGAGCGTGACGCTGAGGGCGCCGTCGAGCGCCCCCTGCGACTCGCGGGTGAACTCGGCGCGGATGTCGATCGGGCGACCGGCCTCGACCGTGACGGCCGCCGTGATCGACGGCGGGTTCAGGAAGGCGGCTCCGAGATCGGTGCCCTCGATCACGGGGACGTCGTCGAGGACGAGCTCCCCGTCGACGAGGATCCGGCCGGGGTTGGCTCCCGCGAAGCCGAGCTGGATCACCCCGGTCTCGTCCGGGGTGTACCGGGTCTCGAGCACGATCGTGCGGCTCGCGCCGATCGGGGCGTCCCCGCCGAACCACACGAGCGCCGTGGCCCGGCGGTCCTCGGCGAACAGCTCGGCGCCCTCGGCGTCGTAGAAGGCCACCCGCAGCCCGGGGCCGCCGGTCACCGGGTTGACGATCCGCTCCAGCGGGATCTCGGCGACGCCCTCCTGCACGACCGCGCCGATCTCGTAGCGCACCTCGGCGCCGCCGAGCGCGGCGCGCAGCGCGTCCAGCGGGGAGACGACCTCCTCGGGGAGGACGGTCGCCGATCCGCCGCCCTGCGTGCGGGCGTCCTTCGCGTTGTGCCCGATGACCGCGACCCGGCTGAGCGCCTGGGCGTCGAGCGGCAGCAGCCCGTCGTTGCGCAGCAGCACCGTGCCCTCGACGGCGGCCTCCTTCGCGAAGGCGGGGCCGTCGACCGCAGCGGGTGCCACGGCATCCGTCCCCTCCAGCGCCCCGACCCGCTCGGCGAGCAGCAGGATGCGCAGCACCTTGCGGTCGATGTCGGACTCCTGCACGCGGCCGTCGCGGACGGCCTCGACCAGGTCGGCCCAGGCCGGAGCGGGCCCGGGCATCGCGAGGTCCTGCGCGGCGGCGACGGCGTCGAGCGAGCGCACGGCGGTCCAGTCGCTGACGACCACGCCGTCGAATCCCCACTCGCTGTTCAGCGGCGTCTCGAGCAGGTCGTTCTCGGTCATCGTCACGCCGTCGACCGAGTTGTAGGCGCTCATCACCGACCACGCACCCGCCTCCGCGACCGCGCGCTCGAACGGGGCGAGGTAGAGCTCGCGCAGCGCGCGCTCGTCGACCTCGACGTCGACCGTGAAGCGGTCGGTCTCGGAGTCGTTGGCGACGTAGTGCTTCGGCGTGGCGGCGACGCCGTTCTCCTGCATGCCCCGCACGTAGGCGGCGCCCAGCTCGGCGGTGAGCTCGGGGTCCTCGCTCAGGCACTCGAAGTGGCGCCCGCCCAGAGGAGAGCGGTGCAGGTTGATCGTCGGGCCGAGCACGACGTCGACGCCCTTGCGGCGGGCCTCGGATGCCGCGGCCGCCCCGTAGCGGTAGGCCAGGTCGGCGTCCCAGGACGCGGCCAGGGCCGAGCCGGACGGCAGGTTGAGCGAGGGCTCCCGCTCGTCCCAGCGGGGTCCCCGCACGCCGGCGGGGCCGTCGGAGAGCGTGAGCGCCCGCAGTCCGATCTCGGGCAGCGGCACGGTCGTCCAGAAGTCCGCACCCTGCACGAGGGCGGCCTTCTGCTCGAGCGTGAGCTCGCCGAGGAGCGGGCGGAGGTGGTCGGTGGACTCGGTCATGCGGCGGTTCCTTCTGCGGGGTGCTGGGCGGCCATCAGCGCACGGCGCTCGGCGCGGCGCTGCTGCTGGGCGTCGGGGTCGGGCACGGGCGCGGCGAGGAAGAGCCGCTGCGTGTACGGATGCTCGGGACGGGCGGTGACCTGGTCGCCGTCTCCGGTCTCGACGAGCTCGCCGCGGTACATCACGGCCACGCGGTGGCTGATGTGGCGGACGACGGCGAGGTCGTGCGAGATGAACAGGTAGGCGACGCCGGTACGCTCCTGGATCTCGATGAACAGGTCGAGCACCCGCGCCTGGGTGGACAGGTCGAGCGCCGACACCGGCTCGTCGCACACGATGAGCCGGGGATCCAGCGCCAGCGCGCGGGCGATCGCCACGCGCTGGCGCTGCCCGCCCGAGAACTCCCGGGGCAGCCGGCGGGCAGCATCCGCCGGCAGTCCCACACGGTCGAGCAGGTCGGCGACGCGCGCGAACGCCTCCTTGGCGGCGACGCCGCGCGCGGTGAGGGGCTCGGCGAGGATCTGGGCGATCGTCATCGACGGGTTCAGCGAGGAGTACGGGTCCTGGAACACCACCTGGATCTCGCTGGAGAGCCCGCGGCGCTCACGGCGCTTCAGATGCCCGATCTCCCGCCCGTCGAACTTCACCGATCCGCCCGTGACGGGCGCGAGGCCCAGCACGGCGCGGCCCAGCGTCGTCTTGCCCGAGCCGGACTCGCCGACCAGGCCGACGGTCTCGCCGGGGCGGATGTCGAGCGAGACGCCCTTGAGCGCGTGGAAGGGCTGAGCCCGGAACCCCTTGCCGGGGTAGGTGACGTTGAGGTCGGAGACCTCGAGCAGGGTGGTCATGACCGGCCTCCTTCGGCGGTTCCTGCGGCGATGAGCGGACCGCGGGCCGGACCCTCGTCGAGGATCGCGTCCAGCAGCGACTGCGTGTAGGGGTGCGACGGGCTGCGCAGGATCGTGCGCACGGGACCCTGCTCGATGAACAGGCCCTGCTGCATCACCGTCACCCGGTCGCACAGGTCGGCGACGACGCCGAAGTTGTGCGTGACGAGCAGCATCGCCATCTGACGCTCGCGCTGCAGGTCGCGGAGCAGGTCGAGCACCTCGGCCTGCACCGTCACGTCGAGGGCCGTGGTCGGCTCGTCGGCGATGATGAGGTCGGGGTCGGTCGAGACCGCTCCGGCGATCAGCACGCGCTGCGCCATGCCGCCCGACACCTCGAACGGATAGGCGTCGAAGGTGCGCTTCGGGTTCGGGATGCCGACGCGGTCGAGCAGGGCGAGCGCCTTGTCGGTCGCCTCCTTCTTCGACAGCCCCAGGTGCTTGCGCAGGGGCTCGACCAGCTGGTAGCCGATCGTGAACGACGGGTCGAGGTTGCTCATCGGCTCCTGCGGGATGTACCCGATGCGCCTGCCGCGGATGCCGGCGTAGGCCCGCTCCGAGGCGTCGGCCAGCTGCGCGCCGTCGAAGTCGATCGACCCGTCCGTGACGTGCCCGCCGCGGGGGAGCAGCCCCAGGACCGCGAAGGCGGTCTGGGTCTTGCCCGAGCCGGACTCGCCGATCAGGCCGTGCACCTCGCCCTTGCGGATCTGCAGCGAGACGCCGTGGACGACCTCGATGTCCTCGCCCTCCGGCTGCTGGTAGGCCACCCGCAGCCCCTCGATCGAGAGGAGAGGGGAGCCGGACAGGGAGCCGGTGCGGTCGTCGTCGGGGTGCACGATGGTCTCGCCGACGACGGGGAGCTCGGCCGAGTCGTCGAGGGCGTCGAGGTCGCCGCCGGAGAGGCTGACCGACGTGGTGACGGCGGCGATCGAGCCGGTCGAGGTGGTCACCGCGCGCCGGCGACGACGGCGCACCACGGTGGTGCGCTCGAGGACGTCGCGCATGCCGTTGGCGAGCAGGGTGAGCGCGACGGCGGTGAGGCCGATCGCCAGCGAGGGCCACAGCATCAGCAGAGGCTGCTTGTAGATGTTCGCGAAGCCGTCGTTGAGCATGCTGCCCCAGGTCGGGACGCTCATGTCGCCGAGGCCGAGGAACTCGAGACCGGACTGGATGGCGATCGCGATGCCGGTGATGATGGCGGACTGGATGATGATCGGCGCGCGGACCACGGAGAGGATGTGGCGGCCGATGATGCGCATGTCGGACAGGCCGGACACGCGGGCGGCGTCGACGTAGAGCTCTCCGCGGACCCCGGTGACCGCCGCGTACACCAGGCGGTAGTAGGCGGGGGCGAGCAGGATGCCGAAGATGAACATCGCCAGCCACACGCTCGGGCCGAGCACGGTGCGGGCCGCGAGCAGCACGACCATGCCGGGCAGGGCCATGACCAGGGACGTCACCCACGAGGCGACCGAGTCGAACCAGCCGCGGTAGTAGCCCGCGATCAGGCCCGAGATCACGCCGATCACCAGGGCGGTGACCACGGCGACGAGGGCGGCGGCGAGGGTGATCTGCGTGGCGGCCAGCAGGCGCGAGAGCACGTCGCGACCGGCGCTGTCGGCGCCGAGCGGGTGCTCGGCGCTCGGCGCCGCGAGCACGAGCTGGAGGGAGGCGAGGTTCGGGTCGAACGGCGCGATCGCGCGCCCGATGATCGCGATCACGACCACCACGAGGAGGAAGATCAGCGAGACGAGCGAGACCGGGCGGCGGACGAGACGGCGCAGCAGCGAGGTCTTCACCGCGGGCGTCGGCACGGCTGTGGGTACTTCGATGGCGGTCATGAGAGTCGCACCTTCGGGTTGAGCGCGGCCTGCGCGAGGTCGATCAGGAGGTTCACGATGAGCACGATCACGGCGAACGCGATCACGACGCCCATCACCACGGGGATGTCGCCCTGCGTGGTCGCGGTGACCGTCAGCTGACCCATTCCGGGGAGGGCGAACACCTGCTCGACGATGACGGCGCCGCCGAGGAGTCCGATGAACTGCACCGCGAGCACGGCCAGCGCGGGTCCGCCGGCGTTGCGCAGCACGTGCTTGTAGACGACGCTGCCCGAGGAGAGCCCGCGGGCCCGCAGGGTGCGCACGTAGTCGCGGGACATCGCGTCGAGCACCGATCCGCGCACCTGCTGGGCGACGGCGGCGATCGCGCCGATCGAGAGGGCGATGATCGGCAGGGTCACCGAGGCGAGCCAGCCGCCGAAGGAGTCGCCGATGGGGATGTACCCGGTGGCCTTGAACCAGTGCAGGTTGATCGCGAAGATCAGCACCAGGTAGAGCGCGATGAGGAAGCCGGGGATCGCGAAGCCGATCACCGAGATGAACTGCACCACGGCGTCGACCCATCCGCCGCGGCGGGCGGCGAGCACGCCGAGGACGATCGCGAGGACCGCCGAGATGATCGTGGCGCCGATCACCAGCGAGAGGCTGACGCTGAGCCGGCCCGACAGGCTGACCGAGACCAGCTGGCCGTTGAACCAGGAACGGCCGAGGTCTCCGGTCAGAGCCGAGGTCAGCCAGTCCCAGTACTGCACGGCGAGGGGGCGGTCCAGCCCCAGCTCGGCGGACTTCTGGGCGACGAGCTCCTCGGTGGCGTTCTGGCCGAGGATGCGACGGGCGATGTTCGCGCTGTCGAGGAAGAGGAGCCCGAACGTCACGATGGAGATGACGACGAGCAGGACGATGCCGGAGAGGACCCGGCGCACGATGAACATGAGCATGCTGCGCTCCTGTGTCTATGAGGATTCGGGATCCGGCCCGCCCGCGGGGCGGGCGGGCCGGAAGGACCGGGTCAGGACTTCGGCGTGAAGTCGTAGATCGCGGGGTAGGCGTTCGTCGGGAGCATCTCGACGGTGGTGTTCGCGTCGGTCGCGAAGCTGCCCTGCACGCGGTAGAACGGCGCGAACCAGGCCTGCTCGACGATGTACGTGTTCAGCTCCTTGGCGACGGACGCCTGCGTCTCCTCGTCGCCGAACTGGATCTGCTGGATGTACTCGTCGACCTTCGGGTCCTCGTAGCCGAACGGGTTGAAGATCGCGGTCGGGGCGATCATGAACTGGATCAGCTGCCAGTCGGGGTTCTGCTCGAGAGCCATGAACGAGACCGGGAACTTCGGCGCCAGCAGGTCGGCGATGAAGTTGTTGCCGGGGTCGGTGTACTCGACCTGGATGCCGACGTCGTTCAGCTGCTGCTCGATCAGCGTGTAGGTGCTGGCGCCCAGCAGGGTCGAGGAGGGCATCGACAGCGTGAGTCCGCTGGCGTATCCGGCCTCGGCCAGGAGCTCCTTCGCCTTCTCGGGGTCGTAGGTGTAGTAGTCGTCCAGCGCCGGGTCGTAGGCGGCGGAGGACTCCGGGAACACCTGGGTGGTCACGGTGCCGTTGCCGAGCTGCAGGGCCTCGAGCAGGCCGTCGCGGTCGAAGGCGTAGTTGAGGGCCTGGCGCACGCGCACGTCGGCGAGGGCCGGGTTCATGGTGCCCGCGCGGTCGAGCAGCAGCAGGCCCTGGAAGTCCAGCTCGTTGGCGTTCACGGTCCAGCCGGCGCCCTCGACCTCTGCGAGGTTGTCGTTGCTGGCGAGCTTGACGCCGTTCGCCTCTCCGGCCTTGATGGCGTTGAGGGATGCGGTGGAGTCGGCGAGCACGTTGATGACGAGCTTGTCGTAGTGCTGCACGTCCGGGTTCCAGTAGTCCGGGTTCTTCGTGTAGGTGTAGCTCGTGCCGGTGACGGTCGCGGCGGTGTCGAGGATGTACGGACCGGAGCCGACCGGGTTGGTGGCGAGGTCGTCGTTGGCGAGCGACTCGCCGCTGCCGACCAGCCCGGGGTCGCGGGTGAGGTAGTTCAGCAGCGCGGGGTCGGGCGCGTTCAGGGTGATGACGACGGTGGTGTCGTCGGGGGCCTCGAAGCTGGCGACGTCGGCGAAGTAGTTCGCGTCGGGCGAGGTGCCGGTCTTGAAGCGATTCAGGTTGTCGGCGACGACCTGTGCGGTGAGCGCGGAGCCGTCGCTGAAGGTGACGTCGTCGCGGAGCGTGAGGGTGAGGACGGTGTTGTCGTCGTTGTACGACCAGTCGGTCGCCAGCCACGGCTCGATCGTGCCCTCGGGGGTCGCGAGGAGAAGCGTGTCGAACACGGCCTGGTAGAACGGTGCGCGGTTGCCCCACTCGGCTCCTGCCGGGTCGAACGTGGTGGGCGGAGTGATCGCACCGAGCGTGAGGGTGCCGCCACTCCCGTCGCCCGAGCCGCCGTCGTCGGTCGCGCCGGCGCAGCCGGTGAGAGCGAGGGCGGCGATGGCGATGGTGGCTGCTGTGGCCTTCCAGCGGAACATCTTTGGTCCCTTCTTCGGGTTGGGCGATACCCCTGCGGATCGCCTCTGTCGAGCGAAGCTAGCAGCAAATTCGAACGCGCGCTAGGTTTTTGAATCAAAAAACTAGCGATTCCTCGGAATTCGTTATAGAACTGTCTGTGAGGGGGCCCGAGAAGACCCGCGAGGACGCGGAGACCTGGGATACGGTGACACCGATGACGAACGCCACGACCACGAAGAAGGCGCCTCGCCGTGTGCGCGGCGAGTACGCCAAGACCCGCGAGCGCCGCGAGACGATCCTGGACGCCGCGCTCGAGGTCTTCGCCGAGGGCGGGTACCGCGCGGGGTCGCTGCGGGAGGTCGCCCAGCGCGTCTCGATGAGCGAGGCGGGCCTGCTGCACCACTTCCCGAGCAAGGTCGCACTGCTCGAGGCCGTGCTCTCGCATCGCGACGACCGCTCGCGCGAGATGGTCCCCCTCGACTCGGACGACCCGCACGCCGCGCTGCGCGGCGTCGTCGCGCTGGCCGCGCACAATGCGACGGTCCCGGGGGTCGTCGAGCTGTACTGCACGCTCTCGGCCGAGGCCACGGCCCCCGACCACCCTGCGCACGCGTACTTCGTCCGCCGGTACGAGACCACCCGGGCCGCATTCGTGAGGTCGTTCAGTGCGCTCAGCAGGCAGGGACGCCTGCGTCCCGGCGTCTCGCCGGAGCGCGCCGCCGTCGCGCTCATCGCCCTGTGGGACGGCCTGCAGGTGCAGTGGCTGCTCAGCCGCGACGCCGTGGACATCGCCGACGCCCTGCACGAATGCATCGACGCGCTCGCCGACGTCGACTGGGATGAGCCCGGCGACGTCGTGGGCGTCAGGGAGGATGCGGAATGACCCGCACGCTCTTCACCGACGGCTGGTCGGTCGGCCCCAAGCTCGGCGCCTTCGAGGCGAAGGACGCGGGCAACGCCCCAGTCCCCGTCGTCGTCCCCCACGACGCGCTGCGCGATCTGCCGCGCTCGGTCGACGGGGGTCAGGGCGTGCACAGCGGCTACATCCCCGGAGGCGTCTTCGCGTACACGAAGAGCTTCGAGGCGCCGGACGGATGGCGCGACAAGACGGTGCACATCGAGTTCGAGGGCGTCTACCGCGACGCCGTCGTGTACATCAACGGGGACTTCGCCGGGCACGAGGCGAACGGCTACGCCGCGTTCGTGATCGACGCCGACCCGTTCCTGCGCTTCGGAGAGACGAACACGATCACGGTCGAGGCCCGTGTGCACCGCGACAGCCGCTGGTACACCGGCGGCGGCATCTACCGACCAGTGCACCTGATCGTCGACGACCCCGTGCACATCGCCCTCGACGGCACCGTGATCGTGACGGACGACATCGACCCCGAGCGTGCGATCGTCGAGATCGCGACGACGGTCGAGAACCGCACCAGGCACACCGCCACCCGCCGCATCTCCTGGACGATCGCCGACGACCTCGACGAGGTCGCGGCATCCGGCGACTCCCCGATCACCGTCCTCCCGGGCGAGAGCGCCGTCGCCCGGGCACGGCTCGCCGTGCCGTCGCCGCGCCTGTGGGGGCCGGACTCCCCGCACCGCTACCGCCTGCGGACGGTGCTGGCGGATGCCGACGGCACGGCGACGGGCGAGGAGACCACCGTGTTCGGCATCCGCCGTCTGCAGCTCGACACGATCCACGGGCTGCGCGTCAACGGCGAGACGGTCGACCTGCGCGGCGCCTGCATCCACCACGACAACGGGCCGCTCGGAGCCGTGTCGATCGGGGATGCCGAGGACCGCCGCATCCGGCTGCTCAAGGCCGCGGGGTTCAACGCAGTGCGCAGCGCCCACAACCCGGCCAGCCGTGCTCTGCTCGACGCCTGCGATGCCCACGGCGTGCTCGTGATGGACGAGCTCACCGACGTCTGGACGAAGTCGAAGACCGTGTTCGACGGCTCGATCGGCTTCGAATCGCGCTGGCGGGCCGACGTCGCCGCGCTCGTCGCGAAGGATCGCAACCATCCCAGCGTCGTGCTGTACTCGATCGGCAACGAGATCCTCGAGCTGGCCACGCCGCACGGGGCCACCTGGAGCCGGCGCCTGGCCGAGGAGTTCCGTCGGCTCGACCCCACCCGCTACGTGACGAACGGCATCAACGGCATCATCGCGAACCTCGACCGGATGGCCGAGGCGATGGCCGAGGCGCAGGACGCCGATCCGAACACGATGATGGCCGACATGGGCGAGCAGATGGCCCTCATGAACGCCTCGGCGCTGATCACCGAGTCCACCGAGGAGTCGGCCGCGGTGCTCGACGTCGTGGGCTTCAACTACGCCGACTCGCGGTACGACCTCGATGCCGGGCTGTTCCCGAACCGCGTCATCGTGGGGTCGGAGACCTTCCCCGACCGGATCGCGTCGCTCTGGGCCGATGTCAGGCGGCTGCCGCACGTGATCGGCGACTTCACCTGGACCGGCTGGGACTACATCGGCGAGGCCGGCATCGGACGCGTGGACTACACGGACGCCGAGGGGTACGAGCCCACCGGCACGGCCGGCCCCTACCCGTACCTGCTCGCCGACTGCGGCGACATCGACATCACCGGGCACCGCCTGCCCGCCTCGTTCTACCGCGAGATCGCCTTCGGGCTGCGCGCCGAGCCGTTCATCGCCGTCCATCGCCCGCAGCATCACGGGCGGCCCGTCGCGAAGACGCCGTGGTCGTGGGACGACGTCGTGTCCAGCTGGAGCTGGGGCGCGGACGAGGGGGCGCCGGTGACCGTCGACGTCTACGCCGATGGCGACGAGGTCGAGCTGCTCCTGGACGGCTCCTCGCTCGGTCGCGCCGCGGTGGGCTCGCCGCGGCCGCTGATCGCGCGGTTCGAGACCGCGTGCCGACCGGGGGAGCTCACGGCGGTGGCCTACGCCGGCGGCGTCGAGACCGCCCGCACGGCGCTGAGGACGGCGGGGGAGCCCGAGCTGTCTGCGCGTGCGGAGTCGGCGTCGATCGCCCCCGACGGGCTCGGCTACGTGGAGATCACGATCGCGGATGCGGACGGCATCCTCCTGTGCGACGCGGATCGCGTGGTCACGGTGGCGGTGTCGGGCGGCACGCTCGCGGGCATCGGCTCGGCACGGGCGCGCACCGAGGAGTCGTTCGCCGGACCCTCCGTCACGACCTTCGACGGCCGGGCCCTCGCGATCGTGCGCCCGGACGGCGACGCCGAGCAGATCCACGTCACCGTGACGGCCGAGGGCCTGCCGCTCGCTCACGCCGAGTTCTGCGTGCGTCGCTGAGCTCGGGGACCCTGAGCCTGTCTGCTCTGGGGCCCTGAGCCTGTCTGCTCTGGGGCCCTGAGCTTGTCTGCTCTGGGTCCCTGAGCCTGTCGAAGGGCGTCGCCGGTTCGTTCAGGTGTGCGCGGTGTCGCCGGCAGGCATGGCATCCTCGTGACGTGCAGATCTCTCTCCCGCTCGCCCTCGAACTCATCGCCGCCGACGCCCTGGCCGGCCGCTTCGCACGCTGGGGGCTGTCGACGGTGGTCGACGAGAACACCGGCGAACCCGTCATCGACGGGGAGCTCTTCGACGAGCTGCACCGCGCGGCCGGGATACCCGCACGGTTCCCGATCGGCAACGCCGGGGTCATCCACGTCTACGGCTACTGGTTCTCGACGGCGCTCACGCCCTACGGGTACAAGCGCGATCGCTGGCAGGACGGGGTGCTCGCGCGGCTGCTCGGGGAACGGGCGGATGCTTTCCTGCTCACCGGCGACGGGGACTCCACTCCGCTGCAGCGGGTCACGGCTGCGGCGCTGCCGCTGCTCGAGCATCCGCCCGCATCCGCGCGTGGACGTGCGGATGTCGATCTGGACGGGCTGAAGGCCCGCGCCGTCCTGGTCGGCGGGGACGCTTCGTCCACGGCCGTGGTCTACGGGGTCGACTCCGGCGAGGGGTGGCGGCTGGTCACGATGTTCCCGCTCTCGGGAAGCGCGGAAGCAGTCGTGCGCGAGGTGAGCGCTGATCGGGGACTGCGGTGGAACGCGGTGGATCCCAGGAATCCTTAACCGGACGTTAATCTCCGCATCGACATTTAGACCACAATCACCCCGTATGGTTGGACGCATCGTCCAAACCTGAGGAGTGCGCGTGACCCCCACCATCGTCTTCGACTTCGACGGCACCATCGCCGTCGGCGACGGCCCTGTCCTGGCCTACGCCCGTTTCGCCGCGGAAGCCGCAGCCGATGACTATCTCGCCCGTGTGGGAGCGGCGCTCGAGGACCACGCGCGCGGAGGCTCCTCGTTCCGCGACGGCTACGACGTCGTGGGCTCCCTCGCCCGCGCCGACGGCGTCGATGCGGCAACCCTCGACGCGGCCTACCGGCACAGTCGCACCAGGCTGGGCTCCGAGGAGGCTCCCGTCGAGCTCGCCCCCGGGGTGCGCGAGCTGATCGCCGCGCTCGATCCCGGCATCCGGCTCGTGCTCGCCACGAACGCACCCGCCGACGGCATCCCGGAGCTGCTCAGCGGCTGGGGCATCGCCGATCGCTTCGCCGCCACGCACTTCACCGTCGGCAAGCCCGCCGGCCTCACGCCGATCCTCCGCGCCGCCCTCGCCGAGGGGCCCGTGCTGTCGATCGGCGACATCTTCGCCTTCGACCTCGCCCCCGCGCAGGAGCTCGGGGCCGACACCGCACTCGTCGGGGCCACGGCGGCGACCACGCGGGCAGCGCCGACGCTGCGCGCCGCGACGCTCGCCGAGCTCGTGCCCGGCATCACGGACTGGGCGCACGCCGCGCTCGGCATCCCCGCTCCACCCGTCACCACCACCCCCCTCGAAAGGTAATCCGCGCATGCGCAAGTCCATCGCCGCAGCGAGCGTGCTCGCCGCCTCCGCCCTCCTCGCCCTCACCGGTTGCGCCGGCGGGGACGGGTCCTCGGCCGACGCCGCAGGCTCGGGAGAGACCGCCTGGCCCGAGGAGATCACGATCTCCCTCGTGCCGTCCACAGAGAACGCCGACCTCGCCGAGGCGCTCACCCCGCTCACCGACTACCTCAGCGACGAGCTGGGCATCACGGTCAACGGCGTCGTCGCCGACAACTACGCGGCCACGGTCGAGGCGCTCGGCGCCGACCAGGCGCAGGTCATCATCACCGACGCGGGGTCGCTCTACCAGGCGATCAACCAGTACGACGCGAAGCTCATCCTCCGCGACGTCCGCTTCGGCGCCAGCTCCTACGCCGCCGTCGCGTTCACGGACAACCCCGACAAGTACTGCGCCGATGCGCCCGTCGAGGCGAACTACGTCGCGAACGGCGTGCCGCTGAGCTACTGCAACGGCATCGAGGAGGAGGGGACCGACGCCACAGGACAGGGCCCCGCCGGCCTGGACGCGCTCAAGGAGATCGGCGCCGGCACCAAGGTCGCGCTCCAGGCGGCGACCTCGCCCGCCGGCTACCAGTACCCGATCGTGGCCATGCAGGATGCCGGGATCGACACCGACAAGGACATCGTGCAGGTCCCCGTCGAGGGCAACAACAACGCCGTGCTCGCCGTCTACAACGGCGACGCCGAGGTCGGCTTCGGCTACTGGGACGCCCGCTCCAGCGTGCTCACCGAGGCTCCCGACGTCGCGAGCAAGGTCGTCGCCTTCGCCTACACCGACATGATCCCCAACGGCGGCGTCGCGGTCAGCAGCTCTCTGCCCGACGACCTCGTCGCCAAGATCACCGAGCTGATGGACGGCTACGTCGACTCCTCCGACGAGGCGAAGCAGGTCATGACCGACCTCGTCAGCCTCACCGACTGGACGGCCGAGACGAACCAGGATGAGATCGACCGCTACGGCGAGATCCTGAACAAGTTCGCCAACTGACCCCATTCACGAAGGAAGCAGCGCATGGACACGTCCTGGAACGTGGAACTGGATGACGTCTCGGTCACCTATCCGAACGGCACCCGCGCCCTCACGAACGTGTCCCTGCGGATCGCAGCGGGGGAGATGGTCTCCGTGGTCGGCCTGTCCGGCTCCGGCAAGTCCACCCTCATCCGCACGATCAACGGCCTCGTACGGGCCACCGGCGGCACCGTCGCCGTCGGCCCGTACGAGGTCACCGCCCTCCGGGGGCGGAGCCTGCGCGAACTCCGAGGCCACGTCGGGATGATCTTCCAGGGCTTCAACCTCGCCGAGCGCACCAGCGTCTACCGCAACGTCCTCGTCGGACGCTTCGCCCATTCGCCCGCATGGCGGAACCTGCTCGGCATCCCCTCGGCGCAGGACCGCGAGATCGCGATCACCGCCCTCGAGTCGGTGGGGATGCTGGAGAAGATCTGGACACGCGGCGCCTCGCTGTCCGGCGGGCAGAAGCAGCGGGTGGCCATCGCTCGGGCCCTCTCGCAGGAGCCCAGCGTGATGCTCGCAGACGAGCCCGTCGCCTCGCTCGACCCGCCGACGGCGCACGCGGTGATGAGCGATCTGCGCCGGATCAACTCGGAGCGCGGGCTCACCGTGATGGTCAACATCCACCTCATGGATCTCGCTCGCGAGTACACGACCCGGATGATCGGCCTGCGGGCGGGCGAGGTCGTCTACGACGGCCCGGCCCACGAGGCGACGGATGCCGACTTCGAGCAGATCTACGGCCGCCCGATCCAGGTGCGCGACCGGATGGGCGACGCCGGATGAGCGCCGTGGCCGCGGCGGACGTCACCAGGGAGCTTCCGCCGAAGCCGCGTCGGATCGTCCGCACGACGCTGATCGCGCTCGCGCTGGTCGGCCTCACCGTCGCCACCTGCATCCCCGCGATCGGCGGCGTCGAGATCGACCTCGCCTCGATCGCCAAGAACTGGCACCACGGCGCGAACAAGCTCGCGCAGATGATGCAGCCGAACTTTGCCTTCCTGCCGCGCACGTTCCTCCCCATGCTGGAGACGCTGCAGATGGCGCTCGTCGGCGCCGCGCTCTCGGCGCTGATCTCGGTGCCGCTGACACTGTGGGCCTCGCGGCCGACGAACCAGAACGGCGCCGTCCGCGGTGTGGTCCGCACGGTGGTGAACGTCATCCGCTCCGTGCCGGATCTCGTCTACGCGTCCGTGCTCGTCGCGATGGTCGGCGTCGGCGTCCTGCCCGGGCTCATCACGCTGATCCTCTTCGACCTCGGGATCGTGGTCAAGCTGGTGTCCGAGGCGATCGACTCCGCCGATCACGGATACATGGAGGCAGGCAGGGCGGCCGGCGGCACGCAGTTCCAGATCAACCGCGTCACCGCGCTGCCGCAGACCATGCCGCTGTTCGCGAACCAGTGGCTGTACACGCTCGAGCTCAACGTGCGCGTCTCGGCGATCCTCGGGTTCGTCGGCGCGGGCGGCATCGGCCGGCTCCTCGACGAGCGCCGCGGGTTCTACGCCTACGGCGACGTCTCGGTGATCATCCTCGAGATCCTGGTCGTCGTGGTGCTCATCGAGCTGCTGTCCAACGCGCTGAGGAGGCGGCTGGCATGACCGCTCCGACTCTCCCGCAGCGTCCGTCGCGCCTGTGGCACACCGTGTTCGCCGTGCTGGCGGGCATGGTGGTGCTCGTCGCGGCCGGCGGGCTGCGCATCACCTGGTCGGACGTCCCCGCCATCCCCGGGAACGTGCTGCATTATCTCGAGCTGATGTTCGCCCCGCCGAGCTGGGAGAAGCTCCCGCGCGCGCTGCTGGAGATGTGGCGCTCGATCTCGATGGCCTGGCTCGGGGCGATCCTCTGCGTCGTGGTGTCGATCCCGCTCGGCATCCTCGCCGCGCGCGGCGTCGGACCGGCCTGGCTGCGAGCCGTCCTGCGTGCCGTGTTCGCGGTGATCCGCGCCATGCCCGAGGTCATCATCGCGCTGATCCTGCTCACGGTGACCGGCCTCACGCCCTTCACCGGCATGCTCGCGCTCGGCATCGCCGGCATCGGCACGCAGGGCAAGTGGGTGTACGAGACGATCGAGTCGGCGCAGGAGGGCGCCTCCGAGGCGGTGAGGGCGGCGGGCGGCTCCACGGCCGAGGTCACGCGCTGGGCGCTGTGGCCTGCCGTCGCGCCCGCGCTGATGTCGTTCGCGCTGTACCGGTTCGAGATCAACATCCGCACGTCGGCGGTCCTCGGCATGGTCGGCGCCGGCGGCATCGGCAGTATGCTCTCGAACTACACCCAGTTCCGCGAATGGAGCACGGTGGGCATGCTGCTCATCGTCGTGGTGGTCGCCACGATGATCGTCGATGCGATCTCAGGCGCCGTTCGTCGCCGGATCATGGAAGGAGCCCGCCCCCGTGAGCTGGCAAGGATCGGCTGATGCGCCGCCGCTCGCGCGCATCGCGGCGCTGACCCCGTCGCTGCAGCGAGGTGAACGACGGGTCGCCGAGGCGATCGTGGCCGACCGCAGCGCGGCCGTCGAGCGCACCGCACAGGAGCTCGCGGATGCCGTCGGCGTCGGGCGCACGACGGTGATCCGCGCGGCGCAGACCCTCGGCTACGAGGGGTACCCGCAGCTGCGCGTCGCGCTCGCCCAGGAGCTCGCGCTCGAGTCCACGGTCGCGGTGGATTCCGACGGTACGCTCACCGGTGCCGTGCGCGCGGGGGTGAACAGGTTCGCAGCGCGGCTGTCGAACACGGTGTCGGCCCTCACGGAGGAGGACCTGCAGGAGTTCGTGCATCTGCTCGACAAGTCGCACCGGGTGCTGGTGCTCGCGAACGGCCTCTCGGGCGCGCTCGGCACCGACCTCGTGCTGCGGCTGAACTCGGCGGGCCGGCCGGCCGAGATCCTCGCGGACGCGATCTCGCAGCAGATCTCCGCCCGTCAGCTGGGCGCGGGATCGCTGTGCGTGGTGATCTCGGGGTCCGGAGCGAACCGCGCCACGCTCGACGCCATGCGCGCCGCGCGGGCGGGCGGGGCGAAGCTCGTCGCGCTCACCTCGTTCGCGCGTTCCTCGATCGCGGATGCCGCGGACGTGGTGCTCGTGGTGCCGCCGGTCAACGAGAGCTTCCAGGACGAGCTGATCCACACCTCGCGGGCGGCGATGATGCTGCTCATCGAGCAGCTCGTCGACCTCTTCATCGCGTACCGGGGTGAGAGGGGGAGAGAGGCGCAGGCCGCTTCCCTCTCCGTGCTCGGCAGCGGCCTGCTCGAGTAGCGCGGCCCGCGAGACTTCGCAGATGTCACGTTTTTCGGGTGGAGACGTGACATTTGCGAAGTCTCGCGAGCTGAGCGGGGATCAGGTGCGCGGGTCGAAGCGGATCGGTTCGTGGGTGCGGGCGACGAGAGCCCGCAGCTCCTCGAGCGTCGCGGGGGCGGCTCCCAGGGCGCGCGCCTGGACCAGCACGTTGCCCAGAGCCGTGGCCTCCACGGGGCCGGCGAGCACGGGCAGGCCGGTGCGATCGGCCGTGGCCTGGCAGAGCAGACGGTTCAGCGAGCCGCCGCCGACCAGATGGATGCCGTCTATCCGGCGGCCGGACAGGGCGGATGCCGTCGCCACCGCCTCCGCGAAGGCCGCCGCGATCGACTCCACGATGCCGCGCGCGAACGCCGGGCGCGAGGTCGGGGCCGCAGCGCCGAGCAGCGCGGCGATGCGCGCCGGCATGTCGCCCGGCGCGCTGAGCGAGGGGTCGTTCGCGTCGAACAGCGGCGCCGGCTCGCTCACGGCGGAGGCCGCGGCGAGCAGCTCGGGCAGGTCGATCGCCGTCCCGTCCTCGGCCTCCCACGCCCTGACCGTCTCGCTGAGCAGCCAGAGCCCCGTGACGTTGTGCAGGAAGCGGAAGCGCCCGTCGACGCCGAGCTCGTGCGTGAAGTTCGCCTCGCGCGCGGCGTCCGTGACGCGCGGCTCGGCCAGCTCGAGTCCGACCAGGCCCCAGGTGCCGCAGGAGATGTAGGCGGAGTCCGGCGAGGAGAGCGGCACGGCGACCACGGCGGATGCCGTGTCGTGCGAGCCGACGGCGACCACGGGGAGCTCCGCGCCGATGCGCGCGGCGAGCTCCGGGCGCAGCGTGCCGATCACGGCGCCCGGATCGACGAGGGGCGGCAGGACGTCCGCGGGGATTCCGAGGCGGCCGGCGAGCCCCAGATCCCACTCGCCCGTGTCCACGCCGAGCAGACCCGTGGTCGAGGCGTTCGTGCGCTCCGCGACCGTGGCGCCCGTGAGCAGGAAGGCGATGAGGTCGGGGATGAGCAGGGCCAGGTCGGCATCCGCCACCCGCTCGTCCGCACGCAGCTGGTACAGCGTGTTGAACGGCAGGAACTGCAGCCCGTTGCGCCGGTACAGCTCATCGAAGGGCGTGATCGCGTGCACCTCGGCCACGCCGCGCCCGCTGCGCTCGTCACGGTAGTGGAACGGCTCGGCGAGCAGCTCGCCGTCGCGGATCAGGCCGTAGTCCACCGCCCACGAGTCGATTCCGATGCTCTCGATCGCGGGCTCGCGCCGCACGGCCTCGGCAAGGCCGGCGACGACGTGCTCGTAGAGCGCGCCGAAGTCCCAGTGCAGTCCGTCCTCGCGCTCGACCGGGCCGTTCGGGAACCGCGAGACGAGCTCGAGCTCGAGCCGGCCGTCGCCGACGCGCCCGATCATGACCCGGCCGCTGGTGGCGCCCAGGTCGACCGCGGCGACGGTGCGGACGGTCATCGGATGCGTCCTTCGTCTCGTCGCTGCGCTCCTCGCTCAGGAACCGACGAAGGGCGCTCAGGAACCGAAGGACGTCCCGACACGGTCTCCCTCATCGCAGGAACGCGGCGGCGACGCCGGAGTCGACGGGGATGTGCAGGCCGGTGGTGCGGCTGAGCTCGGGGCCGGTGAGCACGTACACGGCGTCGGCGACGTTCTCGGGGACGACCTCGCGCTTGAGGATCGTGCGGTTCGCGTAGAACTGGCCGAGGTCCTCTTCGGCGACGCCGTAGGTCGCGGCGCGGTTGGCGCCCCAGCCGGAGGCGAAGATTCCGGAGCCGCGCACGACGCCGTCGGGGTTGATGCCGTTGACGCGCACGCCGTGCTCGCCGAGCTCGACGGCGAGGAGCCTGACCTGGTGGGCCTGGTCGGCCTTGGTCGCAGAGTAGGCGATGTTGTTCGGGCCCGCGAACACGGAGTTCTTCGACGAGATGTAGATGATGTCGCCGCCGAGCTTCTGGTCGATCAGCACGCGCGCCGCGGCCTTCGAGACGAGGAACGAGCCCTTGGCCATGACGTCGTGCTGCAGGTCCCAGTCCTTCTCGGTGGTCTCCAGCAGCGGCTTCGACAGCGAGAGACCGGCGTTGTTGACGATCAGGTCGACGCCGCCGAAGGCGAGGACCGCCTCGTTCAGCGCGGCCTGGACGGCGTCCGCGTCGGCGACGTTCGCGGCGACGCCGATCGCGACATCCGTGTTCCCCAGCTCGGCGGCCGCGGCCTGCGCCTTCTCGAGATCCAGGTCGGCGACGACGACGCACGCGCCCTCGGCGGCGAGTCGGGTCGCGATGGCCTTGCCGATGCCGGAGGCCGCGCCGGTGACGAAGGCGATGCGGCCCTGGTGCGACTTCGGCTTCGGCATCCGCTGCAGCTTGGCCTCCTCCAGCGCCCAGTACTCGATGCGGAACTTCTCGGCGTCGGAGATGGGGGAGTACGTCGACAGCGCCTCGGCGCCGCGCATGACGTTGATCGCGTTGACGTAGAACTCGCCGGCGACGCGGGCGGTCTGCTTGTTGGCTCCGTAGGAGAACATGCCGACGCCCGGGACGAGCACGATCAGCGGGTCAGCACCGCGGATCGCGGGGCTCTCCGCCGTAGCATGCGTGTCGTAGTAGGCCTGGTAGTCGGCGCGGTACTCGGCGTGCAGCTCGTGCAGACGCGCGATCTGCTCCTCCAGCGAGGCGGTGGCCGGGAGGTCGAGGATCAGCGGCTTGACCTTCGTGCGCAGGAAGTGGTCGGGGCAGCTGGTGCCGAGAGCGGCGAGGGCAGGCGCCTTCTCGGAGGCGAGGAAGTCGAGCACGGCCTCGCTGTCGGTGAAGTGGCCGACCATGGGCTTGTCGTGCGAGGCGATGCCGCGGATCGTGGGGGCCAGAGCGGCGGCGCGCTCACGCCGCTCGGCCTCCGGGAGGGCCTCGAAGCCGGAGCGGACGCCGCCGAAGGGCTGGGCCTCGCCGTGCTCGGCGATGTACGCCGCGGCGGTGTCGATGATCCACAGCGAGTTCGCCTCGGCCTCCTCCGAGGTGTCGCCCCAGGCCGTGATGCCGTGGCCGCCGAGGATCGTGCCGATCGCCTGCGGGTTCTCGGCCTTGATCGCCGCGATGTCCAGGCCGAGCTGGAAGCCGGGGCGCCGCCAGGGCACCCAGACGACCTTGTCGCCGAAGATCCTCGTGGTGAGCTCCTCGCCGTCGGCGGAGGTCGCGATCGCGATGCCCGAGTCGGGGTGCAGGTGGTCCACGTGCGCCGCGTCCACGAGGCCGTGCATGGCCGTGTCGATCGACGGGGCGGCCCCGCCCTTGCCGTGCAGGCAGTAGTCGAAGGCCGCGACCATCTCGTCCTCGCGGTCGAGGCCCGGATAGACGTCGACGAGGGCGCGCATGCGGTCCAGGCGCAGCACCGCGAGGCCCTGCTCGGTGAGCGTGCCGAGGTCGCCGCCGGAGCCCTTGACCCACAGCAGCTCGACCGGCTGACCGGTCACCGGGTCGGTCTCGGTGCCCTTGGCGGAGGTGTTCCCGCCGGCGTAGTTCGTGTTCTTGGGGTCGGCGCCCAGGCGGTTCGACCGCGCGATCAGGGCTGCGGCGGTGGGGTTGGTCATGACGGTTCCTTGGTGTCGAGGGAGGTCGTGCGGAGGAGCGCCGGGATGCGGGGATCGGCTCCCGCATCCCGGCGGGTCTTTCAGGCGCCCCAGCCGGCCTGCACGCCGCCGACGCGGTCGGCCGCGATCCGGGCGAGGTAGCCCGACTCGGCGAAGGCCTTCATCGGGTCGGCGGGCAGGCCGCGGCTCTCGCGCCATTCGGCGAGGGCGGGGCGGACGTCGGTGTAGAACGCGTCCATGAAGATGCGGTTGGCCTCGAGCACGTCGCCTGAGCGCTGTGCAGCGGCTAGGGCGTCGCGGTCGACGAGCAGGGCGCGGGCCGTCATCTCCTGCACGTTCAGCACGCTGCGGATCTGTCCGGGGATCTTGTCCTCGACGTTGTGGCACTGGTCGAGCATGAAGGCCACGTCGGGATTGTTCAGCCCGCCGCCGCGGACGACCTCGAAGACGATCCGGAACAGCTGGAACGGGTCCGCGGCGCCCACGATCAGGTCGTCGTCGGCGTAGAAGCGCGAGTTGAAGTCGAACGAGCCGAGCTTGCCGAGGCGCAGCAGCTGCATGACGATGAACTCGATGTTCGTGCCGGGCGCGTGATGGCCGGTGTCGAGGCACACCATCGCCCGCTCGCCGAGGGCGGCGACCTGCGCGTAGGAGGTGCCCCAGTCCGGGACGTCGGTGTGATAGAACGCCGGCTCGAAGAACTTGTACTCCAGCACCAGACGCTGGTCGTCGCCGAGGCGGGCGTAGATCTCCTGCAGCGACTCGTGCAGGCGGTCCTGGCGGCCGCGCATGTCGGCCTGGCCGGGGTAGTTCGAGCCCTCGGCGAGCCAGATCTTCAGGTCGCGCGAACCGGTGGCGTCCATGACGTCGATGCAGGCGAGGTGGTGGTCGATCGCCTTGCGGCGGACCGCCGCGTCCTCGTGCGTGAGGGCGCCGAACTTGTAGTCGTCGTCCTGGAAGGTGTTGGAGTTGATGGTGCCGAGCTTCACGCCGAGGTCCTCGGCGTGCCGGCGCAGGTCGTCGTAGCTGTCGACGAGGTCCCACGGGATGTGCAGGGCGACCGTGGGCGCGAGGGCGGTGTACTCGTGCACCTGCGCGGCGTCGGCGATCTTCTCGTAGGGATCGCGCGGGGTGCCAGGGGTGCCGAACACCTTGAAGCGCGTGCCGGAGTTGCCGAACGCCCAGCTGGGCAGCTCGATCGCCTGCTGTGCGAGCGCGGACTGGATCTCGGGGGTGAGGACGGACATCGTCACTCGCTTTCTGTGGTGGTGTCGGATGCGGAGAGCTGCTCCGCGAGGTTGAAGACTTCGGTCAGCGGGGTCGCCGCCTGGTCCGGCCGGCCGTCGAGGCCGACGAAGAACCGCGACATCTCCGCCTCCCAGCGGGTCGCCACGTCGGAGGAGGCGAGGTAGGCCTGGGCGGCCGCGTCGTCGTCGGTCTCGTAGTAGCCGATCAGGCAGCCGGCCTCATCGAGGAAGAGGGAGTAGTTGCGACGGCCCGCCGCGGCGATCTCGGCGAGCATCTCGGGCCACACGGGACTGTGGCGAGCGAGGTACTCGTCGAGCAGCTCGGGGCGCACCTGCAGCCGGAAGCAGACGCGGGCGGGGGTTGTCATCGTCGACGGTCCTCCAGTCGTTTATGAATCGTTTCAAGAATACGTCCGCGGGGTCGATCGCGCAACATCGGCGTCGAGGCTTGTATCGTTTCAGGAACACGATGGCGGGATGCGACGCGAAGGAGCGGGCATGGAGCATCAGGAGCGGGCGCTGGCCGCCTACGTCGCACAGGTGTCGGAGGACCCGGATGCGGTCGGCGTGATCCTGGTCGGGTCCCTCGCCCGCGGCGCCGAACGCGAGGACTCCGACGTCGACGTGTACCTCGTGGTCACGGCCGAGGCGTTCGCCCGGGCGTCCGCCTCCGACCGCTGGGCCTGGGTGGACCGCCGCGGCCTGGACTATCCGGGCTCGTACATCGACGTCAAGCTCGCCGACCTCGACTACCTCCGCGCGGCCGCCGCGCGCGGCGACGACCCGACCAGAGCCTCGTTCGAGGGTGCGCGCGTCGCTTTCAGCCGCGTCGCCGAGCTCGAGAGCCTCGTCGCCGCGATCGGCATGCGGGATGCGGAGGCGTGGGACGACCGCATCCGCTCCCATGTCGCCCAGGCGCACCTGCACGGCGGCTACTTCCTGCGTCAGGCCGAGGAGCACGGCGACCCGTTCCTGCTGCAGCACGCCGCCGTGCACCTCGCGCTCGCCGCGGCCCGCGCCGCGCTGGCCTCCGCGCACCGGCTGATGCCGGGGCCGAAGTACATCGACGCCCTCGTGCGCGAGGTGCCGACGCCCGAGGGCTTCGTCGCCGCCTGGGATCGCGCGGTGGCGGAGCCGGGCACGGCATCCGCCTCCGCGCTCATCGCCGCGCTGGACCGGTGGCTCGGCCGGGGCCAGACCCCCGATGAGTCCCTCTCGGTGTTCATCCGCGACAACGAGCTCGCGTGGCTGCGGGGGACGATCCCGGCCGAGTACTTCTGACACCCCTCAGCCCTTCACGGCTCCGCTGGTCATGCCCGCGACGATCTGCCGGTTGAAGAAGACGTACATCACCAGCGGCGGGATCGTGATGAGCAGGATGTTCATGAACAGCAGGTTCCACTGGTTCAGCGTCTGGCTCTGGAAGTTGTAGAGAGTCAGCTGCACCGTGGCGTTCGCATCGCCCGGCAGGAAGTACAGCGGGCCGGTGAAGTCGTTGAACACCGCCACCGACTGCACCACGATCACCGTCACCGCGACCGGCTTCAGCAGCGGCATCACCACCGTGAAGAACAGCCGGATGGGACCGGCGCCGTCGATCACGGCAGCCTCGTCGAGCTCGCGGGGGATCGTCGAGATGAAGGCGCGGAACAGCAGGATGCAGAAGCTCAGGCCGAACGTCGCCTCGATGAGGATCATGCCGGGCATGGTCTTGAACAGCCCGATGCCCTGCAGCACCCAGATCGTCGGGACGACCGCGGGAGGCACGATGAGCCCGGCCAGGACGAAGATGTTGATGACGTGGTTCCAGCGCGACTTGCGCCGCTGCAGGATGTAGCCGACCATCGCCGCGAAGACCACCATGATCGCCACGCTCGCCACCGTGAGGATCGTGGAGTTGACGAAGGCGCGCACCAGCATCCAGTCCCGCGTCTCCAGCACTGTGACGATGTTCTCCCAGAGGAACCACCCCTGGGCCGGCAGGGAGAACTCGAACAGCGAGGCCTCCTGGGGGTTCTTCGCCGCGGTGAGGAAGATGAACGCGAACGGCACGATGAACACCACGATCGAGGCCAGGATGGCGACCACGCCGAGCGCGTAGCGCGACAGGAACCGGCGCAGCGTCATCGGGCGGCGCTCGCCGCGGGCGATCCTCGCCTTCGAGGCGCCGGCGGTGGTGATGGTGCGGGTGAGGGTCATGACTCCACCTGCCTCTTGTTGAGGACGTACTGGATGGGAACGATGATCGCGGTGACCACGAGGAAGAGCACCACGTTGCCCGCTGTCGACAGGCCGTAGAACCCGGCCTGGTACTGCTTGTAGATCACCGAGGCGATCACGTCGCTCGTGAATCCGGGGCCGCCCTTGGTCATCGCCCAGATCAGCTCGAACGAGCGGAGACCCCCGATCAGCGAGAGCAGGATGACGGTCGCCGTCGCCGGCTGCACGAGCGGGAGGGTGATGTTGCGGAACCGCTGCCACGCCGACGCCCCGTCGACCTTGGCCGCCTCGAAGTACTCCTGCGGGATCGCGACGAGACCGGCGATGAAGATGAGGGTGGCGATGCCGACCCCCTTCCACACGTCGACCAGGGCCACGCTCATCAGCGCCCACGCGGGGTCGGTGAGCCAACCGGGACCCGTGACGCCGAAGGTCGCGAGGGTCTGGTTGATGAGCCCGTCGAACGGGTCCATCAGCACCTTGAAGGTGATGCCGATGCCGACGGTCGACACGAGCACCGGGAAGAAGATCGTCGAGCGCAGATAGCCGCGCCCGAGGATCGAGCCGGTCAGCAGCAGGGCCAGCGCGAGGCCGAGGACGACCTTGAGCGCCGAGGTGACGAATCCGTAGAGGAAGGTGTTCACGAACCCCTGCATGAGCATGGGCTCGGTGAAGAACTGGACGTAGTTGTCGAAGCCGATGAACTCGATGTCGAACAGCGACCAGCGGGTCAGGCTGAAGTAGAAGGACGCGAACGTGGGGACGGCGAAGAGCACGATGTAGAGCACGGCCGACGGGATGTAGAACCACGTCGGATAGGAGCTCTTGATGCCCTTGCGCCGGGGCGTGCGTGCGCTCGTGGGCGCTGTCGCGGTGGCGGTCATGGGTTTTCTCCGTCTGGTCGGGTGGCGGTGCCGGCCCGCCTCCGCGGCGGGCCGGCACCCGTGTCAGGCGAGGATCACCAGCCGTCGATGCCGAGCTGCTGGGCCTGCTTCTTCACGTCCTCGTCGTAGAGGGCGGCTCCGTCGGCGGCGGAGCGGATGCCGCTGCCGACCTCGACCGTGATGTTCTCGAGGTTCGGGCCCTTGATGGGGGAGAGGAACTCGAGGGCCGGGTTGTTGGTGCCGCTGTCGAAGTACGCCTGCATGTCCTTCAGCAGGCCGGGGACGTCGCTGGGCAGCTCGCACGCGCTCGTGGCGTACGGGCCGGAGGGGACCATCGAGGAGTTCTGCACGTCGCAGCCGTCGGAGGAGTTGATGAACGCCACGAACTTCTTCGCGGCCTCGAGCTTCGCGCCCTCGGTGGTCTTCGGGATGTAGACGCCGTTGGGCAGCCACACCGTGAGCTTGGTGTCGTCGGCATCCTGCGCGGGCAGGGCGAACACGCCGACGTCCTCGAGGTTGTCCGGGTAGTTCTGCTCGATGTTCGAGACGGCGCTGGTGAGGATCGGGTAGTGCGCCCCCTCGCCGGTGGCGATCATGCGGATGCCGTCGTCATAGAGCGCCGAGGCGAAGTCCTTGTTGAACCAGCCGGCCTCGGAGGCGTCCTGCTGGTTGGCGAAGCCCTGCAGCGCGGGCTCGTCGACGTACTTGCGCTCGCCCGCGGTGTACTCGTCGGCCCAGTCCGGGTCCTGCGCGAGCACGTTGCCGAAGTCGCCGAGCACGAACAGCTGGCTGGTCCAGGTGTCTCCGTAGGTCTGGATGACGGCGGTCTTGCCCGCCGCCTTGATCTTGTCGTTGTTCGCGGCGAACTCGTCCCAGCTGGTCGGGACCTCGAGTCCGAGATCGGCGTAGATCTTCTTGTTGTAGAGCACGGCTCCGGCCTGCGTGGATCCGAACGGCGCGCCGTAGACGCCGTTGTCGGTGGAGACGACGGCCTTCATCGAGTCCTGCAGATCGCCCACCCAGTCCTGGTCGGACAGGTCGACGAGGTTCTGGTCGGGGTTCAGCGCCTGCAGGAGCGAGCCGGAGTTGTACCAGAAGACGTCCTGCATCTCGCCGGTGGCCAGCTTGGTCTTGTTCAGGTTGTCGCCCTCGGTGCCCGCGGGCTGGGATTCGAGCTTGACGGTGATGTCGTCGTTCGCCTCCTCGAAGGCGGCGATCATCGCGGTGGCGGCCTCGACGTTCGATCCCGAGTTGGGGACCAGGAACGTGATCTCGGTCGTGCCGTCGCTGCTTCCGCCGCCGGAACTGCACGCGGCGAGGGGGAGCACGAGGGCCGCTGCGCCGGCTGCGGCGAGAAGGACCCTGCGGGAACGGGTGCTGTTCATCCTTTACCTCCATGTAAAAGCTGATACTCCTGGCCTCTGCTCCGAGACCCGGTAGTGTTGAAGCGATTCATTGAATCCATTCAACGTCGGTAACATACGACGATCGCGGACGGGAGTCAACGATTCCCCGCGAAGTTCATCGATTCTTGACAATGTTGTTGAATCCATTCAATATGGGCACGACGCGACGATGCACAACCCGGAAGGACCCAGCCATGGCGGCCACCCCCGATCTCTCCCTGCGTGACGAGGCCACCCGCGTGGTGTCGCTGCGCTCCCAGCACGGCGCCGGCCTGATCGGCGTGCCGGGGCAGGGGCTGCGCCTGACCTGGCGGTCGGAGAGCGATCGTCCGGGAGCCGCGCAGCTCGCCTACCAGCTCGCCATCGGCCCCGCGGATGCCGAACCGGCGCCGGGCGACGTCGTCGACTCGGCGGACTCCGTCGCCGTGCCCGTCGGCGACCTCGCCCCCGGAGAGCGTCGGGCGTTCGCGGTGCGGATCGCGACGGACTCCGGCTGGACCGGCTGGAGCGAGCCCCTCGTCGTCGAGGCGGGAGTGCCGGCATCCGCCCTGCGCGCCAGGGTCATCGGGATCCCCACCGAGATCGAGGGACCGGCGGCGCTCCTGCGCACCGTCTTCACGGTCGGCGAGGCTCCGCGCCGGGCGCGTCTGCGCCTGAGCGCGCTGGGGCTCGTCGACGTGTGGATCAACGGGAGGCGGGCGAGCACGGCCCGCCTGACCCCCGGATGGACCTCCTACCAGGCGCGGATCCTGCTCGACACGGTCGACGTCACGGGCCTGCTCAGGGAGGGCGAGAACACGATCGTGCTGCAGGTCGGCGACGGCTGGTACCGCGGCCGCATGGGCTTCGCCCAGCGGAGGGCGATCTACGGCGACCGCTCCGGCGCGATCGCGCAGATCGACACGGAGCACGGGGTCCTCGTCGCCACCGACGAGACCTGGCGCGGAGGCTTCGGCGCCGTGCGGTCCGCGAGCATCTACGACGGGACGCACACCGATCTGCGCGAGACGGCGGCGGGCGTGCACGAGGCGGGCTTCGACGACTCCGCGTGGACCGCGGCCCAGACGATCGAGGCGGATCCGGCGCTGTTCGAGTCGCGGTCGGCGCCCCCGGTCCGCGTGGTGGCAGAACGGGAGATGACCCGCACCGATCGGGACGGGGCCGTGCAGTTCGACGCAGGGCAGAACGTGTCGGGCTGGGTGCGCCTCGTGGTGCGCGGCTCGGCCGGCGACGAGATCACCGTGCGGCACGCCGAGATCCTGGAGCCTTCGGGCGCTCTGCACACCGCCGCGCTGCGCACCGCGAAGGCCACGGACACCTACGTGCTCGACCGCGACGGCGAGCACGTGCTCGAGCCGCAGTTCACCTTCCACGGCTTCCAGCACGCCGAGGTCACCGGCGCCGCCGAGGTCGTCTCCGCCACGGCCGTCGCGATCTCCAGCGACCTCCCGGCGCGCTCGAGCTTCCGCTCCGCATCCGACGCGCTCGACCGCTTCCACTCGAACGTGTTCTGGTCGCAGCGCGACAACTTCGTGTCGGTCCCCACCGACTGCCCGCAGCGCGACGAGCGTCTGGGGTGGACCGGCGACGCGCAGGCCTTCGCCGCGACCGCCAGCACGCTCATGGACGCCGAGGCGTTCTGGCGCAGCTGGCTGCGCGACCTCGAGGCGGACCAGACCGACGAGGGCGGCGTCGCCTCGGTCGTCCCCGACATCATCCGCTTCGAGGACATGCGGATGGGCGAGGGCCCGGTCGACAACATGGGCAGAGCGGGATGGGCGGATGCCGCCACGATCGTCCCCCTGGCGGTGTACGACTCCACCGGCAGCGACGAGGTGCTGCACCGGCAGCTGGGCAGCATGCGGCGCTGGGTCGAGCACCTGCGCCGGCGCGCGGGCGACGGCGTCGTGCTGCCCACCGAGCCCTTCCAGTACGGGGACTGGCTCGACCCCGACGCTCCGGGAGAGCGCCCGTGGGAGGCGAAGGTGTCGAGCGATTACGTCGCGAACGCGTTCTACGTGCACTCCGCCCGGCTGCTCGCCCGTGCCGAGCGCGTGGTCGGCGACGACGGGCGGGCGGCGGAGTACGAGGCGCTCGCCGACCGCGTGGCCGCGGAGACCTGGGAGCGCTGGGGCGCGGATGCCGTGACGACGCAGACCGGCGCGGCGCTCGCCCTCGAGTTCCGGATCGCCCCGGACGGGGACCGCACGGCGATCGCCGACGCCCTCGCCGCGAACGTGCGCGCCGAGGACGGACGCATCTCGACCGGCTTCCTGGGCACCCCGCTGGTGCTGTTCGCGCTGTCGAACACGGGGCATCTCGACGAGGCGTACCTGATGCTGCTCCGCCGCGAGGCGCCGAGCTGGCTGTACCAGGTGGACCGCGGGGCGACCACCGTCTGGGAGCGCTGGGACGCGATCCTGCCGGACGGGCGGATCCACTCCGGAGCCATGGACGCCGGCTCGAACGACGAGGGCGGCAGCATGCTGTCGTTCAACCACTACGCCTACGGCGCGGTGATCGACTGGGTGTACCGCACGGTCGCCGGCATCGCGCCCGCCGAGCCCGGCTACCGCCGTGCGCGGATCGCCCCGCGCCCCGCCGTCGGCATGGAGCACGCCGCGGCGTCCATCGACACGCCGTACGGCCGGCTGGCCATCGACTGGCGCCTCGAGGACGGGGTCCTGCGCGCGACGACGGAGGTGCCGTTCGGCGCCACCGGCGCGCTCGACCTGCCCGTCACGGCGGACTCGGTCGTCACGGTCGACGGAGGACCCGCTCCCGCCGAGCTGGCCTCGGGGACGCACCGGATCACGGTGACGGCCCCCGCCGTCGCGCGGAGCTGAACCGCGACGGCATCCGTCGTCGCTCGCAGGGAAGAACCGAAGAACACAGAGAGGTGCAGGAGAACATGACTCTGACAGTGGCGCGCGTCAGCGTGGACGCGCCGCACGGCAGCGATGTCGTCGCGGTGGCCGCCCCGGCGATCGGCTGGACGACCGAGACCGACGCCTCCGGGTGGACGCAGGTCCGCGCGGAGCTGGAGCTCGCCGTCGGCGGCTCCGACGAGGTGCAGACCCACGTCGTCGAGGGGCGCGACTCGGTACGGCTGCCCTGGCCCTTCCGCCCGCTGGCCCCGCGCGACGAGGCGCGCCTGCGGGTGCGGGTCACCGGGTCCGACGGCGAGACGTCGGAGTGGAGCGCACCGCGGCGGATCGTCGGCGGGTTCCTCGCCGACGGCGAGTGGACGGCGTCGACCATCGCCGTCGCCTCCCCGTCCGGCTACGCCGAGCCGGCGGCGCTGCGCCGCTCCTTCGCGGTCGACGGCGAGGTGCTCAGGGCCACGCTGTACGCGACCGCGATCGGCGTGTACCAGGCCGCGGTCAACGGCTCCGACGTCGACGATCAGGTGCTCAAGCCCGGATGGACGCCCTTCCAGGCCCGCACCGTCCACGAGACGACGGATGTCACGGGGCTGCTGCGGCAGGGCGACAACGAGCTCTCGGTGCGTCTGGCCGGGGCCTGGGCGACCGAGCGCTTCGGCTTCCGCGAGAACGCCGCGCCGATCTACGTCGATCAGCCCCGCTTCGCGGCGCAGCTGCTGATCGAGTACGCCGACGGACGTACGGCCACGATCGTCACCGACGGCTCCTGGCAGAGCGCGCCGAACGAGATCACCGCGAGCGGCCTGTACGCGGGCGAGGACCACGACGCGCGCCGCCCGGCATCCGACTGGGCCGCCGTCGCCGTCGTCGACGACGTGCCCGAGCCCGGCGCCCGGATCTCGCCCTTCGTGCGGCGCATCGAGGAGGTCGCCGTCGCCGAGGTCATCACGACCCCCTCGGGCAGGACCGTGCTCGACTTCGGCCAGAACCTCGTCGGACGCCTGCGCATCAGGGTCCAGGGCCCGGCCGGGACCGTCGTCACGCTGCGGCACGCCGAGGTGCTCGAGCACGGCGAGCTGGGCACGCGCCCGCTGCGCGCCGCGGCCGCGACCGACCGCTACACACTGGCGGGAGAGGGCGTCGAGCAGTGGGAGCCCGAGTTCACCTTCCACGGCTTCCGCTACGCCGAGATCGACGGCTGGCCGGGGGAGCTCGACCCCGCCGACGTGACCGCCGTGGTGATCCACAGCGACATGGAGCGCACCGGATGGTTCGACACCTCGCACGAGCTCGTGCGCCGGCTGCACGAGAACGTCGTCTGGGGTCTGCGCGGCAACTTCCTGTACGTGCCCACCGACTGCCCGCAGCGCGACGAGCGCCTCGGCTGGACCGGCGACATCCAGGTGTTCGCTCCGACCGCGAGCTTCCTCTACGACGTGCGCGGCTTCCTCGACTCCTGGCTGCGCGACCTCGAGATCGACCAGGTCGAGGGGGTCGTGCCCTTCGTCGTCCCGAACGTGCTCGGCCCCGCCAGGGCCGCGGCCGCATGGGGAGACGCGGCGGCGGTCGTGCCGGCCGTTCTGCACGAGCGGTTCGCCGACGTCGACACGCTCGCACGGCAGTTCGAGAGCATGAGGGCGTGGACCGACGTCATCGTCGGCTACTCCGGCGATCGGATGCTGTGGGAGGGCATGTTCCAGTTCGGCGACTGGCTCGACCCGGACGCGCCCCCGCAGCATCCGGCGAAGGCCAAGACCTCGGCCGACATCGTCGCCTCGGCCTACGTGTTCCGCTCCGCCGACCTCACCGCGCGGGCCGCCGCGCTGCTCGGCAGGGACGAGGAGGCGGAGCGGTACGCGCAGATCGCCGAGCGGGTGCGCCGGGCGTTCCTCGACGAGTACGTGACGCCGTCTGGCCGCATGGTGTCCGACGCGCAGACCGCGTACTCGCTGGCGATCGCCTTCGACATCATAGAGCCCGAACGGCGCCAGGCGCTGGGCGACCGGCTGGCGGAGCTGACCCGGCTCAGCGGCTACCGCATCGGCACCGGCTTCGTCGGCACGCCGATCATCCAGGACGCGCTGACCCGCACGGGTCACGTCGACACGGCCACCCGCCTGCTGACGCAGACCGAGAACCCGTCGTGGCTGTACCCGGTCACGATGGGCGCCACGACGATCTGGGAGCGCTGGGACTCCATGCTCCCGGACGGGACGATCAACCCGGGGCAGATGACCTCGTTCAACCACTACGCGCTCGGCGCCATCGCCGACTGGCTGCACCGCTCGGTGGCCGGTCTCGCGCCTGCGGCGCCGGGGTACTCGCGGATCGAGGTCGCCCCGCATCCGCTCGAGGGCTTCGACTACGCCGAGGCCTCGCATCTCACGCCGTACGGCGAGGCGCGGGTGCGCTGGGAGCGCTCAGGCGGGCAGGTCGTGGTCGAGGCGACCGTGCCCGCGAACGCCGACGCCGACGTGGTGCTGCCCGACGGGCAGCGCTTCACGGTGGGGTCGGGCTCGCACCGGTGGACCGTCGAGGCGCCTGAGGCCTGGCCGGCGCCCGGAGAGGTCGGCTTCGACTCGAGCCTGGCGGCGATCGTCGACGACCGCGAGGCGTACGACGCGATCGTCGACGTTCTGGAGGGGATGCGTCCCGACGCGGCCGAGGACTTCCGTCTGAGCACCGAGTGGGGAGAGCGCTTCACCCTGGGCGAGCTGTTCGCCCGCCTGCTCGGACCGGAGCCGCGCGCCGCCGTCGAGCAGCGTCTGGCCGAGCTGAGCGCCGCGCGCTCCTGAGAGGAAGGCCTCCGATGCGCATCGTCGTGACGGGCAGCTCGGGCAAGCTCGGGCGGGCCGCGGTCGAGCGGCTGCGCTCGGACGGCCACGAGGTCGTCGGATTCGACCTCGTGGGCAGTCCGGGTCCGGGCTTCGTGCGCGTCGACCTGCAGGACTACGGCCAGGTGCTCGACGCGCTGCTGGGTGTGACCGCACGGCACACCGGGCTCGACGCGGTCGTGCACCTGGCCGCCCTGCCGGTCAACGGCCTGGTGCCGGATGCGGCCACGTTCACGGGCAACGTGACGGCCACGTTCCACGTGCTGCACGGCGCGCTGCGCGCCGGCATCCGCACCATCGTGCAGGCGTCGAGCATCACGGCCATGGGCTTCCCCGACTTCGCCCGCCTGCCGGAGCTGCCCGTCGACGAGACCTACACCGAGGCGAACAACACCTACGCGCTGGGCAAGGTCGCGGAGGAGGCGATGGCCGCTCAGCTCGCGCACTGGCACGAGGGGACGAGCATCACCTCGCTGCGGTTCACGAACGTGGTCGCCGAGGGGGAGTACGCGACCTTCGTGCGTGCGGGGGTGCGGGGCTACCGCCGCGACCTGCTCGGCACCTACGTCGATGCGCGGGACGGAGCCGCGGCGATCGCGCTGGCGCTGGCGCACGCGAGACCCGGGTTCGAGGTCTACAACATCGCGGCGGCGGACTCGGGCGTCGCCACGCCCACCGCCGACTATGCGGCGCTGAACTACCCCGGGGTGCCGCTGCGTGCCGGCACCGGACGCTTCGCCCCGCTGCTGTCGATCGAGAAGGCTCAGCGGGAGCTCGGCTACGCGCCCGCGCACTCCTGGCGGAACGAGTTCGTCGCGCCGTAGGGGGCGGTGTGCCGGCAGGTGGCAGTGGTCCCGGCGCGGCGCTGTGAGGGTCCGGCGCGGGTGCCACCTCGGCCCCGACGGCTGCGACGGCACCGACGGCCGCGACCGCACCGGCGAACGTGAGCGACCCCACCGACGGCCGAGTCCGAGCGCCAGACGCGCGCACCCTCGCGCGGCACCCACGGCACCCGCTAGGATTGGTAATGAATTCATAGACGAATGGATATTCAATCCCATGTCATCCCTTGTGCTCGGCACCTCAGGACTCGGATCCGGTGATCGCGACGCCGCGATCGAGACGGCGACGGCGCTGCTGCGCAGCGGCCTCCTCATCGACACCTCGAACAGCTACGCGGGCGGCGCGTCCGAACGCGTGCTCGGCCTCGCCCTGTCGGCGCTGCCTCCGGCGGAGAGAGCGGATGCCGCGGCGCGACTCATCACCAAGGTCGACGCCGATCCCGCATCCGGCGCCTTCGACGCCGACCGGGTCCGCCGATCGGCCGAGGAGAGCCTGAGCCGGCTCGGCGTCGACCGGTTCCCGCTGCTGCACCTGCACGACCCGTACTCGGTCACGATCGACGAGGCGCTCGCCCCGGGCGGCGCGGTCGAGGGCCTGCTGAGGCTGCGGGACGACGGCGTCGCCGGCGCGATCGGCATCGCCGCGGGACCCATCCCGCTCATGCGGCGCTACGTCGCCGGCGGGGCTTTCGACGCCGTGCTCAGCCACAACCGGTTCACGCTCGTCGATCGGAGCGCGACCGCGCTGTTCGAGGACGCGAGGAGGCGGGGGATGACGGTGTTCAACGCCGCCCCGTTCGGCGGAGACCTGCTCGCCCGCGGTCCTCGCCCCGGCGCGACCTACGGATACCGTCCGATAGACGAGGCCCTCGCCTCCTGGACGACGGCGCTGTTCGACCTCTGCACGCGGCACGGGGTCGCTCCGGCATCCGTCGCCCTGCGGTTCTCCACCGGCTCGTCCCTCGTCGACCACACGGTCGTGGGGATCTCCTCGCCGGCACGCCTCGCGCAGCTGCGCGACCTGGACGAGACCCGGATCCCCGCGGACCTCTGGGCCGCCGTCGACGCCCTCGGGCCCGCCCCCGCTCCCGTCGAGGACGGGGCGCGCGCATGAACGACCGCTACTGGGAGAGCACCCGACCCGGATCGGGCCGGCGTGCTCCGCGTGCCGACGCCGTCGGAGACGCGCCCGTCATCGGCCTCGACGGCACCTGGCGGTTCCGGCTCAGCCCGACCGCCGCGGGCACGGGACCGGAGTTCACCGGCGCCGATTTCGACGACAGCGGCTGGGATCCGATGCGGGTGCCCTCGCACTGGGTGCTCGAGGAGTTCACCCCGCTGGCCGGAGGCGAGCGCCGGCGGATGCTGGGCACCGCCGAGGGGCCCCTGTACACGAACACGGCCTACCCGATCCCCCTCGACGCCCCGCACGTGTCCGAGGCGAATCCGACCGGCGACTACCGGCTCGTGTTCGAGGCGCCCGAGGGGTTCGGTCCCGCTGTGCTGCGCTTCCAGGGCGTCGACTCGTGCGCGAAGGTGTGGCTGAACGGCGAGGAGCTGGGCTGGTCGACGGGCAGCCGCCTGCCCTTCGAGTTCGACGCCCCCGTGCGCGCCGGCCGCAACGTGCTGGCGGTGCGCGTGCACCGCTGGTCGGCCGGCACCTACCTGGAGGACCAGGACATGTGGTGGCTGCCGGGCATCTTCCGCGAGGTCGAGCTGCTCGCCCGCCCGCACGGCGCGATCGACGACCATTTCGTGCACGCCGACTACGACCCCGTGACGGGCCTGGGGACGCTGCGGGTCGAGGCGAGCACGGATGCCGTCGTCGAGATCCCCGAGCTCGGCGTCTCGATGCCGGCGGGGGAGACGGCGGTCGTGCCCGTCGAGCCCTGGAGCGCGGAGTCGCCGCGCCTGTACCGCGGCACCCTGCGCTCCGCAGGGGAGACGATCGAGCTCGCCGTCGGATTCCGCCGCGTCGCGATCGTCGACGGGGTGTTCACGGTGAACGGCCGGGCCGTGACCTTCCGCGGAGTGAACCGGCACGAGCACGACCCGCATCGCGGCCGCGCCCTCGACTCCGAGACCATGCGCGAGGACATCGTGATGATGAAGCGCGCCAACATCGACGCCGTGCGCACGAGCCACTATCCGCCGCATCCGGAGTTCCTGCGCCTGTGCGACGAGCTGGGGATGTGGGTCGTGCTCGAGAACGACCTCGAGACCCACGGCTTCATCTACGAGGGGTGGGAGCACAATCCGCCTGCGCTGCCGGAGTGGCGCGAGGCGCTGCTCGATCGCCTGCGGCGCAGCGTCGAGCGCGACAAGAACCATCCGAGCATCGTGATCTGGTCGCTGGCGAACGAGAGCATGACCGGCGAGGCCTTCGGCGAGATGCGGCGCTGGCTCGACGCCCGCGACCCCTCCCGACCGGTGCTGTACGAGCGGGACCCCTCGTACCAGGACTCCGACTTCTACTCGCTCATGTACCCGTCGCTCGAGCTGCTCGACCTGATCGGCCGGCGCCGGGAGCCCCGGGGCGGCCGGCTCAGCATGCACGGCATGGTGTTCGGCGAGGAGCGGGAGGATGCCGAGGCGCCCGTCGATCCGGTCGACGAGCGCCGCCGCGGCCTCCCGTTCCTGCTCGTCGAGTACGCGCACGCGATGGGCAACGGACCCGGATCCCTGTCGGACTACTGGCGCATCATGCGCGACTACGACCGCATCTGCGGCGGCTTCGTGTGGGAGTGGATCGATCACGGCTTCGCGGCCGAGACCGAGGACGGCGTCCCGTACGTGCTCCACGGCGAAGACGTCGACTACGAGCCCAACGGCGGGCGCTACTCGCTGCACGGGCTGATCTTCTCCGACCGCACCCCGACCCCTGGCCTCGCCGAGCTCGCGAAGGCGTACGCCCCGCTGCGCATCGAGGTGGGGGCGGATGCCGTCGTCGTCCGCAACGACCGGCACTGCGCATCGACCTCCGATCTGCGCTTCTCCTGGACGCGCGAAGACGGCGCGGCCTCTCTCGACGGCGGCGACCTCGAGGTGCCGCCGATCGCCGCGGGCGAGGCGGCCTCGATCCCGTTCGCTCCGGGCACGGGACTCGTGACGGTGCGCGCGGCGCTCGCCGCGGACACCGCGTGGGCTCCCGCGGGCCACGTCGTCGCGTGGGGGCAGCGCGTGCCGGAGGCGCCCGCCGTTCCCGTGCTTCCGGAGCCGGCGGCCGGAGCGACGGTGACGGCGGCCGAGGTGCGTCTCGGGGATGCGGTCTTCGACGGGGTCACCGGCCGGCTGCGCTCTCTCGGCGGCATCGACGTCGACGGGCCGTGGCTCGATCTGCATCGCGCGCCCACTGAGAACGACCGCGGTCAGGGCGACAGCAACAACATCGCGAGGGTCTGGCAGCAGACCGGCATGGACCGCATGGAGCATCGGACGGACGCCGTGCGCAGCGGCGACGGCTGGTTCGAGGCGTCCGGCCGCACCGCGCCGTCGACGCATCCGCACGGCGTCGTCTGGACCATGCTGTGGCGGCAGGACGGCGACGGCCTCGACCTCACCGTCACGGCCGACTTCGACGGCCCCTGGGAGGACACCCCGTACATGCACCGCGACATCTGGGTGCCGAGGCTCGGGCTGCTCTGGGCCCTGCCCGGCGGGTACGCGGATGCCGAGTGGCAGGGGCGAGGGCCGGGGGAGTCGTACGTCGACTCCTTCGAGGCCTCTCCGCTCGGCCGGTACCGGAGCAGGATAGACGAGCTGCAGGTGCACTACCCGGTGCCGCAGGAGAACGGCAACCACGTCGACACGAGCCTGCTCCTGCTGACGGGGCCCGGTCTGCCCGTGCTGCGCGTCGACGGGCGCGGCGAGTTCGACTTCACGGTCCGGCGCTGGACGTCCAAGGACCTGCAGGCGGCGTCCCGCCCCTACGAGCTGGCCGACAGCGGGCGGGTGTGGCTGAACACCGATCACCGTCAGCTCGGCCTCGGCTCGGCATCCGTCGGGCCGGCGACGCCGGAGCGGTACCGCGTCCCGCGCGAGCGGACGACCTGGCGGGTGCGGGTCTCGGCGGAGGGGTGATCACGCGTGACGATGTTTCGTATTACAATTCTCCTATGACGCGGAAGATGAACGGTCGTGAGGTGACGGAGGCGGAGGTCGACCGATGGGTCGCCGAAGCCGAAGCCGGCTATGACGTCGAGATTCTGCGCAAACGGGTGATCGGCCGACCGGCACGGGCGGCTGAACCGTCGCAGGTCGTCCCCGTCAGGCTCACAGCGGAGGAGCTGGATGCTGTCATGGCCCGCGCTGAGCGTGAGCATCTGAATCGCTCGGAGGCGATCAGGGCTGCGCTCGCGGCCTGGGTCAGCGCCGCGTGATCGTCCGCCGATCCGCCCGCAAGCACGGAATCAGCGACGAGGACGGCATATACGCCGCGAGCTGGCCGGCACTCAGCTTCGCGCTGGACGATGAGAGTCCTCAGCGCCTGATGCACCTCGGCTTCGACACGAAAGGGCGGCTCCTGGAGACGGTCGTCCTCACGTGGGATGACGGCACGCTCGAGCTGATCCATGCGATGCCGGCGCGCCCTCAGTACGTCCGTTTGCTGCCCTGAGGCCTCTTTCAGGCCCCGAGGGTGCGCACGTCCTCGAACAGCGAGTCGGCGCCGACCTGACCGCCCTTGAGGAGCAGCTCCAGCCCGTCGATGCGGGCGTCGGGCGACGAGGCGCGCAGCAGCACGACGTTCGCCACGGGGTTCGCGGCGATCTCCAGCGAGGTCACGCCGAGGAGTCGGGTCACGCGGCCCGAGGTGTCGCCCCCGGCGACGATCACCCGGCGGGCGAGGTCTGCCGCGGCCCGGATCGCCCTGGCGGATGCGGCGGCGATGCGCTCGAGCGTGTCGGCGCCGGCCGGTGCCCCGTCGGAGGTCAGCGCCACGCTGCGGCCCGTCTCCAGCGCCTCGCGCACGGCGGCGATCTGCGTGTCGCCGTCGCCGAACGACAGCGGCTGCACGAGCCATCCGGCGGCCTGCGCGTGTGCGACCTGGCGGGCGGTCTGCGCCGACCGGCTGCCCGACACGGCGAGCACCGGTCCGCGAGCGGGGACCGACGCCGGAACCGCCGGACGTCCGCCCGGCGCCGCGGCCCCGATGCCCCAGCTGAGCCCGCCGGAGCCGACGGCGAACACCGGCGCCGGCTGGGCGAGCACGGCGCGGCCGACGGCCTCGGCATCCGCGTCGTCGACCGCGTCGAGCACGACGGCCGCCTCGGCGGCGCGGCTCAGCCGTGCCGGCAGGTCGGCGTACTCGATCCGCGTGATCCGGCCGATCGGCAGCTCCGTCTGCGCGGAGAAGTGGACCGCCAGGTCGGACTCGTGCATCGGCGTCGAAGGGTGCGACGACATCGTGGGCTGCCGGTCGAGGCGGTGCACGACGCCGCCCTCGGCGGCGAAGTGGTGGCCGAACACCGTGAAGCGGCCGAAGTCGGGCTGGGCGAAGAGCATCGGCACAGGACGCTCCGAGACGACGGCGCGCCCGATCTCGATCACCCGGCCGATGCTGCCGATCGCGGGGGAGGAGTCGGCCGTCGAGCACGCCTTGTACTGCACGACCTGCGGCCGCAGATCGCGCAGCGCCTCCAGGGCGGGGCGCACCTCCGCTTCGATCTCGGCAGCGGGCAGCGATCGGGCGATGCCCGCGATGCCGACGACCTCGTGAGACGACGCGGCCTCGCGCAGCAGCGCGGCATCGGGCACGCCGACGAAGAGACGGCCCGACCAGCCGTGCCGGGCGAACTGCAGCAGCACGTCGACGCTGCCGGTGAAGTCGTCGCCGTAGTAGCCGACGCGCAGCTCAGACACGGGCCGGCCCGAAGCGCTCGACGGCGCGGCGCAGCTCCGCCGAGGCGCTCAGCGCGTCGGCGAGGCTCTCGCCGCGCTCGGCCGAGTCCCACGCCGCGCGCATGCTCGCCACTCCCGCGGCCGCGCCGTCGGGGTGGCCGTGGATGCCGCCGCCGGCGAGCACCAGCACGTCGCTCGTGCCGACGGCCTCATAGGTGGCGTGGGCCAGTCCGCCCCACTGCCCGCTGGAGAGCACCGGCACCGTGGGCGCGATGCCGAGCAGCGGCTCGCGGACGGCCGCGATCGAGTCGAGCACCTCAGCATCCGTCTCGTAGAACTTGTTGCTGATGCCGTTCGTGTGCAGGTGGTCGGCACCCGACAGCCGCGCGATCTTCTGCCATGCACGGAACCCTATCCCCACCTGCTCCGAGCGCATGAGCGCGCCGAGCATGGTGCGGTGCCCGTGGATGGGCACCTCGGCGTGGCGGTGCAGGAACTCCAGGCCGGCGAAGCCGACGAGGTTGACGCAGGCCATCACGCAGGTGCCGCCGGCCGACACGACGAGGTCGTGGTTCGCCTCGAGCCGGCCGATGTCGTCGGTGATGTTGAAGGCGTACATCGGCATCGTGCCCGTGCGGTCGGCGTGCCGCTGCAGCACCGGCATGACCGCGCGCACCCGGGCCTCCAGGGGGGAGTGCGGGCCGTTGCCCTGCAGCTCGTCGTCCTTGATGAAGTCGACGCCGGCCGCGGCCAGCTCGCCGACGAGCTCGGCCAGCTGCTCGGGAGCGAGGCCGATGCTCGGCTTCACGATCGTCCCGATCATCGCGCCCTGCGGCCTGGACATCAGGCGGCGGGTGCCTTCGAGGCCGAACTTCGGCCCGGGATAGCGGGCGGCGAAGGCGGGCGGCAGGTCGAGGTCGAGCAGCTTGATCGCCGAGAGCCCCTTGATCTCGAACAGGTTGCCGGCGACAGCGGCCATGAGGTTGGGCAGCGAGGGGCCGAAGTTGTCGAGCGGGAAGCGCAGCCGCAGCAGGGCTCGGCGGCGCAGGGCCGGGTCTCCGACCGAGCCGGGGAGCGCGGACGCCCCGGTGAGCGGGATCTCGGTCAGACTCTCGACCTGCGCGGCGAAGCGGGCGCGGACCTCGTCGGACTCGCGCTCGACCCGCACGAAGGTGCCGGTGGACTGCTCGCCCGCGAGCACCTCCGCGGCGTGCTCGAGCGGCAGCGAGGTCTCGATCGCGTACGTCGCGACGACGTGGGCGGATGCCGGCGCCATCACCACACCACCGGCAGCCACACCGACATCTCGGAGGGTCCGCGGTTGCCCCACGCGAAGTAGGGGATGAGCGAGACGGATGCCGAGCCCAGCGCCGCGTCGCCGAGATCGGCGTAGAGGGCGTCCTCGTCGGCATCCGGGATGATCGCGAGCTCCGCGGTCAGCAGGACGACCGGTGTTCCGGCGATCTCGCCCCGCACCGGCTCGAGAGCGGCGCCGCGGCGGAGCGCGGCCTGCTCGAGCACGACGCCGTCCGGCAGGTCGGCGCTCTCCAGCGCGTAGACGACCGGTCCGCGCTGCACCGCGACCTGGTTGGTGATCTCCTCGGCGAGCCGGTGGCCGCGCAGCACGCGCACGGGCATGGGCAGGGTGAGCACTATCACGTCGCCCTCGGCCCACGAGCGGTCGATGCGCGTGTACGCGCCCGGAGTCGACACCTCCTGCGGCTCGTCGTTCACGGTCAGGGTCGCGCCCGACGACCAGCCGGGGATGCGCAGGTGCACGGGCACGCCGCCCGCGGCCGCGGCCGTCACGGTGAACGCGATCCGCCCGTTCCACGGGTAGTCGCTGTCTTCGCGAAGGCTCAGCGCTCCGCCGGCGAGGTCGATCTCGCTGCCGCCGTACTGGTGCACGAACAGACCCTCCGCAGACACCGAGGCCGCGCGCTCGTGGAACCGCGCGAGGGTGCGCGCGATGTTCGGAGGGCAGCAGAAGCAGCTGAGATAGCGCTCGCGGAGCCGCTCGTCGGAGGGCGGCGGAGCGGGCACGGGGTGGATCGCCGTATCGCCCGGGCGGCGCAGCGGGTAGGGGAGGTCGCGCACCTGACGGAGCGGGTTCGTGTAGAAGTAGTCCGCACCGTCGAGGCTGACGCTGGCGAGCAGGCTGTTGACGGAGACCTGCTCGATCACGTCCGCGTAGCGGGCGTCGCCGGTGAGCGCCAGCATCCGCTCGCTCCACAGGATCATGCCGATGTTCGCGCAGGACTCGTTGTGCGCCGTGGTGTTCGGCAGCTGGAACGCGCGGCCGTAGGCCTGGTGCACGCGACTGATGTCCTCCTGCCAGGGGGAGGCGTCGGGCGAGGCCCCATCGTAGAGCGCGCCGCAGCCGCCGGTGATGTAGAGCTTGGTGTCGACGACGTCGTCCCACAGGCCCTCGAGCACGCCGCGCAGCTCCTCGTCGCCGTTCTCCGCGACGAGGTCGGCGAGTCCCGCGTACAGGTAGTTGGCGCGCACGGCGTGCCCGGCGGCGACCTTCTGCTCGCGCACCGGCAGGCGGTCCTGGTTGTCGTCGCCGCCGTCGAAGCCGTCGCGCACCCGCAGGAAGGCCTCGGCCAGATCGAGGTACCGCGGGTCGCCGGTCGCGCGGTGCAGCTCGATCACTGCCATGTAGTGCGAGGGGCAGATGGCGCTGCGGGCGAGCTCGAGCGGCTTGTTCGCAGCGAGGTCCTCGAGGAAGGCGGCCGCCCGCTTCGCGACGAGGAGGAGGGTCTCGCTGCCGGTGACCTCGTAGTGCCGCACCCCCATCGTGATGAGGTGGCCGAGGTTGTAGGTCTCGAAGTGGAAGCGGTCGGCCAGCGCCACGGCCTGCTCGGTATGGCGGCTCTGGATGAGGACGGGGGTGTGCAGGTAGCCGTCCTCGCGCTGCACCGAGGCGATCAGCTCGGCGAGCTCGTCGATCGTGCGGGCGAGCTCGGCGTCGGGTGCGGCCTCGAGCTGCGCGATGGCGGCCTCGAGCCACTTGTAGAAGTCGCCGTCCATGAAGGGCGGTCCGTCGTGCGAGCCGTCCTCGAGGCCGGCCGCGATGCGGAAGTTGCGCAGGCCGGGGCTGACCGCCTCGTCGCTGAGCGACCGCCAGATGGAGGGCACGGTCGAGGAGAAGGTGCGGTTCTGGACGGATCCCCAGAACCCGCTCGACCAGCGCGCCTCGGCGGCGTGCAGGGGGCGGAGCGGAGCGTGGGGGCGAGAGGTCGTCATTGAGCGGTCCCTGAGTCGGTGCGGGTGGTCGTGCGATGTCGTTCGAATAGGCAGTATGGCACGTTCCGAGCCCAAAGTGAATATTTTTTCAGTACTGACTGTTGACACGCATCGACAATATCCGTAACGTTTCACTCACACCCGAACACGCACCATCGTCGTCAAGGAGGACGCATCCCATGAACCCCCGTCGCACCCCCAAGGCGCTTCTCGCGTCGGGGCTCGCCCTGCTCACGATCGCGTCGCTCGCGGCCTGTTCATCGGGCGCGGGCGACGCCGGCAGCGGCGACGCCACCGGCGGCCCGTCCGGCACCGATCCCGACTCGTTCACGGTTCTCAGCGCGAACGAGAACACGACCCTCGCGACCGAGCTCGACGCTCTCGCGGCCGGCGCGTGCACGGCGGAGAACGAGGCGCTCCCGCTCGAGCACGAGACCGTCGCCCAGTCCGACGTCGTGCAGAAGGTCACGCTCCTGGCCAGCCAGGACTCGCTCCCGGCGCACTTCATCGCCGGCACCGCCATGGTCCGCCCCGACGGCGACCTCGGAGCCGCGAACCTCGTGCTCGACTACAAGACCGCCCTGACCGACCTCGGCGTGTGGGACCAGATCCTGCCCGCCGCGTCCTCGACCATCGAGAACGTGTACGGCCAGATGGTCTCGCTGCCGTACCAGTACAACCTCGAGGGCATCTTCTACAACAAGAAGATCTTCGCCGAGCTGGGTATCGACGAGCCGCAGACCTTCGACGAGCTGCTCGACGCCAGCGCGAAGCTGCAGGATGCCGGCTACACCCCGTTCGCCGAGGCGGGAGCCGCGGCATGGCCGCTGACCCGCCTGATCGGCATGTACGCGTACCGGCTCGTCGGGCCCGACGCGATGACCGACATCCGCGACGGCAAGGCCGAGCTCACCGACGACGGCTACGTCGAGGCCGCGCAGGCCGTCGCCGACATGGCCGACAAGGGGTACTTCGGCGAGGGATTCGTCTCCACCGATCCGGCCGCCGCCACGAACGCCTTCCTGACCGGCGAGGCGGCCATGAAGTACGACGGCACCTGGCTGCTGAGCAACATCAACGACCCCGAGCAGAACAAGATCGGCGAGGAGAACATCGGCTTCATGCCGTTCCCCGCGGTCGACGGCGGCAAGGGATCGATCGACCAGTGGCCGGCCAACGCCGGGACCGCCTTCGCGATGAACCCGAAGACCTACGGCCCGAAGGTGGGCGCGTGGCTGAAGTGCATCGCCGAGAACTACGGCTCGCAGGCGCTGTCCGACGCCGGCGTGATCTCCGGGTTCAAGGTCAACGAGGAGGTCCCCGACCTGCCCGTGACCACCCAGGCCATCCAGGAGCAGGTCGCGGCCGTCGACGAGACGGTGCTGTGGTTCGAGGCGCTGATGGACGGCAAGTCCACCAGCCTCGCCCAGTCGAACGTCTCGCTGCTGGTCACCGGTCAGCTGTCCGCTGCGGACTACATGGCCCAGCTGCAGCAGAGCATCGACCAGAACCGCTGACCGCATCCGTCCAGAACCGCAAGACTGGACATCGATCCCCGGCCCGGGTCCGCGCCCGCACGGTGCTGGCCCGGGCCGACCTCCGTCACGAAAGCTCGCTCATGAAACGCGTCTTCGGTGATCGCAAGACGATCATCATCCTGCTCGCGCCGACGCTCATCCTGTACGTCGCCCTCAAGGTCGTGCCGGTGGCGTGGTCGCTCGGCCTCTCCTTCTTCGAGGGCAACACCCTGCGCGGCTTCACGTTCGTCGGCGTCGACAACTTCGCGAAGTTCCTGCAGGATCCCGCCGGCGTCCAGTCGTTCTGGGTGAGCATCATCTTCGCCGTGCTCGCCACGGCGGGGCAGATCGTCTTCGGCTATCTGCTCGCGCTGCTCTACGTCTTCGTGCTCCGCAAGGGCTCCGCCTTCATCCGCACCGCCGTCTTCTTCCCGATGGTGCTGCCGACCGTCGCGGTCGCGCTGCTGTTCAAGAGCTTCGTCGCCGTCGGCGACAACCAGGGGCCCGTCAACGACGTGCTCAACTTCCTCGGCCTGGGCAGCGTCGAGTTCCTCGCCTCCACGGTCGGCACCATGGGCGTGGCCCTCGCCATGACGTGGTGGAGCTCGATGGGCTTCTACGCGGTGCTGCTCTACACGGGCCTTCTCGACATCCCCGACGAGGTCATCGAGTCCGCCCGGATCGACGGGGCCAACGGCATCCGCCTGGTCCGTCACATCGTGCTGCCGCTGTCGCTGCCGATCCTGATCTCCTCGATCATCTTCAGCTTCAACTCCACGCTGAAGGTGTTCGACAGCCTGCTCGCGCTCAACGGCGGCGGGCCGGGGACCACGACCGCGCCGCTGACCCTGTACATGTACCGCACCGCGTTCGAGTACGCCGAGTACGGCTACGGCTCGACGATCGCCCTCGTGCTCACGCTGCTGTGCCTGGTGTTCACCCTGGCCGTGTTCCGGTCGACGAGCAAGAAGTCGGCGGAGGCCTGACATGACCGAGACGCAGACCCTGCTGGGCGTGGACGCCCTCTCGCGCAAGAGCCCCGGCGTGCCGTTCGGACGTCGCGCCCTGCGCATCGTCCGCCGCATCCCGGTGTGGTTCATCGTGACCCTGCTGTTGATCATCGTGCTCTACCCGCAGGTGTGGATGGTGCTGGGCTCGTTCAAGACGCAGACCGAGTTCCTCTCGAACCCGACCTGGGCGCTGCCCGAGTCGTTCAACCTCGACAACTACATCCAGGCGTTCACCCGCGGCAACGTCGCGGTGAACTACCGCAACAGCCTGCTGGTGACGCTGCCCTCGGTCGCGCTCATCGTGATGCTGGGCGTCGCCGCCGGGTACGCGCTCGAGGTGATGATCTGGAAGGGACGCCATGCGACCCTGCTGCTGATCCTCGGCGGCATCATGGTGCCGGGGCAGATGATCCTCGTCCCGCTGTTCACCGTGTACTTCAAGCTCGGGCTCACCAACTCGCTGTGGCCGCTCATCATCACCTACACCGTGATGGGGCTGCCGCTGACGACCTTCCTGATGGCGACGTACTTCCGCGCCGTGCCGCGAGAGGTCTTCGAGGCGGCGACCATGGACGGATGCAGCCCGCTGAAGCAGTTCTTCGTGATCGGGCTGCCGCTCATGAAGAACGCGATCCTCACGATCGCGCTCGTGCAGTTCTTCAGCGTCTGGAACGACCTGCTCATCGCGCTGACGTTCACCTCGAAGCCGAGCCTCGCGACCATCCAGGTCGGCCTGCTCAGCATGAACGACGAATACGGGTCGACGCAGTACGGCCCGCTGTTCGCGGCCATCAGCATCAACATCGTGGCACTGTTGATCGTGTTCGTCTTCCTCAACAAGAAGATCATGGCCGGCATGGCCGCCGGCTCCGTGAAGGGATAGTCATGACCCGCATCGCCTTCCTGCACACCGGCGCCGTGGTGATCCCGCCCGTGTCGGAGCTCGCCGGACGCCTGCTCCCCGGCATCGCCACCGTGAACTACCTCGACGACAGGATCGTCGCCGACCTCGGCGACGATCAGCGGGCGGGCTCGGTCGGAGAGCGCCTGGAGGACCTCGTGCGCGCGGCCCGGTCGGCGGGGGCGGATGCCGTCATGCTGACCTGCTCGTCGATCTCGGGCTTCGCCGCCGGGCTGAGCGAGCGGGTCGGCATCCCGGTGCTGCGCATCGACGAGGCCATGGCCGATCAGGCGGTCGCGGCGGGCTCGCGCATCGCCGTGATCGCGACGCTGCCGACGACGCTGGCCCCGACCGCGGCGCTGATCGCCGAGCGTGCGGCGCTCGCCGGAGCATCCCCCGAGATCGTCAGCGAGGTCGTGGAGGGAGCCTTCGCCGCCGTCTCCGGGGGAGACCGGGCCGCCCATGACGAGCTGGTCGGCGCCGCGATCGTGCGCCTCGCCGCGGCCGCCGACGTCGTCGTGCTGGCTCAGGCGTCGATGGCGAGCGCCGCGGCGTCGGTGAGCGTGGACGTGCCCGTGCTCACGAGTCTCGAGCCCGGCATCACCCGCCTGCGCGACGTGCTCGCCGAGGCCTGAGGCGTCCCTCCGGCCCGGCCTGCCCTCCGGCCCGGCATCCCGGGTCCGGCGAGCGGGTCGAGCGGGGCGGGTCAGGCCTCGAGCAGCGACTGCGCGGTGCGCAGGTCGGTCACCAGGGCGTTGACCCAGCCGCCGGCGAGGGCGCCGCGGATCGCGTCGACCTTGTGCGGGCCTCCGGCGATGCCCAGCCGCCGCGGGATCCGGCGCAGGTCGTCGACCGGGATCGCGATCACGCGCTCGTCGAAGCTCTCCTGCACGGGGCTGCCGTCGAGGCGGTAGGTGCGGTGGCAGATGTCGCCGACGGCCCCGTCGGCCAGCAGCTCGGCTCGTTCGTTCGCGGCGAAGGCGTTGCCGCTCGAGGCGAGCACGTCGCTGGGCTCGATGTTGCCGATGCCCATGATCGTCATGGTGAGCTCGCGCCAGCGGCGGCTGATCTCCTGCATCGCGGGGTCGGCGAGCAGGGAGTCCCTGATCTCGGCGCTCGCGACGATGCCGGGGGCCTGCACGTGCACCGCCTCCGCGCCGAGGATGCGGGCGAGGTCTCCGAGCAGGTGATGGCTGTGCCCCTGCACCTCGGGCGCGCCCGAGCCGCCGAGGAGCTGCACGACCTCGGTGGCGCCGCGCGCGGCGAACGGCCGCATCCGGTCGACGACGGCGAGCAGGGTCTGGCTCCACGACGAGACGCCGATGCGGTCGGTGCCGGCGAGGGTCGCCTCGAGGTACGCGGCGGCGCCCGCGCCGATCGCGGCCAGGGTCTCGTCGCGGTCGGCATCCGGATCGACGTCGACGACGACGGCCTCGGCGAGGCCGAAGCGCTGTTCGAGCAGCTCCTCGGTCTCGGCGTAGACGCCGGGGGCGACGGTGACGATCGTGCGGACGATGCCGACGGATGCCGCGCGCTTGAGCAGCCGCGACACCTTGGCCTGCGAGATGTTGAGGGCGTCGGCGATGTCGGCCTGCCGGATGCCGCGCTCGTGGTACATCCTGGCGACCTTCGTCATCAGCCGCACTTGCCCGTCGAGCGGCCGACTGTAAGTATTCGAAGGCACCTGCGCCGTCCTCTCCCGCGATCTAATGAAGATTCGCTAACGAAAGAATATTCAACGGTGGGGGGCCAGCGCTAGTGGATGTCTTCCCGCGCATCTCGGCGACCCCCTGTCCCCGAGCGCGGGCCGGGCGCCTGGATCGCATGCGGTGCGGGCTCCGGAGCAGAGGCGCATCACAGGGTGAGCCGGGTCCACGCCCCTGCCGCGAGAGTCGTGGAGACGGTCGAGGCGGACGCCGTCTGCACCGTGACCGTGCGCTCGCGGCGGTCGAGGTTCGCGGCGAGCACGGTGTCGACCCCGTCGCGCCGCGCGCCGATGGCCCACACGAGGCCGTCCGGGCTCTGCCCGGTGAGCAGCTCCCCGCCTCCGAGCGCGACGAGGGCGGCGACGGCATCCGCCGCGGGTGTCCCCTCGAGGCCGCGCGGTCCGGAGGTCTCGAACCACGACAGCGCCGACACCCCGGGCACGGCGAGGGCGGCGGCGCTCGCGATCACCCAGGCGGCGAGCTCGGATGCGGTCTGCCGATCGTCCGCGCCGCCGGTGAACGCGGCGCCGAAGCCCTCGGACAGGTCGGCCCGGCGCGGTGCGGGCTCGGGCGTCGTCGCCACGTTGTTGAACCGCGGGCGCAGGGTCACCGGGCCGATGTGCACCGGACGCCCCGCGGCGATGCGCACCGACTGCTCGGCGATGAGGCGCTGCATGGCGATCGCCTCGACGAGCTGCTCGGTGTCGAGGGTGTGGAACAGAGGAGTGGTCGTGAGGATGACGCCCTCGACGTCGTCGGGGATCCGGTGCTGCTCGCGGTTCAGCTCGGTGAAGTGCGAGCGGGTCCCGCCCCACACCTGCGCGGCCGGATGCGCGGCCCGCAGCAGCGACACGGTCGCCGCGTCGCTCACGTGCAGCACGCTGTCGACGGCCGTGATGCGCAGCACCTCGATCGCGTCGAGGGCGCGCAGGGCGGCCTGCAGCACGGCGGCGTCGCCATCGGTCACGAGCCGCACGTCGAGCGGGAGGCCGTCGGCGGCGGCGCGTGCGAGGGCGGCCGCCCAGTTCGGCGTGGTGAGGTTCAGCTCGACGACCCGGAACGCCCCCAGCGTCGACGGGGGAACCGGATCCGGCGCCGTCGACACCTCCACGCCCACGGACGGGAACGTCCCGGCCGGATGCAGCGAGATCGACTCGTGCGCCGCGCCGCCGGCATCCGCCGCCGCGCCGTCGATCCGGATCCGCAGCGACTGGCGGATCGTCTCGCCCGGCGCGACCCGATAGGGATACGGCAGCTCCAGGGGGCGGCTGTAGGTCTTGAACGAGGCGTCGCTCCAGTTGCGCTGATCCTCCATCTCGAACACGTCGCCCTCGAAGAGCAGCGACGTGCCGTCGATCTCCAGGGTGCTGATGTCCTTGATGGGCTGGTGCGGGCTGATCGCGAGCGGGAAGGCCGTGTCCTCCGCCGAGCCGTCGGGGTGGGTGACGGTCGCTGCGCGCCCCGCGTCCGACGCGGGATGCAGCACGACGAGGCCGATGCGGCAGGTGTCGAAGGCTGTCTCGTTCACGCCCTCCCAGCTGATCTCGAGCTCGCGGGCGGACGCCCGCACCCGCAGCGTGGACGTGATCCGCGCCCCGAGGCCCTCATGGAGCAGGGCGAGCTCCAGCGACGACTCCGACGCGGTGGAGAACTGCACGGCGACCGGGACGGTCAGCCATCCGCGGTCGCGCACCGCGGCCCGCACCGCACGGAGCACCTGGCGGCCGCCGTGCCTGATCTCTGCGAGCTCGTCGCCGCGCACCTCGATCGTCCAGCCGTGCGCAGCCCACTGCACAGCATCCGTCCGCCACCAGCCGCTCGTCGTCGAAGCCATGGCTCCACCATAACCGGTTGACCAATTGCGCGGTGAGTTCAGGACCCCGTCGTGCTCTGCCGCGCCGCGATCCGCACCGGAAGCACGACGCGCTCGTGCACGTGGTCCGGCTGCGCCTCGGCGTCGAGCAGGCGCACCGCCTCCGCGCCCATCTCGAACCCGGGAAGCACGATCGAGGTCAGGGTCATCCAGTCGGCGCCGTCGTCGCGGTGGTCGCCGTCCATGCCGACCACGGCCACATCCTCGGGCACGCGCAGCTCGGGGTGCGCGCGCAGGAGCTGCAGCACGCCCAGGGCGACCTTGTCGTTGATCGCGAGGATCGCGACGCGCTCGCGGCCCAGCAAGGGGAGCAGAACGGATGCCGCGGCCACGCCGTCCTCGGCGAAGAGCCCGGCCGAGCGCACCTCGGTCACCTGCACGCCGCGTGCGACGGCCTGCGCGCGCACGCCGCGCCGGCGCTCGATCACGGGCTGCACGATGTCGGGGATCGACAGGAAGAACGCGTGCCGGATGCCGAGGTCGGCGATGTGGTCGACCGCGGCGCGGCCGACCTGCTCGTTGTCCATCAGGACGGTGCACCAGTCGGCATCCGGCACGTCGTAGTTGATGACGACGATGGGTCGCACGTGGTTGCGCACGCGGGCGATGCCCCGGGTGGGGTCGCGCATCGACGCGACCATGACTCCGCCGGTGCGGGCCTCGGCGAAGTGCTCGAGGAACTCGTCCTGCAGATCGTGCTGCACGGTGCCGGCGGCGAGCTCGTGGGCGTTGAACAGGCTGTTCGCCATCATCAGGTAGCGCCCGCCCGCCCCGGCCGTGAGCTGGGCGCCGCGCGCGATCTCGACGAACAGGATGTTCACCAGGTCTGGGGTGATCAGGCCCAGGGCGTCGGAGCGGTTGCGGATCAGGGTGCGGCCGGCCGAGCTGCGGATGTAGCCGAGCCGGTCGATCGCGTCCTGCACGCGCTGCAGGGTCTCGGGGGCGAGCCGTTCGGGGGCGTTGATCGC
>Ga0222419_100364_pt1 | contig 52336 bp, 52 predicted proteins | sample 1B20Ametagenome_FD_182474 | JGI IMG/M metagenome (GOLD analysis project Ga0222419, IMG submission 182474) | Enriched microbial communities from leaf-cutter ant dump, University of Wisconsin, Madison, United States - 1B20A (version 2) | ecosystem: Environmental > Terrestrial > Nest > Insects nest...
AGGTGCCTATATCGGCGGTGTCTACCTCTTCCCATTCCGAACAGAGCAGTCAAGCCCGCCAGAGCCGATGGTACTGCCGTAACAGGTGGGAGAGTAGGTCGGCGCCTAAGCCCACAGAGAGGGCCCCGGGAACACCGAGGGGCTCTCTTTTGTTTTTGTGCAGGTTCACAAGTAGTCGTTGAGAATGTTTCGAGTTTTTGAGACGGGTGGATAGGCCGATATCTAGATCTACAAAAGTAGCCTCACGGGAAACCCCGATGGGGCTACTTTTTTTATTTTTCTATTTTGTCCCTTTCATAACAGGCAAAAATTGTCTCTATCCAAGCAATGCAACCCGTAAAGCACACTATTTAAAATTATTTTCATATTTGATGTAATATTTTGTTGGATATAATTGTCTTTCTAATATATGAGTACAATGACGCAGGATACTTTTGAACGCACGGTATTTATCCATAAGGATAAAATGTATCGATTCGCAAAAAGTATCCTTGCGGATGAAGATGAAGCCTTTGACCTGGTTCAGGAAGTGATGATGAAGTTGTGGCAACGGAGAAATGAATTAATACATGTGAAGAATGTGGAGGCATTCGTAACACAGTGTGTGCGCAATGATGCAATGAACAGAGTAAAAAGGGGGAAAATAATACAACTATACCAAAATGGTCTGACAGAAGGTGTAGAAAGGGAGAAATACCCTTCCTTGACAAAAGAACTTATTTTAAAACTGATACAGGCGTTGCCTGAAAAGCAAAAAATGGTAATCCATCTTCGAGATGTTGAAGAATACGAAATACAGGAGATTGGAGAAACACTGGGGATGGAGGAGAATGCGATTCGGGTAAACTTGATGCGTGCAAGGCAAAAGATTAAGGAACAATTGCAAAAGATATTTGATTATGAAAAAAGACAGATTGAAGGTTTTGGAAGATAAATATTGGAAGGGGAAATCGTCTTTAGAAGATGATCAGGAGCTCAAAGATCATGGAAGCGATATTTATTTCCAACGTTTGAGAGAAGCAAAGAAGGAACAAATGGAATGGGATTTCGATGATTTTCTGGCCCAAACGACAGAAAATCCAATTGCTGAACCCTCGCCCATGCGAAGAAGCTTTATAAAACCCCTTTGGAAATATATGGGTATGGTGGCTGCTCTGATTTTAGTGGGTTTTATCTTTTTTAAAACGCTACAAAAAAACGATACGACGGGAAGTGAATCGACTTATGTTTCACATGATGTTGTCCAAGATGTGGAAGAGCAAAAATCGAATATGACCATCAAAAGGGAAATAGAACCCCCTTTTTCTGTAAAGAAGAATGTTCATAAGCCACCGCGCATTGCCAAGAGACAAACATCACCTCTTGGTGAAGCGGAGAAGGTAACAGATCCAAATACGGAAGCTTATGTCCTTGTTAATGGAGAACCTATCTATGATGAGCAAAAAGCAACAGAGATAGCACTGTCTTCTTTACGGCTAATGGCCAGTAATTTTAAGGAGGGCAGACAAGCCGTAGAAAAAATAAAATATATAAAAGTTGAATTATAAAGTCGAAAAGAATATGAAAACTGTACTATCCATTTTGTTGTTGCTATTGGCCAGCTTGGCTAACGCACAAGTGTCTAAATTGGACAAGATTTTTGATGCTTATCAAGAAGCCAAAGGCGTCACTTCTATCAAGATCGGCAAACCAATGTTCAATATGATTAACAAATTGAATTTAGGTGATGAAGAGGTCGACCAGATTAAACCGTTGTTGACTAAAATCAACTCTATTAAAATGCTGATCGTAGAAGATGAGGTACATCCTAAAGTAAAGGAGGAAGTGAAAAATGCCTTTTCCAAGATCAACTATGAAGAATTGATGGCTATTCACAGTGATGGAAGCCGGATTAAATTTTTGGCAGAAAATACCACAGATAGTGTGTTGAATAACCTTTTATTGGATATTTCAGCAGAGGGTAGTACTATCTTTATGATCTTGGATGGGAAGATCAATTATGATGATTTGAATAAATTAGTGGAGGAAAAATAATATGGTCAAAATTTATCAATTAACATTTTGTGTTGCACTGCTTATCATGTTGCAGTCGTGCTACGTCAAACAGCATTCAAACATGAGCTTTCTAGATCGTTCGGTAATGGGTGGCGAAGCAGAAGTTGTCTCGGTGAAAGTACCCATGTTTCTCGTCAAGCCTTTTTTGACAAAGGAGCTGATGGAAGAAGATGATGAAATGTTGCATTTGGCCATGAAGAAGATCAAAAGTGTAAAACTGACGGCTTTGAGCAATGCCAAGAACAATGTGCAAATCAGAGAAAATTTTCGTGATTTCTTGAAAAAGGAACACATGGAAGAATACGCGAGCATTATCAGTGATGGAGATCGCGTGACCATAAACGGCCTGATGAAAAAGGACAGGATAAAAAAATTAATGTTAGGCGTATCATCGGAAGATGGCGAACACGTATTCATCGAAGTAAAAGGCAATTTTACGATGGATGAGGTGGCACAAGCCATCAATTCTTACGAGAATAAATAGGAAAGTTTATAAAAATTTCTACCCATATTTACATATAATTACACTTTATGAAAAATATCATCATCATTTTTGCACTTATCATGACATTTAGTGCGGTTGAAGCACAGACCTCCAATATGCTGACCCTTCTTGATGGAGAGGCAAATCAACCATTCATACATTCAAAATATACGCTTGAAGAGGAAGCATTGTGCGGAAATTCGGATTTCAAACTTAGTGACGAAAAGGTGCAAGGGATTCTTACAGATATATTTGCAACGGTCGACTGTACGAAAATAAAAACAATTCGTCTATTCGAGATTTTCGATGGGCAGGATAAGCTTATTCCGAAGATCGATAGTATATCGCATACGGGAGGTTTAAAAGAAATAGCCAATGTCAAGTTTGATAAAAAGGTTTCTGATGTGCTGACTACTTCACCAAAAGACACCGTATATCATTTATCTTCCAATGGGGTATTGGTGAATATCGTCAGCTATGCTGAAAACGCAGATGGAAACAGATGGATAAATCCGCAAATAGGGATCAATAAAGGTGAATATTATTATGTGGCCATCTTTTTTAAGGGAAGTGTGAGTGGTGTTCAAATGCAACAGTTTTTGGATAAAATTCAAAAAGCTATATAAAATCTCAAATAGAATATTCCTGTGCTTTGGGATTTAGGCTCATTAGCAGACGACACGGGATATATAAAGGGCAGAAGCCAATTGGTTTCTGCCCTTTATATATATCGTTCATGGAAACAATTCTCTATTATTTCCTGATTTTTAATTTTTGACCGATTTGTAGATTGGATGATTTTAAGTGATTGTCGGATTTGATTTGAGATACGGTACTTCCTTTGAATTTTGTCGCAATATCCGATAGGGTATCGCCTTTGCGTACCGTGTAACTGAGATATCGGGTTGAGGATGCTGTACTGGAATTGTTTTTTGCCAATCGCGTACTGGACATATTTTCCTCTTTTTGGATTACCAATGTGCGTCCTACGATTTTGCTTCTGGACGTTAACCCATTCCATGCTTTGAGGTCTTGAACACTTACGCCGAATTTTCTGGAAACCAATGCCAATGTTTCGCCATTCTTCACTTTATATTTATTGTGAACCAAAGAAGAGGCAGCCGTTGGTGGTTCTATAAAAGACGTGTTGTTGAGCGCTGCATATAGCAGGCTGTCGCTTCGTTCCGGTGTTTGTGGAATAATCAGTCTTTTTGGCCTTTCGGGACTAGCATTGACTATGGAACGTTTATAAGAAGGATTAAATTTTTTAAGCGTTTCCAGTGGAAGGTTAACAGCGGTGGCGACCTGTTGCAGACTGACATTTTTATCCAACATGATTACTTCCGATTTCCACGCAAATTCTGTTTCTATGGGTTGAATGCCATGTTCATCTGCATGTTTTAATGCATAGGTCATGGCAATGAACTTTGGAATATAGTTTTGAGTTTCTGAAGGTAAATAAGGCGAAAGCTCCCAAAAAGAGGGATTTTCCAAGCCGGACCGCTGTATAGCTCTTCTTACGGCTCCTCTTCCACAATTATATGACGCCAATGCCAATAGCCAATCGTTAAACTCGTCATAGGCGTCGATGAAATAGCGACTTGCCGCATAACAGGCTGCATAAGGATCTTTCCTTTCATCGACATCATGATCTATAGCTAAGTTATAAATTTTAGCAGTGGGGTACATAAATTGCCATAGCCCTACTGCGCCTGACCTTGATACCAAATGAGGGTCCAAGGATGACTCGACCACAGAAATGTATTTGATTTCGTCAGGGAGATTGTTTTCCGCAAGGACTTGTTCGTAAATAGGAAAATAATATTGAGCCAGTCCCGATAATTTGCTCATATAGGGATTGTAGTTGCGGGATATATACTTATCGATATAAGAACGTATTTTTTCGTTGTAACCAAGTGGGATGGTTTTTTGTATTTTGCGTAGACGATCGTAAATTACCGAATCTTCTACCGTGTGTACGTCTTCGTAATAATTTAGTTTTTTAAGGGAATCTAATCCTTGTAACAGAGCCTGCTTTTGGGCGTAAATAGATTCGTGGAGATGTAGCTCGAATGCTTCACCATCTGCAAATGCAATGTCCTGTGCATGGACAGTTTGCCATAGGCTAAATACAAATAAAGGTAATGCCCATAAATGGCGTTCTTTCATAAACATTGTTTTTATAAGCAATCTCTTTTAGGTTCACGATGTAACGTTTCCAATAATAATTACTTAACGACAATTTCTGTGGGTTAGTATAACCCGAAAAAACTAAAGAGCTCCACTATCTACTACAAAAGCGAAACTCTTCAGTTTTTATTCATTTAAAAACAAGCCAGTTATTCCTGATTGCTGTTCGAAGCATTGGTTTTACTGCTTTCTTCTTTCGGTTCTTCGCGTTGCCCTTCCTTGAATTCCTTCACCCCACGGCCTAAACCACGCATAAGTTCTGGAATTTTCTTGCCACCAAACAACAGCAACACAATAACCACTATGATGATGATTTCCTGTGTTCCGATAAATAATAATCCCGATGTGTACATAATAATATTAGTTTCTTAGCGCCGGTCCTGTATCGGCTTTTACAAATATAAATAATTTAATTCTATAATCAAGGTAACTATTTTGCTAACCAAGACGTTGGATTCACGGCTGTTTGACCTTGATAGACCCCAAAGTTGACCAGTGAGTAACCTGTGTCGGTATCTTCGTCGGCAGTCGCTATTTGTTGACCACGGCTTACTTTTTGGCCTCTTTTTACCGACACGCTTTTCAAATTAGAGTAAGATGTGAAGTATTCACCATGTCTGATTACCACAAAACTACCGAAGACCTGAACCACTTCACCTTCAAACACTGCTTTTACAGGTGCATTGGTAGCCGTACGAATAGCGACATCTGTATTATTGATTCCGACGTTGCGTTCCACTGTTTCAAAACCGAAGTTCCGCACAATGTTGCCCTGTGAAACGGGCCAAGGAAGATTTCCACGATTGGATTTGAAATCTGCAGATAGCTTTGCCGCTTCTGGTGTTGAGCGTAGAATCTCGCTGTCGGACTTGCGAGGAGTCGCCTTCTCCACTTCTTCTACCGTTTTGCCGGTTCGTTTAGCTTCCTCTGCCGCAGCCTTGCGCCGAGCTTCTTCTGCCCGTCGTCTTTCTTCCTCGATTTCTCGACGAATGGCGGCTCTCATTTCTGCGTCAATACGTTTTTTCTCCTGTTGCTTTTTGCTCAACTGCCCTTGAAAATTGGACTCTTCGCGTTTCAACTGACTTAGCTCCTTGGCATGCACAGATCTGTCCTTTGCAATAATATCCCGTTCGGTTTGCTGTTCTTTCAACAACTTATTTTGCCGTTCCTTATCACGTTCTAATTGTGCTATTTTCAACTCGATCTGCTTCTTGGTTTCCTCTATTTCTGTGGCTTTGACCTTTCGGGCGTCATTAAACTGCTGTAAGTACTTTACGCGTTTAAATGCTTGGTTGAAATCTTTGGAAGCAAAGATGAACATTAGCTTGTTGTAACCATTTTTGTTGCGGAAAGCAAAAAGAATCATCTTTTCATAATCTTTTCGCATTTTTTCCAGCTCAGCCTGGAGTTGGTTGATGGTTTTAGTATTCGACTGTATGTTGTTGTTAATGATGCGCAACTCTGCGTTGATGGTATTGATCTTGTCTTCGCGGAGATTCAATTGACGGCTTAAGGCATTTACCTCTCGCTGAGAGAGGAGCTTTTCCTGTGTCTTCGCTCTTAGTTCTTTTGTTATTTCTGCAATTTCGGCATCTATTATTTCCAGGCGTTTCTTTAGTTCGGCACTGCTCTGTGCAAATCCTCCACTTATTCCTAATAAACCCGTAAAAAAGATGGTAAAAAGTATTTTTCTTAAGTCCATGAACCGTTTGTTTCTGTATTCGGTTTTTTATCCAAGCTTACAAAAATAAAGATATACCCATTACTAAAGCAATTATTTTTATGTTTTTATTTGCTCGTCATCAATTTATTACCTTGTATCGGCTGGAAACCGAAAAGGGCATATCTACATTCTCATTAAATACTACCCGATTGTATGCCAATTGTGCTTTCAGTAATATATTGTCCCCTGTTATATTAAACGCCATGGATTGAGGAAAATTATACCCATCCGTTTTGGTGAAATTTTGATAGTATGTTTCCAGATTTTGAGCGCCCCCAACTTCTTGCAAGCTAAAGTTAAACGGTCTGTTTTCCCTGTTGATGCGATATTGATAGGCTAAGTCGTCCTTTAAACCGACCACGATAAACTCGTCTTCGGCACTAGCCACCTGCACATTGTTGGTGCGCAATAGATTGGAGGAAACATTGGCCAGAAGCAAGTCTTGAAGAGCAACGAAATTAATGCCCTGGCTGGTGTAACGATATATATAATTAAAAGGTTTAACGATATACTCACCTTGCAATTTATTCAAAATCTTCACACTGTCCGGCGTAATCAGCACACGGGCTACTTCTACACCCAAAATAGCGGTGACCGATATCCAAATGGCCTGATCCCTTTGGACGCGAACGTTCAACGTGACATCGTGTGTCTCTTGGTTCAGTTGTATTTTTGTTTTTGCGCGTCCCGAGAATGTATGGAAATCCAAATTGTTCAATTCAAAACTCTTAATAGATTCCTTGTAGACAGACACCGTTTCACTGGGTAAGTCGGTTTTAGGAATCGAAACTTTTTTGGTTTTACATGAAATACAAAAAATGATGATCCCAAGTAGATAAATCAGTTTATTCCACATAACGTTTTGTTGTAATTTTTGATTGGAGTTTGTTTATATCCAATCCTGTTCCTGTTGAAAGTGCCAGTGCTTTCTCCCACTGCTTGACAGCATCTTTGGGACGTCCGACTTTAAATAGGATATCTCCGTAGTGATCGTGCAATACTGCTGATGGTTGGGAACCAGACATGGCTTTTTCCATCCATCGCAATGCTTCTTGATAATTCCCTTGTTTGAACAATACCCAGGCATAAGTGTCTTGGAACGTGCTTGAATTTGGATCGAGCTCATTCGACAACCGAGCGTATTTTTCCGCGATATCAAGTTTTACGTTTCGTTCAGCCAGATAGTAGGCGTAATTATTCATGGCCGTTGAGTTGGTACTATCCAGCTTGATGGCCTCTTCGTACGCCACATCTGAGACATTGCTCATCTCCAACTTATGGTAAAGGTCGCCAAGACCCGCATAGATGAGCGATTGTAGAAAGGTGTTTTCCTCCGAGCTGTTATCCAATGCGGTTTCCAGCATTTTACGGGCATTTTCAGTATCATCTTTTATGATATAGGCTAGCCCGGTGAAATACAGCAACATCGCGTTGTTAGGATTGGCTTCCAATGCTTCTGAACCATGTATGAGCGCTGCATCGGTTTCGTTCAGGGCGATTTCCACATTCATCAGCATACGCCAAGCATCCACGTGTGATGGTTGGATTCCTACAGCCGTTAAAAACAGTGAACGTGCTTCTTGCAGATTGCCTCTTCGCCATAAGATATCGCCTTTGGCGACATGGCTATCGGCTATCCGGGGGTGTTTTAACACTAAAATATTAGCTAATTCTTGTATTTGATTCAAGCTAAGGCTGGTTTTTCCGGCTAGGGCCGAAAACATCACCCGATGCTTATCTGCATAGTTGATCTCGGTTGATTGAAAGGCTTTAAGCAGTGCTTCAAAAGCAAGTTTCTCTTTTTTGTTGGCCGTATAAGCGTCGGCAAGATCGAGATAAAGTAGATCATCTTTCGTGTTTTCAATGCCTCTCTCAAGTACTTGTATGGCCTTTTTGGGGTTTTTATCTTCCATATAGATGTAACCAAGAGAATTGTACACCTGACGAACATTGGACTTTTTGTCTACCCAATTTAACAGGAGCTTTTCCGCTTCGTGGCTACGTTTAAGGTCAAGCAAGATTTCGGCCTTGATTACATCCAAAGTGTCTGATTTTCCAAATTGTTGTACGGCTACATCATAGGCACTCAAGGCGCTTTCTGATTGCTTGCTAGCATGTAATAGCATAATTTTCTCTCGGAATACAGCGGTATTTTCGGGATGTGTGGTCAAAACCTGTTCAATGATACCCAATGCATCAGGTAGATTGTTGTTTCCTTTGTAAAGTTCAATGAGATAATTGGAATACAACAGGTTTTTCGGCTCCAGTTCAAATGCTTTTTTAGCCGACTCGATGGCTAAATCGTAATTCCTGATCTGACCAAACATCAATGCTTTGGCATAATGGGCTTCAGAAGCCTCCGGGTATTTTGAAATGATCTCATCTAAGGTTTCAACAGCTCCGCCTATGTTGCCTGTGCGAAGCTTGCTTTCCACCAATAACATTTCTTCTTTATAAGGTTTGCCTTCTACCGATTGTGCGTCAGCCTGCTTGGCTACCATACAGCTTAGTGCTATGCTTAATCCAAAAGAAGCTATCTTCTTGTATATGTTCATTAATTTTCTCCGTCCTCTTTCCTATATTCTATAAAGATGGCAAAAAAAAGCAAAAGTTTAGTATTAGAATCTTAAAATAGGTTAAAATTTGCAAAACCCGACTTTAATTACCTGAAAACGGGCTCGCTTATGTGGTAACTTTTAGCAGATTAAATTTCTGTTGTGATGGAATTATTTGCTAACTTTGTGTCATAATGGATGGCCCTGCGCAGCTTTCAGAATATGGAAAAATACTATTGATTGCAATAGTCGGTATTCTATTGGTATGTGCTACCATTTTCTTAGCCAAGTTTATATCGCCTAAAAAACCAAATCCGGAAAAGTTGAGTACTTATGAATGTGGGGAGGAAGCTATAGGCACTTCTTGGGTACAGATTAACCCTCGTTTTTATGTCATAGCTTTGGTGTTCTTGCTGTTTGATGTGGAGTTAATATTTGTTTTTCCATGGGCTACTGTTTTTGGACAGGCTGATTTTATAGCTTCAGATGGCCGTTGGGGGTGGTTTACGTTGATAGAAATGGCTATTTTCATCGGGATCTTAATTGTGGGATTGATCTATGTGTGGAAAAGAGGCGATATCTCGTGGATAAAACCGTTGCATCGTCGTCCAGAGGTAAAGGTAGGTATTCCGGTACAAGCATATGAAACGCTTAACCAAAAAAAGTATACCATTCGCGATTATCGGGAAACCATCGAGGAGAAGGCTGATGCGCAAGAAGTTAAAACTGCTCCTGCAACGCTAGGGTTTCGTCCAAAATTTAGAAAATCGAACTAAGACGACATGAGTGTACCTCAAAATCAATTACAGAATGGTGGAGTTATCATCGCCAAGATGGATGATTTGCTCAATTGGGCGAGATTGTCGTCGATGTGGCCGGTCAGTTTTGGTATCGCATGTTGTGCCATTGAGATGATGGGAGCGATGGCTTCTACTTATGATCTGGATCGTTTAGGCGTGTTTCCGCGTCCTTCGCCACGCCAATCGGATGTGATGATTATTGCTGGAACAGTAACGTTCAAAATGGCCGATCGTATCCGGAAATTGTATGAGCAGATGCCGGAACCGAAATATGTGATTTCCATGGGTTCTTGTTCCAATTGTGGGGGGCCATATTGGCAACACGGCTATCATGTGGTGAAAGGTGTGGACAAGATTATCCCAGTGGATGTCTACGTACAAGGCTGTCCTCCTCGCCCAGAAGCACTGATTGGTGCATTTTTGGAATTACAAAAGAAAATAGAAACGGAAAATATCCTTCAGGATCAATTTTTCACGGAGAAAGCTTAATATATTTTATTAACGTTATGGCAAAAGATTTTTATGGTGAGTTGCAGTTAGGGGTTCTTGGTGGCGGTCAGCTTGGCCGGATGCTGATCCAAGAAGCCATCAATTACAATGTGAATGTGCATGTATTGGACCCCGATAAGAATGCTCCCTGCCGTAAATTATGCAACCGCTTTGAATGTGGGGCTTTGGATGATTTTGATACCGTTTACCAATTTGGGAAGGATCTGGATATGATTACCATCGAGATCGAGAAAGTCAATGTGGATGCCTTGGAAAAATTGGAAAACGAGGGTGTGATTGTTTATCCGCAATCCCGTATTATTCGTCTGATTCAAGATAAAGGCCTTCAAAAACAGTTTTTTAAACAACACGATATTCCCACAGCACCTTTTCAGCTAATGTCTTCTAAGGAAAATATGTACGAAACGCACATTGCATTGCCTTATATCCAAAAACTCAGAAAAGACGGATATGATGGAAAGGGTGTGAAAAAAATCCAATCGACGGAAGATATTGAGCTGGCATTTGAAGCCCCATCCTTGGTTGAAGAACTCATTGATTTCGAGAAAGAGATTGCCGTCATCGTAGCACGGAACGATAGAGGAGATGTGTCCACTTTTCCGTTGGTAGAAATGGAATTTAATCCGGAGGCTAACCTGGTCGAATTTTTGATTTCGCCGTCTACATTGAGTTTGGAAATACAGGCGCAAGCCGAAGACATTGCCAAAAAGATCGCCTCAGATTTGCAGATAGTTGGGCTATTGGCGGTGGAAATGTTCTTAACCAAAGACGGAAAAATATTGGTGAATGAGCTGGCTCCTCGCCCGCACAATAGTGGTCACCATACGATTGAAGGTAATATCACGTCACAGTTTGCACAGCATTTGCGGGCGATTTTTAATCTACCGTTGGGCGCTACCGAAGCTAAAAGCCATGCCGTCATGATTAATTTATTGGGAGAACCCAAATATGAAGGACTGGCTAAATATGAAGGTGTAGAAGAGGTGTTGGCGATTGAGGGTGTATATGTGCATTTGTATGGTAAAAAATATACAAAACCCTTTCGGAAAATGGGACATGTATGTATTGTAAATGCTGATCGTGATCTGGCGATTAAAAACGCAAGGTTAGTTCAGGAAACATTGAAAGTGAAAGCATAATCCCCCCAAAAGGGGGGATAAATTGATTCTCTATTAGCACATGCATCAGAACAAAAACTTTAAATAGGTATGAATGTAAAAAATAAGGCTGTTGTCGGCATTATCATGGGCAGTAAATCGGATCTTCCGGTAATGCAGGATGCAGTTGATGTGTTGAAAAAATTAGAAGTCCCTTTTGAAGTGACAATTGTTTCGGCACATCGCACGCCACAGCGTATGTTTGACTATGCCAATACGGCTTCGGAAAGAGGATTGAAAATTATTATTGCAGGAGCCGGCGGTGCAGCGCATCTACCGGGCATGGTAGCTTCTATTACCCATCTGCCGGTTATTGGAGTGCCGGTGAAATCCTCTAACTCCATTGATGGTTGGGATTCTGTTTTGTCTATTTTGCAAATGCCGAATGGTATTCCGGTAGCAACAGTCGCCTTGAATGCCGCGAAAAATGCAGGAATTCTTGCGGCACAGATTTTGGCCACCTCGGCTAAAGATGTTGCAGATAGAGTAAAAGCCTTTAAACAAGAATTAAAGGAGAAAGTGGAGGAAACGGCGTCCGAGGTAGAGAGTATTCGGTTTTAAAACAGAGAGGTACAATTGTACCTCTCTGTTTTAAAACCGAATCATTTAGCTAAAAACTTCTGTACATAATCGTAACTTTTCTTTATACTTTCAAATTTATTAGATATGTATATGTCGTCCTGTTCGACAAAAGCGTATTTTAAGCCTGATTTGTTGGCATAATCGGCAATATTGATAAAATCGATTATACCTGTTCCTACTTCTGCATAGCGTACTCCTTTTGTGATATTATCAACAGCCATAGTATCATAGCCTTCGCCAACGATTGTCTGTGTGAACTTTTTATCTATATCTTTTAAATGCCATAGTGTGAAGCGTCCAGGATATTTTTCAAAGTACGATTGTGGGCTAAATCCTGCCTTTTCCATCCAGAAAAGGTCTAGCTCAAAGTCTACTAATTCCGGTTCTGTAAAAGCAATGAGGATATCCAAGCCTTTGGTGCCGTTTGCAAAACTGCGAAATTCCCAAAAATGGTTATGGTATCCTATCTTAATGCCAGCTTTCTTGGCCATTTCGCCAGCTTTATTTAGCTGTTCGGCGGCATATTGATAATCTTCTACCTTTAAGTTATTGAGGTCATCCATCGGTGTGATGGGGGCAATGATATATTCTTGTCCCAATTGATGGGCGATTTCAATATATTTTTCTATGTTTTCTTTGTCCTGTTGCTTTCGATCCAGATACTTGGACATATCATAATGGCCACTATGGGTTTTTAAGTCGTTGTCATTGAGCACTTTTTTCAGTTCCTCGACGGAAAGGCCCCAATATGTCCAATTAGTAGGGTCCACACCAAAAGTTTCTACGTGGCTATAACCTATTTTTGCAACTGTTTCCAATGTTTTTACAGGATCTTGCTCTAAGAGATCACGTAACGAAAAAAGTTGTAAGCCCAGATGATGAAAAGGAGTATTGCCTGACTTACGATCATCGCATGAAAACAAGTATGAGCTTAATAACGTGGCTGATAGCCCCAAGCCCGCCTGTTTCAAAAATGTTCTTCTGCTATGTTGCATACATCTAACATGTTTAAATTGGTGATTCTACAAGGAAAGGTAGAGAAAATTTTGATAATAAAAAAGGATTCTTGTTATCAAGAATCCTTTTTTATGTGAAAATGCATATCACATTTATACTGTCATGATATCTTTTTCTTTCAGTTCAGCCAATTGATCGACTTTGATGATATGAGCATCCGTTAGTTTTTGGACTTCGGCCTCACCGGATTTTGCCTCATCTTCTGATACACCGTCATTTTTTAATTTTTTGATAGCTTCGTTGGCATCTTTGCGGATGTTGCGTATAGCTACACGGCCTTTCTCAGCTTCTTCTTTTACTTTTTTTACCAAATCACGACGTCTTTCTTCGGTCAATGGTGGCACAGCCAAACGGATAACCGAACCGTCATTTTGTGGGTTCAGTCCAATGTTGGAATCGATGATAGCTTTCTCTATAGCGCCGATAAGTGTTCTTTCCCAAGGCTGGACAACAATTGTTCGAGCATCGGTAGTATTGATATTGCTTACCTGCGAAAGTGGCGTCATACTGCCGTAATAATCGACAGTAATACCGTCCAACATAGAAGGAGATGCTTTTCCCGCTCTGATCTTTGTTAATTCAGATTCTGTATGAATCACAGCCTTGGCCATGTTTTCTTTACAGTCATCAAGTTCTAGTGAGATTAGTTCGTTCATATCTTTTGTGATTCTTTTTACAATGCGTTAACTAACAACTGTGCCAATATGCTCACCGTCGGCCAATTTTTTCAGATTGCCAGGCTTATTCATATCAAACACAATGATAGGTAGATGGTTTTCTTGGCAAAGTGTAAACGCAGTCATGTCCATTACGTTTAATCCTCTTTCATACACTTCTTGGAAAGTAATCTTATCATATCGTTGTGCGGTAGGATCTTTTTCCGGATCAGCTGTATATATGCCGTCTACACGTGTGCCCTTTAATACGGCGTCGGCATTAATCTCGATGGCGCGTAAGGAAGCCGCCGTATCCGTTGTGAAATAAGGGTTTCCGGTTCCAGCACCGAAGATGACGATTCTACCTTTTTCCAAGTGTCTGACAGCCCTTCTTCGAATAAATGGCTCACAGATTTGCTCCATTTTTATAGCAGTCAGCAACCGGGTTTTCAATCCGATTTTTTCCAATGCATCCTGTAAAGCCATACTGTTGATGACTGTGGCGAGCATTCCCATATAATCGGCTTGTACACGGTCCATTCCAGCCTTTTCGGCACTTAATCCCCGATGTATGTTCCCTCCTCCGATGACGATGGCTATCTCTAGACCTTGGCTGTGAATTTCTTTAATGTCGTTTGCATATTGTTGCACCCGGTTGATGTCGATGCCATAACTTTGTTCGCCCATTAAGGCCTCACCACTGAGTTTGAGTAGGATACGTTTGTATTTCATGATTGTTTTTTTGGAACATTTCCAAAAGCCAAAGATAAAACTTTTTTTGTACGCAGAAGTGATTATATTATGCTTTTTTTGTGGCGCGTATCACTTCTTCGTAATAGTTCTCGTATAACGGTAGGATTTTGGATAAGTCAAATTCCTTTGCCCTTTGGAACGACGCTTCTTTAAATTCTTTTAGTCGGTCGCAATCTTCCAAGATATAAATCGCATGCTGGGCCATATCATCGACGTCCCCAATATTGCTTAAAAAGCCACTTTGGCCGTGTATATTGAGCTCGGGTAACCCACCCGTGTTCGTAGAAATGACAGGAACATGGCAAGCCATTGCTTCCAAGGCAGCCAAACCGAAGCTTTCGGAAGAGGAAGGCATTAGAAAGAGGTCGGAAACGGATAGAATTTCTTCAATGGCGTCCTGTTTCCCCAAAAACCGCACATCTTGACTTACATTCAGTTGTCGTGCTAATTCTTCGGTGTTGCGCCGTTCGGGTCCATCGCCTACCATCAGCAGTTTGCTCGGGATTTTCTCGTTCACTTGCTGAAAGATGCGGATAACATCCTGTGTGTTCTTTACTTTTCGGAAATTGGAGGTATGAATGATGACTCGTTCGTTTCCTGGAGCGATGGCCCGTTTAAAATGCTCCCTGTTTTTATTGTGGAAACGGGAAAAATCGATAAAATTAGGGATGACCCGTATATCGCGCGTCACGTCGAATGAACGCAATGTTTGTTGCTTAAGATTTTCGGAAACCGCAGTGACGCCATCGGATTGGTTGATGGAAAATGTCACCACTGGATTGAAACTTTTATCCTTGCCTACTAAAGTGATGTCTGTCCCATGCAAGGTAGTCACTATCGGGATGTTTATGCCGTAAGTTGCCAGTATCTGCTTCGCTAAATAGGCCACAGAAGCATGTGGAATGGCATAATGTACATGTAATAAATCAAGTTTTTCAAATTGCACGACGTCCACCAGTTTGCTGGCCAATGCAGACTCATAAGGCGGGAAGTCAAATAGTGGGTATTGTGAGATGGCAACTTCGTGGTAATACAGGTTTTCGGAAAAAAAATCCAAGCGTGCTGGCTGTGAATAGGTGATGAAGTGTATTTCATGGCCATTAGAAGCCAATGCCTTACCCAATTCTGTTGCGACCACTCCGCTACCACCAAAGGTGGGATAACATACGATACCTATCTTCATCTCTTCTATTGTTAAACTATGCGCAAAATAAGAATTTATTGCTGGAGTTTCTTGTAACGCATTTGCAATAATTGTGCAAAATTTTTTGTTGCATAGCTGCTGAATAGCCCCCTTTACCTCCGATTTAGGCTGTTTTATCCTTTCCAATTTGTGGATTTGGCCGAATTGGCTATATTTATGGTATGTTTGATCAGGATTGTATCGTAAAGGAACTGCAATTTAAAACCTCTCGTTCGCAGGGGGCCGGAGGACAAAACGTCAATAAAGTGGAGTCTAAGGTAACCTTGTTGTGGGATTTGGAAAATTCTGCCTGCATCGATGAGGAGCAACGGGCTTTACTGCGCAGACGGCTAACCAATCGACTGACGAAAGAACATATCTTACTCTTGGAATGTTCGGAAGACAGAGGTCAGCTCCGGAACAAAACGCTTGTAACCGAGCGTTTTCTTTCTCTCATCGAACAGCAACTCAGAAAAGATAAGAAAAGAATAGCTACACAGATTCCGAGATCCAAAATTTTGGAGCGCCTTGACCGGAAGAAGAAACAATCTGAAAAGAAAAAATCCCGGCGAAAGGGAATGGGTTGGGACTAATGTTGTGATGACAGACTGTTTTCGACATGTAGAACAGTAGCAGACAAGTGCTGAAAATATCTTTATAAAAAAATAATTATCTGTTTTTCAGTTATTTAATTCAATAACTAAAAAATTAGTTGTTAAACTATTTTTTTAGTTATATGTTTGTGTTGACGATTATAAACAGCATTAAAAAAAATAAATACATACAATGAACGAAATTAAAGAACTGACAAAGGCGGAAGAGCAAGTAATGCAAGAGCTTTGGGATATGGACGGTGGATTTGTCAAAGATGTGATCGAGCGTTTGCCGGAGCCTAAGCCTGCCTACAATACAGTGTCGACGATTGTTCGGATTCTCGAGACCAAGGGCTTTGTGGATCATGAAGCATACGGGAAAAGCCATCGCTATGTACCAAAGATTACCAAGGAAGAGTATAAGAAGGTCATTACCGGAAAACTGCTGAACAATTATTTCGATAATTCGGCCAGCAACATGCTTTCCTTCTTTTTGGAAGAAAAAAAATTGGGGATGAAAGATTTGGATGAGATATTGAATATTATCCAACGTAACAAGAAATAATCATTTAAACCAATAAAGCTATGATATACGTGTTATTGATCAATATATCGTTGATACTGTGCTTCCTGCTGTATCGCATTTTCTTCCGTAGACTGACTTTCTTTCAATGGAACAGGTGCTACCTTTTGGGAGCAGTATTGTTTTCTTTGCTTATACCGATAGGTGTGTTCATCGACATGTCAACGCAACGGGTATGGGATGAGCATATTCCGACCGTAAATCTGGAACATCTATTTTATATGGAGGTTGTCACTATAGAGCGTGCCCAATCACCGCTTTATCTGATGGATGTTTTGGTACCAATGTATTGGTCAGGGGTTGTCCTGATGGCTTTCTTGACCTTGTTTCACCTTTATAAACTTTGGACCGCTATGCGCTCGACAGATGAGTATCGCAGCTTTTCATTTTTCTCCAAGATTATCCTTGGGCGGAAATTAGCAGAAAACCATATCGTACGTGACCACGAACGTGTTCATGTGAAACAAGGGCACAGCTACGACCTGATGTTGATGGAACTGATGTGCATCTTTAATTGGTTCAATCCGGTTTTGTACCTGTATCGTAAGGAACTGAAATTCCAGCACGAGTGCATAGCTGATGAGATCTGTTCAGGAGATAAAGTTGCATATGCCCAATTATTGGTCGCCCATGCGCTCCGTACCGATGTGCCTTTGGCCCACGAATTCTCCAATCAATCATTTTTAAAGAAAAGAATCATGATGCTATTTAGACATAAATCACGGGCAAAGCATAAATATCTTTATCTTGCTGTAATACCTGCTATATTGGTTGTCGCCCTATCAACACTGATATTCAATACTAGCAAGGCAAAGGATTTGCTGGAGGAAGTGACTTTCAAGATACAGGATGTAGCATTTCCGTTGGTTGCACCAGAGAATAAGGTTGCAGAAGTTTCCATGAGAGATGATGGGATTATGGAACGAATTACAGCTCAATCTAAAGCTTTAGCTGACACAAGTAAGAAAAACCTGGCTAATGATGCATCGCATATCATTGGTCCGTATCCCAAAGTAGATCGTCAAGAATTCCATAAATGGATAATGCGCAACTATCAATTGCCGAAAGAGGCAATTGAGGCCAATGCAAGTGGTATGATAAAGCTATTTTTCATGGTAGAGGCGGATGGTCGTTTAAGTGAAATGAAAGTGCTGAAAGATTTTGGTTACGGTAGTGGGGAGACGGCTATGGCCATTCTGAAAAAATCTGAAAAGTGGAATCCAGCAACCACACGAAACGGTAGACCTATACGATTTCCATTTGTTTATTCCATTCAAATCGGGTCTGGGCAAGATGATTTGAGCGCCAAAAAAGAAGTTTCAACGGAACAGGAACAGTTAAAAATAGTACGAAAGCTACGGGAAGAAGAAATACGAAAAGCATTGGAAGAAAAGGGAATGGATCCGTATCCTTCAAAGTTTAACTATGTCATGGCTGAGCCCCTTGTGACTTGGGACAAATATGTTTCCGTATTAAATGGGGACCTGCAAAAAGTTTCTGGTTCGGTGGATAAAGACAGTAAAATAAATGTTGAGCTAAAGGTAGATGAAAAAGGTGATGTCTCGGAGGCATTGGTACTATCCATGTTGAGCGACCGTTTTTTGGGAGTGTTGAAAAATGCCATTGAAAAATCCAAATGGAAACCGGGCTCTGTAAATGGTGTAAACAGACCTTCGAAAATCAAAATAGAGTTTGAAGCAATGGAATCGGGCGAATTGTCGTCAGCATATGCTTTAGGTTACGAATTATTGTAAAAGGCAATGCATGATTCATCCATATATACATTAAAAAAATTGAAGCTATGGTCATTTATCTTCTATTGGTCAATATATCATTGATACTGTGCTTTCTGCTGTATCAGGTGTTTTTCCGTAAGCTGACATTCTTTCAGTGGAACAGGTTTTATCTACTCGGGGCCGTCACCATTTCTTTTTTGATGCCGTTATTACAGGTGGTCGATTTGAGTATGCATAAAGAAGTCTACGAGCCCTTGGTGATGATGGACCTGGCAGACATAGAACCAATTGTAATCGGTTATGATGCTGTTCAAGACAAGACGCTCTCACTTTCTACGTGGTTTTGGATGCTATATGGTAGTGGGGTTGCGGTTATGTTTCTATGGTTATGTTGGCGGTTTTATAGTGTTTCCCTGTTGTTCAAGCGCGAATTGGATGCATATCAAAGCTTTTCGTTCTTTCAGCGCATCCTCATTGGAAAAAATGTTTCCAATCCAGAATTGATTCGTTCGCATGAGCGTGTCCACGTACAGCATGGACACAGTTATGATATTTTGCTGTTAGAGCTGGTGCGCATGTTTAACTGGTTCAATCCGGTCTGCTATTTTTATTTGCGGGAAATGAAATTGCAACACGAATGTATTGCCGATGAGCAGTGTGCTATCGATAAAACCTATTATGCGGAACTATTGGTAGCCAACGCGATGCGTGTTTCCCCGGAAACGCTGACACATGCTTTTTCTAATCATTCTTTTTTAAAAAAACGCATTATGATGTTATTTAAAAACAAATCGCACAATGTCAACCGTATGAGATACGCGTTGGTGATCCCAACTCTTTTATTCTTATCGGGAGTAGCCCTGGCTTTCAATAGTTCTATGAAAGATGTCATCGTAGATGGTATCGAAAGTATGGATGAATTGGATTGGAGATCAACCTCCGAAATCTCCGACGAGATAGGATTGACGACCGTTGTACAAGATACGACCGACAAAGTTTTCACTGCCGTGGAAGTAATGCCCGAACCTAAAGGTGGTATGAAAGCTTTTCGGGAATGGGTTGCAAAGAACTACCAAATCCCGAATGAAGCAATTGTGGGTGCATCAGAAAAAGCAACCGTTAAAATTTCGTTTATTGTGGAAAAAGACGGTTCCCTATCTTCCTTCAAAACGATGAAAGATATCGGATATGGCGTGGCAGACGAATTAATCAATGTATTGAAAAAATCTGATAAGTGGCTTCCCGGTATTCAGGGTAGCCAACCTGTCCGTGTCCGGTACCTCCTGCCGTTGAATGTGGACTTTATGCAAGGGACGAATCAAATAACCCCGAAAGAAAAAGAAGAGAAACCGCTTGTGAAGTCGGATCAAGAAGGTGCTCAACCTGCAAGAATCACTTTGCGAGGCAACACGGAACCGACACAGGAAGAAAAAGACCGTGTGTTTACCGCAACTGAGGTGGCGCCTGAACCCGCTGGTGGCATGACAACCTTTAGAAAATGGGTTGCCGACAATTACCAATATCCGCAAGAAGCCATTGATGCCGGTGTCAAGGGACAAATTGTTGTTGCCTTTGTGATAGAGACAGATGGTAGTTTAAGTGATATCAAGGTGGTGAAAGATGTGGGCTTTGGAACAGGTAAGGCTGTGGTTGAATTACTCAAAAAAGCTAAGCCCTGGAATCCGGCCATTCAGAACGGCAGGAAGGTAAGGTGTTTATATCAAATGCCCCTGAGCATAAATCTTGAATCGTAAACCTGTTAAATTGATAATTATGCTGTACTTAGCTTTGGCAAACATTGCCCTTATCCTTTACTTCAGTATCTATATGTTGATCCTGAAGCGGCTGACGTTTTTTCAATGGAACCGGATTTATCTCATCAGTGCCGTAGCGGTTTCTTTTTTGGTTCCTCTGTTGCAATTTGTGGATTTAAGCACACATCAAGAGGTCTATGCACCTTTGACAGGCTTCTATACATTGACGGTTAACCCGGCTTTGAGCAATAGTGCTGCGATGTCGTTAGAGCCGATCTTGTTGGTGGATTGGGTTAAAAAGCTGTACGTGACTGGTTGTGTGCTGTCGTTCATATGGTTGGCTTGGAAAGGCTATGTTTTGTATAACATCCTCCGAAGGAAGAGTCTGGGAAATCAGAGCTTTGCCTTTTTTAACCGGGTGTTTATCGGGAAAGATGTTAAGGATAACCGTGTCATCAACGACCATGAGTTGGTACACGTGAAGCAGGGACACAGCTACGATATCCTGTTTTTGGAAATGGTGCGCGTCTTCAATTGGTTCAATCCGGTCTGCTATCTTTATCTAAAGGAAATCAAGTTGCAGCATGAGTGTATCGCTGACGAAATATGTGCTGCCAATAAAGTGCAGTATGCGGAAATGCTCATTGCCAATGCCATGCAAATGCCCACGGGGGTGTTGACCAATGCATTTTCTAATCATTCATTTTTAAAACAACGTATTATGATGTTATTCAAAAACAAATCAAAGAAAGTGAACCAGATAAGGTATATGGTGATGATACCGTTGGTTTTATTCGTCTCGGCCTTCGCTCTGGTGTTCAACAATTCGATTAAAGCGGCGGTCGAGGTCCAGGTCCGAAATTTTGAACGTTTGGACATCCGTGATATATCGCTACCCTCAGGCGAAAAAGACCGGAGATGGGCTGAACCGGAAATAGGTGATAAAGCATTTAAGGATTGGTTTATCGACAACTATCGAACCCCTGATAAAATCGATCCCACAATGAAAGATCCGTTCATGTATATCCGTTTCGATGTCAGCGAAACGGGTGAGCTTAGTAATTTTACCTTGCGCGAGGGAGATTTTGATTCCCGCTTTTTTGAAGAGGCTGTACGTCTTATTGGTATGAACAAATGGAAACCGGCAACAAAAGATGGACAGCCTGTCGCAGGCGAAGGTATTGTCATGTTTAAGTTTGATGCGTCGGGAAAAATTATACGGAACTTTACTCGGATAGATGTGAATCCAGAGCCGACTGGAGGTATAAAAGCTTGGAAAGAATATTTGGCTAAATATTATAAATTTCCGGAAGAATTGATGCAACAGAAGAAATCGGGTGACGTGGTGGTTTCATTTGTTGTGGATGGGCGTGGTGAAATAAAAGATCTGAAGACCCTTAAAGAACCTGTGGCAGGGGCAGGAAAAAGAGCCCACGAGCCCATAGCCAAATTTGGTGCATGGAATCCGGGCATTCTAGACGGAAAACAAGTGTCGTATAGTTGCCAGCTTACTATACACTTGCATGCTCCCGAAGGGTATGGCACCATCGAGATCGGCAATTTTGAGAGTCATAGGATAAAAAACTAACCTTCACTTTTTCATAGCGGGTCATTCGTGTTCATGCGTATTCTGTTGATTTTGTTTGCTTTTTTTTTCCTGTATTGTTGCAAACCTTATTCTTTTGTTAAAAAAGGTCATTTTGTGGACGGGGTAGATGAGTATTTTAACCTCAAACAGCAACGCAATATTTGGGTGTATATGGATTTTTTGGCTTATGATGCCAGCAAGGGATATGGTGTGCGTACAGATTCCCTATATCCGGAGGACCGCGCTATTTTGGATGAAATCGGTTTGAAGGGCAAACACATGAACGTGTATTTTTCAGCAGTCTCGAAAAATTATCCGAATTATCATTTTGTGGTGTTGCAGCATCGAAAAAAGGCATTTGATTACCATGATTATGAACTGTTTCAGGACAAATCATCCCACTATTTCTATAAGGATTTCAGCAAGGATTTTTGGGATATCCGGCATGTGGTCATTCCCCATGGTAAGGATAATAGTCAGTTGCTGACTATGGTATACTATGTGGATAAAGATAGAAACCTCACAAACAATTATCGCCCCTTGAGCTACCTTGCCACCATCAATGCGCGTGAATGGCAACAACAAAGCCCGTTCAATAATAGTTGGCAAGTGTTTGATTGTGAGCGAAGCGACCTTATCCACGTTTCGTTTAAAATCCGTCATAACCTGACCAAAAAGCAAGGCATAATATATCTAAAGATGTATGCACTTTATCGTAATGATCGAGGAATAGCCTATGCTAAAATTTTAACAAAGAAAGATGCGGATTCGTTATCCCTGAACCTTTGTCCCAATCTCTATCGCATTGAATACCATAATCTAAAAGGTGAAGTCTTGCAAGTAGATAGCTTGTCTGTTGGCATGTGAGGAAGACAGATGTTGAAGAATGTAAAACACCAATACTTTTTCTAACCGATTGACCTTACGGCAGTACTTCATGTTAGGAATGGTGTATAAGTTTTTAAAGGCGAGTGCAAAGTAGAAAATAGTGTTTTTTCCAGGTTTGAACTCTGAACAAAAACTATTCAAAGGTTTTTAACCGCAGTTGCCTGATTTCATGTTGCAATTCTCCGATTCGTTGCAAGAGGTGATGGGCCACTTCTATGCCTTGTAGATTCAGTTCCAGCTCGTAATACCAGGTAGCAAACTGTTCCAATGGCTGGAGCTCTTCTTCATCGATAAATTCTTCTTCTTCCTGCACAACGATTTCGATTAAGCCGTTTTCGGACAGATCGCGAATGAATTTGGTTTCAATTTTATGGGATTGACAGATGTCAATGATTTTAATGAGTGTCCTTTCCATAGCTTATTTCTTTAAATTCGCCAATTGTTGAAATAATTCCTTCTCCTTTTCGTTGAGGTCGGTAGGCAGTTTTACATGCAGTGTTACATATAGGTCGCCAAATTCGCCCTCTTTCTTGTATATGGGGAAGCCCTTACTTTTTAAACGTACTTTCGTCTCTGTTTGTGTGCCCGGTTTAATTTTCACCTTGATTTTTCCAGAAAAAGTATCGACAACCGTTTCGCCACCCAATATGGCTGTGTACAGGTCGATTTCTTGAGATTTGTAAAGATCGTTGCCCTTCCTTTGGTAGTGCTTGTCGGGCTTGATGCTAAATTCGATATACAGGTCGCCGTTCGGGCCACCGTTTACACCCGCACTTCCTTGGCCTTTTAGCTTTATTTTTTGACCGTCTTCCACACCGGCCGGAATGGTGATACGGATATTCTTGCCATTGACCGTAAAGGTTTGCTGATGTGTGGTGTAGGCTTGTTGTAAGGTGAGTTCCAATATGGAATGGTAATCGTTACCTCGAAATTTGGTTTGTCTGCCACCACCTCTACGATTACCGAACATCTGTTCAAAGAAATCGGAAAACTCACCAGTATCGTAGTTGCCGGAATAATTAAAATCGTATCCTTCAAACGGATTGCCCGATGCGCCTGCACCACGGCTTTGTTGTTGCTGTTGTGCTTGTTCGTAGGCTTCGCCGTGTTTCCAATGCTCACCGTATTGGTCGTACTTCTTTCTTTTCTCGGGATCGGTCAGCACTTCGTTGGCTTCATTCAGTTCCTGAAATTTCTTTTTGGCACTTTCATCCCCTGGATTCATGTCCGGGTGATATTTTCGGGCCAGCTTGCGGTATGCCTTCTTGATATCATCTTGTGAGGCATTTTTATCGACACCGAGTATGTTATAATAATCTACAAAAGCCATTCCTTACCATATTGTTATCGAACAGCAAAATACGTAATTTTTTGTTTAAATGCCACGAATGCACGAATAAAGATAAATATCCATGCATTCGTCCATTCGTCATCGTATGTTTTTTGTTTACTCTGAAATCAAATGTACGCCCTTTCCGGCAAACTCCTTTTTGAAGTGTTGTCTGTCGCCCGAGACCATAAGATTTTTGATTTGGTTCACAGCATCCCGGTCGTTGGATACCACCGAGCTTTTGCCTTTTAAAATAACGTTGAGAGAATCTGCTTGGGCGTTGGTTTCATAATTTAACATGGAATTATCCACAACGGCTGCAATAGTTTTCATCTTCACATCGCTCAAATTCACTTTGGATTGACCCAAGATGCGAATATATACATGAGAAATGCTGTCGGATTCTTCTCGTTGCCATCTATTACCTAATTCCAGTTGGCTGTTTTGTGTTGCCAAGAGCGAAATGCTGTCCTGCATCAATCCGGTTAAGGTTAGAGATCCCCTATGTATAGCGATCTGTTCGATGGGGGCGGTTTGGTTTAAATGAATGTTGGCATAGCTTTTTTGGATGTGCAGTAGTAATGTATCCCCATTTAGTCGGTATGTATAACTCTGTGGATATGTGCTGAACAGGGAGGGCTGATTAACTTTTTGCAGATAAAGGTACGTGTTTGCACCGTTGCCGAACACTTTTATGTACTTGATGGGTTTTGAGAGTGAGTCTGTCACTTTCAGATCGTACATTTTCAACCACAGTTTTGACAGGGTATTTGTCGGCTGGTTTTCGTGCGTCATTTTTATGGAGCTCAGGTTTTCTTGAAAGAGAATACCCAAGGTTGCTGCCAAAATGGTCAATGCGAATAATATATGTGATGTTTTCATGTTATTGCTGTTTTAGATAATAGGTGTTGATTTCTTCCATGGATATGCCGAGCAGGTTTATCGTATTGAAAAACTGCGGTAATTCTACATCGATAAATTGCTTTTTGCGCAACGAGCTGATGATACGTTGGGCATCATTGGCCACAAAAAAGCCCAATCCGCGCTTGTTGTAAATGATTTCCTGTTGTTGCAATATATCATAGGCCCGCATCACGGTGTTGGGATTTACCTCCAATTCGCTTCCTAAATCGCGTACCGAAGGGATTTTGCCATCGGCCTGCCAATCATCCTTTAAGATTTTTTCCATCACAAACTCGGTGATCTGTATATAGATGGCTTTTTCTCCTTTAAACTGCATATCTATATCTCCTTTTCTTTGAGTTTATAATAAAATGTACCCAATGCTAAGCTCCAGTAAACGAAGACCAATAAGATATGCAATATCTGTGGTAAAGTTTCTTCCAAAGGAACTAAAACACCGGGGCTCTCAATAGACATTAACCATTTTCGAAGAACAAAAACGATGAAAACGATAATACCTGACAAGACCCCTATGAACAACAAAAAGCTGTATTTTTTGAAAAAGACCAACGAGAGAAAATATAGGGGCAATAACAATAGTATAATAATAAAGAATCCAACAATTACCTTGGAAAAAGGTATGGTGAAAAATATCGAGTTTTGATATAGGGTCGGATAAAGGTCACCTTGACGTTCTAAATAAGCGATAGTGTCTTCGTAATAGAGACTTCTGAACCAAGAAGTCAGCACATAATCGTAAAGGACAAAACAGGAAAACGTGAAACAGGCAATGCCGATGCCATATAGTGTCAAGGTGATGGTTCGCTCTATGTGAGTAATTGGCATGAGGTTGGCTCGTTCGGATTTGTTGAGCTTGTCCAAATAGGGCTTTGTGCAGAGCACGAGATACAGGGGAACAAGTACCAAAATAAATACTTTTTCTCCAAAATTTTTGCTCAATAGGGTCTGTATCCACGAATCAGGTGTAGGGAAATTATCGGGCGCAAACAGTTTATTGTAAAATACGCTATCCGGCCACAGATAATATAACGCGAAAGACAAAAGCATCACAAAGGGGATAGACACAATCAGCAATCTGTTCATTTGCCAAAGCTCTCGTATAGCCAGAGATAATCGTTTTATGTGGAGATGTTTATGCATGGTCAGTCGTTTTAAAATGAGATAGTTTGTTCAGTAAATCTGGATTATTCGATAGGGCGTTAAAAAATAATTCAATATCAAAAGGCGTTTCTTCATGATCGCTGTTGAGCAATATGTTGAGGTTGCCGTTTAACCCGGCTTCCGAATATAAAGCATCTTCGAAATGACCTTGCTGGAACTTGATTCTTTTGCCCAGCTCGTAAATGGAAGCATCGAGTACCAGTTGGTGTTTTTGGAGGATGAGCAAGTGGTCAATGAGGTGATGGATATCCCGGATTTGGTGGGTAGATATGATAATGGTTTTATCGTCAGCAATATGCTTGGCGATGATTTTGCGGAATTGCGTTTTGGAAGGGATGTCCAATCCGTTTGTGGGTTCGTCCATCAGAAGCAAGCTGGCATTTGTCGCCAGGGCAAAAGCAATGTTGACCTTCTTGCGCTGTCCGTAGGAGAGGGCTTTGATGTTTTCCCTGCTGTCCACTTGAAAGGAGGTCAAAATATCCTCAAAGTATTTTTTGTCAAACTTGGGATACAGCGGACTGTAAATATCCAAAAGGTTGGAAATCTTCCAATTGGGCAAATCGACTTCATCCGTCACAAAGTAAATGTCCGATAGGAAGTCGACCCGCCTGTCCGAAGGCGTGAAGTCATTCACTTTTATTGAGCCGCCTTTCGGAAACAGCAAGCCGCAAAGGAGTTTTAGCAAGGTGGTTTTACCGATACCGTTTAGGCCTAAAAGTCCATAGATATGGCCTGGTGCCATGGTCGTGCTGATATGATCAAAGATGGTCATATCTTTTTTGTAGTGGAAGGAAAGGTTATCAATCGCTATCATATCTTATATTTTAGTGTATTAGTATATTAATACACTACAAATATAGAAATGGATTTTGAATTAACAAGCAGAAAAATGAAAAAAGCAATAAACTAGTTTTTGTATAGATGGAGATACATGAAATGAAGTATATGAGTAAAGATAATTTCAAATCTTTTTTTATTCTTTCTATTCTTTTTTTATCTTAGCTAAAACGTTTTTCCTTTCAAGGAAACGAATCACATGCTACCTGTTTATGATACGCTAACAAACGAATATGAAAAGACAAGTATTACCATTTTTTATGCTTTTGACAGGACTGATTTTCTTTAGTTCTTGTGAAAAAGATAGCCAGGCTATCCAGGATCTCACCATCGAAAAAGAGGAGGTATGGTTAAAGCCGGGAGAGGAGGCGAAGGTGAAGATTGTTTCCGGAAACCAAGGCTACCGCGTGACCTCTTCCAATCCGGCCATATTGCAGGCCTCTGTCTCCAATGACCAGATTACCGTAAAAGCACCATCTATTCAGGGTGATGCCGAAGCGGTTGTTTACGTTTTTGATGCGGCAGATAGCCGCGCGCAACTGAAGGTTTCCATATCGAGCTATGCGCCGTTTACATTGGATAAGCAGATTGTACAGTTGTCCCAGATTCAAGCGTTGGATGTTGTAGAAATACGGGGAGGGGAAAGGCCCTACCATATCGAGGCGATGTCGAGTCCTGTCGTGGAGGCTCAAATCGTCGGTAATCAACTTCACTTGAGGGCAAAAAATAGGGGAAAGACGACATTGACAATGAAGGACAAGCGCGGTACGTCATCTACGCTGGAAGTGGAAGTAGGTGGTGAAAAACAGGCTTTCAGCTTTAGTGACCGGTACTTCGCGCATACGAATTTTAATGCAATTGCCGTGGTGGACAAATCCATCCGCAACCTTAAGCAAGCTACATTCGAGATGACCTGCCGTATGCAAGGCTACCGTGGGCTTCAAACCTTTATGGGGTTGGAAGGCCGGCTGATTGTGCGTGGCAAGAACGATGATTACCGGGACACCCATCCTATAGAAATTGCCGGATTAGGCGATCGAATTATGTTGGAAAGTAGCAGCAGTTTCCCGTTGAACGAGTGGTTGCATCTGGCATTGGTGGTGGATTGTAACCAATCGGAAGTATCCAAAAAATATAAGCTGTTTATCAATGGGAAAGAAGATCCGTTGATTGTACGTCGGAATGAGGAAACACATAGTAGTATAGACCTAACACAGAGCAATGATGGAAATAGATTTGTCGTTGGACGCGCCAATGGACAAGATTGGCGTGTCATACGCGGAACAGTATCAGACGTTAGAGTATGGTCCGTGGCACGCACCGAAGCCCAAATCCGTAATAATATGTGTTCTTTGAACAGCGCCGACCGGCAGGGATTATTGGCACATTGGGATTTTTCCGCAGATGCTTCTACCGATTATATTCAAGATATTAATGGCGGCGCTTATGAAAGTAATCTCATTTTGTCGGATGCAACAAAGAACGGAAACTACTTACCCGTTGCCGTCGACAAGAATCTCTTTACTAACATTCAATGTACATTTTAGCAATTTGTAAATCACGTTTATTATGAAAAAAGGCTTTAATCTTTGTTTTACTGTTTTGGTGTGCATTGCCATGCTACTCTGCTCATGCGGAAAAGATAAGGAAACTGGATATGTTGGCGAGGAGATTCCGACACATGTGGATGCGGTCAATACGCTCATGGCCGGTCTTTCCACTTCCGGTGATAAGGTTACTTTAATGTGGGTCAATCCGGAAGATACGTATTTAGATCGTGTAGAGATCGCTTACGAGCATTCAAATGGAGAGGGATTGAAAACCATCGTGCTATTAGATGCCAAGGCGGGGCAAAGTGGTTCCTATGTGATCGCGTTGGAAAATCCATATAATTATGTTTTTGCGGTGACGGCCATCAATAAAGCAGGATTCCGTTCGGAAAAGGTATTGGCTAGTATCGAGGGCACGGCGGTGTCCCCATGGGTGAATAGGGCAGATACCCTTATGAAAGCCTTGGTAAAGCTATACCTCGATGGTAAAGCGCGCGACATCTGGAGTTCCACTTATCCCCAAAGCGATGGTTATTGGGATGGAGCAGCGGTGATTTGGGGCCACGGAGGTGCCTTCTCTGGCTACACCGCATTTAAAGAAGCGACATGGACATTACCTAAATTCAAGCAACAAATCGAAAACCTGTATGACAATAGATTACTGGTGGGCATAGATAAATTTAGGAATACCAGAAACGGCGGCCCCGAAGCCTATGCCGTATATCCGGGTGATGGTGATGAACGCTTTTACGATGATAATATTTGGGTAGGCATAGATATGGCAAAGTTATATGTTCTGACCAAGGATCAAAAATACTTAGATCGGGCCAAAATTGTATGGAATTTTGTCCTCTCGGGATCTGACGATGTAATGGGCGGAGGGGTATATTGGAAAGAGGGCCTGAAATCGAAGCATACGTGCTCCACGTTTCCGGCAGCTGTACTGGCGTTGAAGCTATATGAAATCACAAACGAAAGTGCGTATTTGGAACAAGCGAAAAAATGGTATACGTGGGGCAAAAACATATTGCAGGATCCCGCTGACTATTTGTTTTGGGATAACGCTCGCTTATCAGACGAAAACGACCCTAATTCGCCTATCGTCGTTTCGAAAGAAAAATATAGCTATAATACCGGACAACCCATGCAGGTTGCCGCTTTGCTGTACAAATTTACAAATGATGCGTCTTATTTACAGGATGCGCAACAGATGGCAAAAGCAGCATATGCTAAATGGTTCGTTCCTTTTCGATCCTACGTGTTGCACAAATCATTTTATATCCTAGAGCCAGGGCACGTTTGGTTTCAGGCTATTATGATGCGCGGCTTCATGGAGTTATATAGGATTGACCATAATAGGACATACCTTAATTCCTATGAAGATACCTTGTTGCATGCATGGCTTTCTCCTGCCCGTAATAAAAGTACCCATTTAATCAATACAAATTTTTGGGGTACAACCGTTGAAAATAAATGGGAGATTTTGCACGAAGGAGCTGTGCTGGAAATGATCTCCCAACTGGCTCTTTTAGATCAGGAATAAACCTGTTTACTCGGCTTGGAAAGGTTTTGAATGTCAGTATGCTGCAATCCTGCTCTTTGAAACGTTAGCGAAGCACCTGCTGGACAGTTGCATTGGGTACGTAGGTTTACAACTATCATCTTGCTTACATAGGAGATATGGAAGGTATCCCCTCAATGAGGGCAGGGCTGTTGTGTTTTGCATTCAATGTAGCAATTTTGTGATAATGTTGCGAACCTACGGCTCGCTTCACTTATTTTATGCCGTTATATCTACAAACCTTTTACTCCTACGGAGTATTTATTGCTGAAATCTTGGAAAAATCCCGTAGGGACTGAACATTTGTAGAAAAAATAGCAAACAATACATACTGCGCCGTAGGTGCATAACATAGAACACAACAGCCCTGCTCGGAGAGGGGGACAACGTCCTACGGTGGGCATGCAAATATCAATTTGATGCTAACAGTGAAGTGTTTACGATAATACGCTCTTGTAAATAAGACGTAGGCTTGCCTGCAATGAGATACAGGGTTGGCTACACTACGCAGGTTTTGATTTCTCTCAACATGAACGCTGTATCAAAAAAGTTTTATTGACTATCTTTCATTTTAACAAAATTAAATTTATGTATATAGCCCAGTAAAAAGTATTGCCTTAGCGTAATAGAATTAGCGTAGTAAGTGGCATTTCCCTGCATGCCCCAATGGTTTTGGACATTTTGGTTCAGGATATCAAATCCAGACAGCTTTATCTGTGAACTGTTTTTCAGCGTATAGTAAAGCGAGCTGTTTACAATATTGTAATTCTGGCGACTGTTCAATCCATTTGCCCTGTTTTGTAGGGAATAGGCGGCTTCCAAGGAGAATCCTTTTATAGGATAGATATTGAGCCCAAAGCCAAAATCGTGTGTCAGATAGCTTGTTTCTCTAAAATTGGGATTATCTTTCACACTGTTTCGGTTGCTGTTGATGCTTAATGTGTATTTTGGGGCAACTCCGATGCGGTTTTTCCAGTTCACGGAAAACTCTTGGCTGAAATTCATCCCCACGCTAGTCGTTTTATTCTCGACGTCGTTGATGGTTTGATAATTCTCATATGAGTAGAGATGAGGCTGGGTGGAAATATAGTACTGCCAATCCTTTTTGCCTTTGAAGTTATACCTAAAGTAAACGTAGCCACTAATATTGTATTTGGAAGCGGCTTGATAGCGTTGTGAAGTGGTATGGCCAATGGTCAAATCCTGCCATGTTCGGTACCCTACGCTTTTATCTTCATAATTTAGACTCAGACGGCTGCCAAATTGTATCTTTTGTTTGTATTTGTTAAAAGAGATGAATGCCTGTTGTGTTTCGATATTGTCGAAATCCAAAGACTGCAATTGTGTATAGGTCGGATTCAGGTCGTTTTTCTGTGTCTGGATGCCATATGTTTGAGGGTTTTTGATGTCTTTTGACCATCCAAGGTTCAGGTCCCTGTAGCGAATATTGACGTTGGGCAACCAATATGTCTGGGAAGATCGCCTGTTTTCGTCGATGGAGACGAAGTCAAAATGGGTGTTCTTGACTTGATAAGCTGTTCCGAAGTTGACGAACAGTTTGGCAATTGGCTTCCAATTGAACTTTATGCCCGAAATATAATCCTGATTGGAGAAACGATAATTGTTTTCGTAATTAACCCCATGTATCACACCACTCCCGTTTCTGTCGTAATAAAAGGTGGTCATAGGCGAGTCCTTTCCGGCATTGAAGGTGAAGTACAAATCAAAATTGAGCTTCTCGATCATCCTGTTGTAATAGGCCGTGCTCAGGTAGACACTGTTGCTACGCTTGTGTTGCACTGTGTTTTCCCATATATCTGTATTGGGATCGTCCGTTTTATACATGACGTTGCTTTGATCGTTGGAAGATTCCGAGTTGTTTTTGTTCAAGTTCAGGTTGTTATTAAAGGAAACCACATGTTGTTTCGATAACTGCTTCTCGATGTTAAAGCTATGCGAGTAGCTGAATCCCGAGTTGTTTCCTTGGTTTCCGCTAATCGAAGCCGTCAGTGGTTCTTCTTCGGTGTGGGTCTGACTGTTGAAGTCGGACGAATTACGGTTGTTATCGAAGGAAATCGCGGGCCGAAACTCGAAGTAAGCCGTGGTGTCGAAGCGATGGCGCAGGAATGTGTTCAAGCTGTGTTTGCTGTTTTTTTCATGGGAAGCGTTATTGTATACAGCGGTTTGTTGCACATCATCAAATCGCGAAATGGTATTCCCGTCGTTCCCTGATTCCTTTTTGCTGAATCGGTACATGTACATGACGTTCAGCTTGGTTGTTTTGCCCCAATCGTTATTGATGTTCAGACCACCTGCCATATCATTGCCGATGCCCCAGTAGTTTTGTCCGCCAAAATCATTGAAGCCGTAGTTTTCGGCGCGCCCCAGCCCGGCATGCTGATTGAGTTCATTGTAATCAAAGCTTTGGCGGTTAACGTTGTTTCCATACGCGATAAAGCTTACCTGCATCGTATCCCTAAAGGTGTTGAACAATCCACCTGCCTCGTACCGGTCTCTCGACCCACCACTTGCATAGGCCTTACCAAAATCTGTTCGCAGAAATTCGGATTTGAATTTCAGATTGACGGTAATGGGTAGGTTTTCTTCATCTTCGACCGTCTTTTTCGACTCTCCTCTGTCGCGATATACCTGCACAGTTTTCACTAAGCTGGCGTCGAGATTCCGGGTGGCGATGCGTAGGTCACTGGCAAAGAAATCTTTGCCGTTTACTTTTACTTGGCTAACCTCTTTGCCCTCATAGTAGATGGTACCATCCATATTGACCTGTAGGCCGGGTAGTTGTTTTAGCAACTCCTCTACATTGGCATTTGGGCGAGTCTTGAAATAATTGGCGTTGTACTCTAAAGTATCTTTGTTCATGCGTACCGGAGGTTGAGCGATGATGACAATTTCATCCAACGTTTTCCCGCTCAGGCGCACCGTTCCCATGTCGATGTCTCCCTCATCTCCTATGATAAAAGCTTTTTCGAACGTATGAGCATTGACATGCGAAATGTAGAGCAGTAAGTCCTTATGCTGTGGCATCCTGACGAAGTCAAATTTCCCTTTGCTATCGGTCAGCGTATAGGATAACACACTGGAGTCCTGTGCATCTAAAATCGAGACGGTGGCTTTTTCCAATGCGATGCTATCGGAAGATTGGACAAAACCATGAATATTTCCTTTATTCTGGGCAAATAATAATGCTGTGCTAAAGCAACATAGTAAAATGAATAATAGTCTTTTCATATCGTCAGGTGGCCGTATGCCGCAATGTTACATAAAATACACGGAAGGGAATTGTTAAATAGTTCTAATTATTCAATTTTGTTGGAATTGTTGCTTATATAAACTTGTTCTCTACTAAAAAAGTGCCGTGACTGTTATAAAAAAAACAGGTCTGTTTCTTTTGTGGAACAGACCTGTTTTTTATTTTCCTGTGTTTTACTCCTTATTTGAATCCACCGTCAGGCGTTTATCCCGGTTGGCAATCTCCCATACGGTATGGAAAACAAGCTTTTCACGTTTTACCATCATCGGGAAATTGATTTTATCTACCGTATCTTCAGGTGTATGGTAATGCGGATGTAAGCCGGAGAAGAAGAATGCTGATGGGATTCCCTTTTCGGCGAAGTTATAATGATCTGAACGGTAATATAGGCGTAAAGGATCGTTCGGGTCATCATACATATAATCCAACTCCATTTGCGTATACTGTTCGTTGGCCTTCTCTGTAATTTGTTTTAATTCAGAGCTTAGTTTGTCTAAGCCGATCGCATGGATATAATTGTGGTTGCCCTCAAGGTGCTTGTCATCAATGCGGCCAATCATATCCAGGTTGATACAGGCCACAGCATTGGCCAAAGGGAAAATCGGATTTTCTACATAGAATTTAGAACCCAATAATCCTTTTTCTTCCGCAGCCAATCCCATGAACAGGATACTGCGACGAGGACCATGGCCGTCTTTTTTTGCCTGTGCAAAAGCCCGGGCAATTTCCATGACACCTACTGTACCTGAGCCATTGTCATCCGCTCCTGGAAAGATTGTGCCGTCAGGCATGATACCATCATGGTCATAATGGCCGGAGATAACGATAATTTCGTCTTTCAAATCCGAACCTTCCAATAGGCCTAAAACATTGGGGTCGAATAGTTTTTCTCGGGCTACACCCATGGAAGCTTCTATCTTTGCATGTATGGCAAAAGAGGAGGGGTTTTGCTTTTGTGCCTCGACAGTAGTTTGTTTTGGCGCTAAAATCTGATTGGCTGTTTTCTCTTTAATGTTGACAATCGGTGGATTGGCAGACCCTACCTGATGTTGCTCCCCTGTATCTAAAGCAAAACGTCCTCCGGTCATACGCGCGCCAAAGCGTTCGATCATTTGTGTTACTCCAGAACCTGTTGCCAAGATCATTTTAGGCTGTAGCTTCGACAGTTCCTGCAGTCGTTTGAAACGGCTGGTAGACCATTCGGACTTTTTGGAAGTCCCTGTGATAACAGAGTTTCCTTGTTCGTCAACAGGTTCTCCTTCATTGATGACCAGCACGATCTTGTCTTTGATATCTAAGCCTTTCAAGTCGTTGTGTCTCGGGTCTTGGATACCATACCCTATAAATACCACTTCGTCAACCGAGAAGTTGGCTTTTTGGTTATCGCCTTGGATAAAGAAATCCTTTCCGTTCTCCAGCGATTGTCCATTGATGGAAAACTTCTCTACCACGTAAGATGTTTTGACTAAATGCACCGGTTGGAAGTAGCTGCCATCTACAACGGGTTTCAGGCCATAAGACTTAAATTCTTCGGCGATGTACTTCGCGGTTGTTTCTCCTCCTTTTTGCCCTGTACCACGTCCTTCAAATTCAGGAGAAGCCAGCAATGTTAAGTGTTTTTTAGCTGATTCTTCTGTCAGTAGTTGGGCATATTTTACCTGTGCCGGGTCTTGAGCCAGTGCACAGCTATACAAAGTCGGAATGAGAAGCAAAGGTTTAATCCATTTTTTTATCATCATTTTTGGGGTTTTGATGTTATCTATATTTTAAACGGTGTTATTTAAAAGGTAGCCTTTTTCGTCATTTCGAAAAACGTTAGGAGCAAAACCACGAAGTGCTTTCGGGGTTATTACATCGGTAGCGATCCTCATAATGATGCGTTTTTTGGCTTGCAGACCTTTTAGACACCTCTATATCATTTTATTTCTAACAGGATATTTTGCTTACACGGTTGGCATGTCGACCTCCTTCAAACGGTGTGGTTACGAATGTATGTACGATTTTTTTGGTCAAATCGATATCGATAAACCGAGCCGGAATGCACACTACATTTGCGTCATTATGTTGGCGTGCCAACGCCGAAATTTCATTTTGCCAAGCGATGGCTGCACGGATTCCCTGATGTTTATTAGCCGTGATGGCAACACCATTAGCGCTTCCACAGACCAGGATGCCTAGTTCGTTTTCTCCTCCCTCCACGCTGGAGGCTACCGGATGAGCAAAATCTGGATAATCTACCGAATCTGATGCGTATGTGCCGAAGTCTTCCACTTCATGCCCTTCGTCTTTTAAATATTGTTTGATGGCCTCTTTGTATTCGAAACCTGCATGATCACTACCGATGGCGATTTTCTTAGACATGATATTTTTATTTATATGTTTTACTGCTTATCTCTTTAACAGATAGATGTCGATTAAACATTTAACCAATTCAACGATTATCTTCGATGAGCTCGCAAGCTCGGTTAACCTTTATTATAAAACTCTTTTTCTGCTAATTCTTTCTTTTTCTTCACGTTGGCAGACACCATGATGCTCAGCTCATAGAGTAGGAACATAGGTGCACTTACGGTTAATAACGTAATAATATCAGCCGTTGGTGTAATGATGGCTGCAATAATCAAAATAATGACCGTAGCATATCTTCTGCTGGCGCGCATAAATTCTGGAGTCATCAGTCCCAATTTAGACAAGATAAATACCAAAATAGGGAGCAGGAAGACTACACCACACCCTAAGGTGAGGGTAGCGATAGTCGATAAATAAGAATCGATGGTGATCTGATTGGTGATTTCCTCGCTTAATGAAACATTGGCTAAGAAATTAACCGATAGAGGCACTACTATATAATATCCGAACAATGCGCCGACAATGAACAGGATAGAGGCATAAAGCACAAAGCCTTGAGCCGACCGGCGTTCTAAATCGGTGAGAGCGGGTTTGACGAAAAGCCATATCTCGAAAATCAGATAGGGGAATCCCAATGCCAATGCCATCAGCAAGCAAGAATTGATCTGTAACATAAACTGTCCGGCCAGTTCCGTGTTGATGATGTTGAAGGGAATTCGCTCTACGCAAAAACCTTGAAGGTTCATTAAATCGCCCACTTTGCACATCATACGATAGGTCCAAAAGTCCAGATTTTTAGGCCCCATGATGATTTGGTTAAACACAAAATCATAAAAAGTAAACGATAGTATGGCGAAGACAGCAATAGCAATGACCGAGCGGATGATATGCCATCTAAGCACTTCCAAATGGTCGAAGAATGACATTTCAGCTTCTAGATTCTTTCCTTTTTGCTTTATCGCTTTAATGAGATCGTTAGATTTTGACATCGTATATTTTTAAGTCCGAACAAAACAAAAATACCATTCTTATTTGTAAGAATGGCATTTTATACCTTTGTAAAGGAAATTTTATTGCGTTTCTTCTTCCGGGTATTCCGTCAAGTCGAAAGTTTCCATAAATTTTGTGGTGAAATTACCAGCTCTGAAGTTGGGATCGCGCATGAGGCGCATGTGTAGAGGAATAGTTGTTTTCACACCTTCTATCACAAATTCGCTCAATGCCCTCTCCATCGTATTTATAGCTTCTTCTCGTGTTTGCGCTACACAAATAAGCTTGGCGATCATCGAATCGTAGTTAGGCGGTATCGTATATCCGGCATATACATGTGTGTCTACACGTACGCCATGACCTCCAGGAGAGTGAAAGTAAGTGATTTTTCCAGGTGAAGGGCGGAAATTGTTGAACGGATCCTCGGCGTTGATCCGGCACTCGATGGCATGCATGTTCGGTTCGTAGTTCCTGCCGGAAATAGGAATGCCTGCTGCCACTTTGATCTGTTCTTTGATCAAATCGAAGCTGATCACCTCTTCTGTCACCGGATGTTCTACTTGGATACGTGTGTTCATTTCCATAAAGTAGAAATTACGGTGCTTGTCCACTAAAAATTCAATTGTACCGGCACCTTCATAGTTCACCGCTTTAGCACCCCTTACTGCCGCTTCGCCCATTTTGGTCCGTAATTCGGGTGTGATGAAAGGCGATGGTGCTTCTTCCACCAGTTTTTGGTGACGACGCTGAATAGAACAATCGCGTTCAGATAGGTGACATACGGTTCCATATTGGTCGCCAACCACTTGAATTTCGATATGGCGAGGATCTTCTACAAACTTTTCAAGATAAATACCATCATTTCCAAAAGCAGCACCAGCTTCCTGACGGGCAGAATCCCATGCCGGTTCAAACTCTTCGTCTTTCCACACGATGCGCATACCACGGCCACCCCCCCCGGCTGTTGCTTTTAGGATGACGGGATAACCAATTTCATTGGCCAATTTGATGCCCGTTTTGACATCAGGCACCAAGCCGTCAGATCCTGGAACGGTAGGTACCCCAGCTTTTTTCATCGTTTCTTTAGCGGAAGCCTTGTCGCCCATCTGCTCTATCTGTGCGGCTGTAGCACCAATAAACTTAATGCCGTATTCGGCACAAATAGCCGAAAATTTTGCGTTTTCCGATAAGAAACCGTAACCCGGATGTATGGCATCTGCGTTTGTTAATTCAGCTGCCGAAATGATATTGGGAATGTTTAAATAGGAGTCTTTACTGGCAGGGGGGCCAATGCATACAGCCTCATCGGCAAAACGGACATGTAGACTGTCTCTATCTGCGGTAGAGTATACGGCAACACTTTTTATGCCCATTTCTCGACATGTCCGAATGATGCGAAGGGCAATTTCCCCTCTGTTGGCTATTAATATTTTTTTGAACATTTTCTCTAATTTGGAAATTAGATAATTTGAAAATTAGATAATTTGAGAACGAATAGTCTACTTCAACTATTGCCATTTTTTCTCTAACGCTTAGTATCTAACATCTAATATCTAACATCTTGTATCTAATATCTAAATTATGATGGGTCAACCAAGAACAAAGGTTGATCAAATTCTACAGGTTGTGCATCATTAACCAAGATTTTGACAATTTTGCCTGAAACTTCCGATTCGATCTCGTTGAAAAGCTTCATGGCTTCGATAATGCACAGTACTTTGCCCGTGGCGATTTCGTCACCTATATTTACAAAAGTAGGCTTATCCGGACCTGGTGAACGATAGAATGTACCGATCATGGGTGATTTGATCGTGATAAGATTGCTGCTGTTCTCCGCTGGGGCTACAGGCGTTGAAGGTGCTGCAGGGGTCGCCGGTAAGTTAGGCACCGATGCTTGCGCCGGCAAGGCAACAGGGGTAGGAACCGTAGCGGTTACGTAGGTTGGCTCTTGATTGGTCTTTATCGTAATCTTAAAGTCCTTTTCTTCAATGGAGACCTCATTCACGCCCGACTTGGCAACGAATTTTATCAGATCTTGAATTTGTTTGATATCCATACTCATATTGTTAGTAGGTTTTATGTTATTTCCTTTAGACGAATATATAAAAATAATGAAATATTATGATTTTGTATAAGCCCATTTTAAATAAATAGAGCCCCAAGTGAAACCGCCACCAAATGCGGCCAACACTAGATTATCTCCTTTTTTGAGCTTATCTTCCCATTCCCATAAGCAAATTGGAATAGTTCCACTCGTGGTATTTCCATATTTGTGGATGTTTACCATGACTTTTTCTTCGGGTAATCCAGCTCTTTCGGCTGTGGCATCGATGATGCGCTTGTTGGCTTGGTGGGGCACTAACCAGTCCACATTTTCAGAAGTCAGGTTGTTTCTTTCCATGATCTCGGCCGCCACGTCTGCCATGTTTGTAACAGCAAATTTGAATACGGTCCGCCCTTCTTGAAAGGCATAATGTAAACCAGCCTCCACTGTAGCATGCGATGCTGGATTAAGAGAGCCACCGCCTTTGATGTTCAAAAAAGGACCGCCGGAGCCATCTGTTTTTAATACAGCGTCGATCAATCCGTTTCCTTCATCATTGGGCTCCAATAGCACACATCCGCAACCATCACCGAACAATATACAGGTATTTCTGTCTTGATAATTAACCACGGAAGACATTTTGTCTGCCCCGACCACCAATACTTTGCTATGCTTGCCGGATTCGATGAATTGTGCACCAGTCGTCAGTCCGAATAAAAAACCGGAACAAGCGGCCTGCAAATCAAATCCCCAAGCGTTTTTAGCACCAATCTTATCTGCTAAGATGTTTGCCGTGGCGGGAAACATCATGTCAGGTGTGCTCGTGCAGAAAATGATCAACTCGATATCATCTGCCGTGATCCCTCTTTTTTCCAAAAGCCCCTTGACCGCTGGAACAGCTAAGTCTGAGGTGGCTTTGTTATCACCCTTTAAAATTCTTCTTTCTTTAATTCCTGTACGCGTAACGATCCATTCATCGTTGGTGTCAACCATGGTTTCCAATTCCTGATTGGTCAGGATATAATCTGGAACATAACCGTTTACTGCAGTGATTGCAGCATGAATTTTCGACATAATATTTAATTGAAAGCTGATCTGATCTTATCGATGATGTTGGATTCGATCATATCTTTTGAAAGTAAAACCATATTTTTGATGGCTTCCGGACTGGAAATTCCATGGCCAATTATCACAGGTGCATTTACGCCTAATATTGGGCTTCCGCCATATTGTTCATAATTGAACCGGTCAAAAAACTCATCCTTCACGCCTTTTTTCAGGGTAACGACATAGAATGACTCGGCGAGTTTTAGCACAACATTTCCTGTGAAACCGTCGCAGACATATACGTCGGCCAAATCAGAAAACAAATCACGTCCTTCAATGTTGCCTATGAAATTAATTTTGTCGTTCTCTTTGAGCAGGGGATAAGTAGCTATTGTCAGGTTATTCCCCTTTTCTTCTTCTTCGCCGATGTTGAGCAGTCCGATTTTGGGGGTGTCAATGCCATAAATATTTTGCGAATAAAGGCTTCCCAATAAGGCAAACTGATTCAACATTTCGGGTTTGCAGTCTGCATTAGCGCCCACATCGAGTAGAAGGCCGAACCCGCTCTTTAGCTTGGGTACGTTGGTGGCAATGGCGGGGCGAAGTACGCCCGGAATTGTCTTGACGCTGAATACAGCTCCGACTAACATAGCACCCGTATTTCCTGCGGAAGCAAAGGAATCTATCTCACCCTTTTTGAGGAGATCGAATCCCTTAGCGATACTCGAATTGGGCTTTTGACTAATGGCTTTGGTGGGGTGTTCATGCATGCTGATAGCCTCAGGAGCATGAACGAAATCAAATTTATGTGGGTCAACTCCAGCCTGCTTTATCCTTTCCACATTGTCTTGCTGGTCTCCGATAAGGACGAGACGTTGCTCGTCTTTGAGTGTTTTTTGGGCTTCTATAGCGCCCAATATTGTAGATTCGGGGGCATAATCGCCACCTAAAACGTCTAAACCAATCTTCATTCGTTATTATTTTAAATCAATAATACGCAAAAACATCCCAAATTAAAGTATAAAAATTGATTTTTTTACACCTATTTGGGATGTTCCTATCCTCTGAATGATTTTGTTAGACAGCAGCAGTGTTTTCAATAATCAATTTTCCGTTATAGTACAAATTGCCATCTACAGTATACGCACGGTGAGGTGTGTGCACTGCGCCTGTTTCTTTACATACTGTCAACGTAGGTCTTTCAGCCTTATAATGTGTTCTTCTTTTGTCTCTTCTTGTTTTAGAAGTCTTACGTTTTGGATGTGCCATCTCGTATCTGTGTTTTAGTTATTTTTAATATTCTTTAATGCTTCCCAACGCGGGTCAATTTTTTCTTCGTTTAATTCCGATTTGTCTGTTGCTTCGGGCGAACCTAATCGAGCCAACATCTCTGGATCACAGGCGATGCCGGCGCCCTGCTCTGAACATTTGCTGTAATAAGGCACGCGGACGTTGATGAATTCATACAACAGATTGGCGATGTTCAATTCATAGTCGGTTTTGGAAAGCACCAAGACCTCCTCTGTGTTGGTTTCCCAATCTTCATCTGTAAACTTTACCAATGTTCGTTCGGTGAAGTGTAGTGGAGCGTCAAAATCTGCCAAACAAATGTCGCAGGTCAATTGGATGTTTCCTTGAATGTCAAAGTTGACAACCAACATGTTCTCCTGCTTCTGTAGGGTCACTTTTGCCTCCAACAACCCCTTTTTTACTAATGAATGCTCGTAACAGTCAAAGAACTTATCGTCAATCTCAAACTCAAAATCGTGTTTTCCTGAGGCCAAGCCCGAAAAAGGTATTCTATATTGTTTAAGATACTTCACAATCTTGTAATTGAGCCTGCAAAATTAATGTTTTAATTCTAAGCTTGCAATTATTTTGCGAAATAATTTTAATGATGAAACCGATATCCACATATGACCTATTTTTTACTTCTTAATTTTGATCTTAGGCGGATGGGCAAAGGATTGCCAAGCTTCTTCGGCCTCTTCTTTGGACAGTTTGTCGTCAAAGATTAAAAATCTGTATTTTAAAAGATAGGTTCTTCCGGGCTCCAACCGCCAATCTTTGTTTTTGGTAGGCGAAAAATTAAGGAAAACGTCACCACGGCCATTTGAATCTTCAGGCCATATCCGTAAAGGTTCTGGATGGTTATAATTGGCTGGATGGCTCATCATCTCCAATCCTCCGTAATCATTTCCCAAGTTGCCATGCGCGATAACCCAACGGGCTGTACTGCCATCTGCCTCGGCGCGACCCAATCCCTCGGATGTCAGTGTAATGCTGTTGTCTTTATGCCATTGCTCTGTGGCCCGCATGCCCAATCCGCCGTATCGGTATTCAAGCAGGGTAACGGGACTGGATCCGGCACAGCTGAGTTGTGAGGTAATGTCCAGTATGTAATATTTGTCGGCAGGATTCATCCGGTATATCCGCATGCTTTGGACTTCATTGATTGCTGTTTTTTTCGATCCGTCTTTTTTGAAAGCTACATGTTCGTGTATGGCACTCAGGCGGGCATACACATCACCTTTTTCGAGGGCAGTGAACCCACCGAAGCGAACCGTTCCCTTCCGGTCGGCGAGGTTCCAAAAATCAAGAGTTTCTCCTTCAAAAAGCACACGGGTCCAGGGATTCCACATGCCCCAGTGATGATAATGGTCTGGGGCGTGAATACGCGTCAGTGCATGGCCCGATGGGGTATTCAAGGGATGGATAAAGCCACTTCGTCCATAAACAGAGTCCACTCCCTCCGGCGGGTATACCATTTTGAAATTGTATTGCAGCAGTCTTTTGCCTTCGCTGGAAAGGAGCAGCGCACCATCATTTTCCTCGATTTGCACAGCAGGTGTTGCTATTGTATGCGCAGGGCCTGCCAAGTGTGCCAGTTCAAAAATTCGCTTAGTTGCTTGGGAGGGTGTCAAAACCCAATGCAGGGTGCGGCTATTTCCCGAAGCTTCTATCTGGCATGGGGTACGGCTTGATTTACCATGTGTTATTTCCAATAACTGTATGGCGCTGTCTGGAAGATGGGTCAAGGCATCCAGATCAATCTGCATAGGAGTGCCGAATTTCTCCTTGCCGGAGGTTGTTACCTCAAAGGAGGCAATCCTTTGTGCCTGTGCTGTAAGGACAACAATGGAAATGAGCACGATCCCCCAGCCCCTAAGGGTGTTGTTTATCCATTTTCTTTGTTCTTTCATCTTTGTTCCTAATATTGAGGTCCCGAAAACGGAACAAGTTCCACGTATTGCTGTTTTCTTCCTGTAGCTCGCTTTTGCTATTCAAGCCTAAAGCCTAAAGGTGCATTGGAAAGTTTTATAACCAAAATTAAGATAAAATAGTAATTAAAAAAGGCGTCTATATGCAATATTAACTTAACAATACTTTTATGTCCAACCATGTGCAAAGCGGTTTGTCGCATTAGGTTTGGACAAATGAACAGGTTAAAAATCTCGGATTACTCAACGGTTGTATATTCAAGTTTTTTATTAAAGAATATAAATAAAAGATAGTTTTTTTTAAATTTTGCTTGTTAATGGCACGTTTTATGACTAGATGTTTGATTTGAATTAAAAGCTCGAAATATTTTATTTGTGTATACAAGTTTTATTTTTATATATTTGGTTGAATCACTGATCTTACTGTATAAACCTGTGTTCTGTTTGGTTAAAGTTTCTTATCGACCATATTTATAGAGCATTCGTTAAAGAGGAGAGTGGGCCATATTGGGAATAGGGAAAAGCGCCTGAACGTGTATATCAATAATGACTAATATAAACTGTTATGAGCAATGTGAGCAAATTTTTAACCATTACTATTTTCCTATTAACAGCGTGGAGCTGTAAACAACAGAATGTTGAGCCTAACAACAAAGCATTAACCGACATTCGAGTTAATCCCGAAACATTGACATTCGAAGTCGGAGAACAGAAACAATTAACGACAGAGTTGTTGCCTGCCGGTATCGGTAGCGTAATTTTATCTTGGAGTAGTGATAAAGCAAACGTCGCCAGTGTGTCGTCCAGTGGATTAGTCACCGGAAGAGCGCACGGAAAGGCAGTCATTACGGTGCGGTCGAGCAACATTTCAAAAACGGTATCCGTCACGGTTAATCCCGAACCTTTCAAGATGACGATCGGATCGGCCAAATACGACATTGATACCTTGGAATATCAAGAAATTGCATCGGGCGTAAAATGGTTTAAATTCAGCGTTCCTACATTTACAAACGGCTTTGGCACCTTTGGAAATGGGTTGGTTGTCAACGGTGCTGTGCAAAACAAGCCCTCCGACGGTTTGGAACGCGCCGTAGCGAATGGTATTATGGTGACGACGAAGAAATAAGAATAAACTTTGGCCCGTGACACAAGCCACGGGCTAAAGTCTATGCCTTATACCTTGGGAATATGATATCCGTTGTGGTAGGTTGCTGCAAGGAGTTTGTTCGCTTTTTTGTCGGTAAATTTCCTTTTGGAGCTATCCCAATCTAATTTTTGACCTGTTTTGTAGGCAATATTGGCCATCTGCGAGAAAATGGCGATATGTGCGCCGGCTTCGATAGGCGCTTTCAATATATTTCGGTCTTTTTTGACAATTGCATCCACAAAGTTGTCCATATGCTTCTCAAGGCCGTTATCTTGCACACGTTGCAAAGGTACCGCTTCCATCCGTTTGTTGTCGGGGATGACTTCCCATCCACCCCTGTCCAGCACCAACGTGCCATTGTCGCCAATGAAAGCAATACCATGTTCGCGACCGTAAAACCCGTTACTGATACTGGTGGCATGTTCCCATACGATATTGAAGTTATCAAACTCGTAAATTGCTGTCATGGTGTCGGGTGTATCGCCGGCATCGTCTGGATAGGCAAATTTACCCCCGGTCGCCATGACGGATTTTGGTAGCTCGGCACGCATGCCCAATAAGGCATAATCCAATAAGTGAACGCCCCAATCCGTCATGAGTCCACCTGCGTAATCCCAGTACCATCTGAAATTATAATGAAACCTATTTGGGTTGAATGGGTAGTGCTTTGCGGGACCTTGCCAAGCAAGGTAATCCACGCCCTCGGGTACTTCACTGTCAGGCAGTACAGGCACTCTTTTTTTCCAGCCCAAATACGCCCAAGCCTTTGCCATTCTGATGTTACCTAATTTACCGGAATGTACAAAGCTGATGGCATCCTGGAAATGTTGCTGGCTGCGTTGCCATTGGCCGACCTGTACTATGCTGTTGTGCTTGAGAGCAGCAGCAACCATTGCTTCGCATTCTTTAATGGAGTTGGCAACAGGCTTTTCGACATATACGTGTTTTCCGGCGGCCACGGCATCTATCATCTGTAAGCAGTGCCAATGATCCGGGGTGGCGATGATAACAGCATCAACGACTTCGTCTTGCAACATATTTTTGTAATCCACGTACGTCTTGACGGTAATACCGCGCTGTGCCAATTCTCCGGTACGTTTTTTCAGGACATTTTGGTCCACATCGCACAATGCTGTACATACCACGTTGCTGTTTTTGAGGAGGGCATTTAGGTTGGCCCACCCCATGCCGTTCACACCAATCAGGCCGACCCTGATTTTAGGGCCATTTAATATGGCTCCTTTTGATTTTAGGAAAAAAGCGGAAGTTGCCAAAATAGCCGAGCTTTTTATAAAATCTTTTCTTTTCATGAAGATTTTCTTTTTGGTTTTTGTCTTATAAAATAATATACTTGCCTGATTTCTTGATCGGAGATATATTGTATTTGCTAATATAGCGTTTTTAGTGTAACTTGTGTCAAGCAAATTTATAAATAATATTGTAAAAAACATCTTACATTGGTTTATGTATCTGATTTAAAGATTTTTACATAAAATTATTAGATTTAAACTTGTGTATACAAGATATATTTGCAATATTTGTTTCAATTATAAACTTATTAATAGCATGACAAACAATCAACAATCTCCTGTGGCAAATTACCGCATTCCATTGGCAACAGTTACCACTTTGTTTTTTATGTGGGGATTTCTCGCTTGCATGAATGATGTCTTGATCCCGCATTTAAAAGGGATTTTCCAATTGAATTATTTTCAGGCGATGCTTGTTCAGTTTGCGTTTTTTGGCGCATATTTCGTGGGATCCGTTGTGTATTTTGCCATATCTTACTTTTATGGTGACCCGATCAATAAAATTGGTTATAAACGGGGCATTATGCTTGGGTTGTTGATTTCGGCAGTAGGATGTTGCCTGTTTTATCCGGCAGAGAGCATGGGCATTTATCCCATGTTCCTCATGGCACTTTTTACGTTAGGTCTCGGCTTCACCTTGTTACAGATATCGGCTAATCCTTATGTAGCGATATTAGGCACACCCGAGGGTGCTTCCAGCCGTTTGAATCTTGCACAGGGCTTTAATTCCTTAGGCACGACGATTGCCCCAATATTAGGAGGGTATCTGATATTTGAGTTTTTTGCGGGAGAAGATGGACTGACGGCAGATGCAACCAAAATTCCGTATTTGATTTTCGGCATGCTGTTTTTGTTGGTGGCTATATTGGTATGGACGATTCGCTTGCCAAGTTTTAAGGCAGAAGAGGCTGCAGGAGGCAAGTTGGGGGCTTTGGCATTTCCACAATTGCGTGGCGGTGTGCTGGCTATTTTCTTTTACGTAGGCGCTGAAGTAGCCATCGGCAGTTTGATCATCAACTTTATTGCACTTCCCGAAATATTGGGTGTGGGAGAGAATGTCGCTAAAAATTACCTTGCCATGTATTGGGGCGGTGCCATGATTGGCCGTTTCTTGGGCTCCATCTCGCTTAGTGATAAATTATCATCTGCAAAAAAAATGGTGTACATGTTGCTCGCGGCCGTTGTGATTTTTGGTGTTATTTATGCCATTGTCGATTTGTCATTTTATCAGATCGCATCGTTTATCGGGTTTATGGCACTTAATTTTGTGGCTTTCCTCATTGGCCGGTCTCTGGCTGCGCGAACACTATTGGTATTCGCGCTGATCAACATTGGGCTATTGCTGTTTGCGGTATTTGGCGACGGTAGTTGGGCAATGTGGGCATTGCTGTCCATAGGATTGTTCAATTCCATTATGTGGTCTAACATATTCACGTTGGCTATACGTGGATTAGGTGCACACACCAGTCAAGGTGCATCTTTGCTCGTAATGGGTATCCTCGGAGGAGCCCTGTTGCCTCTGTTGCAGGGATGGCTGGCGGATGAAATCGGATTAAGGCTTTCGTTTTTAATGCCTGTTATCTGCTATGCCTATATTATTGGGTATGGGTGGTTTTGTAGCCGCAGATTTGGTACAGATGCCAAACAACAGGCGGTTGCCGGAGGGCATTGATTGACGGATAAGTGAAAATTGATTTTCATTCAATAGGGAAGTGAATAAACATACCGTCACTTCGACGAGGTACGAGGAGAAGTCTATGGTTAAGTAATTTCAATTTTTGTTTTTAAATGAAAAGAGGTGGGACGGTATATATCATGACGAATGTAAACAGAACGGCATTGTATATCGGAGTAACATCGGATTTGGTTTGGCGATTAAGAGAACACATAGAAAAGAAATACCCCAGCTCTTTTACTGCTAAATATAATCTTTCTATATGTGTATACTACGAAATGTTTTCGTCGATAGAGGAAGCAATCAGCAGGGAAAAAGAGATTAAGAAATGGCGCAGAGAAAAGAAGGAAGTGTTGATTAATGCAATGAATCCAAGCTGGAAAAACTTATGGGAGGATATAAAAGATTGGTAACTTTCTCTATCCGTCCTAAATTTCGATTTTTATAAACTCACTGAATTCCGAAGTCAAATTCAGTCAGGTTAAGTGGATTTTGCGTTCATATTTAATATGATACGACACCTTCACAAACTTGTAAGCTATGGATGTATAAAGTTAATTTGCCTGTTCATCCATAGATTCCTCCTCGTACCTCGTCGGAATGACGATATGACTTACCATTAAAAATAGTCTTGAATAAAGTACTCTTCCGTATTGCAATACATAAATGAATATAAGACCAGTTCCTTGCGGTTGGTGAGCAAGCTTCGTTTCAAATGTAATACCGGCTGGTTAACTTTAATAGACAATATGTCGGCCATCTTCTTGTCCGCTTTTATGGCCCATATCTTTTGTTCTCCTTCCCGGATTTCCACTTTGTGGTATTTACGCAGGGTGTCGAACAGGGAATTCTTTTCCAAGTTGTGCATGGTGAAGCGAGGCAGATCCACATTCGTGATGTAGGTCTCTTCGTATACGGTCGGCAAGCCGTTGACATAGCGAAGCCGGGAAAGGTAGAGGCATCCTGCTTCTCGTTGAGCCTCGTTGAGCTCGTATGGGAAGTCTGCCGGCCAATCGATTTTATGGGTCTTGACGACGATCGATGTGCGCAGGTTTTGCTTGCCTATACCAGCGGTCGATCCTTTCAGGGATAAGATGCCTAGCCCGGTTTTAGGCTCGGACACAATGCTTCCTTTTCCGTGTTGGCGCACGATATACCCCATACGCATTAATTCTCCCAGGGCCTGCCTCACGGTGGGACGGGTTGTGTCATATTGCTTGCAAAGATCATTTTCCGACGGGAGCAAATCTCCCTTTTTGTAATGTCCGTCGTCGATTTGTTTCTTAAGATCGTCGATTAATACCTTGTATAACGGCTTTAATGGAGATTTATGCATATGTTCTGTTTCTATGGCCAACACAAAAATAGTGATTTTTCGGTGTTGTTCATAAAACTTCTTGTTTATACATGTTGTTCGTCGATTCCGAAAGTAGCTGTTTTTAAATATTTATGTGCCCCTGTATACCCAAATGTACTTATTTTTTAATCAATTTGCCATGTATAAGCCACTCGCTGTCGGTGATGTTCCGTAAGGCATCGCAGACTTGTGATAAAGAAGGATTTTAAATCCTTTTGTATTATTACTTCGGGATGCGCTTCGCTAACATCCCGAAGAGCAGGGCATTTTTTGCCCGGGGTTTAAACCCCGGGCAAAAAATGTTATCAATTTCAAGCGCACGCCGCACGCGTGCGCTCAATGTCATTAAGAAATATAGACCCCTTTAGGGGTCAGATGTTTATAGCAAATAGATTTTAAATAGACATTCGACCCCATTAGGGGTCGCACATAAGAATCGATTTTATTTCTATAAACATTAGAATCCTTCGGGTTCAAGCCTGTTTTTTGGTCTTGTGACCAACAACTTACATGAGCCACAAGAGTGGCAGGTGACAACACCAACCACAGGCTGTTGCCTTAACTTAATACCATTGCACCTGCGCTATCTTTTATCTCGATTAAACGTTTTATTTTTTCTTGTATATACAAGTTTGATTTATTGTATTTGTCTTGAATTGATTTAGAAGTTGCTAAGTTTTATTTATAAACCTATAACATTTTATGTGGATAACTGGATATGGGACACCTATATTGCTTCTCATCCACTTAACATTATTCTCGATCCTGAGAAAGATCAAGCCATGATCCGTTCCTATATCGAGATGTATAGACAAACAGGTTGCATGCCTTCCTTTGCTACTACTTTTGGAGACTGGCCGGCGATGGTGGGCAATCACGCCTCGGCGTGGATGGCCGATGCTTGGGCCAAAGGGTTGCGGGGTTTTGATGTCAAAATCGCTTACGAAGGGCTTCGCAAAAATTCATTGGAGGCGACCTTGCTCCCCTGGCGGAATGGTCCCCGTAGCGAGCTGGATGATTTCTACAACGAACATGGGTATTTCCCTGCATTGCCACCGGATCAGCCCGAAAACGTGGAACGAGTAGAACCTGTTTGGGAAAAAAGGCAAGCCGTGTCTGTGACCCTCGAAAATGCCTTCAGTGACTGGTGCATTGCCCAGCTGGCGGAAGCTGCCGGTAAAGACAACGAGAAACAATTGTTTTTGGACCGGTCTCAATTTTACCGTAACGTTTATCGTGCCGAACATGGCGTTGTTTGGCCGAAGGATGCGAAAGGAAATTGGATAGAACCTTATAATGCCAGCCTTGCAGGTCGTGAATATTTTACCGAAAACAATGCTTTTACATATAATTGGCACGTGAAACACGATTTGGATGGACTGTTTGAAATGATGGGGGGCAAAAACGTGGCCGAGGCTAAGTTGGATGACCTGTTCCGCGCAGAGTTGGGACTTCCCAAGTGGCAGTTTTGGAGGGTACAGCCTGATGCTTCGGGCTTGGTGGGCCAGTTTGTGATGGGTAATGAGCCCAGCCTGCATATCCCATATCTGTACAATTACATGGGTAGCCCTTGGAAAACCCAGAAGCGTATCCGTATGCTGATGGACACCTGGTTTACTGAAAATGTGTTTGGCATGCCAGGTGATGAGGATGGTGGCGCGATGTCGGCTTGGGTCGTATTTTCGATGATGGGTTTCTTCCAGGTGACACCGGGCATACCCTTATATACCATCGGCAGTCCCTCGTTTGAGGAGGTAACGATTCAATTGTCGAATGGCAAATCTTTCCGGATTGTGGCCAAAGGCAATTCCGAAACAAACGTGTATATACAAAAGGCCACTCTGAATGGCAAAGTCATGAACGAGCTGTTTTTCTCACATGAACAATTAATGGAGGGTGGTGTACTGGAATTGGAAATGGGCGATAAACCAAAGCTGTAAAATATTTATCGGAAAGGATCCGGATGGTAGTCAGCCTATTATACAGGTTATGGATTATCTTCGCAGAGCCCTTCCTCGCAACCCCATACCTGGTCGCAGCATCTCGCTATGACTTACACTTCACCACATTCGCTAACTGGTTTTCTATGCACACCGTCGCATGATGTATGTTGGGACCATGGCACATGCACATGGCTGCAAAGCGTATGCAAACGACCGTATAGCATACGCAACCAAACGGAACATAAAGCTAATGCACTTTGTCACGGACGCACCGGCTTGAGGGAGAAAGCCGCATGCTTTTACCCTCGACCGGATACACGATGGGTCAATGGGTCATAACTGCATAAAGCACTGGAGGTGCTACATGGAAAACGCACATGCCGCTGCCGCACGGTCAGCTGACAACAACAGAAACAGCATTGCGCACAGCATATTGCTACGTAACATGCTTTTAAAGAAACGATTGTTAAATAAAAACTTAACAATATTTAATTTAAAGAAAATTGCATAGCAAGCAAAGTGTTTCAGCAAAGGAACATGCAACAGTCGAAGCGCCGTGTGCATAGGGGAGTACGCCACGTGACGCTACCGTTCCGTCTTAAAATCACCTGCGCGTGCAAAAAAGCAGGTGCTGTCTGTGTTTTGCGCAAGTCTATTTAAGGAAAACAATACATTAATGGCGAAAAAAGCAATTGCATTCATGATAAACGCATGTGTGTTTATGCTAAAAGCAGTTGTGTTTACAACGATGTTACGTAAAAATTGCCGCCACAAGATATCGGCATTAATGGCCAATCTAAACCGCTAATTTTTGTAGGAACGCCATTTGCGCAATCGGTGAAGGAAAATTAGCGAAGATGTGCAGGGGAACTTATGGCATACAAAAAAGTGCCTAGGTGTATTTTTAAATTCTGTATTAATATTTTGCTTGGATATTAACACAGAGCCTCCTATTTTTTAGTTGTCACTACGATTCCATTGGCCACAGCCCGTTCCAAGCCATCGGAAGGACGGTTTTCCATTTTGCCCTTTACGGTAATGGAACAAGAACCACCCCCATCGAAATTAATTCCTGTCGTAGCTCCCAATGCTTTCAGTATTTCGCCGAGCTGTCCGGTGGTAGATCCTGCGGAATAATTTGCCTGCCGTCCGTCCACAACGAGTATATACACTTTCTTTCCAGAGGCGGAAAATCCAACTGCTGTTCGTGGATGAGCTTCGTTCCAAGTGTTTTTTGGCCGTCCATTTTCAAGGATAAGGGTTTGGTAACCGATGACATGGAGATGTTTATCGGAAAAGATTGCACTACCTAATCCGACATGCATCGTGATGCCTACTTTATCACCGATGCGCAAGTTGCTGAGGAATGTTTTGGAATTGTTCCCTGTACTTGTTCCGTTACCGACAAGGATAGCACCTTCACCGTTGAAGTTCTTTCCTCCGGAGGGTGGCACGTCTTCTTCGATGGCGGTCACGGTAATTCCATTCGATCGTTAACACGCCAGCCACCTTTAGGATAAGATAGCGAAACCATAGTGCTGTTATATGGCGACCAGGCATACTGAAAGGGTGCTCTGTCGCTTTGATGCATAGCGCTTAACCTTGGTCAACAAGGTTTCATCAATGGTCAAGTTAACTCTCGCTTTCATGCGTTTTTATCTTTGAATACACTACAAATATACGTATAAAACCCGTTGTGCATTTTAAATAATGCTGATTTTTAAATTGTTGATATTTCTGTTGAATATGTTTTTGTTGATGTACTGAATTACTGTCATGGCCGTTATCTTTGTTAATATCCTGGTCTTGAAA
>Ga0222419_100369_pt1 | contig 51496 bp, 43 predicted proteins | sample 1B20Ametagenome_FD_182474 | JGI IMG/M metagenome (GOLD analysis project Ga0222419, IMG submission 182474) | Enriched microbial communities from leaf-cutter ant dump, University of Wisconsin, Madison, United States - 1B20A (version 2) | ecosystem: Environmental > Terrestrial > Nest > Insects nest...
AATGGCCGCTCGCAGCGAACACCGAGAAGTCGTTGACCGTCGCGATCGCGGAGGGCGTGGCCTGGTCGATCACTCCGCGCTTCTCGACCGCGGAGTTCCTCGTGGACCCGGCGATCGCTGCCGACTGCGCGGCGTACTCGAAGGTCTACAGCGTGATCTACAACGCCGACGTCGGCTACTCGCGGTACGACGACGTCGACGAGGAGGAATGGAACGAGCGGATCGACACCGCGGCCGACTCACTCGCAGACCTCGCGGACTCGTCGTCGTCACGCCTTGCGGAGCCGTTCGGAGAGCACGTGCCGACCCTGCGGAACCCGCAGCGCGTCCCCGGCGACATCATGTCGGCAATCGGTGCGCAGAACGCGACCATCTCGGAGGTCTGCAGCGCGAATCAGAGCCAAGTCACGTTCAGCGCGGATTACGGCGCCTGATTCGGGCGACGGCCGCGTCAGCCGCGACGCAGCGCCTCGAGCGCGGCCCGAGCCTCGACGAGCGCGGCGTCTGCGCCGGCCGCCTTCTCGGCGGCCCGACCCCGACGGTCCTCGGCCGCGGCGGCTTCCTCCCCCGCCGCTCGCGACTCCTCGCGGGTCTGCGCGAGCTCCCGTTCGAGCTCGGCGATCCGCTCCGCCGCGCGCGCGGCGCGGCCGGCGGCGTCCTCGGCATCCCGAGCCGCCCTCTGGGCGTCCCGCGTCGCCCGGGCGCGCGCCTGCTCCGCGTCGTGCACCGTCTTCTCGGCTCTCCGCAGCTCACGCCGGGCGGCGAGATCGTCGACGGGCTCGGCAGCGGATGCCGTCGCCTCCGGCCGTCCACCGCCGACGACCGTGTCGAGGTCGACGGGCGCCGCGGGCTCGAGCTCGCGGACCAGCCGTCCGGATGCCACCGCAGCCGCGGCATCCGCGTCGAAGAACGCGGCCGAGATCGTCTGTCGCACCGCCTCGAGGGTGGTCTCGGTGACCCTCGCTCCGCGCGTCTTCGCGAGCGCCGCCGCCTCGGCGACCAGCCGCGAGGTGAGGGCCCGGCGCTGCCGTCCCAGCTCGGCGAGCGCCGCCGCATCGAGATCGGCCTGGGCCTCACGGAGCTCCTCGGCGAGACTCAGCGCCTCGCCGAGCTGCGCGGGCCTCTCGCTCGCCAGCACGTTGACCACCCACGCCGCCGCCGTCGGCTTGCGCAGGGCTGTGATCTGCCCGGCCAGGCCGCGGTCGCCCACCACCTTCGCGCGCGCGGTGCGCGCCGGCACGAACTCGTCCGGCGGTCCGGCGTACAGCTCCGCCGCGACCTCGACCAGCGTGGGATCGGCCGTCATGCGAGCGACGTTACTCCCCCGGCGCGACGGGCGATGAGGAGGCGGATGCTGCGGCGAGCTGATCCGCGCTCCACAGCACCCCGAGGGCGGCGGACAGGGCGAGCTGACCTGCTCCGATCGACGGATTCGTGCCGCTGCGCGCGTAGCGCACCGGCACCGCCGCGGTTCCGGTGGCGAGGTAGTCGGTTTCCTGACGGACGAGGTCGAGGAACGCCTCGCCCAGAGCGACCACGGGTCCGCCGATGACGACCTCGACGGGATTCAGCAGCGCCGAGATCAGCTTGATCGTGCGGGCGAGGGCGCGAGCGCCCTCGGCGAACACGCGCTCGTCCGCCCTCGCGGCGAGCGCGACGATGTCAGGCTCGTCCATCGCGTCGTCGACGTCGTCGCCGAGCATCGCCGTCATCGACGACGCCGACTCCAGGCATCCGTGCCGTCCGCACCGGCACAGCCGGGCCTCGGCGCCGAACTCGACCTGCACATGGCCGATCTCTCCTGCACGATCGCGCGGACCCGGTGCGAGCTCTCCGTCGAGAGTCACCGCGGCGCCGATCCCGACGCCGATGTGGATGAACAGCCGGTATCCGGACGCCTCGCCGCCCGCCGTCGCCTCGGCGATCGCCTCGGCGTCCACGTCGTTCACGAGCAGCACCGGCACGCCGAGGATCGCTTCGAAGCGGTCAGCCAGGGCGACGTCGCTCCAGCCCAGCTGCACGCTCTCGAGCACGGAGCGGCCGTCGGTCGCCCCGGGGATCTGCACGCCGGCGATGAGCAGGCGCCCGCCGCAGTCCTCGACGATCCTCGCAACGGCCTCGTCGAGCGCACGCTCCCTGGCCTGCGCGGTGTACGAGATCCGGCGGACCTCGACCTCCGACCCGTCCAGCGCCACGAGCGCCAGGCGCGCGTCGGCGGGATGGATCACCATCACCAGGATGAGGTGGTGCCCCGCGTCGACGCTCAGGGTCGTGGCCCTCTTGCCGCCGGTGCTCGCCGCCTGCGCGCCCTCGATCACGAGCCGTTCGTCGATCAGCTCGGCGACCAGGGAGGATGCGGTCGCCGCCGTCAGCCCGGTCGCCCGTGCGATGCCGGCCCTGGTCTGAGCCCCGGCGCCGCGGAAGACGAGCTGCAGTGCGCGGCGGAGGTTGGCCCGGCGCACGGCCGCCTGCGTGTCGAGAGCGTCATCGCTGTTCAGCATCGGAGTCCGTCATCGAGAAATGGTTGACAGGCATGCGCGGCCTGCGTATTCTGACCATAGTTTATTCAATAAACTAAGTTGACCGCCTCGGGCGGGCGAGTGCTGCACACACCGTCGTCCGCCCGGGGATCATCTCATCGCCCCTCAGCGGCTTCGGTGTGATGGCGGATGACCTCGGCCACCACGAAGTTGAACCACTTCTCGGCGAACTCGGGGTCGAGGTGGGCCTGCTCGGCCAGAGAGCGCAGCCGCGCCACCTGCTGCTCCTCGCGGCCGGGATCGGATGCCGGCATCGCGTGCTCCGCCTTCAGATGCCCGACCTGCTGCGTCGCACGGAAGCGCTCGGCGAGCATGAAGATCAGCGCCGCATCGATGTTGTCGATGCTCGCGCGCAGTCGGAGCAGTTCGGCCTTCGGATCCACGGCATCGGTCATGCTCATACTCTACGGTCCGTGCCGGACGCTATCGTGAGCACATGAGCGAAGAACAGCGGCCGTCCGAGAGCTCCGAGGCGGCGGCATCCGCACCCGTCCCCGCCGGCGACGCCCCGGCATCCGGGCCCCTCGCCGAGACGGCCGTGACGACCGCGCCGCTCGCCCCTCGTCCCGTCGTCATCGAGCCGATGACGCCGAGCCGCTCGTTCTGGACGCGCATCGACAAGCCCTTCGTGTTCGGCTTCCTCGTCACGCTCGGCGGCCTCGCGGCCATCGTCCTCGGGCTCGCGGTGACGAGCCTGTCGACCGTGCTCATCTACATCGCACTGGCCCTGTTCGCCGCCCTCGGCCTCGACCCGGCCGTGCGGTTCCTCGAGAAGCGGGGCCTCTCCCGCTCGATCTCGGTCGTGGTCGTGATCCTCTCCCTGATCATCGTCGTCGCGCTCATCCTGTGGATGGTGCTGCCGATCGTGATCGAGCAGATCGCGAGCTTCGTGCGATCGGTGCCGGCGATGATCCAGGACTTCACCCGCAGCGACGTCTACGCGACGCTCGAGAAGCAGTTCGGCGACCAGTTCGAGGACCTCGTCGCCGACATCCAGAAGTTCCTCACCGACCCCGGCAACATCGCGACCATCGGCGGCGGGGCGCTCAAGATCGGCGCGGGCATCGCGACCGGGATCTCGGGCGCGATCGTGGTGCTCGTGCTCACGCTGTACTTCGTCGCCACGCTGCCCACGATCAAGAGCGGGCTGCTCCGTCTCGTCCCGGCGCGCGACCGCTCCCGCGCCGGCGACATCACCGATCAGATCACCGACTCCGTCGGCGGGTACGTCATGGGCATGGTCGTGCTGGCGTTCTTCAACGCCCTGCTGGCCTTCCTGCTCTATCTGTTCCTGGGCCTGCCGTTCCCGCCGCTGATGGCCACCGTCGCGTTCTGCATCACCCTGATCCCGCTGGTCGGATCGGTCATGTTCTGGATCATCGGCTCGGGTCTCGCCCTGTTCACCAACCCGCTCGCCGCCCTGATCTTCGCGATCGTGTACCTCGTCTACATGCAGGTCGAGGCCTACGTGATCACCCCGCGCGTGATGAACCGCGCGATCTCGATCCCCGGCTCGCTCGTCGTGATCGGCGCACTGGCCGGCGGCACCCTGCTCGGGCTCCTCGGCGCCCTGGTCGCGGTGCCGGTCGCGGCATCCATCCTCATCATCGTCAACCAGGTCTGGGTCCCTCGGCAGGACGCCAGGGTCTAGCGCAGCCGCACACGCAGAAGCGCCCGGTCCCGACGAGGGTACCGGGCGCTTCTCATGTGCGGCGCGGGACGGCTCAGACCAGTCCCTGGTCGCTCAGCCAGGCCTTCGCGATGTCCTCGGCCGACTTCTGGTCGACCGTGCTCTGCACGTTGAGGGAGACGAGCTCCTCCGTGGTGAGCTTGGCGCTGACCGCGTTGATCACGTCGGCGATCTCGTCGGCGACGTCGCTGGAGGCGATCGGCACCACGTTCGACGCGAGGATGATGTTCTCCGGGTCCTCGAGCGCCACGATGTCCTCGGTCTGGAACGCGGGATCGGCGGAGTAGATGTCCGCGACCTGGATCGTGCCCGCGAGCAGCGACTCGAGCGTGGTCTCTCCCGTGGCCGAGAACGCCAGGTCGACGCCGTAGACCTCCTTCGCGGCGGCGGGCCCGTAAGGACGCTGCTCGAACTCGGGCGCCGCGCCGATCGTGACCGGGGTGGTGACCTTCGACAGGTCGGCGATCGTCTTCAGGCCGTTCTCGTCGGCGAAGCTCTTCAGCACCGTGTAGGTGTCCTGATCCGAGGCCTCGGCGTAGTCGAGGGCGGTCAGGCCGTCGGGAAGGGCGTCCTGCAGCGCGGCGTAGACGTCGTCGGGGCTGGTCGCGGTGGTGCTGTCGTCGAGGTACTCGAGCAGGTTGCCGGTGTACTCGGGGAACAGGTCGATCGCGCCGGACTCGACGTCGGGCATGTACGCGTCGCGCTGCCCGATGCTGAACTGGCGGTCGACCGTGAACCCGGCGTTCTCGAGCGCCTGCGCGTAGATCTCCGCGATGATCTCGTTGGAGTAGTACGCCTGCGAGCCGATGACGATCGTGTCGCCGTCTCCGGATCCCGAGCTCGAGTCGGACGGGGTGTCGAGCGGGTTGCTGCTGGCGCAGCCCGCGAGGACGAGTGCGGCGGCGAGCGCCGTGCCCGCGGCGAGCGCCAGGCGTGACTTTCGTGCGGTGAACATGGGATTCCTCTTCTCGGTGCTGTTCTTCTTGGGAGGACTGGGGTCAGGCGGATGCCGGCGCCGGCGCCGTGGCGCGGCGTCGGCGTGTGCGGGGCGCACGCAGGCCGGCGGGGACCGCGGCGTGCTGGGCGGCGGCGAGCAGCAGGTCGACGATCAGGGCGAGGGCAGCGACGAGGATCGCCCCGCCCAGGACCTGGTCGAAGCGGCGCAGCGGGATGCCCTGGATGATCGGCCAGCCGAGCCCGCCGAGGTTCACGTAGGCGGCGATCGTGACGGTGGCGATGACCTGCAGCAGCGCGGAGCGCAGGCCGCCCACGAGCAGCGGCAGCCCGAGGGGCAGCTCGACTCTGGTGAAGACCTGCCACTCGGTCATCCCCATCGCCCGCGCGGCGTCGAGCACGCGGCGGTCGATGGCCTCGAGCCCCGTGTAGGCGCCGGCGAGCAGCGAGGGGATCGCGAGCAGCACGAAGGTGATGATGGCCGCCTCGGGGATCCTCAGCACGCCGAGCAGCAGCACGAGCAGCACCATGAGCCCGAACGAGGGGATGGCGCGCGCGGCGCCCGAGATCGCGACGGCGACCTCGCGTCCGCGACCGGTGTGGCCGATCAGCCACCCGGCGGGCAGGGCGATCACCGCGGCGATGAGCACCGACACGATCGTGAAGAGCAGATGCTGGCCGAGCAGCACCGGCAGCGAGTACGACCCCTCCAGCCGTTCCGGCGAGAACAGCCAGGCCAGAGCCTCGACGAACACGTTCATGCCGCTGCCCTCGCCGTCGTCGTCCTCGGCTGCGGGGTGCGCGCCGCCCTCGTCCACGGCATCAGGGCACGCCCGGCGAGCAGGAGCAGCAGATCGACGATCAGTGCGATCACGACCACGGCGACCACCCCGGCGAGCACCTCGGCGATGATGCGCCGCTGCAGGCCGTCGGTGAACAGGTAGCCGAGGTTGCGCACGCCGATCAGGATGCCGACGGTCGCGAGCGAGATCGTGCTGACGGCGGTCACCCGGAGACCTGCGAGGATCACGGGTCCGGCGAGCGGGAGCTCAACGGCGAAGAAGCGGCGCAGCGGGGCGTAGCCCATCGCGGTCGCCGCCTGCCGCACGTCCTCGTCGACCGAGTCCAGGCCGTCGGACACCGCCCGCACGAGGATCGCCACGGCGTAGATGGTGAGGGCCGCGACGAGGTTGCCCTCGATGCGCGCCGAGTACCCGAACGCCGACGGCACCAGGATCAGCAGCGCGAGCGAGGGGATCGTGTACAGCAGTCCGGTCACCGCGATGATCGGGCCGCGCACGAGCCGGAACCGCCAGGCGACCCAGCCGAGCGGGAGGGAGATGACGAAGCCGAGCACGATCGGGATCACGCTCTGACGCAGATGCCTCAGCGTCAGATCGAGGATCAGATCGAGGTTGTCGACGACCCAGTTCACGCAGAGCCCTTCGCCGCGTCGTCGCCTGCGCCGGCCGGGACCCGGACGCCGGCATCCGCTCCCACGATCGAGCCCTGGGTGCGCCCCTCCGAGTCGACGACCACGAGCCCGCGCGGGGTCTGCTTCAGGCTGAGGGCGCGCCGCCCGCGGTCCGCCCCGATGAACGCCTCGACGAAGCCGTCGGCCGGGTTCTCGATGATGTCGCTGGGGCTGCCCACCTGCACGATCCGCGCGCCCTTGTCGAGGATCACGACCTGGTCTCCGAGCAGGAACGCCTCGTCGATGTCGTGGGTGACGAACACGACCGTCTTGTCGAGCTCGTGCTGCAGCCGGATCGTCTCCTGCTGCAGGTCGGCGCGCACGATCGGGTCGACGGCGCCGAAGGGCTCGTCCATGAGCAGAATGTTCGGGTCGGCGGCGAGACCGCGGGCCACCCCCACGCGCTGCTGCTGGCCGCCGGAGAGCTGGCTCGGGTAGCGCTCGGCGAGCGAGCGGTCGAGACCCACCGTGTCGAGCAGCTCGCGGGCGCGCTCGTGAGCGGCCCTGCGCGAGACGCCGTTCAGCCGGAGGACGGTGGCGACGTTGTCGATCACGCTGAAGTGCGGCATGAGCCCGGAATTCTGCATGACGTAGCCGATGCGGCGGCGCAGGGCCACCGGATCGCCGCCGAGCACGCTCTCGCCGTCGATCTCGACCTCGCCGCTCGTCGGCTCGACCATGCGGTTGATCATGCGCAGCAGCGTGGTCTTGCCGCAGCCCGACGAGCCGACGAACACGGTCGTCTTGCGCGACGGCAACACCAGGCTGAAGTCGTCGACGGCGAGCGTGCCGTCGGGGAATCTCTTGGTGACGCCTCGGAACTCGATCATCGGATGCGGCCCTCCCCGGCGGTCAGGGCGAGACCTCGACGCCCGGCGCGAACGCGACGTAGCCCGAGAAGTCCGTGCCGACACGGTCGAAGGCGCTCGGATACGGGTGCGGGTACGACCAGGCGAGATCCTGGTGCAGCTCGCCGCCCGCCTGCACCGAGAAGTACTGGCACACGCCCTTCCAGGGGCAGGTGTAGGGGGTGGGGCTCTCGACCAGCGCACCCTCGGCGACGGATGCCGGCGGGAAGTACCAGTTGCCCTCGATGCGGACGAGATCGCTCTCGTCGGCCTCGGCGATGACGGTTCCTGCGAGTACAGCCTTCATGGTCCTGCCTCCTCGGATGTGGTTTCGAGCGTATAAGACGTGTCGGACATCGGGGCGGGGATTGCGCGCACCCCCGTCAATGTGCGAAACATTCCCGATCTGTTCGGAGCCGCCGGGGAACCGGATGGGGCTCAGGCCGAATCGCGCCCGTACCCCTCCAGCAGGCGCAGCCAGATCTCGCTGACCGTGGGGTAGGCCGGCACCGCGTGCCACAGTCGGGCGATCGGCACCTCGCCCACGATCGCGATCGTGGCCGCCTGCACGAGCTCGGCGACCTCGGGGCCGACGAAAGTCGCCCCGATCACGACGTCGCGCTCCGCGTCGATCACCAGCCGCGCCTGCCCCTCGAACCCGTCCTCGTACAGGCTCGCCCCTGCCACCCAGCCGAGGTCGTAGTCGACCACGGCGATGGTGCGGCCGGCATCCTTCGCCGCCTTCTCGGTGAGTCCGACCGACGCCACCTCGGGGAACGAGAACGTGACCTGCGGGGCCGCGGCGTGATCGGCCGTCGCGACATGACGCCCCCAGGGCGCGTCGTCGAGCTCGGCGCCGCGGGCACGAACCGCGATCGCGTCGCCGGCGGCGCGGGCCTGGTACTTGCCCTGGTGCGTGAGAAGCACGCGTCCGTTCACGTCGCCGACCGCGTAGAGCCAGTCGACCCCGGGGACGCGCAGGGTGTCGTCGACCTCGATCCAGCGCCCCGGCTCCAGTCCGACGCTCTCCAGGCCGATGTCGCCGCTGCGCGGCGAGCGCCCGGTGGCGACGAGGACCTCGGATGCCGTCACCTCCGACCCGTCGTCGAGCGAGATGCGCACGCCGGACTCGTCGCGCCGCACCGACGAGGTGCCGGTGTCGAGCCGCACGTCGACGCCGAGCTCCTTCAGCCCCGCCGCGACGCGTTCGCCCGCGAACGGCTCCATGCCGCCCAGCAGGCCGTGCCGCGCGATGAGCGTGACCGTCGACCCGAGAGCGGCGTACGCGGTGGCCATCTCGACCGCCACGACCCCGCCGCCGATCACGGCGAGCGACTCCGGCAGCTCCTTCGCGCTCGTCGCCTCGCGGCTGGTCCACGGCTCCGCCTCACGCAGGCCGTCGATCGGCGGGATCACGGCATCCGATCCCGTGCTGACCGCGACCGCGTGGCGGGCGCGCAGCACGCGGGTCGAGCCGTCGGCATCCGTCACCGTCACCTCCCGCTCGCCGGTGAGCCGGCCGTGGCCGCGGGCGAGGTCGATGTGCGCCGACTCGAGCCAGCGCACCTGGCCGTCATCCGACCAGTTGCTCGCGAAGGAGTCGCGCCGGGCGAACACCGCGCCCACGTCGAGCGTCCCGGTGACGGCCTGGGCCGCTCCCTCGACGTGCTGCGCCGCCCGCAGCGCCTGCGCCGAGCGCAGCAGCGCCTTCGACGGCATGCACGCCCAGTACGAGCACTCCCCGCCGGCGAGCTCGCTCTCGACGATGATCGCGGTCAGGCCGCCCTGCACCGCCCGGTCGGCGACGTTCTCGCCGACCGGACCTCCGCCCAGCACGATCAGGTCGTAGTCGTCGGTCTTCTCAGCAGTCATGCGTCGCACCTCTCCGTCGTCAGTCTTGCTGAAGAGCAACGCCGAGTCACGGGGTGGTTGTTCCGGATCCCGTCCCTTCTGCATGCCGAGTTCCCTTCTGCATGCCGAGAACCTCGATCCGAGCATGCAGCCGGAATCAGAGCCGACGGACGGGACGTCGGTCGAGCGGTGCGCCTCGGACCTGAACGCTCCCGCGTGCTCAGCGCACGGGCAGGAAGTGCGTCGGGGCGGGCGCCGGAGCCCGATGACGGATGCCGAGAGGCGCCCCCGTGCGCTCGTCGAGGTCGAGCAGGCTGATCGTGTCGGAGCGCTGACCTGCGACGAGAAGCTTGCCCTCGTGCACGAGGTGATGGCGCGGCCAGTCGACGCCGGAGTCGGCGAGCGCGATCGGCTCGAGGCTCTCGCCGGCGCCGCGCACGCGCAGTGCGGCGATCGTGTTGCTGCCGCGCAGCGCCGTGTAGAGGAACTGACCGTCCCGGGTGCGGGCCAGCTCGGCGGGGAAGTCGACGCCGACCTCGGCGATCGGACTCGACAGCACAGACGAGACGACGGACCAGGTGCCGTCGGGGGCCGCGGCGAGCGTGAAGACCTCGCAGGAGTACTCGGTGACCACGTGCAGATGCCCGCTCGGGTGCACCACCATGTGCCGCGGGCCCGTGCCCTTCGGCAGCACGACCTCGTGGTCGAGCACGAGGCCGGCGGCCGACGCACGCCAGATGCGCACCAGGTCGAACCCGAGGTCCGTGGTGGCGATGCGCCCGTCGGGCAGGAACGCCGCGGCGTGCGCGTGCGACTCGCGAGCAGGGTCGGCGTAGGGGTCGATCGCGGCGGCGGCCGTCCCGGCTCCCGCCGCTTCGGGGGCCGACACGCCGGATCGGGGGACGGAATCGGGATTCCGTCCGACATCTGGCGTGTCGGCCCCCGAAGCGGTGTCCTCCGGCTCGCCGAACAGCGCGGCCCGCAGCGCGGCGGCCTTGTGCGCGGCATCCGGCACCAACCGTCCCGCGCCGTCGATGCCGATGCGCACCACCCGGCCGTCGCCGTAGCAGCTGGCGATGAGATATCCGCCGCGGGGCGAGACGGCGAGGTGGCAGACGTACCGCCCCGCCTCGACCGGCTCGCCGAGCGGCCTCAGCGCCGACTCGCCTGTCCGGGCGAACGCCTGCACCGCCGCATCGCCCTCGAGCGCCGCGTAGACGACGTCGAGGGTCGGGTGCGCGGCGAGCCAGGAGGGGGACGGCGTCTCGGTCACCGCTCCGCGGTAGCTCAGCGCGGTCTCAGCACCCTCGTCTCCCGCGAGCAGGCCGATCCCGTCGGCCGTGCCCTCCATCGCCGGGCCGTATCCGCCCAGCCAGAACCGCACCATCCGGCATCCTCCCTCGCCGAGTGCACCGCCTGTCGTCGAATGCACTCCGTGTTGACGTCGATCACCCGTGCACTCGGCAGCAGCCCGTGCACTCGTCCGCGGCTCAGTCGAGCAGGTCGTGGCGGACGATGACCTGGTCGCGCTCGGGGCCGACGCCGATCACCGAGATGCGCGTGTTGCTCATGCTCTCGAGAGCGAGCACGTAGTCCTGCGCGGTCTGCGGCAGGTCCTCGAAGGTGCGGGCCTTGGAGATGTCCTCGCTCCAGCCGGGGAAGTACTCGAGGATGGGCGTCGCGTGGTGGAAGTCGGTCTGGTTGACCGGCACCTCGTCGAAGCGCACGCCCTCGACGTCGTAGGCCACGCACACCGGGATCTGCTCGAGGCCGGTGAGGATGTCGAGCTTGGTGAGCACGAGGTCGGTGATGCCGTTGATGCGGGTCGCATAGCGGGTGATCGGGGCGTCGTACCAGCCGACGCGGCGCGGCCGGCCGGTGGTGGTGCCGAACTCGAAGCCCTGCTTGCGCAGCCACTCGCCCTGCTCGTCGAACAGCTCGGTCGGGAAGGGACCGGAGCCGACGCGGGTCGTGTACGCCTTGACGATGCCGACGATGCGGTCGAGCGAGCCGGGGCCGACGCCGGAGCCGGATGCCGCGCCCGCCGCGGTCGCGGTCGACGAGGTGACGAAGGGGTAGGTGCCGTGGTCGATGTCGAGCATGGTGGCCTGGCCGCCCTCGAAGACGACGACCTCGCCGCGCCCCAGGGCCTCGGCGATGAGGTGCCCGGTGTCGGCGACCATCGGCCGCAGGCGCTCCGCATAGGAGAGCAGCTCCTCGACGATCTCGTCGCAGGTGACCGCGCGACGGTTGAAGACCTTCACCAGCAGGTGGTTCTTCTGGTCGAGGGCGCCCTCGACCTTCTGCCGCAGGATGTTCTCGTCGAAGAGGTCCTGCACGCGGATGCCGACGCGGTTGATCTTGTCGGCGTACGCCGGCCCGATTCCGCGGCCGGTGGTGCCGATGTTGCGCTTGCCGAGGAAGCGCTCGGTGACCTTGTCGAGCGTGCGGTGGTACTGCGTGATGATGTGCGCGTTGGCGCTGACCTTCAGGCGCGAGATGTCGATGCCGCGCGCGCTGAGCGCCTCGAGCTCGCTGAACAGCACCTCGAGGTCGATCACGACGCCGTTGCCGATCACCGGGGTCACCCCGGGCGACAGGATGCCGGAGGGCAGCAGGTGCAGCGCGTACTTCTCGTCGCCGACGACGACGGTGTGGCCGGCGTTGTTGCCGCCGTTGAACTTCACGACCCAATCGGTGCGTTCGCCGAGCAGGTCTGTGGCCTTGCCCTTGCCCTCATCGCCCCACTGGACGCCGACGATAACGATTCCTGGCATGGGAGACCCCCTTGCTTTCGCCGGGTTTGCACCGGCTGATGAGCTGGCCCTTGTCGGGCCGTTCCATCCTATCGAAGGCTCGTTCAGCGTCCCCCGAGCTGTCGCCGCTCGATCCCGAGCTCCTCGAGCCGCGTCTGCGCCTGGGCGCGCTTGATGTCCAGGGACTCGCCGATCTCCGCGGCCAACCGCGGCCGCGTCCGGATCAGCTCGTCGACGACGGCCAGCGGCAGCACCACGACCGTGAGGATCTCGCCGGCGATCGTGACGGCCTGGGTCCGCTCGCGCGTGAGAGCTGTCTGGCCGATGAGCTCGCCCGGTTCCGATTCGCCCACGTCGATCCGCGCGCCGTCCGCCTCGACGGCGATGATGGCCCGCCCCGACACGACGACGCGGACCTCGTCAGGCACGACACCGCTGGCCAGCACGATCTCGCCCGCACCATAGCGCTCGAGGCGGGCGGACGACATCAGGTGCTCCGTGTCATCGTCGCGCAGGTGCAGCGAGGGCGAGATGACCCGGAGCGCCTCGGCGAGCACCTGCGGTTCGGTCAGCGGGTCGGACGCGTCGCCGTCGAGCGCGAACCGCCGGCGTCGGGCCGCGTACCAGAGCCAGGAGAGGTACAACGACAGTGCGTGCGCGGCGTCGCCCGGCGCCTCGACCGGTATCGAGACCGCATAGGCACCTGCGCCGCTGTAGACCGCCGACGCCCGTTCCCCTCGCGCGCGGTTCGGCAACGAATCGGCGACCTCGAGCAGCAGCGCCATCACCTCGTGCGGCGGGTCGTCCGTCGAGAACTTCACCGACGCCTCCGCGGAATACGGCCCCTCCGGCTGGCTCAGGTTCGTGAACGATGCGCCGGAGAGGGTGGCGTTCGTGACGATGCGGATGCCGGCCCCGGTGTCGATGTGCACTGCGCGCCAGTTCACCTCGACGACCCGGCCGCGTACCCCCTCGGCATCCAGCCAGTCCCCGATCTTGAAGGGCTGCTCGAAGAGCAGCAGCAGTCCTGAGATCACTCCGCCGACGGCGTTCTGCAACGCGAGGCCGATGACGATCGAACCGACCCCGAGAGCGGTGAACAAACCACCCACGTCGGCCTCCCACACCCAGGAGAAGAGCACGGCGAGTCCGATCACCACGAGGGTGAGCCTCGCGATCTCGACGAAGATCGACGGAATCCGCTCGCGCCACGAACCGGGCTTCGCGTTGGCGAACAGCGCGACGTTGAACGCCGACAGCACGAGCAGGATCAAGAGGAAGCCGAACAACGTCGCAACGACCCGCACCCACACCTGCTCGGCGGGTGACTGCATCGCGAAGGCCAGCAGCGCGAACAGCGCCCCCGTCGGGATGACCCAGTTCCGCAGCATCCGCAGCGGTCTCGCGATCGGGTTGCCGCGCCGGGCGAGCACGCCGATCGCCTCGGTGAGGACGACGATGAGCACCGGGACTCCCACCGCGAGCCCGATCACCCACCATCCCCAGCCGTCCTGGAAAGCCTCGGCCACGTCAGACCACCTTCCAGACGGTCTCGGTCCGGCCGTCGGACTCGACGGTGCCCGCCTCGACGTACGAGATGATCTCGCGCGTGCGGTCGCGCACGGCCTGGCTCACGTATATGCCGGGATCGCCCGTCACCGAGCGCACGCGGTACGCGAGGTTCACGGCGTCTCCCCACAGGTCGTAGGCCAGGCTCGTGCGCGCCACGAGGCCGCTGGTCACGCTGCCGGTGTCGACCCCGGCCCGCAGCGCGAGCTGTGTGCCGTTCTGCGCGTTGAAACGCTCGATCACGCCGAGCAGACCGCGCGCGAACTCGACGGAACGGCGGATGTTGTCCACCCTCGGCACGGCGAGGCCCGACGAGGCCAGATAGCCGCCGCGCAGGGTACGCACCTTCTCCACCCCGGCCTTCTCAGCCGCCTCGTCGAAGCCGCGCATGAGGGAGTTCAGCAGGCCGATCTCCTCCTCGGCGCTGAGCCCCCGAGCCAGAGCGTCGAAGCCGACCAGCTCGGCGAAGACCACGGACACGTTCTCGTGCGCCTCGGTGATCGTCTCGTCGCCCTGCTTGTACCTCGTGGCGACGCTTTCAGGCATCAGCGTCAGCAGGAGCTTCTCGTTCTCGCTCTGCTGCGCATCGATGAGGTCCTGCTTTATGCGCAGGCTGGATGCCATGTCGTTGAAGGCGCTGCCGAGATCGCCGAACTCGTCACGAGTCCCGTGCGGCACCTGTACGTCGAGGTCTCCCTCGGCGACCCTGTGCACGGCTCCGACGAGTCGGTGGATCGGGCGGGTGAAGACCTGGGCGAGCACAAGGGACAGGACCGAGACGGCCAGCAGTATCCCGAGAAGCGAGAGCAGCACGTTGCGGGTGAAGTCGGCGACCGGCGCGAACGCCTCTGCCGAGTCGATCCGTGCAATGATCACCCAGTCGAGTCCCTCGATGTCGAGCGGCGCGTATGCCGTGAGACTGTCGCCGCCGATGTAGTCGCGACCCTCGATGGTGCCGCTGCGTCCGACGAGCGCCTGCGCCACGGCAGTGGTGTCCACCGGCTGCAGCAGCACCGTCCCACCCACATCGACGATGCGCTGGGCGGTCGCTTTCGGGATGCCGACGCTCACGAGCCGGTCGGCATAGGTGTCGGGATGCTCCTCGAGGACTCGAGAGGTACTGCGCATGAGCCCGTCACGACCCACGAGGTACACCTCGCCGGTGTCGCCCAGCCCCTGGGTCTTCCAGCCGTGGTCGCCGGTCATGACCTCGTTGATGCGGCTCAGCGGCACCTGGAACGCGATGGCCCCCGTGATGCGGCTGTCGTTGCCGACGGGCGAGAGCACCCAGATCGTCGGGACGTTCATCGACGGGATCCAGCGCTCGAAGTCGGTCATGTCCACGGTGTCGACGGAGTTCGTGGAGATGACCTCGCGGTAGGTCTGGGCGAACGCCGTGTCGCGATAGGGGCCGGTGTTCACGTTCGCCCCGAGGTCGATGCCCTTGTAGGCGGAGAACACGACGTCTCCGTCGAGGTTGAGCAGCAGCGCGTCCTCGTACCCCGCCTGCGTGACGAGCCGTGTGAAGTAGTCGCCGTAGCGCTCCGCCGCCGCGGAGTACGTCGACCCGTCGCCGGCGCCGTTGTCGACGAGAAGCGCATCGTAGTCGGCGTCGAAGTCCTGATTCCGCACCGTGTACTGCAGCTGCAGATAGCGCCCCGCCGCGGATTCCGGGATGAACGCCTCGGTGCCGAACTTCTCGTCAGCGCGCTGCTCGAGCTCGGGGATGAAGACGTCGGCATAATACGCCTCCAGCTGCGCCTGCTGCTCGTCGGTGATCGCCTGCTGCTGCAGTTCATCGAACGCCGCGTTGAGCTGAAGCGACAGGGTCTGCGCGCTGAGGTTCCGTGAATGCAGCGACGCGTCGAGCTTCATCGCACTCACGGCATCAGCCAGCTCCGCCGCACGCATCGACCGGATGGTGATGAGCTGGTCGACCGATGCCTCGTGCAGCGACTGCCGCCCGTTGACGAACCCGATCGCGCCGACGATCACGGAGGCGGCGAGGCTGACTCCGAGCAGCATGATCAGGAGCTTGGACTGGATGCTCAGACCGGCGCGGCCGGATCGCCGCCGCCCTCTCCTGCCGACGTCGTTCTTCCGGTCGCCGATGTCAGACATGTGCCCTCCGCCACGCATGCTCTTCGCGCCCCCGACTTGAACCTAGCGACACGACGGCGCCGCGTCTACGGTTCCCGGAAGGTCGACCTCACGCCGGCTCCCACCACATCGGAGCGGATCCGGCGGAGCATGGCGACGGACCCGCCCGCTCAGAGGGAGGTGACGACGCCGATCCCGTGCTGGGCGCGGAACCACTTCTCGGCCGAGTCCGCGTCGCCGACGATCATGGCGTTGCGCATCTCGCGGAAGCACTCGCTGCGGTGCGCCGCCGACCCCTCCTCGGGCTGCAGGTGGCGCAGGTTGCGGGAGACGAGCAGGCTGGTCTCGGCCATCATCGCGATGAAGACCGGGTTCGCGGACTTCTCGACGAGGTACTCGACGAAGGCCAGCGAGTCGATCATCATCGCCGGCCCGTCGTTGTCGTCGGATGCGGCGATCAGACGGTCGAGGATCGCGAGAGCCTCGACCAGCTCGTCGGCATCCATCCGGCGCATCGCGAGCTGCAGGGCGACGCCCGCCTGCATGCCGATGTGCTCGAGGGTGCTGCGCACCATCTCGTCGGTGATCTCGGTGACCCTGGTGTACCGGCTGGGGGCCACCTCGACCAGGCCCACCCAGGTGAGCCGCTGCAGCGCCTCGCGGACAGGGGTGCGCGAGATGCCCAGAGCGGCGGCGAGCTCCTTGTCGTTGACCTTCTCGCCGGGCTCGAGCGTGCCCTCGACGATGGCGTGGCCGACGATGTCGAAGATCTGGTCGGCGAGCGCCATGCCCTCGACGGCCACGGGGCCCAGTCGCTCATCGAGCGACACCTGTGAATCAGTCATGTTGCGGTACTGCTTCCTGTGTTCAATTCGCGCCCACGGGCCCCTCGCGGCGCGGCCTCGATACTACGGCGGGAAGTTCAAGATTTCCTGGCAGCTCGCCGCTACGCTGACCTGCGGAGGACCGATGACGACCTGGTGGCCATACGCCCGTCTCGCCGCCGCCGCGCTCACGCTGGCGGCGATCATCGCGCAGCTGCAGCTGACGCTGAGCAATGCGGCGAGCGCATCGACCGAGTGGGGCTCTCACCTGCCGACGGTCGCGACGAACTTCTTCAGCTTCTTCACCATCCAGTCGAACCTGCTCGCAGCGGTCGTGCTCACGATCGCCGGCGTGTGGGCGCTGCGACAGCGCGAGGCGGCGGCCCAGGAGCCGGGCGGGCTCGCCCTCGCCCTGACATGCGCGAGCACCTACATGATCGTCACGGGGGTCGTCTACAACCTGCTGCTGCGCGGCATCCCGCTGCTCCCCGGCGCGACCGTACCGTGGTCGAACGAGGTGCTTCACGTGGTCGCGCCGCTGTTCCTGCTCGCGGATGTGCTCTTCGCACCGCGCCGGCGGGCGCTGCCCTGGAGCGCCGTGCTGATCGCGGCGATCTACCCGATCGTCTGGGTCGTCTACACGCTCACGCGCTCCGAGCTCATCATCTCGCCGACCACCGGGGACCCGTGGTGGTTCCCCTATCCGTTCCTCAACTGGCATGTCATCGGGTTCGGCGCGGTCGCGCTCTACGTCGTCGGGATCGCCGCGGCCATCATCGCCGTCGCCGCCTTCGTCGTGTGGACGGGGCGCCGCCGCGGCATCCGCTCCTCCTGACACTCGCCGCCCAGCCCGAATCCCGGTATATTTGCAGATCACGCGTGTGATCCGCAGGGAGTGGCGGTCGCGGCGAGATCCGAGACGACCGGAAGGGATCGGCGCAGATGCTCGAGGGGCAGGAGGGGCCCGCTCCGGATCCGGGAGCGCCCGGAGCGGTCAGCAGACGGGAGAGCCGTCACGCCGCCGAGTCGTCTCTGCCGGCGGCGGGGCACGTGGCCCGCGCGCATCGGAGGGTGGCCGGATGGTCGCGTCCGCGCAAGATGCTCGCGGTCGGATCCGCCCTGGGCGGCGTCGGGCTCATCGCCTTCGGCATGCTGACCTCGAGCGGCGGCGACCTGACCGCCCTCGCGAACACGCCCGTCACGACCTACGCCGACCGCGCCGAGGCCGCCGAGAAGGTCCCGGTGGGCGAGTACGGCGTCGTGAACCGAGCGGATGCCGAGCAGTCGGCCACGACGGACGACGAGACGTCCGACGACGAGAAGACCCGCAAGGACAAGAAGAAGGACGACGAGGCGGGCGACGCCGGAGCGGCACCGGAGTCCGGGACCACGCCGGCCTCCCCGGGGTCGACCGTTCCGGGAACGACCTCGCCGGGCGCCACCACGCCCGGGACGACCACGCCGGGAACGACCACCCCGGACACCACGACACCCGGCACGACGACACCCGGCACCACGACGCCCGGCACCACGACACCGGGCACGACCGCCCCGGGAACGACGCCGACCACACCCACGACACCGACGACTCCCACGACCCCGACGACTCCGCCGGTCACCACCCCGGTGGCGCCGAAGCCGCTGGCCTTCGCGGGTTTGCAGACGAACTACGTCGCCAACATCCTGGGCATCAAAGTCCTCGGCAGCTACACGCTCACGGTCACGGGCAACCCCGGCTCGACGGCGTCAGTGACGTACGGCTCCCGCAGCGCCGGTTCGATCACCTTCGGTTCCGACGGCCGCGCCAGCATCGACTTCGGCGGAACGCTGCTGAATCTCGGCATCTCGAACCCCACCGTCCGCGTTGCGTACTCCGACGGGACCGCAGGATCTGCGATCGAGTCGCCCAGGAACTCGCTCTGATCGACGAGCGGATGCCTCGGCATCCGCCATGGGCACTTCTCCCCACGGCGCGCACAGGACGGTGCGATTACGCTGAGTGCGGGGGATCGCCGTCGTGTCCCCGTGTGAAGAGGAGACGCAGATGAACGAGCCGTACGCGCCCGGCGCCGTCGCAGGTCAGGCCCCGCCCCCGCCGCCCGCGCCTCCTGCTCCCGCCACGCCGATGCCGCCCGCGCCTCCGGCGCCGGCCCCGCAGGCCGCCCCCCAGGCGCCTCCGGCTCCCGCGGCTCCCCAGGCTCCCGCGACCGCGGAGCCGAGCCGGCAGGGACCGACCACCGACGAGCTCGCCCGCGCCGGCCGGGTGCTGAAGATCATCTCCGACTCGTACTCGGCGAAGATGGTCGGCCAGGACCGGCTGCGCATGAGCCTGCTGATCTCGCTGATCGCCGGCGGGCACATCCTGCTCGAGAGCGTGCCGGGGCTCGCGAAGACCACGGCGGCGAGCACGCTGTCGGACACGGTCAAGGCCTCGTTCAAGCGCATCCAGTGCACCCCCGACCTGCTGCCCAGCGACATCACCGGCAACCAGATCTACGACGCGGCGACCGGATCCTTCCGCACGGTGCTCGGCCCCGTGCACGCGAACTTCGTGCTGCTCGACGAGATCAACCGGTCCAGCGCCAAGACGCAGAGCGCCATGCTCGAGGCGATGCAGGAGCACCAGACCACGATCGGCGGCGAGATCCACCACCTGCCGAAGCCGTTCCTCGTGATCGCGACGCAGAACCCCATCGAGCAGGAGGGCACCTACGAGCTGCCCGAGGCGCAGATGGACCGCTTCCTGCTCAAGGAGATCGTCGAGTACCCGAGCCCGGCCGAGGAGTTCGAGATCCTCGGCCGCATCGACTCGGGTGTGCTCGACCCCGACCGCCACGTGGAGAGCGCCGTCACGCTGGACGACGTGCGCATGCTGCAGGACGTCGCGAGCCGGATCTACGTCGACCCGGCGATCCGCAACTACATCGTGTCGCTGTCGTACGTGACGCGGAACCCCGCGCCGTACATCGGCGAGGAGCGCGCCCGCTACATCAAGTACGGCGCGAGCCCTCGCGCGAGCATCGCCTTCCTGCAGGCGTCTCGCGCCCTGGCGCTGCTGAACGGCCGCGCGCACGTGCTGCCCGAGGACATCCGGTCCCTGCGCCACCTCGTGCTGCGCCATCGCGTGCTGCTCACCTTCGAGGCCGACGCCGAGGGCATCCGCAGCGAGGAGATCATCGACCAGATCTTCGCCGCCGTGCCCACCCCCTGACCCTCCACGAGCAGGGACCCATGTTCATATGCCCAGCCTGATCACCCAGGTGAAGAGCAAGCTCTTCATCCACTCGTCGCGCAAGTCGCTGCACGCGCTCGACGGCGCCTACGCGTCGCTGCTGCACGGGCGCAGCCTCGACTTCGAGGACCTGCGCAAGTACGAGTACGGCGATCAGGTCCGCGACATCGACTGGAGGGCGACCGCCCGGCAGGGCACCCCGCTGGTCAAGAGGCACCGCGCGCAGCGCATGCACACGATCATGTTCGCCGTCGACACCGGCCGCTCGATGGCCGCGCTCGCCCACGACGAGAGGTCGAAGAAGGATCTCGCGATCCTCGCCGCCGGAGTTCTGGGCGTCCTCGCCCTGCGCCACGGCGACGACTTCACCGTGGTCTACGGAGACGCCGACCGCGTGCGGCGCCGGGCGCCCGGCCGCAGCGAGGGCGCCCTCGAGCACGCCCTGCGCACGATCGACACGGCCATCGACACCAGCAGCGCGCCGAGCGACCGCGACGGCCTGCTGTCGTTCATCACCCGTACGATCTCGCGCCGCATGATCGTGGTGGTCATCACCGACGAGGCGCCCGTCACCGAGAACACCGAGCGGATGCTGCGCCGGCTGCGCGTGCAGCACGACGTGCTGTGGCTCACCGTTCGCGACGCCGAGGTGGTGCTCGATCACGCGACGAACGCCGTCCGCTCCGACGTCGACACGATGTGGGACGTGCCCGACTTCGTGCAGGGCGACGTCGAGATCGTGCGCGAACTCGCGGCGCAGACCCAGGCGGATGCCGCCCACCTCGCGGAGATCCTCCGGCGCATGGAGATCAGCCATGCCGTGCTCGACGGCCAGGACGACGCCGTCTCGCAGCTGCTGCAGCTGCTGAACCGGAGGTCGCATGCCCGGCTCTGACGAGCTCTACCCCCCGTTCCAGTACTCGGGCTGGTGGATGCTGCTCGCCTTCGGCATCCTGGCCGCGCTCGTGATCGCCGCCTGGGTCGTGATCCTGCTCACGCGGCCCCGCCGTGGACTCGACCGGATCGATGCGGCCCAGCCCGGCCCGCAGGTGCTCACCATGGACGTGCTGTCGCAGCTGCGCCTGGAGTACCTGGAGCGCATCCAGCGGATCGAGGACGACTACCGCGGGCGCACGCTCTCCGCACGCAACGCGAACTTCGAGCTCAGCAAGGTCGTGCGCACCTTCGTCAACGAGTACAGCGGCCTCGAGGCGCCGGTGCTCGCCCTCGACGACCTCGTCGCCCGCGGCGTGCACCCCGCGCTCATCGATGCGATGAGCCGGCACTTCTACCCGAGCATCTTCCGCCCGGGACCCGCGATCGACCCGATCGCCGGCGCCGAGGCCGCCAGGACGGTGGTGCGCACATGGCACTAGCGAACGGGTGGATGATCCTCGTCGCCGTCGGCATCGTCGTCACAGCGAGCGGCGTCGGCCTCGCTCTCGGCCTCCGTTCCCGCGCCCGCACGGCCGCCGGGGAGCGGGCGCGCATCGCCCGCGCGGAGAGGCTGCGTGCGCTGCCGACGTTCCGCTCGGCGCTGCGCCGCCGCGTGCTCGGCCTCACCGGCATCCTGGCCCTGGGGGCCGTGGCCGCACTGAGCGCCGGAGTGGTGGCGGCCCGCCCGATGTCGTCGCAGACGATCCAGCCCGTCAACACGAGCCGCGACATCATGCTGTGCCTCGACGTGTCGGGATCGATGAGCGAGGTCGACGTCGAGGTGCTCAGCGTGTTCGAGGAGCTGCTCGAGGGCTTCAAGGGCGAGCGCATCGGGCTCACCATCTTCAACAGCTCGCCGGTGCAGATCTTCCCCCTCACCGACGACTACGAGTTCATCCGCGAGCATCTGGAGAGCATCCGCGAGAGCTTCGACTACATCGACGAGATCCCCGAGCACTGGGTGGGCACGCTCAACGGAGACGGCGCCTCGCTGATCGGCGACGGCCTCGCGGCGTGCGCCATGGCCTTCGACCACCCCGACGACGACAGGAGCCGCTCGGTGATCCTCGCCACCGACAACGAGGTGAACGGCGCGTCGATCGTCACGGTCGAGGAGGCCGCCGCCTACGCGAAGGCGAACGGCGTGCGCGTGTTCGCGATCAACCCGGTGCAGGGCAAGGACGCGGATGTGAGCGCCGAGCTCGCCCAGGCGGCCGAGAGCACCGGCGGGCAGGCGTACGGGCTGCGCGACACCACCACGGTCGGCGACATCGTCACCGCCGTGCAGGAGCAGGAGGCCACCGAGCTGAAGGGCCAGGCGCAGGTGGTGTGGACCGACACCCCGAACCTGTGGATCGTGGTGCTGATGATCGCCTCGCTCGCGTTCGTCGTCGTGGTCTGGAGGGTGAAGCTGTGATCTTCCAGCCCGTCCTCAACGTCTTCCTCCTGCTGCTGCTCTTCGCGCCGGCGGTGGCCGTCGTCGTCTGGGTCTCGGTGCGGGCCGAGCGGCGGGGCGCGCCGCTGTGGCTGTGGATCTCGCGCCTGGCGATGGTGCTCGCCTGCTTCGTGATGCTGCTGCGTCCGGGCATCCCCGGAGGATCCACGCAGACCCTCGCGACCGACACCGACATCGTGCTGCTCGTCGACACCACCGCGAGCATCGTCGCGGAGGACTGGGACGGCGATCAGCCCCGCCTCGACGGCGTGCGCGCCGACGTCCAGGCGATCGTCGACGAGTACCCCGGGGCGCGTTTCGCGCTGATCACCTTCGACGCCTCGGCGGATCTGCGGATGCCGCTGACCACCGACACCACGGCCCTGATCTCCTCGCTCGACGTGCTGCGCCCCGAGGTGACCAGCCAGTCGCGCGGCAGCTCGGTGGGCCTCGCCGCCGACCTGCTCGACGACACCCTCTCGAACGCGGCCGAGTCCTCCCCCGACCGCTCCCGCATGGTCTTCTACTTCGGCGACGGCGAGCAGACCGACGGCGGCACGCCGGAGTCGTTCGCCGGCAGCGCGACGCTGACGGATGCCGGAGCGGTGTTCGGATACGGCACCGAAGAGGGCGGTCCGATGAAGCTGAACTCCGGAGGCGTCGGCCCTTCGTCGGGCTCGGGGAACGGTCAGGGGGAGTACATCCAGTACCAGGGCGCGAACGCGATGTCGGTGATCGACGAGACGAACCTGCAGACGATCGCGGACCAGCTCGGCGTCGGCTACCAGCACAGGACGGCGGATGCCGACCCGACGCTGCCGGAGGCGCCGTCGACCACGACGAGCTACTCGGAGTCCGGCGAGATCGGCAACGTCACCGAGCTGTACTGGATCGCGGCACTCGTCGTGGCGGTGCTGCTGGGCGTGGAGCTCGCGAGGGCCACGATGCTCGTCGCGCGGCTGCGGCTGCTCAAGGCCCCGCGACCCTCGACCCCCGGCGCTTCGACAGGCTCAGCGACCCATTCCTCTCACTCCCCGGCAGCCACCGGGTCCCCGACCGCCACTGGGTCCCTGAGCTTGTCGAAGGGCCCCGCCCCGGAGGCCCTCGCACCTCCGGTTCCCGGACGTCCCGAGACCGAAGGAGACGGATCGTGACCGACGCGCAGTCCGCGGCATCCGCTCTTCTCGCATCGAACCGCCGGCGGCGGCGCATCCGCCGCTGGATCGCGATCGGCACCCTGCCGCTGACCCTCGCCGCCCTGCTGTTCGTGGGCAAGCTGCTGAGCATGTACGCCTTCGCGCATCAGGCGATCAGCGCCTACGTCGTGGACGACTACGCGGGCTCCGAGGCGTCGGCGCGCGGCCAGGAGTTCCTGAACTGGTTCGAGCCGTACAAGGCCCCGTTCAACGTCGGCACGGCCCTCGCCGGCGCCGAGAAGCTGCCCGAGGCGCGCGCGAAGCTCGAGGAGTCGCTCGCCCTCGCGCACGGCCTCGAGGTGTGCACCGTGCGCATCAACCTCGCCCTCGTGATCGAGCGGCAGGGCGACGCGGCCCGCGAGGCCGGCGACGGCGCCGCAGCGGCGCAGTTCTACGGCGAGGCGCTCACGATCACGGCCGAGACGCCGGAGGAGTGCGACAGCGACGAGGCTCAGCAGCAGTCCTCCGATCCGGATCGCGACATGCAGCAGACCAAGGAGGACACCGAGGACCGGCTGAAGCAGAAGCAGCAGGACCAGCAGCAACAGCAGCCGCAGGATCCGGAGGAGAAGCCCGAGGAGCAGCAGGAGCCGCAGCCCTCCGAGGACAAGCTCGACGAGCTCAAGGAGAAGCTCGAGCAGGGGCAGCAGGAGCGCGATCAGCGCCAGGACGGCGATGAGCCGGGAGGCTCCGGGACGGACAAGCCATGGTGATGGATCGGGAGAAGCAGCGCCAGCGCTACATCGCGGGCACCGAGGGAGCGCCGCCGGTGCCACCGCCCGGAGGCTACCGCGGCGCGAAGAGGCAGCAGGCGCTGTACCCGCCGCCCGTCGTCCCCGGCCCCGTCTACAGTGCGGGCGAGACCGCCGCGGCCGCAGAGAAGGCGCCCTCGTCGGTGTTCAGCCGCATCGTGCTCGTCGCGGCGATCGTGTTCGCCGCGATCCTGCTCATCATGATGCTCGCCGGAGGCACCGACGCCCTCTACGGCGTCACCCTGTTCGCCCTGCAGCTGGTGATCGCCGGTCTCGTCGTCGCCACGCTGTTCACCCCTCGGGGGCGGATGCTGGGCGGCATCGCCCTGGCGATCACGCTGCTGTTCAACGTCGCGACCGTCGGCGGCCTGAGCGCGCTGCGGACCTCGGCCGCCGGGACCTACGACGGCATGAAGAGCGACGAGCAGAAGCACGAGGAGGCCTACCCCGGCATCAAGGGCACCGATCCGCAGGACGCCCTGGACCAGCAGTCGGTGGAGGACATCCGCGCGGCCGCCGCCGACCTGTTCGCAGACATCCGCGAGCAGGTCACCGCGAGGTTCGGCTACGACTGGGTGCAGGTCGGCGACGAGGATCTGCGACCGGAGCGCAACGGCTACGGCGGGGAGTCGATGCTCTACGAGTTCGCCACCGAGGGCTGGGCCACCACCGAGCCGATCCAGGACTACGACACCAAGGTCGCCGTGATGGATCTGATCGACGACATCGTCGTCGATCACGGCATGTACGGGCTCTACGCGTTCAACGACCCGTCGGTGTCCGGCATGGACCCGTCGATGATCGCGAAGCTCTACGGCAGCGACGACCCGCGCACCCAGCACACCTGGGAGTCGTACACCGAGAACTACCCCGAGCCGATGCGCTTCTACGCCGACATCTACGACCTGTCGAACGATGCCGACGGCAGCTTCCAGCGCACGCGCGAGGCGCAGAACGCGCGCACCGGGGAGCCGCTCGAGGGCCTGCAGATCGTGGTGATCGCCAGCGGCGTGCTGCAGGACGCCGACCGCGAGGAGTTCCAGAAGAGGCTCGAGGAGTATCCGGGCTTCTACTGAGCGCGCTCAGAGCATGATCACGGTGCGCTCGCCCGGTGCATCGTCGTGCGCCCATGCCTCCTCGACGTCCGTCAGCGGCACGCGGCGCGGCGTGACGCCCGTGACCCCGGCGAGGATCGCGGCGGCGGCGAGCGGCGCCTCGCGACGGAACGTCTCGGCCGGCGTCGACCCGATGCCGCTCCCGCTCAGCCGCAGCGCCCTCGAACGCAGGGCGCCCGCGGGCAGCGTGATCTCGGCGCCCGCCACGCTGCCGATCTCGATCCAGTCGAGGAGCTGCGACTCATCGGCGCGCGCGCCGAGGATCGCACGCAGCGCCAGCTCGGTCACCGGGCCCCACAGGTAGTCGAGCACGACGTCGACGTCTGCGGCCTCCGCGGCGAGCGCCGCGGCCGCGCGGTCGGGGTCGCCGAGGGGCACGACGGCATCCGCGTCCGCGCCGAGCGCGGCGAGCCTGGTCTCGTCCCGCCCCGCGGCGACGACGCGCGTCGCGCCGAGATGGCGGACGACGCGCACGGCCGCCGCTCCCGAGGTCCCGGTGGCCCCGAGCACGAGCACCGAGCGGCCGACGACGTCGACGCGGGTGCGCACGGCCATCCACGACGAGATCACGGGGTTCAGCGATGCGGCGAGCAGGGCCGGGTCGCCGTCGGGAAGCGGGATCAGCGCGCTCGGGTCGACGGCCAGCCGCTGCGCCATGGTCCCGGTCTCCGGCCCGATGACGGCGGCGAGGGAGCCGTCCGCACGGCGGACGACGCCGTCGACCCCTGGCACGAACGGCACCTGCCGGCGCACGTAGTGGCGACCGGAGGCGATGCCGCGGGTGACCTGATGGATGCCGACGGCGAGGACGTCGACGACCTCCTGCCCTGGACCCGCGACGGGATCGGGCACGGAGCGGAAGCGCGGGGCGGCTCCCGCTTCCTCGACGAGTGCGGCGTGGATGGCGGGCATGGCTCCTCCAATTGGTTCGTGGCACGAACTAGAATAGTACGTACCACGAACTTGTCAAGTAGGATGAGGACATGGAAGCCGACGTCTCCCCCATCGACGCACTCGTCCAGCTCTCCTTCGCGATGCACGCACGGATCGAGGCGGGTGCGGCTCGGGAGGGCCTCTCGGTGACCCAGATGCGACTGCTCGGCATCCTCCGCGATCGGGAGCCGACCGTCGGCGAGCTGGCCGCCCACCTCGGGCTCAGCAAGTCGAGCGTGAGCGGCCTGATCGACAGGGCCGCACAGCGCGACCTGGTCTCCCGCATCCAGGACGGACGGGACGGCCGCTCGGTGCACGTGCGCATCGAGCCCGCCGGCAGGATGCTGATCGACACCGCCGCCGCCGGCTTCGAAGAGGAGCTGCGCGACGTCGTCCAGGCGATCACCGCCGAGGAGCGCCGCGAATGGGTCCGTCTCACCATGCGGCTGCTCACCGCCGAGGCCGCAGATGACGGCAGAGAGCTCCTGCCGCCCGGAGAGGACAGCCGATAGAGAGCCGGGCGGCCGCCGCCCACTCGCCTTCGCGACGGAGCCTCCCCGTCCAGCCATTGGAATGGTACGCTCATGGCATGAAGGCGACCATGGACAAGGCAGGACGCATCGTCATCCCCGCGTCCATCCGCGAGCGCCTCGGCATGCTCCCGGGCCCGGTGGACCTGATCATCGACGGCACCGGGGTGCGGATCGAGGTCGAGGCTCACGACAACATCATCGAGAAGGACGGACGTCTCGTGATCACCGGCGGCCCCGTTCTCACCGCGGACGACATTCGCGAGCTTCGCCTTGCAGACCAGCGCTGACCTCCTCGTCGATACGAGCGCCGCGCTCGCTCTGCTGAGAGAAGCGGATCCTTCTCACGAGGCCGTCACCGATGCGGTACGCGGACGCGCTCTCGGGCTCTCAGGTCACGCGCTGATCGAGACGTACTCCGTGCTGACACGGCTGCCCGGGCAAGCTCGCATCACTCCGAACGAAGCGCGGCGAATCATCGCCGTCGAGTTCCCCGCCTCCGTCGCGCTGCCTCCGGACGTCGCGCTGCGCGCCGTCGCCCTGTTCGCCGAGGCGGGAATCGCCGGCGGCGCCGTCTACGACGGGCTCGTCGGGCTCGCGGCGAAGGAGGCCGGCATCCCCCTGCTGTCCTGCGACCGTCGGGCCGTCGGAACGTATGCTGCGCTGCGGGCCGACGTCCGGCTCATCTGACCTCGCGTCGGCGTATGGAGGCCGCCCCCCCTTGCGCGGAGAGGCGCGCCGGGGCAGGAGCCACGGGAGCACAGGTTCCCGCCCCGGAGCCCGGGCGAGGTCAGGCGCTCGCTCCGGGACGCGCGCCGCGGCGGTTCGGGGCCTCGACGGCCGCGGCGTCGAGGAACGAACGGGCCACCACCGCGCCTCCGGCGTCCACCGCCCACAGCAGCAGACGCCCCGCCCCCTCGTGTGCGCCGATGGCGACCGGCACCGCCTCGGAGAGCGCGAACGGGGCGACGTCGACAGCCGGGGAGGAGAACCGGGCCTCCGGTGTCTGCCGGGTGTCCGCGCCCGCGCCCACCCAGGCGCCGTGCACGGTGACGGTCAGGGGGGCCGCGCCGTGGTGCGAGACGTGCACGTCGAGCCCGAAGGCCGCGACCGGGGTCGGCAGGTCCGCCCCCGCCCTGGCCGGCACGAGGTCGAGCACGAGGACGGTCTCGGCGTTGACGTCGGCCGGAACGCAGCCGCCCCAGTCCTTCGTGCTGCGGTCACCGGCCAGGAGCCCTGCGCATTCGTGCTCGACATCGGAGAACTCGGTGTAGACGTAGCCGGCGTAGCGGTCGTGGCGGCGCAGCTCCTGCGTCTCCCAGCGCAGGTGCCAGGCGCGCTCGAGGCTGGTGAAGCCCTCGCCGTACTCGCTGTTGAGGATCGGCACACCGGTGCGCGGGAAGTCGGCGGAGCCGTAGAACGACTTGTCCACGACGAAGTCCGGTCCCAGCCGCACCGGGAAGTCCTCGCGCGCACCGGAGGCGAGATCGGCGACGACCCGCTTCCAGGTCGCGATGTCGGGCTCGTAGTAGTGCCAGTCGACGAGGTCGCTGCGCACGTGCGCCCAGCCCGAGTTCTCCACGATCGGCCGGGTGTCGTCGAGAGCGCGCAGGATCTCGTAGGCGCGGACGGCGGCGTCGGCGCGCTCGTCGCTGCCGGGGATGTCCCAGTCCAGGCCCCACTCCTCGTTGTACAGCCCCCAGATGACGATGCTCGGGTGATTGCCGTCGCGCTCCACCATCGCCGGCAGCTGGGCCTCGAACGCCTGCGCCGCGGCCTCGGAGAACCGGCTCGGGCAGGCGGGCTCCGCCCAGACCAGCATCCCCGTGAGGTCCGCCTCGTGCAGCCAGAGGGGGTCCTCGAACTTCAGGTGCTTGCGCACGAGGTTGTAGCCGAGCTCGGCGGCGAGGGCGATGTCGCGGCGCAGCGCCTCGGCATCCGGCGCCGTGAGTCCGCTGTCGGGCCAGTAGCCCTGGTCGAGCACGCCGCGCACGTACAGCCGGGACCCGTTCAGCCACAGCTCCTCCCCGCGCGTCTCGATGCGGCGGAGCCCCGTCGTCGCGATCAGGCGGTCGGCGGCGACGCCCTCCCCGACCGTGATCTCGACGGCGTACAGGTGTGGGTCAGAGGGCTGCCACAGCCGGGGCTCGGACAGCTCGATGCGCCCGCGCGCGCGGCCGTGGTCGTCGGCGATGATCGTGATCCCGTGGCCTGCGACCGTGGCCCGCACCGGGGCTCCGGCGGGGGCGTCGCCGAGCAGCTCGACCGCGACGTCGATGCCCGTGAGGCTGTCGCCGCGCAGCGAGACCGCACGCGCGTACGTCCGCCCCCGTGCCTCCAGCCATACCGACTGCCAGATGCCCGAGGTCGGGGTGAACGAGACCCCGTCGTAGTCGTCGCGCGGGATGGACCGCTGCTTGCCGTGCACGATCTCGCGCTTGTCGGCCGGCGCCTCGACCTCGACGACGAGCTCGGATGCGACACCCGGGACGAGATGCCCGGTCACGTCGAGCTCGAACGACTCGTAGCCGCCGACGTGCTCGCCGACGATCGTCCCGTCGATCCGCACGATCGCACGGTGGTGCACGGCTCCGAAGCTCAGCACGATACGTCGTCCGTCCCAGTCCTCCGGCGCGACGACGGAGCGCCGATAGACGCCCCGCTCGAGCCACGTGCGGGCGATGCCGGACGCACGGCTCTCCCAGGCGAACGGCACGGTGATCTCGGCGCTGATGCCGTCGGCTTCGAACTCCCACGCGCCGTTGAGCGTCAGCCAGCGGTCGGAGCGATCGCGATCGGGTCGGGGGTACTCGGGGCGAGGGACGTCGACGAGAGCGGATGCCGCGACGGAGGGATCGATGGTGGAGAGGGACACGTTCAGCCTTTCACGCTGCCGGCGAGGATGCCGTTGATGAAGTGACGCTGGAGCAGGATGAACAGCACCAGCAGGGGGATGAGGGCGATCGAGCTCGCGGCGAGGAGCTCGCCGGTGACCGTCGCATAGTCGGCGCCGATCCGGTTGCCGGTGATGTTCTGCGCGAGGGTGGAGAGCACGACCTGCAGGGTCGCCATCCGCTCGGAGCTGGCCACGATCACCGGCCACACGAAGTCGTTGTAGATGTTCATGATGGTGAGCACGGCGAGTCCGGCGAGCCCGGGGCGGATGACCGGGACGATCACGCGCCAGAAGATCCCGAACTCGCTGCAGCCGTCCACGCGCGCAGCGTCCAGGAGCTCGTCGGGGACGGCGCTGATCACCTGGCGCATCCAGAAGATGGCGAAGGCGTCGATCGCTCCGGGCAGGATCAGGGCCTGGTAGGTGTTCACCCAGCCCAGCGCCTTCATCTCCAGCAGGAGCGGGATGATCAGCACGACCGTCGGGAGCATCAGGGTGACGAGCACGGCTCCGAAGATCAGGTTCTTCCCGACGAAGCGGTACTTCGCGAAGGCGAAGGCGGCCAGCGGCGCGAAGAACAGCGTGATGCCGCCCTTCACGATCAGCACGATCCCCGTGTTGAGGAACCCGTGCGCGATAGGGACGTCATGGAACATCGCGATGAAGTTCTGCAGCGTGAACGTCGAGGGGTCGAATCCCAGGGGGTGGCGGATGATGTCGTTCGGCTGCTTGAACGACGACACGATCGCCCAGGCCACAGGGGCGAGGAACGCGATCAGCAGCAGCATGAGGAACACGTGCGAGCCCAGGCGCAGGCTCGGACGACGCTCGCCTCGCGTGCGCGGTGCAGGTGCGGCGGAGTCGACGGCCGGCCGTGTCAGGGTGTCGGTCATGATCAGTCCTTCGCTCGCAGCATCCGGACGAAGAACAGCGACAGCACCATCACGATGACGACCAGCAGGAAGGAGTTCGCCGCTCCGGTGCCGAGGTCGCCGCGCGTGATGTGGTTGTAGAGGTAGTAGCCCGCCGTCGTCGTGGAGTTGTAGGGCCCGCCCTGGGTCACGACGAAAGGCTCGGCGAACATCTGGAACACGGCGAGGGTCTGCAGCACGACGGCGAACATGATCGTGCGACGCAGCAGCGGAACGGTGATGCTCCACAGCTGTCGCAGCCTGGATGCGCCGTCGAGCTCGGCGGCTTCGTACATCGAGCCGTCGATCGACTGCAGCCCGGACAGCAGGATGATGACGATGAAGCCGGTCGTCTTCCACAGGAACAGCAGCGCGAGAGTGGGCTTCGCCCAGGCGCTGGTGGTCAGCCACCCGATGTCGGGGATGCCGAAGAGTCCGAGGAACGCGTTGATCGCGCCGTACTGCTGATCGAAGAGCACCACCCAGATCTGCGCGACCGCGACCAGCGGCGTGACGAACGGAACGATGAACGCGACGCGGTACAGGCCGCGCAGCTTCAGCTTCGCCGAGTCGAGCAGGACGGCGACGATCACCGACAGGACGATCTGGATCGGGACGATCAGCAGCCAGAGGACGGCCGAGTTGCCCAGCGAGCCCCAGAAGGCGCCGCTGGTGAGGAGGTAGGTGTAGTTGTCCCAGCCCACCCACTCCGCGGAGCCGGACCCGCGCCAGTTCGTGAAGCTCAGCCGCGCGGTGAAGATCAGCGGATAGACGCTGAACGCGAGGAAGATCACGATGAACGGGAGGACGAAGAGGTACGGCGCCGAGCGCCGCCGGAGCTTCGCCGTTCCGTTCCGGCGCGACCGCGGGACCGGGTCGCGCCGGGCGCGCTGCGGCGCCGCGGAGGGGAGGGTGGAGGTCGTCATCCGGGGATCACTGCCTGTCGATGAGGTTGGTCTGGATGGCGTCGGTCGAGCCGCTGATCACCTCGGCGGGTGTCAGATCCCCGTCGAGCATCTTCTGGATGTCGTTGCCGAGGTAGTCCACTGCGCCGTTCCACCAGGAGGGGATCGCCGTGCCGCCGGGGATCTGGGCGCCTGCGGTGGTGGCGACCGCCCAGAGATCCTGGCCGCCGAGCGCGTCGAGCGGCTGGAAAAGCGGCGCGCTCGGGTCCGCGGCGGGAAGGTACGCCGGGATCGAGGTGTTCAGTCCGGTCGGATAGATGTCGTTCACACCCCAGACCGCGCTGTAGCCCGCCTCGTCGTACATCAGGAACTCGTAGAACAGCCAGGCGAGCTCGGAGTTCTCGCCGTCTCTGGGGAGCACGAAGGAGGATCCGCCCATCGCCCCGCCGCGGGCGCCGCCGTCCTCCCAGGCCGGCAGCTCCATGGCACGCCAGTCCCCGCTCGTCTCGGGCAGGAGCTGCTGCGGTGCGAAGTCGAACCAGATCGCCCAGGGGTAGAAGACCTGGTCGCCGTTCTCGAGCTCGGCGATGTCGGTCGGGCTCAGGTACTCGGCGCGGGTGCCCAGACCCTCGGTCTGGACGGTGTCGAGGAAGGTGAGGATCTGCTCGTACTCCGGGCTGTCCAGCCGCAGCTCGCCGTCGGCATCCGCGATCGACGTGCCCAGCTGGCTCGCGTACATCTCGAGCTGCAGCTGCCCGAGGAACGGGCTCTGCTCCAGATGGATCGGATGCGACTCCGGCCGCGCCTGCTGGTAGGCGCGCGCGGCGTCGAGCAGGTCGTCGTAGGTCTCGATCGCGGTCGCGTCGATGCCGGCCGCTTCGAGGGCTGCGGCGTTGTAGAAGAGCAGTCCGGGGTTGAGATCGTAGGGGACGCCGTAGATGCCGTCGCCGGCCGAGGTCGCATCGATCTTCTGGGGGGCGATGTCGTCGACATAGGGTGCGAGCACATCGGTGAGATCCCAGAGGTGGTCGGCGAAGCCTCCGATCAGCGCGTCATCGAGGAAGACGCCGTCCGGCACGTCGGTGCCGGTGATCAGCGTGTTCTGCAGCTTGGCGTTGATGTCGACCGCTTCGTGGTTGACCTTGATGCCCGGGTACTTCTCGGTGAAGTCGTCGATGACGGCGTCGAAGACCTCGTACAGGTCTCCGGAGCGGTCCCAGATGGTGATCTCGCCTTCGGGCTGCTCGGAGGTCGGCGCCTGCAGGCGGCCCGTCCCGGTCTCGTCTGCGGCATCCGTTCCGATGTCGGGACCGCAGGCTGTGAGCCCCAGGGCGGTGACGGCGATGGCGCCGACCGCGGTGAGACGGAGGACCCGCCTTTTCGGGTTGCGGTTCATAGGACACTCCTTTGTGTGATCGGGGACGTGCGTTCCTGGTCGGGTCTGCCGTATCCGTGGGCTTTGCCAACGTGTGCAAAACGTTACCTCAGGATTGCTCACGTTGCAAACGATACGATGAGACCATGCCGGCCACACTTCGCGACGTCGCAGAACATGCACAGGTGTCGGTGCGCACCGTGTCGAACGTGGTGAGCGGTTACGCCCATGTGAGCGAGCGGATGCGGGCGCGCGTGCTCGCCTCCATCGACGAGCTGGACTACCGGCCCAATCCCGTGGCGCGCACTCTGCGGACCGGACGCACGGGCATGCTCGCCCTGGTCGTCCCCGAGATCGACGTGCCTTACTTCAGCGAGCTCGCCCGCGACGTGATCGACGTGGCGGCCGAAGTCGGCTACCGGGTCATGATCGATCAGACGGGTCACGACCACGACCGCGAGCGCCAGCTGCTCACCGGCGAGGACCGCACCATGCTCTTCGACGGCGTGCTCTTCAGCCCGCTGGTGACCAAGGCAGAGCTCCTCGACATGCCGGGCACGACCCGGATGCCGCTGATCCTCCTCGGCGAGCACGACTTCGACGGGCGGTACGACCATGTCGCGATCGACAACGTCGCCGCGGCACGCGACGCCGTGAATCACCTCATCGCCACGGGGCGCACCCGCATCGCGGCGCTCGGATCCCAGCCGCTCGAGGAGTACTCGACACCGCTGCAGCGCTCAGCGGGATACGAATCCGCGCTCGCCGAGGCGGGGATGGGGCTGCGCCCCGAGTACGCGGTCACCGCCGCGCACTACAGCCGCCCCGACGGCTATCGCGCCGCGCAGGAGCTCCTCGCGCTCGACGAGCGCCCCGACGCGATCTTCTGCTTCTCCGACCTGCTGGCGATCGGCGCCATGCGCGCGGTCTTCGACGCAGGTCTCCGTGTCCCGGAAGACGTCGCCGTGATCGGGATCGACGACGTCGAGGAGGGGAGATTCTCGCGCCCTTCCCTCAGCACGATCTCACTGGACACCCCCTTCATCGCCAGGGAGTCCGTGCGCCGCATCCTCGAGCGGATCGACGACCCCGAGCTGCCGGCGAAGGAGATCGTGGCTCCGCACAAGCTCATCGTCAGGGAGAGCACGGCGTAGGCGCGTCAGCGCCGGCCGACGAAGGCCTCCCGCGTGGGCGGAGACGGCGGGACGGGTCAGCGCGCCAGCGTGAGGAGCATCCGCGCCAGCGCGTACCGGGTGCGCCCCCGCGAGGTCCGGGGGTCGTAGCCGAGCACCTCGACGAGCACCGTCAGCCTCTCCTGCACACTGGAATGATGACGGCCGAGCCGGGCCGCGGCCGCGCGCACGCTCTGCTCCGAGGCGACCGCGTCGAGCAGCTCGAGGCTGCGCGGGTCGAGGGCTCCGAGGGCGGCGGCATCCGGATGCTGCGGCCCCTCGTCCGCGGCCTGGGCGACGATCAGGGCCGCGCCGAGATCGGCGGCGCGCACCACCGGCTCGGCGTCGCCCGTGAGCCGAGCGGCGATGAGCGCCGAGGACCACGACGCCGGGAGCGCCCCGGCCACCCCCACCCCGAGGCGGACGTCCGCGCCCTCCGGCCAGGCGGAGCGCGCGTCCGATCCGGCCGGCACGATCGTCGCCCGGGTCAGGCCGTGTCTGGTCGCCACGACGGCGGACGGATGCGGCGGCTCGGGCGCGGGATCCGGCGGCGACGCGACGACGAGGAGCGGCCCGTCGGCGAGCCGCAGCCGGGCCACGGCCCCGGCGCGCTCCTCGGCGCCGGCGAACGCGCTGATCGCGAGCTCGACCGCGCTCTCCTGCCCGATCGTCCGCCGCGCTCTGATGATCCCCAGGGCGAGGGCCAGCCGCTCGAGGATCATGGCGTCGTTCGTGTGCGGATCGCCGTCGCGCTCGATCCAGGCGACGGCATCCGGTCCGCTCTCGCGCATCGGCCAGGCATCCGAGATCTCCCCGGGGTCGATGCGCACGCCGTCGGCCCGGACCCGCACGATCTGACGGCCGTCGCGATGCCCCGCCGTCACGCCGCTCAGCATGGCGGCCCCGCGGAGCATGCTCTCCGCGCCCACCGAGCGCGCGACCAGGGCGTCGAAGTAGGACACGACCTTGAGGGTCTCGCTCGCATCGGGATCGAGGGCGGTGAGCCGCCCCAGCAGGTCTTGCATGTCGGGCTCCATCGCGCGGGGATTCCCACCCTACGCCGGTGGCGGAGGCCGGCGCAGGACGGGGATCCGGATGGTGGCGCGGCTCCGGCCGGGTCAGCCCCGACCGGAGCCGGCTCGCTCAGGCGCCGAGCAGGCGGTTCACCCAGTTGTCGCGCGCCGCGAGCATCGCCTGCGACACCGCGGCCTGCGGCGCGAAGCTGTCGAAGCCGTGGAACCCTCCGGCGAACACGTGCAGCTCGGCCTGGACGCCGGCGTGCCACAGGCCCGTCGCATAGGCCACGTCCTCGTCGCGGAACACCTCGGCGCTGCCCGCGTCGATGTACGCGGGCGGCAGACCCGAGAGATCCGTCGCACGGGCGGGCGCGGCATAGATCGACACGTCGTCGGTGCCGCGGCGGTCTCCGAGCAGCGCGCTCCATCCGGTGATGTTCGATCCGCGGTCCCACACGCCGACGCCGTCGATCTGCCTCGTCGACACGGTCACGTCGCGATCGTCCAGCATCGGGTAGATCAGCAGCTGACCGACCAGCGCCGGGCCCTTGCGGTCACGCGCCAGCAGCGCGGTGCCCGCGGCGAGCCCGCCGCCCGCGCTCGCGCCGCCGATGAGCAGACGCCCCGGCTCGACGCCGAGCTCGTCGGCGTGCTCCGCCATCCAGACCAGGCCCGCGTAGCAGTCCTCGACCGGGTACGGGTCGGGGAACTCGGGGGCGAGGCGGTACTCGACCGTGACGATCACGCCGTTGAAGCGCTCGGCCCAGTCCAGGAACCCCTCGACGCCCAGCCAGCGGTTCCCGATGATCATGCCGCCGCCGTGCGTGTGGAAGAAGCCGGCTCCGGTGCCCGTGCGCCCCCTCTTGTGGATCACGGTGACGACGATGTCCCCGCCGTCGTGCCCCGGGATCGTGACGTCGCGGTACTCGAACCCGCGCTCGTCGAGGGTCTCCTGCGGGGAGGGGCCGGGAAGGACGGTCGCGTCGCGCATGATCGGGATCATCTCCGGCGTGATCGTCGACGGGAACGCGTCTCCCATGAGCGCGAGCGCCGCCTCGAGCTCGGGATCGAACGGCGGGCGGATGAGCGTGTCAGTCATCGGAACTCCTTTGTCCACTGCCACCGACGCGGTGACATCCTCAGCGTCGCCCGGGGCGACTCCGAGCGTAACCCGCCGGGCGCGGCGGATTCGGCGGTCGCGGACCGCCGGTTGGCGGGCCGAGTCCGGCCGACCTGATCGGCGCGTGACCTAAACTGCGAGAGCCGGCCGGGTGGCCGATGCGAGGGAGACAGGTTCAGAAGTCATGCATGTGCATTCGGTGCGTTGCCTCACCGAGCTCAGGGAGCACGGTCCGGCGACGCTGGGCGAACTGGCTCAGCGAACGAAGCTGTCGCGCCCGACGGTCGACGCCGCCCTCGGCATCCTGATCGATCTGGGTCTCGTCGAGGAGTCGGCGCCCGTGAAGCTCGGGCAGGGCGCCGGCCGTCCCGCCCGCCGCTATCGGTTCATGAGCGACTACGGCCTCGTCGTCGGAGTGGACGTCGGCAGCCACAGCGTCCGCGCCGTGGTCGCGGACCTCAGCGGACGTATCCTCGCGAGCGCGGACTCGCCGGACTCGCCCGGCGCCGACGGGGTCGCGCGGCTCACCGCGGTGTGCGCCGCGGTACGACAGGCGATCGAGCAGAGCGGGATGCCGGGGCGCCCGATCATCGCGATGGGAGTCGGGGTCTCCGGGATCGTCGGCGCGGACGGGCGGCTCGCCGTCTCGAGCACCTTCCCGGACTGGGTCGGCGTCGACATCGCCGGGAAGCTGGGTCGCGAGTTCGACACCTCCGTCGTCGTCGAGAACGACATGAACCTCGCCGCTCTCGCCGAGCGACGCATGGGCGCGGCGCAGCTCGCCGACGACTTCCTCTACGTGTTCATCGGCCATCGCATCTCCACTGCCCTGATCCTGGCGGGGGAGATCCGCCAGGGCAGCCACTCCGCGGCCGGGGAGATCGACGCCTCGTCGTTCGACATCGATCTCGACGAGGCTGGAGAGATCCGCTGGCACTCCGCAGCCGGAGCCGCCGAGGTCTTCCGAGCGGCGCGTGACGGCGACCCCGCAGCCCTGGCCGAGGTCGCCGCCTTCGCCGAGGCGCTGGCGAAGACGCTGGCGACCGTGTCTCTCGTCATCGATCCCGATGCGATCGTCCTCGGCGGTGGACTGTCCAGAGCCGGCGAGCTCCTGCTGTCCCCGCTGCGCGACGCCCTGCGCCGGCGCATCAGGATACCCGCGCTCCCGCGAGTGATCGGCTCCGTGCTGAGCGTCGATGCCGTCGCCCTGGGTGCGCTGTCGCGCGCGTTCGGCGTCGCCTCGTCGATCCTCTCGGGCGGCGACCTGTTCGGGGAGCCGACGATCGCAGGCCCGTTCGGCCACCGGGACGAACTCGATCTCACCGCCGTCTGAACGCAGGCGCCGCAGTGCCGCGGCGAGCGTGTTCCTGGTGCGCCCCGGGGACACGAGTCCATCCGATGGGTTTATGCATTCATGTGACATAAATCATGCATCCGCCGCCTCTAGGGCTTTGAAAACCGGGAAAGTCGGGCCGCATCACGATTATGCAAATAGATTGCATAATCGTGAAGGATGTTGATACTCTGGCCCCGCTGTCCGAGCCCGAGGATGTTCTCGGAGCCGACCGCATACCCGCAGGTTCGATCAACGACGGAGTTAGACATGCGCGACGCAGTACGACCACCCGGGCTCAGACGCCTGGGCATCCTCATGACCACCACGGCCCTCGCCCTGACGATGGGCATCGCGCCGACGAGCGCGTCGGCCGCAGGCGAACCGGGGCTCCTCCTCGACGTCTCGTTCGCCGGGACCTTCACAGGAGCCGCATACGCTCCGACCGCGGACGAGACCGTCGACGGCGCGGTGTCGCTCGTCGGCACAGCCGCAGCGGGCGAGGACGGGGTGACGCTCACCGGCGGAACGGCCGGGGTGAAGTTCGTCCCCACGACCACGCTCTCCTCGCCGCTGAACCAGAGTGTCCTGGTCGAGGTGGTCGCCACGCGCGACAGCCGCGCCGCGATCGCCGGCGACACCCTGATCTCGATCGGCGGACAGACGACCTTCCGCCACAATCCCACCGCCGGCACCTGGCAGTACCAGACCGTCGGCCCGCAGCCCTATCCGCACGTGGAGGACTCGGCCCCCACTCCGGCGACCACCCTTCAGCACTACGCACTGGTCTACACGGCTCTCAGCTCGAGCTCCTCCTCTGTCGAGCTGTACGTCGGCGGCGTGCAGGTCGGCGAGACCAAGATCAACTCCTCGCTGGCGAGCGTGGCCGCCTCGGCGATCGGCTTCGGCATGGACGTGCACCCTGGTGCCACCAGCCGCGGCTTCCACGGCGTGATCTCCGAGATCGCGGCATCGACGTTCATCGGCGTGTTCGCCGGCCCATCGGCCTTCCGCCTCGACGTCCCCGACCCCTCGGAGGAACCGGGGGGACCCGTGGACCAGGGCGAGAGCACCTACACGGGCGGCTTCGCCAACCACATCGCGGTCGACGCCGACGACAACGACGCCACCCTCGTCGACAAGGCCGCTCACGTGATCCCGACCGCCGAGCAGCTCGAGTGGCAGCAGCGCGAGCAGATCGCGTTCATCCACTTCAACATGCCGACCTTCATCGGCGTGGAGGGCGGCGACGGCCGGACCGACATCGCGAAGTTCGATCCGACCGATCTCGACACCGACCAGTGGGCGGCAGAGCTCAAGGCGCAGGGCATCAAGCTGGCGATCCTGACGGTCAAGCACGCCGACGGCCTGATCCTCTTCCCGACCTCGGAGAGCGACTACAACGTGTCGAACACTCCGTACGGCGAAGATCTCCTCCGGCAGTTCACGGACTCGCTGCACGCGGCGGACATCGGCGTGGGCGTCTACTACTCGCCGCTGAACCGGCACGCCGGCAACGTCGTCGAGAGCAGCTGGGCTCCGGGCTACCCGCTCTACGGCTTCTCCTCGGTGAAGGGGACTCGTCCCTGCTCGGTGCCCGCGGTCCCCGTCGAGGGCAAGCCGTCGTTCGAGTACCAGGTCGACGAATACAACTGCACGTACATGCGTCAGCTCTACGAGCTGTTCTCGAACTACGGCGACATCGACGAGTGGTGGATCGACGGAAGCGCGACCTCGTACACGATGGCCGCAGGAAGCTGGGACGCCTGGCGGCCGGCCGACTGGCCGAACGCCACCGGCTCGCGCACGCAGCAGTACAACAACTCGTACTGGTACGAGATCGCCCGGACCCTGCAGCCCAAGATGCTGTTCTTCGGCGGATGGGACATCCGCTGGGTCGGCACCGAGGCCGGCATGGCCAGGGCCGCCGGCGAGTGGAGCGTCATCCCGACCAGCAGCGAGCTGAACAGCTACGCGCCGGTCCCCGTGGCGGGAAGCTCCTCCGCCACCGACCTCGGCGGTCGGGACAAGCTCGCCTCCGCCCGGTACCTCACCTGGCATCCGGCGGAGGCGGACACCCCGATCCTGGCAGGTGAGAACTGGTTCTATCCGGCACCGGGCAACACCTCGCCGAAGTCTCCCGAGAAGCTGTGGCAGACCTACCTCGGATCGGTGGGACGAAACTCGGTGCTGCTCCTGAACCTCTCCCCGGACAAGACCGGAGCGATCCCGCAGAACCAGATCGACGCGCTGAAGAAGCTGCGCCAGCGGGTGCAGGACAGCTTCGGCGCCGACCTCGCCGCCGGCGCACAGGTCACGCGGTCCGACGACGGGAAGCAGATCACCCTCGCCCTCCCGGAGGAGAAGACCTTCGACTACGTCACTCTCCAGGAGAACGTCGGCAGCACCGGCCAGCGCGTGGAGAAGTTCACGGTGCAGGCCAAGGTCGATGGCGCCTGGAAGACGATCGGAACCGGAAACATGGTCGGGTACAAGCGCATCCAGTCGGTGACCCGCACGACGGCATCCGAGGTCCGCATCACCGTCGACGAGTCCCGGCTCGATCCCGACCTGATCGCCTACCAGCTGCACCTGGCGAGCGACGCATCGGCGCCGTTCACGACCGCCTCGGTCGACGGGACCCTGGGCGAGGACGGCTGGTACACGAAGGCACCCACGGTGACATTGAAGGCCGAGGATGCCGAGGGCGTCGCCGAGACCACCTACCGGATCGGCGACGGCGCCTGGCAGACCTACCAGGGGCCGATCGAGCTGCCCGAGGGGACCAGCACGCTGCAGTTCTCGTCGGTAGACGTGCAGGGGCACGCCGAGGTCGTGCGCACGCTCGACCCGATCCGGGTGGACCTGACCGCTCCCGCCGTGTCGGCGACGGCCGACGCCGGGGCCCGCACGATCACGGTGACGGCGGAGGACGCGACCTCGGGCGTCGCCTCGATCGAGTTCTCGCTGGACGGCGGAGAGAGCTGGCAGCCGTACGCCGAGCCCATCGCCGCCGGCCCCGACGGCATCTCGGTGCTCGCCCGCGCGACCGATGCCGCGGGTCTGCGAAGCACCACGGACGAGGCTGCGGTCATCGATCCGGATGCCTCGCAGCCGCGCATCATCGTCGACCCGCATGCCACGGTGGGATCGTCCGTCGCCGTCCGGCTGCAGGGCTTCGAGCCCGGCGCGGTCGTGGAGATCTGGCTCGAGTCCGAGCCGATCCTGTGGGCGACCGTCACCATGGATGCAGAGGGCGCCTACAGCGACACACTGGTGCTGCCGGAGGAGCTTCCGGCCGGTGCGCATCGCGTGATCGCACGGATCGCCGGTGAGGACGTCGCGGAGACCTCGATCGAGGTCGCCGCGGTCACCTCTCCGGGCAAAGAGGATCCGGCCGGCGGATCGCCGGACGGTCACGGCGCGCTCGCGCAGACCGGCTCGCCGGCACCGCTCGTATACGGCGCCCTCGCCCTGGCGCTGCTCGGACTCGGCGTCGTGCTCGCGGCACGGCGACGCAGCAGGGCTTAGCCGACAGCAGGAGAGCTGCGGGGGAGACGTCGACCGACGTCTCCCCCGCAGCTTTTTCGTCCGGTGCCGATGTGACCGTTGACAGGGAGATCATCGGATGTTTATATGGTGGCGTTCGTTATGCAACTCACTTTCATAACTGACGTGCCTCCCCTTGGACACACGAATCCGCGCATAGCCGCGCAGACTGGACGAAGATGTCGAATATTCTGAAACCCCGATTCACGAGAAGCCGCCCGCCCGCCCGCAGCCGCTCCTGGGCCTCTCGCGCCACAGCCGCCCTCGCAGCGGCGGCGCTGGCCGCAAGCACTTTCGCCGCCGCATCCGCGCAGGCGCAGACATCGGATGACTACATCGCGAATGCGGTGACCGCCGAGCAATGGACCGCGCTGTCGGCGAAGCTCGACGGCATCACGGGCCGCACCACGTCTCCTCTGAACGTCGTGACGAACGCCTTCACCAACGGAGCCCTCCTCGGCAACGGCGACCTGGGCGCGGTGTCCGGCGGCAGCGCCACCAGCCAGCAGCTCTACTTCGGACGAGCAGACTTCTTCGGACGCATCTGGTCCACGTCCAACGAGTACCGCGACTCGATCCTCCGGGTCGGCACACTCCAGATCACCGGTCCTGCTGCGGCGGGCGTCGGATACGAGATGGTGCAGGACATCCGTCGTGGCGAGGTCCGCACCACGCTGACCTCGGGCCTGACCACCAGGACCTGGCTGGTCGAAGACGACAACATCGCAGTCTCCGAGATCTCCAACCCCACCGCTGCGGCGATGACGGTGACCATCGGCCTGACCTCTCCGGAGTACACCGCAGCACAGCGCGTCACCCCTGGCGTCGACCGCGGTGCCGACGACGGGACTCTGTGGGGAACTCGCAACGGCGACCCGGCTTCGAACGGATACGCCTCGCGACAGGCCTTCGCGAGCAGGGTCGTCGACGCAGAGCTCGCCGGAGCCGGGGTCTCCGGAGACACCGTCGCCGGCACGGTGACCGTCGCAGCCGGCGCCTCCGTCACCGTCGCCACGGTCTTCACGAGCGCCTCCGGGACTCTCACGTCGGCGAGCCCCAGCACCGGTGATCTGCGCGAGTCCGCGGTCGCGACGGTCGCCGATCTGACGACCGACCGCCTGGACGAGCTGCACCAGGAGCACGAGGCCTGGTGGAAGGACTACTGGCTGAAGTCGTCGGTGTCCCTCGGCGACTCGACCCTGGAGCGCTACTACTACGGAGCCCAGTACGTGATGGGCGCCGCATCCCGTCCCGGCAAGCCCGCGCCGGGCCTCTGGGCGAGCTGGATCACCGGCAACGATCCCGGCTGGCAGGGCAAGTACTTCCTGAACTACGACTGGCAGGCGGCCGTCTACGGCGCAGCGTCCAGCAACCGCACCGACCAGCTCGTCCCCTTCTACGAGGCCGCGATCGCCAACGTCGACTTCTGGCAGCCCGCCACGGCGAGGGCCGGGTACGAGGGCAGCCACACCGCCCGCACGATCTGGCCGTACGTGACGCTCACCGACGCTCCCGACCCCGTCGAGGTCGCGGCGACGAAGGACTGGCAGAAGCTCGCCAGCGATCAGAAGTCGAACTCGGTCTTCGCACTGCTGCCCGCCATCTGGTACTACGAGTACACGCGCGACACCACGTACCTGCGCGACGAGCTGTACCCTGCGCTGCGCGAGGTCGACGAGTTCTACCGCGACTTCGTGATCTGGGACGACGAGGGCCAGCGCTGGGTGTTCGACAACTCCGCGGCGCACGAGTCGGCCATCGACACCAACCCGAGCCTCGACCTGGGCTACGCGCGCAAACTCTGGAACACACTCATCGACGCCTCGAAGACCCTGGGGACCGACGCCGACCTCGTACCGGTGTGGGAGTCGACCCTCGACCATCTCTCCGACTACCCGGTGGGCACCTACCAGGGCGAATCGGTGATCCTCAATGCCGAGAAGGTGTACTTCCCCGACAACCCCGCCCGCACCGCGCGCCCGTTCGACCCGGGCAACCAGCCGGTGAACCTCGAGGGCCCGGTCTTCCCCGGGGAGCAGATCAACCTGGGAACCGATGCGGACGAACGAGCGCTCGCACTCACCTCGCTGCGCCTGCTGAACTCGTGGACGCACCTGGGCGGGACCGGCGCGGCCAACGGCTTCCCGAAGATCTACGCCATCGCGGCACGCCTGGGCTGGCCGGCGGCTGATCTCAAGCAGCTGATCATCCAGGGCATCAACGCGAACTTCCGCGCCAGCAACCTGACCCGCGTGCAGTCCGGCGGGGGCATCGAGACCTCGGGGACGACAGAGGCCATCAACTCGATGCTGATGCAGAGCGAGGGCGATGTCATCCGTCTCTTCCCGGTCTGGCCCAGCACCGACGATGCCGCCTTCAACCGGCTGCGCACCAAAGGCGCCGAGCTCGTCTCCTCGTCGATCTCGGATGGCGTGGTCGGCGCGACGACGCTGACCAGCGAGAAGGGCGGCACGGTGAACCTGATGAGCCCATGGGCCGAGCAGCCGACCGTCGTGCGCATCGATGACGCCGGGAACACGCTCGGCGCGGTGTCCGTGTCCTCCGGCACAGACGGCGTGATCTCCTTCGACGCGCAGGCCGGGGAGACCTACGTGATCAGAGGGGAGGGGGTCGCACCGGTGACTCCGACCCTGCGGACGCAGGATGCGCATCTCGTGAACGGCCTGTCGGCCTCGGTCGAGGTGACCGCGACCGTGTCGAACCCGAACGCCGTCGAGGCGCGTGTCGACGATGTCGAGCTGGGCCTTCCCGATGGCTGGACCGCGACGGTCCGCACCGGCTCGACGACGGTCGAACCGGGTGGCACGGCGACGCTCTCCTGGCGGGTGAGGCCGCCCTCCGCAACCGATCCGGGCAGCATCACCGCTTCCGTCGGGGCGACGGCGACCGCAGGCGGCCGGAGCTGGCCGCTCACCGGCACGGCGACGATCACGGTGCACGATGCCGCAGTCCCGTTCGCCGACGCGGTGAACGGAGTCGGGATCACGTCGGAATCCGACACCAAGCCCGGAGCCATGGACGGGGCCTCCGGCAACAGCTATTCCGCGCAGGCGCTGGCGCAGGCCGGTGCGACCTTCACGGGCGAGCAGACGGTGGGCGGCATCGTGTATCGCTGGCCGGGAGTGCCGGCGGGCTCCCCCGACCACGTGGCCGGTTCCGCGGTGATATCCGTCGATCCCGTTCGCACGTCGAAGGTCGGACTGCTGGGCGCCAGGGCGAGCGCGAACAACGGCACCGCTTCGTTCACGCTGCTCTACTCGGATGGCTCGCAGTCGCAGGCCGTCGCGTCCTTCCCGAACTGGGCGAACGCGAGCACGCAGAACATCGCCGCCTCGGGCGTCGTGGTCGCGTTCGACTCCAACCGGCGCAATACTCAGGCGCAGGGCGGAGCGAACGTCGGCACGCGCTACCGGATGTACTCGCTGGAGGTCCCCGCAGACCCGGACAGGTCGCTCGTGGCGGTCGTCCTCCCTGCCGACTCCCTCACCAAGGTGTTCGCGATCGGCTTCTCGGCGGATGCCGCGGCGCCGGCCGAACCCGGGATCGTGCTCGACCGGGACGAGATCGCGCAGGGCGAATCGCTCATCGTCGACGGCGCCGGGTTCCTTCCCGGCGCGCAGGTCACGGCGACCGTGCACTCCGACCCGGTCGTGATCGGAACGGAGACCGCGTCGACCGAGGGCGCTGCATCCTGGACGTGGGAGGCGCCTCGGGACTTCGAGCCGGGCTCGCACGAGGTGGTGGTCACCGATGCCGGCGGCAACGAGCTGGCGCGTGCAGCCTTCACCGTCACCGCGACGGAGGATCCCGGGGGCGAGGACGCCGATTCCGACAGCGGCGGCACCGGATCGGAGGGAGGCAGCGACGCGGGTGGCGCCGACAGCGGCACCGGCGCTGACGCATCGGGCGGCTCCGACCGCCCCTCCCAGGGCGGCGGGACGGTCGGAGCCGAAGACGGCGACCTGGCGATCACGGGCGGCGGGAACCCGACGCCGTGGATCGCGGGCGCGCTGCTGCTCGTGATCGCCGGAGGAGCGCTGCTGATCATGCGACGGAGACGTGCGGCGCAGCAGCACGAGGACGCCCCCGACGAGGGCTGACGCAGGGCGACGAGGAACGGCTCCCCGGAGATTCTCCGGGGAGCCGTTCCCGTCGCCCTCCGTGCCTTCCTCACGCGTACAGCGATGCCGACGCACCACCCTCTGCAGGAGCGGCCGCGCGCAGGGACGGCCGCGCACGACGGCCGCTCGCAGGGAGAGGCTGCGCACTCGACACCCCTCGCGCACGAGAAAGACGCCGGCCGGTGCGAACCGGCCGGCGTCTCAGAGCCGTGTACGGCAGGAGGTCAGACGGCCGCCGGGTTCAGCGCGACCGGCGCCTGCACGGCCAGGGAGCGCTGTGCGGCGTCGACGATCGCGAGCGTGCGCACTCCCACCCGGCCATCAGGGCGAGGGTCCCGGGACTCGCGCACGGCCGCGAGGAACTCGTCGATCAGCAGCTGGTCGAGGTCGACGCCGAAGGGCGACCACACTCCGCCATCGGCATCGAAGCCGCCCACGTGGTCGGCGAAGGGGTCGATGCGCATCGAGCCCTCCGTCCCGTGCACCTCGAGCGTGAGCCCACCCCAGGTGTCCGCGTTGTCCGGCTGGCTCCACGAGCAGTCGATCGTGGCGATCACGCCCGAGGGGTAGGAGATCGACACCACTCCCCCGGTCTCGACCTGCACGCCGCGATCCGCGTGCAGCACGCGGTTCGCGGTGGCGAAGACATCCGCCGCGGGCTCCCCCAGCAGCTCGTCGATCAGGTCGGCGCAGTGCACGACGTGATCGACGAGGGCGCCGCCCCCGGCCCGATCCGCGTCCGTGAACCAGCTGCGGTCGCCGAGGGGTATCCTGCCGTTGTTCGTGCCCGTGATCGCGACGATCTCACCCAGATCGCCGCGTCGCGCTGTCTGCACCAGCGCTCGGAACGACGGTGCGAAGCGCACGGGATAGGCGGTCATCAGCCGCACCCCGGCCTCCTCCGCCGCGGCGACGAGGCCGACGGCGCTGTCGATGGACGTCGTCAGGGGCTTCTCGCACAGCACGTGCGCGCCCGCCTCGATCGCCCGGAGCGCCAGCTCGGCATGCTGCGCGTTCTCGGCCGTGACGATCACGGCATCCGGACGCCGGTCCAGGACAGCGTCCACGTCGTCCAGATACTCGACGCCCATGCGCTCGGCGAGCTCGCGACCGCGTACGGTGCCCGCGTCGAAGGATCCGACGTCGGTGCCGAAAACCTCCACGTCGTGCGCGCGGAGCGCGTGCGCGTACGCCTCGATGTGCGGATGCGCGAAGGAGAGGACGCCGATGCGCAGCGGCCGGTCGACAGTGCTCATCGCTGTGCTCCGATCAGGGTGGGGAGGGCATCCGACGGCTGGCCGCCGGCATCCATGTCGACGGGCAGCCCGCTCTCGATGGACCGCATGGCCGCCTCGGCGATGCGCACGGCGCGGATGCCGTCGGCCGGAGACACGCGCGCCTCGCCGCCGTCGCGGATCGCGTGCACGAAGTCGATCAGCTCGGCGGTGTACGGGCTCGGGGACCCGTCGTCGACAGGCAGGTAGCCTCCGGACGACTGGATGCCGATGGCGAGACGGACGCCGTCGTCGCGGGCCGAGTCGTAGCGCAGCACGCCCCGGTCTCCGGCGAGATCGAAGGAGTAGGAGAAGGGCAGCGCGCTGTTCCCCCAGGCGCCGTGCACGTGGCTGATCGCGCCGGATTCGTGGTCGAGCACGACCTGGGCTGTGACCACCGGAGAGGGACCGGCGTCGCTGCGGCGCAGCCGGGCGAACACTCGACCGACGGGGCCTGCGAGCCATTCGGCCTGGTCGAGGTCGTGGATCATCTGATCCATGACGATGCCTCCGGAGATCGCCTCGTCGAAGAACCACGACGCGGCGGGGGCGGCGCTCTGGCGACGGAACCGGAACACTCCCGGCCGGCCGATACGGCCGGAGGCGATCGCCGCGCGGGCGCCGGCGAACTGCGGGAAGTAGCGCACCACGTGCGCGGGGAACAGCCGCACGCCGGCGATCGCCGCGGCATGCTCGATCTCGACCGCCTCGGCCGCCGACAGCGCCAGAGGCTTCTCGCAGATCACGTGCTTGCCGCGGCGGATGGCCTCGAGGGCGAGCTCGTGATGCGTCGCCGTCGGGGTGACGATGTCGACCACTTCGACCCGATCCCACAGCTGATCGAGCGAGTCGACCGCCGTGAGCCCGTACTGCGCGGCGAGGCCCTCGGCGCCGGCCAAGGAGTAGACCGAGACATCGGCCCCGATCTCGAGCCAGCCGGGGACGTGAGCGTGGGAGATCCCCCCTGCGCCGATCAGGCCGACGCGGAGGGGGGTGGTGGATGAGGACATGACTGCTTTCATTTCAGGCCGGAGAAGGCGACACCGTCGATGACGCGGCGCTGCATGACGAGGAAGAGGATCAGCACCGGCGCCATCGCCATCATCGCCGCGGCCAGCAGCAGCGGGTAGTCGGTGATGGTGCGACCGCTGGTGAGGGTCGCGATGCCGGCCGACAGCGGCATGCTCTCAGCGCTGGTCGCCACGATGAGCGGCCAGAGCAGGTCGTTCCACGACCACAGCACGGTGATGATCGCCAGCGCGGAGAGGCCGGGCTTGGCCAGCGGCAGCATGATCTTCCAGAAGATCTGGAACTGATTGGCGCCGTCCAGGCGCGCCGCCTCCTCCAGCTCGTCGGGGAGTCCCATGAAGAACTGGCGCATCATGAACGTGCCGAAGGCGCTGAAGACGCCCGGCGCGGCGATGCCGATGACGGTGTTGAGCCAGCCGAGGCCCTGGATGATCTGGTACTGGGGCAGCAGGTAGACCTGCGGCGGGACCATCAGGATCGCCAGGATCAGGCCGAGCACGACGCCCTTGAGCGGGAACCGCATGCGCGCGAACGCGTACCCCGCCATCGAGCACAGCACCAGCTGCCCGACGGTGCGGATGATCGTGATCCCGATCGAGACGCCCAGCTGATTCAGGAACGGCACCCGCTCGAACACGTGCAGGTAGTTCTCGGGCTTGAACTCCGACGGCCAGAACGACGGCGGGATCGAGATGACGTCGGCGTTCGTGCCCAGAGACATGATGATCTGCCACACGAACGGGAAGACCATGACGATCGACCCGACGGTGAGCACGATGTACGCGACCGCGTTGGACTCGCGCGACCGCAGGCGACGCTCAGACATAGGTGACCCACTTCCTCTGCAGCCGGAACTGCAGCGCGGTGAAGACGCCGACGAGCACGAGGATCACCACGCCGATGGCTGCGGCGTATCCGTTGTCGCCCGTCTTGATGTTGGTGAAGAAGTAGAAGACCACGGACTGCGTCTTCTCCATCGCCGGGTTGGTGGTGCCCATGAGCGCGTAGAGCAGGTCGAACAGCTGGAAGCCGCTGATGACGGTCATGACCGACACGAAGAAGATCGAGGGTGTCAGCAGCGGCACGGTGATCGTGAGGAACTGCCGCCACCGGGTCGCGCCGTCCAGCGACGCCGCCTCGTAGAGCTCGGGCGGGATGCCCTTCATCCCGGCGGAGAGGATGATGAGGTTGAAGCCCAGTGAGATCCACACTCCGACGATGCCGACGGCGACGAGCGCGACGCCCTCGGTCGAGAGCCAGCTGGGCCCGGTGATCCCGACCAGCGAGAGCGCGTAGTTGAGGATGCCGAAATCGCCGTTGAAGATGATGCGCCACACCATGGCGATGGCCGCGGGCATGGCGACGTAGGGCAGGAAGAACGCGGCCCGGAACACGTTCGCGAACCGCAGGCCCGGACGGTTGAGCAGGCTGGCGAAGTAGACGGCCAGCGGGATGCCGCAGAGCAGGATCGCCGTGTAGCCGAAGGTGTTCAGGATGGCACGCCCCATGGTGGCGTCGGTGAAGAGGTCGACGTAGTTGTCGACGCCCACCCACTTCGAGTCCCCGAAGGGACCCCACTCGGTGAAGCTGAACCAGAGGTTGCGGACGATCGGCCACAGGTAGAACAGGGCCACTCCGGCGAAGAGCGGCAGGACGAACATCATCGCCCAGCCGATGTCGGAGCGAAGGCGGCCGGTGCCGCGCGAGGGACCCGGTCCCGGGGCGGCGTCCTCCGCCGCCCCGGTTCCGTGCACTGCTGTCTGAGTCATTCGTCTTCTTCTGCGAGTGCGGCGTTCATCTTCTCGGCGAGCTCCTTCGCCACCTCCGCGACCGGGCGCTCACCCGAGAATGCGGCCGGCAGCAGCTCGTTCTCGAGCTTGTTCCACGCGGCGGTGTTCTTGGACACCGGGTACGGGAACGAGGAGTTCTCGGCCTCGTCGAGGAACACCTGGAGGTCGTAGGGCGCCGAGGCGACGAAGGCGTCCTGGGTGCCGTTGAAGGCCGGAAGCGCCGCCCCGGCCTCGGCCTGGATGACCGCCGCGCGCTCCGAGGCGAGGAAGGTGAGGAACGCCTCGGCGGCGGCCTTGTTCTTCGATGCCTTGGACGCGACGTTCGCCAGACCGTGGATGACCGTCGCCGCACGCTCGTCCTTGGGCAGCGGGGCGACGCCGATCTGGTCGACGATCGCCGACTCGCGCAGCTCGGCGTTCGACCAGGTGCCCGACCAGAACATGGCCGACTTGCCGTTGACGAACCAGACGTTCTGCGGGGTGTCCGAGAGCTGCTCGAGGCTCGGGGCGGACCCGTCGGCGATCAGGTCGGCGACGAACTGCAGACCGCGGATCGCCTCGGGGCTGTCGTAGCCCGACTTCCCGTCGGCGATGATCTCGCCGCCGGCCTGGAGGATCGTGTTGTAGTAGACCTCCTGGCCGCCGGTCAGGCCGTTGACGGTTCCGTACACGCCCTGGCTGCCGAGAGCATCCGAGATCGCCTTGGCCTTCTCGTGGAACTCGTCCCAGGTCCAGTCGTCCGTCGGGTACTCGACTCCGGCCTCATCGAACAGCGCCTTGTTGTAGAAGACGGCCACGGTGTCGTAGTCCTTGGGCGCGCCGTAGCGGGCCCCGTCGTAGGAGTAGAGATCCGTGAGCGCCTGCGGATAGTCCGCCGGGTCGATGGCGTCCGGAAGCGGCTCGAGCTTGTCGTTGGATGCGTACAGCTGGAAGTTCGGGCCGTTCATCCAGAACACGTCGGGAAGCGTGTCGGAGGAGGCCTGGGTCTGCAGCTTGCCGAAGTACTCCGAGTAGGGCGTGACGTCGGACTTGACGGTGATGTTCGGGTATTCCTCGTTGAACTCCGCGATGATCTGATCGATCGCGTCCTTCTGGGTGGCGTCCCAGTAGGCGTAGCTGATCTCAGCCGTGGTGTCCTTGTCGGCGGTCTCCGTCGATCCGCCGTTCGTCGAGGTCGAGCATGCGGTCAGCAGGATCGCGGAGGTCGCGACTGCTGCCATCAGCGCTGTGCGGCGCATGTGGGTTCTCCTCTGATATCTGGTTAAAGTAGGCGTGATTGCCCGGTGTACAGGTGATTTCGGATGACGTGGAACGTCATCCTCCGGTCGGCGCGGTGTGCGCCGCGCCGACCGGCTCTGCCGAACCCCGGAAGTAGCCGACGATGCGCGGCGGCAGCGACGGCACCTCCCGGGGGTTCGACGAGTCTCGAAGCGAGTCCGTGGCCGCGGCGGCCGCAGCCACGGCGTTTCGCGCTGCTACCGGCGACGTCGCGGTGGGCTCGTCGTCTCGCACGAATCTCAGGAACTCGACCATGGTGCGCAGATCGGCGTCGTCATGCCCCTGCTCGTCGCCCGCGATCGGATACTCGATGTCGCCCTCGGGGCGGTAGAGCCGCCGGGTGTTCCAGACCCGCACGACACCGCCGTCGGAGTCGCCGAAGTTCTCCAGGCGCCCGTGAGTGCCGATGACCGTGTAGTTGCGCCAGTAGTCCGGCGTGTAGTGGCACTGCTGGTACGACGCGTACACGCCGTTGTCGAGCTGCATCATCACCATCGAGAGATCCTCGACGTCGATGACGGGGTTCAGCTCGCGCTGCTCGGTGGGCGGCCAGTTGTCGAGGCTGAACCAGTCGGGCATCGTCCGGTTGGAGTTGTCCCGGCGGCTGTCGATGGAACCGTAGAGGGTGTCTGCTCCCATGCCCACCACACGGGTGGCGTAGCCGCCGGCGAGCCAGTGGATCACGTCGATGTCGTGCGCGCCCTTCTGCAGGAGCAGGCCGTTCGACCTCTCCCGTTCGGCATGCCAGTCCTTGAAGTAGTAGTCGCCCCCGTTGCCGACGAAGTGCCGGCACCAGATCGCCTTGACCTCGCCGATCACGCCGGCCTCGATCACGGCGCGCATGACGCGCACGACCGACATGTGGCGCATGTTGTGCCCGACGTAGAGTTTCGCGCCGGCATCGGCCGCAGCCTGCAGCACGGCGTCCGCGTCCGCCGTGGTGGTCGCCAGCGGCTTCTCGAGGTAGACCG